>Ga0105095_10001897_pt1 | contig 11147 bp, 13 predicted proteins | sample PPLLak2March2015_2_FD_79180 | JGI IMG/M metagenome (GOLD analysis project Ga0105095, IMG submission 79180) | Freshwater sediment microbial communities from Prairie Pothole Lake near Jamestown, North Dakota, USA - PPLs Lake P8 Core (3) Depth... | ecosystem: Environmental > Aquatic > Freshwater >... | reverse complement strand
TAATGACCCGACAATTTTTGGTGAATATGTGATTGATATTTCTAAGATTGCCAGAGAAGAAGGGATAAAAAATGTTCTGGTCACTGCAGGCTATATTGATAAAGAAGCCCGTAAGGATGTTTATCAATTTGCAGATGCAGCTAACGTTGATCTTAAAGGTTTTACGGAAAGATTTTATCACAAACTTACTTTCTCTCATCTTAATGATGTTCTTAATACACTTGTCTGGTTAAAGAATGAAACAAATATCTGGTTTGAAATAACAACACTTCTCATCCCTGATGAAAATGATAATCCTGAAGAAATTAAGCAAGAATGTGATTGGATTCTTAAAAATCTTGGTGATGAAATCCCTCTTCATTTTACAGCATTTCATCCTGATTTCCGGATGATGGATAAACCAAAAACTCCTGCAGAAACATTGGGAATTGCCAGAAACATTGGCATATCTATGGGAATAAAATATTGCTATGTAGGTAATGTATTTGATATTGAGGGGCAAACAACATATTGCCCGGAATGTAAAACAGAATTGATCCAGAGAAACTGGCATGCAATTAATTTTAATAAGATGAGAAAAAATAAATGCAGCAAATGCGGAACAATTATTCCGGGTGTTTTCAATTAATAAAATCTTCGGTATTGTCCTAATTTTATTTTTACTAACTTAAAAATCATTCTGAATCCTGACCTGCCGTCAGGACATGTTTATTTTAGAATCTAACTTGGGTTAAAGACCCTGAAATGAATTTGGGGTGACAGTCTTTTTTGAAATTAGGACAACTATTAAATCTTCAACTAATTATTATCAGTCTCCTAAAATTCCTATCTTAACAAACAACTAATTAAAAACTTTGAGACATGCATGAGTAGATTAAAAAACAAAATTGTTTTAATTACAGGTGCCAGCTCAGGTATTGGAAAAGCTTGTGCTGAAGCATTTGCCAGAGAAGGAGCTGATCTTATACTTACTGCGAGGAGGCTTCAATTAATTGATAAACTTTCTCAATCACTTAAGAAAAAATTTAAAATAAAAATTCTTACAGCAAAATTGGATGTAAGAGACAAAGAAGAAGTGAAGGACTTAGTTTCTTCTCTCTCAAAGGAATGGAGAAAAATTGATATTCTTCTTAATAATGCAGGGCTTGCAAGAGGATTAAGTACTATTGATGAAGGGAAATATAATGATTGGGATGAAATGATTGATACAAATGTTAAAGGTTTACTTTATGTTTCTAGAGAAATCCTTCCCCTGATGGTTAAAAGAAAAAAAGGGCACATTATAAATATCGGTTCAATAGCCGGACATAGTGTTTATCCTAAAGGCAATGTTTATAATGCTTCAAAGTTTGCTGTTGGAGCCATTACCAGGGGAATGAGATTAGACCTCTATGAAAAGGATATACGAATAAGTACTGTTGATCCCGGGATGGTTGAAACAGAATTCAGTATTGTAAGATTCCGGGGAGATAAGGAAAAAGCAAACAAAATATATGAAGGACTGAAACCATTATCCGCTGCTGATATTGCTGATGCTGTTCTCTATTGTGCTACTCGTCCACAGCATGTAAATATTGATGAATTAATTATAACACCAATTGCTCAGGCTTCTGCAATTCATGTAAAAAGAAATCTTAAATAAGAATTGTCCTTAAATCAATTTTTATTTTTTTGATTTGAGAATGATATGAATATTAATTTTTGATTTTTTAACTTCAATCTCCTTATACAAAAAGACTAACATCGCCTGCGCCTTCTCTAATAACTTCCGGCTGGTCTTCACTCAAATCTATAACGCTTGATGGATCACCTTTTAAATTTCCATATGATAACATTAAATCAACCTGATTATTAAAAATATTCCTGATTTCAAAAGGATCGTATACAATTTCACCTTTCCTGTTAGTTGTACTTGTACTTATTATCGGGTGCCCTAATTCTTTTACTATACTCAAACTTATTGGATGATTTGGAACCCTTATTCCAACTGTTTTTCTGTTACTCCATAACTTTTTAGGAACTTCCCTGGCAGCCGGTAAAATAAAAGTATATGGTCCGGGAAGAAGATGCTTCATCGTTCTGTAAGCATAGTCGGATACTTTAGCATACTTAGCTATATCTTTTAAATCCGAACATATAAAACTAAATAATTTTGAGCTTGAGTCATTTTTAATATTGAAAATACGTTCTAAAGCTTCCTTATTAAAAATATCACAGCCAATTCCATAAACAGTATCTGTAGGATAGATAATAATTCCGCCTTCACTTAAAATCTTAACGGCTTTATTAATAAAACGAAGCTGAGGATTTTCCGGGTGAAGCTCATAATATTCCATCTGAAATCCTTTCAAGAGTTATTTATTGTTTGATATATTTAGTGAAATAAATTTATTCATTTGTGACTAAATCTTAGCTATAAGATATAAAGGTTTTTTACATAGTCAAATATTTAAACTAAATCCCGGTCAGATAATCAGTTGTTTTTCTTCACAGAATAAATGCTTGTATTTAAAGGGAAATTATTATATTAGTAATTCAAATTTTTAAGGTTGACAGGAGAATAAAAGATGGCGAGAAGATGCCAAATAACAGGGAAATCACCAATGAGCGGAAATCATGTTTCCCATGCTCATAACAGAACAAAAAGAAGGTTTTTACCAAATCTGCAGAAAAAGAGAATCTGGGTCCAGGAATTAAACAGGTTTGTAACAATTAAGATAGCTGCCCGGGCAATAAAGAGTATCTCAAAAAATGGTACAGGTCAACTTGCCAAATTGATTAATGAAAAGAAAATCAAAGTTAGATAACATCAAAATACTTTAAAACAAAAAGAGGCTGCCTTTTGAGACAGCCTCTTTTTTTTATGCTCACTAATGCGGATCTATTCTCTAACAACCCACACTTTAATTTTTGCTTCAACATTTGTATGAAGTTTCACACTAACACTATAAATGCCAAGTGATTTAATTGCTTCAGGGATTTCAATTTTCCTTTTATCAATTTCAAATCCTTTTTCTTTCAAAGAATCAGAAATCATCTGGGATGTAACTGTACCAAAAATTTTATCTTCTTCACCAACCTGAACAGGTATATTAACCGAAACTTTTTCAAGTTCGGAAGCTAAAGATTCGGCTGTTTTAATTTCATGTTCAGATTTTTTTGTAATACTCTTCTTTTCCTCTTCCAGAGAAGCTATGTTACCTTTCAGAGCTGTGTATGCAATTTTTCTTGGTATAAGGAAATTTAAACCAAATCCATTTTTTACATCAATGATGTCACCGATTTTTCCTAAAGTCTCGTAATCCTGTCTTAGTATAACTTTCATTTTTTCTCCTTAATTGAAACTTATCTTACAGCATCGGAAACATATGGCAGCAAAGCCATGTGCCTTGCCCGTTTAATTGCCAAAGCAAGTTGTCTTTGATATTTCGAACTTGTGCCTGTAATTCTCTTTGGAATTATCTTACCTTGTTCAGAAATAAACTTCTGTAATAATTTAGTGTCTTTATAATCAATATATTTAATATTGTTTTTAGTAAACCTACAGGTTCTTTTTACCTTCACATCTTTTTTTATTTGCGTTCTCAGGTTATTATTCTGTGTTCTCATATTATTTGCTCTCATATTACTTTATCAAATCCGATTCTTCATTTGAAAGAAATTTATCGAAAGAATCTTCAGTGTAATCTACACTGGTTTCCTCTTCTGCAACAATATCCTCTTCATGTGCACCCGTACCATTATCGCCTTCTACTATTCTTTCTCTTTTATTAAGAAATTGAATTCTTCTTGCTTTAATTTCAACAATGCTTCTGTTGTGCCCGTCATCAGATTTCCAGCTTCTGCTTTGCAGCTCGCCATCAATTAGGACAGCAGAACCCTTTTTTAATCTAGCTCTGCAGCTTTCAGCAAGCTTGTTCCATGCCACAATGCCAACATAACAAACATCCTCCTGCCATTGATTTGAACTATCTTTATATTTCCTGTTGGAAGCTATGGAAAAGTTTACAACAGGAGTACTATTGGTTGTCTGCCGAAAAACTGGATCTTTCGTGAGATTTCCTGCAACAATCACATAATTTATTTCGGGCATTTTCAGATCGGCCATGATTAAACCTCCATCATGAATCTTTGGTTAAATATTATCGATTTCGTTTACTACTTTGGATTTTCGACTCTCAATTTCTGTACTTGCTTCAGTCTCTGTAATATCTGCTAATGACTGAACTTTATTCTTTTCAAGCTGCTGCAAAGCATCAGTATCTAAACGGATTGTAAGAAAACGGAGGATGTACTCATCAAGTGTATAAAACCTTTCAAGTTTGCTTATGATGGTGGGTGGTGCATCAAATCTGAAAATAGCGTAGTACCCAATTTTGCTTTTCTTAACCATATAGGCAAGTCTTTTTCTTCCCCAATTCTCAAACTCCCTGATTTCACCCCCATTGTTAATTATGGTTTCTTTAATTCGGTTAATTATTCCATCAACTTGTTCATCATCAAGTGCTGCATTAATTAAAACAGCACTTTCATATACATTATTTTCCATTTATATCCTTCCTATGGACTTATGGCCCTCAAATTATATGTGAGAGCAGGAATTTTTTAATTTTTATTACGAACGGGCACTAATTTATTTAATTAAACACGTAATTACAAGTATATTCTCTTGATATAATTTCATTAAAATGTTTATTTATCTTCCTTAAGTTATTCCATTGCACGCATTTTATAGAAAGAACGCCATGCAAAAAATAATCCTATCAAAAGGACAACTGCTCCAACATATGGTGCACTTGTACGGAATGTTTCAGAAATTGAAATCTCCATAGCAAGCAAACCAAATAGAGTAGTAAACTTTATTATGGGATTAAGTGCGACCGAAGAAGTATCTTTGAACGGATCTCCAACGGTATCACCAATAACTGTAGCAGCATGAAGTTCTGTTCCTTTCTCCTTGTATTCAACTTCAACAACTTTTTTAGCATTATCCCATGCACCGCCGGCATTTGCCATAAAGACTGCCTGGAATAGTCCAAACACAGCAATTGAAATTAAAAAGCTTATAAAGAAGGATACGGGCTCTGTACTTGTATCGGATGGCGCTGAAAGTAATGCAAAAGCCAAAGCAAAAGAGAAAATAGCAATAAAAATATTTAACATTCCTTTTTGAGCATACTTTGTACAAATCTTAACTACTTCTTTTGATTTTTCAATTGAAGCACTTTTGCTTGCAGTTTCATCCAGCTGAATATTCTTTTTAATATATTCCACAGCCCTGTAAGCACCGGTAGTAACTGCTTGTATAGAGGCACCTGTAAACCAATAGACTACTGCTCCTCCGCACATAAATCCTAACATTGTATAAGGATTTAATAAACTAAGAATAGTTGCCGGATCAATTCCTAACGTTTGCTTTAATAAAAGGATTAAAGAGAATATCATTGCCGTTGCACCAACTACTGCAGTACCGATTAATACAGGTTTAGCAGTTGCTTTAAATGTATTACCAGCACCATCATTTGCTTCAAGGTAATATTTTGCTTTTTCAAAATCAGGTTTAAAGCCAAAATCTTTTTCAATCTCCTTATCAACACCTTTAATTTCTTCAATTAAAGAAAGTTCATATATTGATTGAGCATTATCAGTTACAGGTCCGTAACTATCAACAGCGATTGTAACCGGGCCCATTCCAAGAAATCCAAATGCAACAAGTCCAAAAGCAAAAATTGATGGGTAAATCATAAAACCGGCAAGTGCACTTGCACTTGATATATAAGCAATGAACATCAGGAGAACAAACACAAGACCCATCCAGAAAGCACTGAAGTTTCCAGCTACTAATCCTGAAAGAATTGTTAATGAAGCTCCGCCTGCTTTTGATGAAGAAACTATCTCATCAACATGTTTGGATTTTGTGCTGGTGAAAATTTTAGTAAACTCCGGAATTAATGCGGCTCCTAATGTTCCGCAACTAATAACCGTTGATAAAATCAACCAGAGATTATTTGGTAGGTGACCAATTAAAAGTGCGCTTACAATAAAGGTGACAATTATAGAAATAATTGAAGTAATCCAGACTAAAGAAGTGAGGGGAATTTCAAAATCTATATCATCTTTTTTAGCGAAACGGACTTGTGTAATAGCCCTGTTTATACCAAATGAAGCAATTGATGTAACGATCATCATAATACGCATTGTAAAAATCCAGGTCAATAATTCAGTCTGATAGGTAACATCTGCAACTGCAAGAACTATCAGGCTGATTAAAGCTACTCCTGTAACACCATATGTTTCAAAACCATCGGCAGTAGGACCAACGCTATCTCCTGCGTTATCTCCCGTACAATCTGCAATTACACCTGGGTTACGCGGATCATCTTCCTTTATCTTAAAAACAATTTTCATTAAATCAGAACCAATGTCTGCAATCTTAGTAAAGATTCCTCCTGCAATTCTCAAAGCGCTGGCACCTAAAGATTCACCTATCGCAAAACCGATAAAGCAAGCACCTGCAAATTCCCTTGGTATATAAAGCAAAATGATAAGCATCATTATCAGTTCTACACAAATAAGCATAACGCCAATGCTCATACCTGCATCGAGTGGTATATTTAATAATTTTATAGGTTTTCTTTCGAGTGAAGCAAATGCCATCCTGCTGTTAGCTAGAGTATTCATCCTGATACCAAACCAGGCAACGCCATAAGATCCGAGAATACCAATTACTGTCCAGCTTAAAATAAGCAGAACACCGCCAACATCAGTATGTAACAAAACACCAAAATAAAATGCAACGCATACTGCAATAAAAATAAAAAGTACAAATAATAATTTACCCTGTTGAATAAGGTATGTCTTACAGGTTTCAAATATAATCTGAGCAACATCAAGCATAGATTGATGTGCTTTTAATTTTTTAACTTTTAAATATTGATATACCCCGAAAACTAATCCTAATAAACAGACAAATATTCCTGCAATTAAAATTGTTTGTTGGTTATCATTTAGAGTTGGAATTTTTAAATTTGCTTCTCCGGCAAAAATATAAATAGGACTAAATAAAACAAGCATTATAGATAGTATTTTTTTTCTCATATTAGTTCCAAGTGTTTATTCTATATTAAGTAATTATAAGTTATGTGTAATATCATAATTTTTATAAATTAATCTATTGTTTTAGTATCATCTTACGACCCAATATCCGTTTTTATTAAACGGCTATTCATATCCAACATCCCGGTAATACCTCCGGAAATAAATTCTTCTATTAGGATACTTCCTTTTTTAAATACATCTGTCAGATTCTTTCGTTCTTCTTTATTAAAATCACCAAGTACGTAGTCAACTAATTGCCCGTTGTTAAAACTACTGCTAACTCCAACTCGCAATCTGGGAAATTGATCTGAATTCAGATGGTAGATAATTGAGCTTAAGCCGTTATGCCCACCATCGCCACCTGATTTCCTTATCCTGAGATTTGAAAATTCAAGATTGACATCATCACAAATTACCAATAGATTATTATTCTCAGCATCATACTTTTGCAAAACCTGGACAGCAGCAATTCCACTTTTATTAACAAAAGTTGTTGGTTTTACAAGTACGTAAGATGAATCGGAAAATGTTCCTTCAGCAAAATAATAATCGAACTTTGAAGCTTTAAAATTTAAAGAGTGGGATTCGGCAAAATAATCCAGCAGCATAAAACCAGCATTGTGCCTGCTACGAGAATACTTTGAACCGGGATTTCCTATACCAAACAATATTCGCACTTATTTTTCTTCTTCAGACTCTTCTTCACTCTTTCCCTTACCTATTACTTCAGGTTCAGCAGGTGCTGCTACAGCTTCTTCAGGTGTAGGTTCTTTTTCAACCTTCGGATGATTTACAGACGCAACCACAGATGTTGGCTGGCTAAGAATTGTAATTTTTTCAAAACTTAAATCGCTTACATGAATAGAATCCCCAAGTTTAAGGTCAGTAACATCAACTTCAAGATGCCTTGGTATGTCGGTTGGTAAACATTCAATTTCAATTTTATGAAGATGATGTTGTAAAACACCACCATCTTTCACTCCCACAGCACTACCTTTAACAATAAGAGGAACTTCAAGTGCAAACTTTTCACCGGATGTCAGGCCAAGTAAATCAAAATGAACAATTCTATCTGTTACAGGATCAAACTGAACATCTTTTATAATGCAATCAAATTCCTTGTCATCAATTTTCAACCCGATTAAATGCGTTTCAGCAGTAAATACAAGTGGTTTAATAATTCGTTCGGAAACATCGAGAGATATTGATTTATTATTTTTAGAATAAAAAACTCCGGGTATTCTCCCGCTTTTTCTTTGTATTTTTTTTATAGATTTTGAACCTGTTTTTCTTTCGTTGGCTTCAAGAATTATTTTTTCCATTGTATCTCCATTAATAAACTTTTTTAACCTTTATCAATATCAAATAATGAGCTGATTGATTCATTATTATAAGTTCTTCTTATTGCTTCTGCAAAGATATCGGAAGCACTTATTACTTCAATCTTTTCACTATTTTCCCTTAAAGGGATTGTGTCTGTAACATATAATTTTGTTATCGCTGATTTATTGATACGCTCCAATGCCGGTCCGGAAAGTAAAGGATGTGTTATTGAACCATAAATATTTCGTGCACCATTTTTCTTTAAAGCTTCAATAGCACTTACTAAGGTACCACCTGTATCAACAAGATCATCAACTAAAAGAACATCTTTATCTTCAACACTTCCTATAATATGCACCACTTCAGATTGATTTGGTTCTGGCCTTCTTTTATCAATCACAATAAGATTGCAATGCAACCGTTTAGCGTAAGATCTCGCCATTTTAATACCACCTATATCCGGAGATACAACAACGAGATTATTACTAATGTTTCTAAAAACGCCTGAAAAAATACTCGAGCTATATAGGTGATCAACCGGGATATCGAAAAAACCTTGAATTTGTGCTGTATGCAAATCCATTGTAATAACTCTGTCGGCACCTGCAACGGTTATCAAATTAGCAACCAGCTTTGCTGTTATAGAAACCCTCGGCTGATCTTTTCTATCCTGCCTTGAATATCCGAAATACGGAATTACTGCTGTAATTCTCTTGGCAGATGCTCTTTTAGCTGCATCTATCATGATTAAAAGTTCAAGAATATTATCAGCAGGAGGAAGTGTAGGTTGGATAATAAAAACATCAAGCCCACGAATATTTTCATAATATTTAACCCAAATTTCACCGTCACTAAACCTTTTAAACTCAATCTGGCCAAGGGGTTTTCCAAGTTTACCGGCAATTTTTTCAGCTAATGATATATTGGAACTTCCAGAGAAAACTCTATAATCACCTTTAGCCATATTTTATTTCTAATCAACCTGCTTTCTTAAAAATAGACGTTAAATATAAATAAATCACTTAGGTAAGTCAATAAAACCTTAGGCATGAAAGCTAAGACTTTATTTTAATCCCACAAAAAAATCAATCTTTTTTCCTTCTGAAAAGGAAGATAATTACAATTAACAGCACTACTCCGGAAAGGATATAAATCCAGTAAGGAGTTTCCTTAAGTTTAAAGGGTTTAAATGTAACTGAGATTGTTTTCCCACTACCAATTTCAGACAGAGTATATTCCCAGGTTAATATCTGCCCATTTTCAGATTGAGCATTATGCGTTATTATACTACCAAAAAATTTGTATATGTATGAAACATTATATTCACTTCCATCAATTCCAAAGCCGGTAGTTATAGGAGGAATGAATTGTGAAAATATTTTTTGCCCGGAAGCCCCATCTTTAAGAGAGAACTGAAAATCCTCAAATATTTTTACTTTGTTTAACGAATCAATGTGCGAGAAGTTTAAATCAATTAATGCATGGGTGGTACTGTCAACAGAATCTATATAAACTGTAACATTATTTATGGTCGAATAAATGGAAGTGAATTCTTTTTCAATAAGTTCAGGATTAAAAATCCCGATTTTATTTATTGTGGTAGTATCTTTATTAACTGGAAATTTCATCCAGTAGTTTATTTTCATTGTCCCGGAACCATCAGGATAAAGATTTACCTCCTGTTTATAATTAAGGCAGCCCACTAATGAAATAAAAAATAAAAATGATAATAAATATGTGGAGTATTTTTTTGTACTATATTTTTTCAACAATAAGCCCTAAGAATTTTTTAACTTTAACTACTGAACAATTTATAGAAATAAATCTATTTTTTCATTATGTTTTACAACATAATTAAGCGGAGTAATGATGCCAACATACGAGTATAAATGTAATAATTGTAACTATGTTTTTGAAATGACTCAAAAAATGAGTGACGAACCGATAAAAATATGCCCGAAATGCGGAAAAGACATTAAAAGATTAATTGGTTCAGGTGCAGGTACAATCTTTAAAGGCAGCGGCTTCTACCATACTGATTATAAAAATAAACCTGCAGCAAACCCTGGAAAGAAAAACAGTAGTGAGGATAAGAAAAATAATAGTGAAGATAAACCTGTAGTTAAAAAAGATTCAGACAAAGAGGGTAAAAAGAAAACTTAAAATTATAAGTAATCTGTATACTATAATATTTGGGAATGAGTCTCATTTCTTTTTTTACATAACACTTTGCGGGTCAACATCAACGATAAGCTTTACATCCCTATAACGGGATTTGCGGTTAAACTCTATAAAGGAATCAAGAACAGCTTTTCTCAAAATACCTCCGCCAGCGTCTTTCTCTTTACTGCTCTTTATTAAAATGTGGTACCTGAACTGCCCTTTTAATCTTGCTATTAAAGCAGCATTGGGTGGAGTTACCTCTAAATATTTTTTGTATGCAATAAGTTCTTTGTGGAAATTGAAGGCAGCGTTTCTCGCTTTATCATTATCAACATCTTTAGTTTCAATCAAACATATCCTTGTAAAAGGAGGGTAACCCATTCTCTGCCGGCTAACAGATTCTCTTTCATAAAAACCGGTGTAATCATTCTGTAAAACCTTTTGCAAAGTAAAAGTTTTTTCATTAAAAGTCTGTATCACAACTTCACCTTCAACCCTGCTTCTGCCGGCTCTTCCCGCAACCTGTGTTAAAAGCTGGAATGTTCTTTCATCAGCCCGGAAAT
>Ga0105095_10001889_pt1 | contig 11160 bp, 10 predicted proteins | sample PPLLak2March2015_2_FD_79180 | JGI IMG/M metagenome (GOLD analysis project Ga0105095, IMG submission 79180) | Freshwater sediment microbial communities from Prairie Pothole Lake near Jamestown, North Dakota, USA - PPLs Lake P8 Core (3) Depth... | ecosystem: Environmental > Aquatic > Freshwater >... | reverse complement strand
CCGGGCTTGGAGACGCAGGAGACAGAACTTTTGGTACTTTATAATATTGGGTCAGCTTTCATTAAAAAAAGTGCAAAAAAATTTAAAACGATACGTCCACGAATTCCGGCAGTATGGATGAAAGAATGTTTGGATGAATGTCAAATAACAATACAATCATTCAATCATTCAATCATACATTTGTTTTCTGCTTTACTCCAGTATAGATTTTTTCTTGCACTAACATTTTTATGTATTTCCTTTTCATTCACTGCAGCACAAGTTTATCCTGATCCTAAAGTTGATTCTCTGTTAAGTTCAGGAATTGAGAATATTATAAATCAGAAGTATGATCATGCAAAAAAAGATTTTGTAATCCTTGATAAAAAATTTCCTGAGATCCCTCTTGGGAAAATTTATTTGGCAGCAGTTGAAATTGCAAAATCTTCAGACCTTGCCGCACCTTATAATTCAAAATTCATTAAACAAAAACTTGATGAAGCAAAAGAGATTTCAGAAAATCTTATTGATAAAGATGAATACAATATCTGGAATTATTATTTCCTCGCCCTTGCGAATGGATACGATGCCTATTTTAATGCATTAAATGGTGAATGGCTTTCTGCATTTGGTGAAGGGGTAACATCTGTCAATCTTTTCGAGCACTGTCTGGAAATTTATCCCGAATTTCATGAATCTCTCATTGCAATCGGAACATTTAAATACTGGAAAAGCAAAGAGACGCAATTTCTTGGCTGGATTCCTTTTGTAAATGATGAGAGGGAGGAAGGCATCAGATTACTGGAAAAAGCTGTGGGTCAGTCATCTTATAATTCTTATTTAGCGATTAACTCTTTGATATGGATTTATATTGATAAAGGGGAATCGGAAAAAGCGGTGAGACTTGCTCAATCTGCTTTGCTTCATTATCCAAACTGCAGATTCTTCAGGTTTGGATTAGCAAGAGCTTATGAGGATATTGATTTAAGAAAATCAATTGATGAGTATTATAAAATTTTAAATTCCTTTTCAGAAAATGAAAAACCAAACCGTTACAATGAAATTCTTCTTAAACATCTTATTGCTCAACAGTACAATAAATTAGGGGAATACCGTATATCTCTCCAGCTTTGTAATGAAATATTAAGTATTAAAAATCTTACAGATTATGAAAAGCAGAAATTAGAAAACCGCCTTGAAAGGGTGAAAAAACTGCAAAAAGAGCTTCAATCCAAAAACCAACCTTAGAATATCTCTCTTTGATGACTTTACCTAATCAAATAAAAAAGGTAAATTATTATAAAAGTAAAAGTCAAAGAGCTTATATCGAACTTATTTCAGAATATAAAGTAAAAATTTACAAAAGTGCAAAGCCTGCCCCGATGAACAATCGGGGTTCAAGAGTAAGTTCAAGAACTTACTTTTATTTAATCTGATAATTTTAAGATTTAAGTCAATAAATGGCAATCAGCGATCCTAAATATAAGAAAATGCTTGAGGAACTTTTAAAAGTTTGCAAGAAAAATCTTCCCTCTGCAAACGAAAGTCTTATTGTAAGGAGTTTTGAATTCTCTGTTGAAGCTCATAAAAATGATCTTCGTGCTTCCGGTGATCCATATTTTATTCATCCTTACCATGTAGCTTTAATAGTTGCCGAAGAACTTCCTCTTGATGATATAACTGTTGCAAGTGCTTTGCTGCATGATGTTGCTGAAGATACTGAGTTCAATATTAATCTTCTCTCAAAGGAATTTGGAAATGAAGTAGCTGAAATTGTAGATGGCGTAACCAAAATAAGCGGAATATTTAAAGGACAGGAAATTACCAAAGCCGAAAATTACAGGAAGCTACTTCTTTCTATGGTTAAAGATGTTAGGGTAATTCTCGTTAAATTTGCCGACCGCCTCCACAATATGAGAACTCTCGATTTTGTAAATCCGGAAAAACAGAGAAGAATAGCACAGGAAACACTCGAGATTTATGCACCTTTTGCTCACCGTTTTGGACTTGGCCGTATTAAGTGGGAGTTTGAGGATCTCTCATTTAAATACTTAAATAGGGATGCTTATGAAGAACTTGTTAAAAAAGTAGCAGCAAAAAGAAAAGAGAGAGAATCTTATATTAAAAAATTCGCCGAACCTATTACTGAAAAACTTGAGGACAATAATCTTAAATATGAAATAAGTGGTAGACCAAAACATCTTTACAGCATTTACCGTAAGATGGTAAGAAGAAACAAACCTTTTGAGGAAATCTACGATCTTTTTGCAATAAGGATTATTTTGGATACAAAAAATACTTATGATTGCTATACAACTCTTGGAATTGTAAACCAGATCTATCTTCCGGTTCCGGATCGTTTTAAAGATTATATCTCTATTCCTAAAACAAATAATTATCAGTCCATTCATACAACGGTTGTAGGGCCTGAAGGAAGATTAGTTGAAATCCAGATAAGAACTAAAAGTATGCACGAAGTTGCTGAAAGAGGTGTAGCTGCTCATTGGAGATATAAGGAAAGTAAATCTGCAAGTGATAAAGACCTTGAGAATTGGGTTAATTGGATAAGAGATATTTTTGAAAATGCTTCAAAAGATGAAGCGCGAAAAGATCTGATGGAAAGCTTTAAGCTTAATCTTTATCAGGATGAAATTTATGTTTTTACTCCTAAAGGAGATTTGAGAAGATTACCAGTAAATTCAACGCCGGTAGATTTTGCATTTGAAATACACAGCAAAGTAGGATATCATTGTATTGGCGCAAAAGTAAATGGAAAGATTGTTCCTCTTGATACGATGCTTCACAGCGGTGACCAGGTTGAGATAATCACTTCTAAAACGCAGCATCCAAATAAAAACTGGATAAAATTTATAACAACTCATAAAGCTAAAACAACAATCAGAAAATGGATCAAGAAAGAAGAAGATGACATTGTTAAAGCCGGTAAAGAAATCTGGGAGAAGAAAGTTAAAAAATTTAAGCTCTCTTTTGATCAATCGGATTTAGACAAACTTGCAGTAAGCCTTAAGTTTGATAATCCCAGGCATATGTTTAAAACCATTGCCCAGGGTAAAGTTAACCTCGATGAAATTTTATCAGCTTCCAAAGAAAAAGAGAAAAAAGAAAAAGTTCCGGTTCTTGAATTTGATACTTTTGCAGAAACAGCAAGAAGTTCGGCTGGCGGAGTATTAGTTGAAGGATTGGATTCCGGTGTTATGTATTCTTATGCAAAATGCTGTAATCCAATTCCCGGAGATCCTGTAATTGGCTATATAACAATTGGTGAAGGAATAAAAATCCACCGTAAAACCTGTAATAACCTGCTTAGGCTTTCAGAGATGGATGCCAGTAAATTAATTCCTGTTCAATGGCCCGAATCGGATACTCATCTTTTTGTTGCAGGTCTGACAGTTATGGGTGAAGATTCACCCGGGATTCTTAATGAAATATCTCACGCAATTGTTTCATATCAAAATACAAACATTAAGTCTATCAATATAAATACCAGTGATTCTACATTTGAAGGAAGTGTAACTCTTTATGTACACAAGATTGATCATCTTTCTAAAATTATGGAGCGTTTAAAGAAAGTGAAAGGAGTTTATTCTGTTGAAAGATTTGAAAGTTCTACCTCCCAGGTAAATTGAAAATAATGACTTCACAGGAAACGAGAATACTTTCCATAGATTTCGGACTAAAAAGAGTTGGTCTTGCATTAAGTGATCCTCTTAAAATATTTGCTTATCCTTATAAAACCCTTAAAAACAATAACAGTTTCTTTAATGAGTTAACAGAAGAGATTAAAGAGAAAAATGTAATTAAAATAATTCTTGGATTTCCCGATGCAGATAATAAAAGCACAATTGAAGTAAGGAATAAAATCCTTTCGCTAAAAGAAAAAATTGAAAAACTTAATATTGAAGTAATTCTCTGGGATGAAAGTTTTACTTCAATGATCGCAGGCGAAAGAATATTGCAGACTGTAACAAAGAAAACAAAACGACAAGATAAAGGTTTGTTGGATCAGCATTCTGCTGCAATTATTCTCCAGGAATATCTGGATAAAGTGAAAGATTAATAAAAGATGTTTGTTATTTTCATTAAAAAGATTTGTCATTTTATTTGAAATGACTAATTCCAACCAAATAAAAAGTGATTATATAATAATTGGCAGCGGCCTGGCAGGGCTTTATGCAGCTTATCATGCCTCAAAATATGGATCAGTTTCACTTCTAACAAAGCATTCACTTCAGATAAGCAGCTCTTTTTGGGCACAAGGGGGAATTGCAAGCGCTATTGGTGAAGAAGATTCACCGGAAATTCATTTTGAAGATACTATAAGAGCGGGGAAAGGATTATGCAATGAGAATGCAGTTAAAATTCTGGTTAATGAAGGTCCTCAAAGAATAAGTGAATTAATATCTGATGGTTTATCTTTCGACAAACTGGGAGATAATTATGAACTTGGTATGGAAGGAGGACATTCCAGGAGAAGAATACTTCATCTTGGCGGTAGTGAAACCGGCAAATTTATTGTTGAATTCTTGATAAATAAAATTCAGAACTCAGAGAGAATAGAAATTTTTGAAAACTTCCTTGTACATAAACTTATAGTTGAAGACAATGAATGCTCTGGATGTTCAGCATACAGCTGGAATGAGCGGGAAAATTATTCTTTTATTGCAAAAGTAGTTATAATCTCTTCCGGTGGAGCAGCGGGAATTTACAGCAGAAGCACTAATCCTCATTCATCTACTGGTGATGGAGTGACGTTAGCTTATTATTCAGGAACTGAGGTAGTAAATATGGAGTTTATTCAATTCCATCCTACAGCATTCCATTCAGAAGACGGGAACACTTTTCTCATTAGTGAAGCTGTCAGAGGTGAAGGTGCCTACTTAATAAATAAGAATGGTAAAAGATTTATGAAGGATTATCACGAATCTGCTGAATTGGCCCCAAGAGATATTGTGTCAAAAAGTATTTTTGATGTTATGGAGAAAGAAAAAACTGATCACGTGTTTTTATCTCTTTCGCATCTTGATAAAGCCAAGATTAAATCGAGGTTCAGAAATATTTATGATACTATGTTAAAATATAATATTGATATGACTACGGATTTAATCCCTGTTTCACCTGCCGCTCATTATATGATAGGAGGGATAAATACTGATTTAAATGGAGAAACAACTTTGCCAGGAGTTTATGCTTGTGGTGAAGCAGCTCATTCCGGGGTACATGGTGCAAACAGATTGGCAAGTAATTCTTTACTGGAGTGCATGGTATTCAGTTACAAAGCTATTGAAGATTCAAAAAAATATCTTGATAAAAAGATTATTCTTGAATACTTACCGGAAAAATATTCTATAAATGATGATTCGGAATCTCTTTATTTAACTTTAAAGAATGATATTCAAAAGGTAATGAATGATTACGTTGGTATTGTAAGATCCGAAAAAACGTTAAATAAAGCTCTACAGTTAATTTCTGATATAGATAAAAACTGGAAATATCAAAGTAATGAATACTATTCCGACAGGCTAAGAAGTCTGAAAACAGTTGCATTACTTATTATTAAAGGAGCCATTGCCAGAAAAGAAACAAGAGGTAGCCAAATCAGGGTTGACTTTCCTGAAGAAAGTGAGGCTGCCTACAACATCTACCAATCAATAAAAACAGAAATAAGAAAGAAATTTCTTTAGTATTTATGGAATTAAATGATCCTAATATTTTAAAGTTAATTGATATAGCAATTGATGAAGATATTAAAAATGGAGACATTACCACCAATTCAATTATTAGTGAGGATGAAACAAGAAGAGCTGCATTTATAGTTAAGCAGAATGGAATTGTTGCAGGATTGGATATTGCTAAATTTGTAATTAGAAAATTTGATTCTAAAATGAAATGGAACAGCATTAAAAATGATGGGAAATCTTGTATTAAAGGCGAGGTTATTGCAAAAGTGGAAGCAAATTATAAAAGTTTATTAATTGCTGAAAGAACTGCATTAAATTTTCTGCAAAGGATGAGCGGGATTGCAACAAAAACAAATAAATTTATTAAGCAGCTTGAGGGTCTGCATACAAAAATTCTTGATACCAGGAAAACAGCACCGGGACATAGATTACTAGATAAGTATGCTGTAAAAATAGGTGGAGGAGAAAACCATAGGATAGGATTGTTTGATATGGTGTTGATTAAAGATAATCATATTAAATTAGCAGGTAGTATTGCGATGGCTGTTTCAACTATAAAAAGAAATTTAAAAGGAACTTTCAAAATTGAAGTGGAGACCTCATCATTAAAAGAAGTTGAAGAAGCACTTGAAGCGGGTGTAGATATAATTATGTTGGACAATATGAAAGTGGAGGATATGAAAAAAGCAGTTGAAATTTGTAAAGGAAAAGTACTTACTGAAGCGTCAGGAAATATTTCATTAAAGAATATAAGAAATGTTGCTAAAACAGGAGTTGATTTTATTTCTGTCGGCGAACTTACTCATTCTGTAGAAGCATTAGATATTTCGATGAAGATAATTGATTAAAAAAGGGAAAAGAGATGACAAAAGATTTTTTAGCAGAAGAAATAAAAACATTAAAAGAAAAAAAGAATGCAGTTATTTTAGCACATAACTATCAGGTACCGGATGTTCAGGATATTGCAGATTTTGTTGGTGATTCACTGGGATTATCTATTGAAGCAGGAAAAACTCCAGCTGATATGATAGTCTTTTGCGGAGTTCATTTTATGGCTGAAACTGCTTCGATAATATCGCCTCAGAAAAAGGTTCTTATTCCTGATCTGCAGGCTGGTTGTTCATTGGCTTCAAGTATTACAGTTGAGCAGTTAAAAAAATGGAAGGAACAACATCCTGGAGCCATTGTTGTTTCGTATGTAAACACATCCGCAGAAATTAAAGCAGAAAGTGATTATTGTGTAACTTCTTCAAATGCAGTTAAAGTGGTTCAGGTTATTCCAATAGATAAAGAAATTCTATTCTTACCGGATAAATATCTTGGTCATTATATAGAACTTGTAACGGGAAGGAAAATGATAATCTGGGATGGAGCCTGTCATGTTCATGAAAAAATAGGTAACATAGAGTTTTCAGATATGCAGGAAAAATATCCCGATGCAGAATTTTTAATTCATCCTGAGTGCGGGTGTTCAACATCCTGTCTTGTTCGTTCACAAACTGAACCTAATGGTGATAAAATGAAAATTTTTTCTACAGAAGGTATGCTGCGATATGCTGAAAAATCACAAAGCAATAAATTTGTGGTTGCAACTGAAACAGGAATTCTTCACAGGATGAAAAAAATATCTCCAGAAAAATCTTTTTACCCGGTAAGTGAAAAATCAGTCTGCGAATATATGAAGATGATAACCCTTGAGAAGTTATATTATTCTCTTTTGTATGAGCAGTATGAAGTGAAAGTGCCGGAACAAATTGCAATAAGGGCTCTCCTACCAATCAAACGAATGCTTGAGATATTGTAGAGAATATGTTACTGAAAGAAATAAATGTTGTCTTATATTACTGATTTTATTTTGCAATTCTAATTGACTATTAAAGACTTAAAATATATTTTCGGGTAACTTAAAATTCACTTGGGAGCATTATATGTCACTTGACGCACTAGGAATGATAGAAACTAAAGGTTTAGTCGGGGCAATTGAAGCTGCAGATGCGATGGTTAAAGCAGCTAAAGTTGAACTGCTTGGTAAAGAGACGATTGGGGGAGGTTACGTAACTGTTATGGTAAGAGGAGATGTGGGAGCAGTTAAAGCTGCAACCGATGCAGGCGGCGCTGCAGCTCAGAGAGTTGGAGAACTCGTTTCTGTTCATGTTATACCTCGTCCACATTCCGAGGTTGAAGCTTTACTTCCGAAGAGAAAATAATCTATGCCAAAAGCACTCGGGTTAGTTGAAACCCGGGGTCTTGTAGCTGCAATAGAAGCTGCAGATGCAATGGTTAAAGCAGCTAATGTTACCCTTATCGGTAAAGAAAGAACAGACCCCGCATTAATTACGATAAAAGTTGTTGGAGAAACTGCAGCAGTTCGATCCGCTGTTGATGCAGGAGCCGCTGCAGCAAAAAGAGTAGGGGTTTTAGTTTCAACACATATCATTCCTCAACCAGATCTTCAAATGACAACTCTCATTCCTGAGATTGAAGAAAAGAGAGTTACAGAAAAAGTAAAACAAATCATTGTAGAAAAAGAATCTGAAAGTTTATTTGAAGAAAAACCTGTTGAAATAAAACGGCAACAGAAAAAAAAACCCCCAGGAGAAATTAAGGTTGAAAAACCCAAAGAGATAAAGGAAGAATCAGGGCCTGCAAGCGATACTATTTCCCGTTTAAGAAAAGAAGCTCTAGGTATTAAAGAAGAAAAGACAAAGACTGTTCCTTCGTCCAAAAGCAAAGGCAAAGTAAATATGGAAGAGCTTGAGATTTTAAATGTTCATCAGTTAAGAAGGCTTGCCAGAAGTACGGAAGGATTTCCCATCTACGGCAGGGAAATATCAAGAGCAAACAGGCAAGAACTCCTCGATTTCTTTAAGAAGTTATCCTAAAAATTTATAAGTGTAAATTTTAAGAACTCCATATCAAGTGGTGTTTTTTTATTTTCATTTTAATTTATATTTGCGGTGTGAGGAAAAACATACATATAATAATTATATCTCTTTTCTTTTCTTTTCTGTTATGGGGTTCTATTTCACTTTCTAAAGATTATTATATAACTGTTAATATCCCTGTTAAGGTTGTAAATTTTCCAGAAGGATATTCCAGCGGGACAAAGTTACCGGATAAAATATCTGCTAAAATCAGAGGCAATGGCTGGAAACTTATTGCTGTAAATTTTGGTGCGGAATCAGAATATAATATTTCAGCTGGTAATGATACCGGCAAAAAATATATTAACCTCTATAATTCACTTTCAGAAAATCCCTGGCTTTCTTTCGATATGGAAGTTCTTGAATTAAATCCGGACACTCTATCACTGTATATTGAAAAAGTATGGAAAAAGAAAGTCAGCATCGAGCCTAACTTCAAACTCGATTTTAAACCGGGTTATGGTTTAGCAACAACAATTAAACTTTACCCCGATTCAACAAATGTCATTGGTCCTGCAAGTTATTTGAAAAATATAAATTCAATCCCTACTGAAAGAGTTGAACTCTCAGAACTTGATACAAGAACTATTGAACAAGCTACTCTTAGTGAATTGCCGGGGATGGTTTATGATGTAAGTACTGTTACAGTTAATCTTGATGTTCAAAAAATAGTAGATAAAAATTTTGATAATCTCCCTGTCTCTGTTCTTGATATTCCAAGTGACAGGGAAGTTGTCCTTCTTCCTAACAGAATAAGTATTGGAGTAAGGGGAGGAATAAATATTTTGGGAAAATTAAATGAAGATCAGTTTAATGCTTTTGTTTATTATAGAGATGTTGTTTTAGATACCTTGGGAAATGTTGAACCTCATGTCGAGATTCCGCAAAATACATCGTTAATTTATACTAAACCGGAAAGACTCAGGTACATCATTAAAAAGTATAATTAAAAAGTAAAGTAAAAACTAACCTGCATTATGTTCATCACGTTTGAAGGAATAGATTTCTGTGGTAAATCCACACAAGTGGAACTCTTAAGAGATTATCTTGTTAAAAATAAAAAAATTGTTGAGATAATAAGAGAACCTGGAGGTACAGAAATATCAGAAAAAATAAGAGAAGTTCTGCTGGATAAAAAGCATAATCATATGTTTATGGAAACTGAAATTTTTCTTTTCTCAGCGAGTAGGGTACAATTAGTCAGGGAAAAAATCAGACCATTTTTGGAAAAAGGTGTTTATGTTATTTCAGACCGTTTTCATGATTCAACCACTGCTTATCAGGGTTTTGGCAGAGGAATTGATATTAATACAGTGAGACATATAAATAGTCTTGCAATTGGCAAAACTGTACCGGATATAACTTTTATAATTGATATCCCGGTAAAAGTTGCAGATGAGAGAAAAAAAAATAAAGGAAATCCTGAACTTGACAGAATTGAAATTTCCGATTCTGTTTTTTACGAAAAAGTAAGGAATGGATATTTAACAATTGCAAAAAGTGAAAACAGATTCAGAATAATAGATGGAACAGCAAAAATAGAAGATATGCATAAAGAAATCGTAAATGAGATAAATATATTAGAAAAACAGGAGAATCCATGATGCGAAGTAAAATATTCGGATATATAATTTCTTTTGTTGTTATAATTTTATTCTCCGGGTTTTTTGCAGGGAAAGATGATATATACTTTGAAATCTCAAAGAATATTGATCTGTTTGGAACTGTTTATAAAGAGATCTCGCTTAACTATGTTGATGAAATTGATCCGGAAAAATTCATGGAAGCAGGCATCCAGGGAATGCTTAATTCTCTCGATCCTTATACAATTTTTATAGACGAAAATAAAAAAGATGATATTGATCTTTTAACCAATGGAAAATATGGTGGAGTTGGGATTTCAATTGGAATCAGATCAGATAAAGTTACAATTGTTGAAGTGCTCGATGGCTACTCTGCCCAGAAGCAGGGATTAAGAATTGGTGATGTTCTTGTAAAAGCAGGTGGAGTTCCGATTAGTACCGAAAATATAGATGATATCTCAGCTTTAGTAAAAGGAGAGCCAGGTACTGAAGTGGAACTTAAAATCTTAAGAAATGGGGATAAAGATACTCTTACTTTCAATCTTATAAGGGAAGAAGTAATTGTTAAAAACCTTACTTATTATGGATTCTATCCTGAAAACAGTAATAACGTATATTTGAAGTTGTCTAACTTCAGCCGCTCTGCCGGTGATGAAGTTAAACGTGCACTCCAAAAACTAAAAGAAAAGAAAGAAATAAAATCAGTAGTCTTGGATTTAAGAGGTAACCCCGGAGGTCTCCTCGATGTTGCAGTAGAAATTGCCGATAAATTTATTGAAAAAGGTCAGCTGATTGTCTCAACTAAAGGGAGGGGGCAAACAACTAAAAAAGATTATTTTGCTGTGCAGGAACCAATGGTTGAAGATGCAAGGCTTATAATATTAATAAATGAAGGTTCTGCCTCTGCTTCCGAGATTGTTGCAGGTTCGATACAAGATCATGACAGGGGAGTAATACTTGGTACTAAATCTTTTG
>Ga0105095_10001885_pt1 | contig 11168 bp, 6 predicted proteins | sample PPLLak2March2015_2_FD_79180 | JGI IMG/M metagenome (GOLD analysis project Ga0105095, IMG submission 79180) | Freshwater sediment microbial communities from Prairie Pothole Lake near Jamestown, North Dakota, USA - PPLs Lake P8 Core (3) Depth... | ecosystem: Environmental > Aquatic > Freshwater >... | reverse complement strand
GATCGCGTTCAAGCCGCAGGGCGAAGGCGCGGCGTCGCTTGGCACGCGCATCAACCGGCGCAATTACTTCCAGGGCGCGATTCGGCAGGCCCGTTTCACGCCGCGCGCGCTGACGCCGGATCAGTTTCTGACAATGAAGTGACGCCGCTACACGCTACCAGCTACTAGCTACCAGCTAGGAATTGATTGAGGATTCGCTATGAAAAGCATCACATTCCTGCTCGCGGTGCTATGCCTGACGCCAAGTCATCTCGCCGCCCAAACCACGAATGACTACTTTGTCTACGCGGGCACCTACACCCATCCAAACGCGAAGACGACGTCCGAGTCGAAGGGTATCTACGCGTGGCGTTTCGACTCGAAGACGGGTGCGTTGACGCCGATCGGTTTGGTGGCCGAGACGAAGAACCCGGCTCATGTCTGGGCGAGCCCGGATGGGCGGTTTCTTTATGCGGTGAACTGGTCGACGGGCGACCCAGCCGGCGATACCGTCAGCTCGTTCGCGATCGATCGGAAGACAGGTGCGTTGAAATTTCTCAACAAAGTGAACTCGCACGGAGAGTCGCCGAATCAGATCGTCCTCGACCCGTCCGGGAAGATCGCGGCGACCGTGACATACAACGGCGGCACCATTACCGCATTTGGCGTCGAGCCGGATGGGCGGCTCACCGAAGCGATCTACACGGAGAAGCATGCGGGTCAGCCGCTCAGTCCCAAACAGCCAGGGCCACGCGCACACGGAATTGTCTTTACCAAGGACGGCCGCTGGGCCTATGTGGCTCAACTCGGCCTCGATCGCGTGTACACCTATCGCGTCGATCCCGCGAAGAGAACATTTTCGCCCGCCGATCCTCCGTTCGTGACGATGAATGCCGGCGGTTCGGGACCGCGCAGACTGCAGCTGCATCCAAATGGGAAATTCCTGTACGTCAACCACGAAACGGATTCGAAGGTGAGCGTCTTTGAAGTGAACGGGGCCAGCCTGAAGCAGATTCAAACGCTCTCCACATTGCCCGCCGACTACAAGGGCAACAACTCGACGGCAGAGATTCAGATCGAACAGACCGGCAAGTGGCTCTACGTCACCAACCGCGGCCACGACAGCATGGCGCACTACGCGGTCGATCCCGCGAAGGGCACACTGATGTTTGTCGGAAACATTCCATCGGGCGGCCGCACGCCGCGCAACATCACGATCGATCCGACCAACAGGTTTCTGATCGCCGCCAATCAGAACGGCAACAACATCGTTGTGTTCAGCATCGATCCAAAGACGGGGAATCTGACGCCGACTGGTGCGACCGGGCAGGTGCCGCAACCGGGGGGCGTGTTCTTCGTCAAGGCGCAGTAAGCGGATTAAGCACAGAGCTCCTGTATCATTCGAGCGTCCGAGGAGGCGAAATGCCAGTTCTGAAGAAAACCATTCTGCTGTGCGTCCTTGCCGCGGCGGCCGTCGTCGCCCAGGGCCAGCAGGCGAAGGTCTTTCCGCCGACCGCCGAGCAGAAGGCCGAAATCCACAAGAAGCTCGCCGAATTGAGCGCGCGAATCGCGGCCCTTGGAGACAAGAAAACCGATCCGGCGCTTCTCTCCGACGTGCAGATATACCGGAAGGCGGCTGAATACATCCTGCGCTTCCCGGAAGAGTTCTTCGGCCCGAATTACGCCGCCGAGACGATCGCGGCGCTCGATACCGGCATCGGGCGCGCCATCGAGCTCGAGAACGGCACGTCGTCGTGGACGAGGAAGACGGGTAACATCGTGCGCGGTTTCGTGTCGCGCATCGATGGCAGCGTGCAGCCGTACGGCGTGACCATTCCGGCGTCCTACGACGGCAAGCGGCCGATGCGCCTCGATGTGTGGCTGCACGGCACCCAGCAGCAGATGAACGAAGTCCGGTTCCTGCAGCAGCAGGCAGGTCCGCACGAGACGTCGCAGATCCTCGCTGAGGATTTCATCCAGCTCGAGCCGTTCGCCCGCATGAACCATTCTTACAAGTTCTACGCCGAGACCGACGTATACGAGGCGATTGCCGCCGTGCGCAAGCACTACAACATCGACGCCGAGCGCATCGTGCTTCGCGGCCACTCGATGGGCGGGCATCAGGGCTCTGCGCGGCTCGCGATTCAGAACCCGACGTTCTTCGCGGCGTTCGAAGCCAGCGCCGGGTACTCAGAGACGAAGGAGTACGCGGGCAACCGCCTTCCGAAGGAAGGGCTGACGCCGTATCAGGAAGCCGCGCTTCACTACGTCGACGCCGAAGACTACGCGCTGAACGGGTTCAATGTGCCGTTTGTGAGCTACGGCGGCGAGAAAGACGGCCAGCTGCGGGCCTCGATACGGTTCCGCGAAGCGGTGGAGCGCGAAGGATTCCGGCTGACCAGGGAATCCCCTTACAAATGGACGACGACCGACATGCGGGCGCTGTTTCTCATCGGCCCGAACACGGGGCACGCCTGGCACAAGGAGAGCAAGGCCGAGTCCGAAGCGTTCATCCGCAAGGCGCTCGACGAGACCGCCGGCAAGTCGCCGAACCACGTGAGGTTCGTGACCTACACCATGCGCTACAACAACGCGCATTGGGTGACCGTCGAGGGGCTGGAGCAAAGCTACAATCGCGCCGACGTCGACGCGAAGCGCACCGACGACATGAAGCAGTACACCGTGACGACCAGGAACGTCGCACGCGTGAAGTTCGACGTGCCGGCGGCATCGTTCATCATCGACGGGCAGACGATCAAAGCCGGCGCGACCCCGACGTTCGAAAAGACGAACGGCAAGTGGGCGGTCGCGACGGGACGTCCCGCCGGACTTCGCAAGGTTCATCGCCTGCAGGGGCCGATTGAGGACGCGTTTACCGACTCGTTTCTCGCCGTGCGGGGCAGCGGCCAGCCGTGGAACGAGAATGTGCAGAGCTACACGAGCCAGCGCTTCGACAGCTTCCGGTCGGAGTTCGCCAAGTGGATGCGTGGCGACATCAGGGTGAAGAGCGACAGCGCCGTTTCGGCAAACGACATCGCTAATCACAACCTGGTACTCTTCGGCGATCCGGGTAGCAACAGCCTGATTGCGAAGGTGGTCGGCCGGCTGCCCATTCAGTGGACGCGCAGCGAAATCATCGTCGGGTCGCAGAAGTTCGCGACCGCCGATCACGCGCTCGTGCTGATCTATCCGAATCCGCTCAATCCGCAGAAATACGTCGTGCTGAACACCGGGCAGACGTTTTCGGCCAATCGGATTACTTCGGGGACCGAGGCGGTCTTCTTCCCGCGCCTCGGCGACTACGCCGTGCTGACGACGGGCGGCCAGACGAAGGTCGCCGGGTTCTTTGACGAAGAGTGGAAACTCAAATAGTCGACAGTCGACAGTCGAGAGTCGACAGTCGAGAGTCGGAAGTAGTCCGGATACTGGCGAGAGGCGAGTCGTCGCTACCGGCTACCGGCTGAAAGCTGAACTCAGGGGAGGGCCCGATCATGGTGCCGCGGAGCTTTTTGAAGCGTCTCATCGTCGGGCTCTTCGTTTGTACGGCGCCCGTGGGGGCACAAGACTCCGGATCGCCGGCCGATGCGTTTTACTCGGCGATTCGCGAGAACGACCTCACCACGCTTCAGGCCATCGTCAAGGGTGGGGCCGACGTGAATCTCAGCGATCCCCGCGGGGGAGCTAGGCCGCTGATGTACGCGGCGGCCGTGGGATCGATCGAAGCGATGACGCTGTTGATCGACAACGGCGCCGATATCAATGCCGTCAATGGCACCGGCGCTACGGCTCTTATCTGGGCAGCCCCCGACATCGGCAGGGTGAAGCTCCTGCTGTCGAAAGGCGCCGATGTGAAAGCGGCCTCTCAACGCGGGCGCACGGCGTTGTTCGTTGCCGCGCGCAGCGACGGTTCTGCCCCGGTTGTCAGGCTGTTGCTGAGCGTCGGCGCCGATGCAAAAGCCGCGGACGCGACAGGAATCTCCGTCCTGCATTCTGTCGCCTTCGGGAACGCCACCGAGACGATCCGGCTGCTCGTCGAGGCCGGCGCCGATGTGAATGCTGCCGACGCCCTGGGCTTTACGCCGCTCATCCACGCCGCCGGACGTTACAACATCGAGGCCGTGAAGCTGCTGCTCGCAAAGGGCGCCAACGTAAACGCGATGACCGGGTCGGGCTTCAACAAGGTGAAAGCGGGCACGATCGGGCTGGGAAACTGGACGCCACTGACGGCGGCATCACAGGGGCCGGTCGAGCTCGTCAGGCTGCTCCTCGATGCCGGCGCAAAAGTGGATGTGCCCGACGCGCGGAACATGACGGCGCTGATGCTGGCAGCCGCCAGCGACAGACCGCGGCCCGATGTGGTGCGGCTGCTGCTGGCCAGAGGCGCCAACGTAAACGCCCTCAGCACCGAAGGTGAGACCCCGCTGGACTGGGCGCGGAAGATCGGCGCGCCGCAGGTGATTCAGATACTGAAGCAGTCCGGCGCTGCCGAAGGCAAACGTCAGCCTTCGGAATTGCCCGCGCCAGGGCAGACCGACCTGAAAACGGCTGTTCTGCGCAGCCGTATGCTGCTCAACAGAATGAGTGTCGCCGTCGCCACCAACGGGGGTTGCGCGTCGTGCCATTCGCACAACATCCTCGAAGTCGTCGATCGGCGCGCGCGGGCAAAGGGGCTGCCGGTCGACCCCAAGGCGGTCGCGCAGCGCCAGTCGCTCACGCGGGCACCGTATCTCACGCCGGCCAGCATGCTCGAGCGGTTCGAGTCACCGGGGTTCCCCGACACGACCGCCTACGCGCTTTACGCGCTTGCGACGAGCGGCTACGCACCCGATCGGATTACCGACGCGATGGCCGTTCAGATTGCGATCCACCAGGCGAAGGCGGGGTACTGGACGAGGGGGCTCAATCCGTTAACACGGCCGCCCATCGAGGACAGCGACATGACGCGTGCGGCGATTGCCATTCGCGGTATCGGTGTCTACGCACCGCCGGGTCGGCGAGCCGAATTCGACGCAGGGATACAACGCGCGAAAGCATGGCTCGCCGCCGCGACGCCCGTAACGGGTGAGGATCGCAACATGCAATTGCTCGGATTGCACTGGGCGGGTGCCGGCGCGTCACAAACCGCACCGCTGGCCAAGGCCATTCTCGCCAGACAGCGCAGCGACGGCAGCTGGTCTCAGACCGACAGTCTTTCAGGCGATGCGTACGCGACCGGGCAGGCGCTCTTCGCGTTGAGCGAGACAGACGCCATCTCCACGATGGATCCGGCGTACCAGAAAGGGGTGCGATATTTGCTGACGACCCAGCGCCCGGATGGCTCCTGGCATGTCAGCAGCCGTTCGCCGAAGTTCCAGCCGTTCTTCGACGGCGGATTCCCCTACGGGCACGATCAGTGGATTTCCTCGATGGCGACGGGGTGGGCGACGGCAGCCCTCCTTGCCGCGATGCCTTGAGAATCGAAAAATCCGGATGGATATCCTTACGCTGAATCTCCTTCTGTTCGTGACGCTACAGCAGCAGCCGGCGGTCGTGCCGCCGTCGTTGCTGCAGCAGGCGTTGAAGTCGATGCCCGACGTGAGGCTCCTGGCGCCAGCGAAGGACCTCCGCGAATACTCGCAGGAGGACCTGCAGAAGTTCGGTTACTGGCCGCCCTGGCTCGTGCTGGATTTCGATCGCGACAAACGCCCGGATGTCGCGGCAGTCGTGGTGAAGGCGTCGGCGTCACGCCCCGAGTTCGGTGTCATAGCCGTGCACGCGGCCGCGCCGAACGAGGTTCACTGGGTGATACCGCTGGACGTCGATCCGATAAACGGCGTTGCAAAGGGGCACGCGCCCGACGTTGTCGTTCCGCTCTTCTGCGTCGAATGCGATGCGAATACCTGGATGCGATGGTCGGGTGAGGAGTATGAGGCAGAGCTGTACGCGGTGAGCGAGAGGATCGACGTCGGCAGCGAGACGCAGGCCGACCTGCCGCTTTACAGCTCGCCGAATCTCGCGGCGAAACCGGTGACGAGCGTCGCGCACTGCACGACCGTCGTGGTGCTGAAAGTCGGCGGCACTCCCGACCAGCGCTGGTATTTCGTCGAGACGCCTGAAGGCCAGCGTGGGTGGATCTCCGACAAGGTGATCTCCGGCGACATCTGCATCGGGTGACCTTCAACAGAAGACCAGAAGATCAGAAGAAGCAGGTGGCAACCACCCGTGTACACTCGCTATATGGGACGCAACTTGCTGGCACCCTGCCTGCTGATGGCGCTTTCGCTTATCGGTGCGACGTCGGCGCAGGATCGGCCGCTTCCCGACTACGAGGCGTTTGCCGCAAAGGTGAAGGACCGTCTCGCGGCCGATGAAGAGCGGCAGAGCGGCTATGTCTTCGTCGAGCGTCGAACCGAGCAGAAGCTGAACGGCTCGGGCACAGTGACGAGCGAGCACGTTCAGGTGTTCGAGGTCTACCCGGGGCTCGAAGGCGAAGATCGTTATCGACGGCTGATCGAAGAGAACGGCAGGCCGGTGGCGGCGAACAAGCTCGCGAAGCACGATCGCGATCGGAAGAAAGATGTAGAGGATTACGCAAGGAAGACTGCCTCGCCGGCTTCGCGTCAGCGGCACGCGCGCGAGATGGAACGGCAGCGCCGCCGGTATGCCGCGGCCGTTGACGATCTGTTCCGCATCTACAACATCAGGATGGTGCGACGCGAGCGTCTCGGCGGCCACGACACGATTTTCGCGACGCTGAGCCCAAACGGGGTGAAGCCGCTGACCGATGACGGGAAGATCATGACGCACTTCAATGCGCGCGCGTGGGTCAGCGAGTCCGACTACGAGCTGGTCCGCGTGGAAATCGAAGCCATCAGGGATCTCTCGTTCGGCCTGGGACTGCTGGCGCGCGTGCACAAGGGCACGCTGGCGACGTTCGAGCGCCGCAAGGTGAACAACGAAGTCTGGCTTCCGGCGAAAGTAACGTGGACCGCCAGCGGGCGTCTGCTCCTGCTGAGACGCCTCCGGCTGCGAGGCATTTCGGAGTTCTCTGACTACCGCAAGTTCACCGTCGACACCGACTGGCGCGTCGGTGACCAATAAATGCTGACGCTCGTCAGGGCAGAGGGCAGAGGGCAGAGGGCAGCCGGTGGTTTCTGCCCTCATCCATCCGCCATCTGCCCTGACGGCTTTCTTCTTCCACCTACTCGCTCAGAAACTTGATCATGGCGGCGCGATAGTCCACATACTGATCGCCGCGCGGCATGTTCGACTTCAGATAGCGTTCGATGTAGCGCGGGTGCTTCACCTCTGCCGGTCCGCCCTCGAGTGCGTTCTCGAGGAGCACGCCCGTGACGCGCCCGAGATTCTTCGGCACCTTCGGGTCGAGATGTCCGCCGAGCGGCGGCAGGCCGAGGAAGTAGTTCGTCATCACGGCAACGTCCGGTCCTTCGGCGTAGGGAATATGGGCGCCTTTCTTGACGCCTGGCCCGTAGAACGCCATGAACGTCTGCCACGACGAGAGCGTCGACTGCGGATGGCCGCTCTGGCTGGTCTGCCCCATGCCGTGGTCCGATCCGAAAATGATGTAGGTCCTGTCCCAGACGCCTGCGCTCTTGAGCCCCGCGATCAGTCTTGCCAGCTGGGGATCGACGGTCTTCACGAAGTACTGAACGTATTCCGACTTGGGGTTTGTCGTGTCGCTCGGGCCACGCCACGCGTTCCGGATATGCTGCAGGTGCAGCCGCAGCAGCCGCGCGTTGTCGTTGTTGAGGTGGCGCAGGCCGTGATCGACCACCATGGCGTCGGTCAGCTCGTCGGCTCCGTAATACAGGTGCGTCGCGTTCTTGAAGATGGCGTAATTGCGCGACCCGCCGGCGAAGACCGACTTGATGCCCGCCCGCGTCGCGTTGAGGAAGATGTCGTCGATGTTGTACGACTCGAACAGGTGCGTGCCGGTATGCATGGCCACATTCGAGCTCGTGCTGCCTCCCCATGGGGTCGAGCCGTCCGGCAATGCCAGCCGCGGGGCGGGGCTCGTGCAGTAGTAGGTGTCGACGGTGACTCCCTGCTTCAGCAGAGAACCCAGCGTCGTCGCGCCGTTGGCCACGGCCGTGCGCACGGTATTGGCGTCGATGCCGTCGACCATGAACTGGACGACGACCGGGTTCGTGACTTTCTGTGCGGCGCCGCGTTGGGCAAATATCGCGGGTATGGCAGTGAAGAGAACGAGTACGACGGATAAGACGCGCAGATTCATGGGCATGGGCGCATTGTACCCACCTTCGCGCCCATTCGCATATCGCTCGGGCGGGCAGGCTCGCCGCGCTCTATCCGCGACGCTACGGCCCTGGGAACAAGAAAAAGGGTGAGGAGCCGTCGCCCCCCACCCTTCGTGTCTTCGTGGTTACGTGTCTTCGTCGTTAGAAGCCGAACTTGAACCCGAACTGCATGATGCGCGGCTCCTGCGCGCCGGTGATTCGGCCGAAGCTCGCCGTTGACGTGACGGTCGTGCCAGGGTTGTTGAAGTTGACCCGGTTGAACACGTTGAAGAACTCCGCCCGGAACTGGAAATTCATGTCAGCGGTGAAACGGAAGTTCTTGAACAACCCCAGATCGACCGTCGAGCGGTCGGGCCCGAAGTACTCGCCCCTCAGCGTTTCGCCGAATGAGCCATTTGGATTCACCGCGAAGGCGGCCGGATTGAAGAACACGGTCCGTTCGGAGCCCGCCGGCGGCTCGAACGGCGCGCCTGTGTTGATCGCGCGATTGCTGCCCAGTCCCCATCCGGCGTTGTCGCGGCCGCTCTCGATCGTGAACGGTTGACCGCTCTGCCACTGGAAGATGCCGGTCAGCTGCCAGCCGCCGATGACTGTCCCCATCACGCCGTTCTGCGGCCCCGGGATGTCATACACCCATGACGCCACGACACGATGCCGCCGCATCGTGCTCAGCCGGCCGTCTCGCAGCTGATCGACCAGCTCGTCAAATTGCGGGTGGAAGTACGGCACCAGTTCAGGGCCGCCGATCGACCCCTGCAGGTCTGCCAGTGTATAGCTGCCGCGCACCGTGAAGCCGTCGGCATACCGGCGGTTGACCGTCAACTGCAGCGAGTGGTACTGGCTATCGCGATCCTGCCTGTACTGCGTGACGCCGCTATATTCCCGCATCCGGCGGCGAGCTTGCGGATTGCCCGTAGGTCCGCCTGGCGTGTAGATCGCGGGGTTGAGGGTGATACTGGACCGACCCTGCGTGGCCGTCGAGCCGACATAGGCGGCGCGTGCCATCCATCCGGCCGCCACTTCGCGCTCGAGCGCCAGGTTGTAGTTGTAGGTCAACGGCGTGTCGAACGTGTCGTCGAACGCGTTGACCAGTACCGGCAACGGAAATGGGGCGTTGGGGTTGCCGATGATCGTGTCCTTGTCCTCGTAGTCGTGCTGAAGTGCGTTGAAATCGGTGCGGCCGCGATAGGGATCCGAGAACGGGCCTGGAGGCTCGGCGACCGACACGCGGATGCTCCACGGTGGTGCGTTCACGCCGTCGTTGTTGAAGTCGCCCGCCAGGTGCGTGTCGTAGAACATGCCGCCGCCGCCGCGGAGGCTGGTCTTGCCATCGCCGGTCACGTCCCACGCAATGCCGAGGCGTGCCGAGACGTTGTTGCGATCGGGGTTCGTGCCATCCACCGGCACGCCGGGATCGCCTCGATAGAACAATCCGGGAGGTGCATTCGCGAACTGGGGCGAACGAATGCCCTGGTTGTACGCGTCCTCGTCGAAGTACTGGAACCGGCCGACGAGGTCGTGCCACGGCATGGTCGGCTCATAACGGGCGCCAAGGTTCACCGTCACGCGGTCGCTGAGCCTGACGTCATCCTGGAAGAAATAGGTTTGGTAGAACGCGCGGTAGTTCTTGTACTCGCCGGTGCCATGGTCGAAGTTGCTGAGCCGGCCGAGCAGGAAATCGGCGAGTGCATTCCCGCCGCTGGCGGCGCCTGGCGCGCGCGTGAACCGTCCGTCGAACTGAAAGTGGCCGGCACGCCGGAAATCGTTATAGATCTCGGGCCGCAGGTATTCCCACTCGCCGCCGAACTGGATGCTGTGGCGTCCCTTGATCCAGTTCGTCCGGTTGTTGAACTGGAACCCGTCGCGCGGGAAGCGGGCCTCGAGGTTGTCGCCGATGTTGAAGAACCCGCTGGCGTTGATTTCCGAGATGGCGCGGATGCGCGGCAGGTACGGCAGCCGCACGCCGAAATCCTGAATCGCAGGCACGTCCTTGTGGGGCTGCCGGGCCGTGTTGAGGCGGTTATAGCCGAAGGTGGCCTCGTTCAGCAGCGTGGCGCCGAACGTGCGCTTCCACGTGCTCACGATACTCTGACTGCGCGGGGTCGATTCCAGCGAGGGGCCGCGATAGCTGAGAATCTGCCCCGGGATGAACTGCGGCAGGTTGTTGAAGTCGTCCACGAAGTAGCGCACGCTCAGCTGGTTGTCGCCGCCGAGCTGCTGGTCCACCTTGAGGACGAATTGGTTCGAATCCTGATCGGTGCCGCGGGGAATCGTGACCTGGCCCCGCGCGTTGTCGGGGATCGGCAGTTGCGCCAGCACCTTGGCCGACGCGGGATCGAACATCGCCACGGGGATCTGGTTGTTTGCAAACGGTTGTCCGGTCTGCGGATTGTAGAGCTGCGGGCACGCGGGCGTGCAGCTCGAAAAGTCGCCGTTTCTCTGCGCCGCCGTGGGAACAAACGCGATCAGCTGTGAGGCTTTGTTGGTAATCCGGGTCCGCTGCCAGCCGGCGAAGAAGAAGGTGCTGTTCTTGCGAATCGGGCCGCCCGCGAAGCCGCCGTACTGATTGCGCTTGAGGAAGTCCTTTTCTGCGTCGAAGAAGCCCTTCGAGTTGAACCGGCGATCGCGCAGATACTCGAACGCGCCGCCGTGGAAGGTGTTCGTGCCCGAGCGGGTGACGACGTTCACCATCGCGCCGGCGTTGTTGCCGTACGCCGCGCTGTAGTTGCTCGTCTGGATGCTGAATTCCTGTAGTGCATCGGGGAACGGGAAGCTCTGGTTTTCCTGGAAGTACGGATCGGTGTTGCTCGCGCCGTCGAGCCTGTAGGTGTTTTGTTCCTCACCCGCACCGTTGGCCGAAATCATGACCGCGCCCGGCAGCGATTTGCCGGTCTCGCCGCTGATCGTGCCCACGATGGTGCCCGCGACGAG
>Ga0105095_10001881_pt1 | contig 11171 bp, 9 predicted proteins | sample PPLLak2March2015_2_FD_79180 | JGI IMG/M metagenome (GOLD analysis project Ga0105095, IMG submission 79180) | Freshwater sediment microbial communities from Prairie Pothole Lake near Jamestown, North Dakota, USA - PPLs Lake P8 Core (3) Depth... | ecosystem: Environmental > Aquatic > Freshwater >... | reverse complement strand
CTGCCCGCCGTCCGCGATGCGGGTCGACACCGGCCAGCACCGCGAGGCCGGCGACGAAGTAGGCACCGGTGATGAGGATCGCCAGCCGGTGATCGCCGCGCGAGAGCCAGCTCGCGAGCCCGTAGGTGACGGGCCCCAGGATCGACGAGAGCTTCACCGCGAGGCCCCATAGCCCGTAGAACTCCGCGCGCCGGTCGCGCGGGCTCAGGTAGCCGACCAGGGCCCGGCCCGCCGACTGCGACGCGCCGAGGCAGAGGCCGGCGAGATTCGCCGCCACCCAGAACGTCCCTCGATCGGTGGCCCACCACGCGATCACCACGGTCGCGATCCAGCCCACGAGCGTCAGCGCGATCGTCGGCACGTGCCCGAGGCGATCCTGCACCTGGCCGAACGCGATCGCCCCGAGCGCAGCGGTCACGTTGACCGCCAGGATCAGCGTGATCGAATCCTTGGTCGTGAAGCCCATGGCCTGCTGCGCGTAGATCGCGGCCAGCGCCACGACCGCCTGCACGCCCGCCTGGTAGCAGACCAGGCACACCAGGAAGCGCGCGAGATCCCGGTACTGGCGCGCGTGCCGGACGGTCTGCGCAAATCGGCCCAGCGCTTCGGCGACGAGGCCGCGCGCAGGGACCGGCTGCGGCTCGGCGCGCTCGCGAAGCCAGACGAGCGTCGGCAGGCTAGCGGCCAGGAAGATCGCGGCGGTGATGAGCATGGTGACGGGGACGAAGTCATCGGCCGTCTCGCCGCGCGCCTGGGCCGCGGTCACGTAGGCGAGGCTCGCGCCGAGCGAGACGAGGCCGCCGATGTAGCCCAGCCCCCAACCCCAACCCGACACCTTGCCGAGCGCCTTGCCCTTCGCGAGCTCCGGAAGGAACGCGGCGATGAGGTTCTCCCCGGTCGAGAAGAAGAAATTGGAGGCCACCACCAGCACGCAGGTCAGCGCCAGTGTTCCTGGCCCTGCCGTCGCCAGGGCGGCCGTGCACACCACACAGCCGAGCGTGGTGAAGACGAGCAGCTTCTTCTTCGTCGCATGGCGGTCGGCGTAGGCGCCGACGATCGGCGCGGTGACCATCACGGCGGCGTAGGAGACCGCCAGCGTCAGGGTCCACGCCAGCGTCGCCCACGGCGCGCCGCCGGCCACCACGGCGACGAAGTAGGCGTTGAAGACCGCCGTGATGACGACCGTGGTGTAGCCCGAGTTGGCGAAGTCGTACATCGCCCACGCCACGACCTCGCGAGGCCGCACCCCGGGAGCAAGGAGAGGAGTGCGCGCTCGGCGGGGCGCTGCATTTCGCGCGGTCATTTTCCTTCGCAATCATACAGTCGAGGGTTATCCTTCGACCCGCGCGAGCGGGGCACTCGACCAAGGCCGCGCGCGCGCGAACTCATGTCCGAAACCATCGAGCGCAAGGAACTCGAAGACCTGCAGCAGGACCTGGACGGCGTCCGGGAGCTGCTGCGGCGGCATCGGCTCGTCGAAAGCCTGGTCGAGCGGCAGCACAGCGCCAAGCACGAGCTGGTCGAGACGCTCGTGCACAAGCAGCACCTCGCCGAGCTGCGCGCGAAGCTCGACGAGATGCACTCGGCCGACGTCGCCTACATCCTCGAGGCGCTGCCGATCAACGAGCGTCTCATCGTCTGGGACCTCGTCAAGGCGGAGCGCGACGGCGAGATCCTGCTCGAACTGTCGGAGCCGGTCCGCGAGTCGGTCATCCGGACGATGGACTCGGACGAGCTCATCGCCGCGGTCGAGACTCTCGACACCGATGAGATCGCGGAGCTCGCGCCCGGCCTTCCCGAAGAGGTCATCCAGGACGTCTTCCAGTCACTGCCGGTCGAGGAGCGCGAGCAGCTGCGCGCCGCGATGTCCTACCCGGAGGACGCCGTCGGTGCGCTGATGGACTTCGACGTCGTGAGCGTGCGCGAGGACGTGACGCTCGAGGTCGTGACCCGGTACTTGCGCCGCTTCGAGGAGCTGCCCGACCACACCGACCAGCTGTTCGTCGTCGACCGGGAGCAACGCCTCAAGGGCGTGCTGCCGATCGCGCGGCTGGTCGTGACCGACCTCGAGAAGCCGGTCGCCGACGTGATGCTGCAGGAGTTCGTGACGCTTTATCCCGACGACAAGGCGCAGGACGCGGCGCAGGCGTTCGAGCGCTACGACCTCGTCTCGGCCGCGGTGATCGACCAGGGCGGGAAGCTCGAGGGGCGCGTGACGGTCGACGCGGTCGTCGACTTCATCCGCGCGAAGAGCGAGAGCGAGGCGCTCGCCAAGGGCGGTCTGCGCGAGACCGAGGACCTGTTCGCGCCGGTCTGGGAGTCGCTCAAGAACCGCTGGGGATGGCTCGCGGTGAACCTGGTCACCGCGTTCGTCGCATCGCGGGTGATCGGCGTTTTCGAAGGCTCGATCGAGAAGCTGGTCGCGCTCGCGGCGCTGATGCCGATCGTGGCGGGCATCGGCGGCAACTCCGGCAATCAGACCACCACCATGATCGTACGCGCGCTGGCGCTGGGGCAGATCCAGGTCGAGCAGGCCAAGAAGCTCTTCGCGAAGGAGCTCGCGGTCGCGATCGCAAACGGGCTCGTCTGGGGCGGGATCCTGGGCGTGATCGCCTATCTGCTCTACAGCAGCGTGAAGCTCGGCGCGGTCATGACCGCCGCGATGACGCTGAACCTGCTGCTCGCCGCCGTGATGGGCGTGGCGATTCCGATCGCCATGGCGAAGCTCGGGCGCGACCCGGCGGTCGGCTCGTCGGTGCTGATCACCGCGTGCACCGACTCCGGCGGTTTCTTCATCTTCCTGGGCCTCGCGACGCTGTTCCTGCTCTGAGCGGGACGCGGTGCGGCGCGCGCGGTCGCCGCCGGGCGGCTACACTTCTCGCCGGAACAGTCCGCAACCGGCGTGAAGGGGGAACCGCACATGTCGATGCTTCAGGAATTCAAGAACTTCGCCATCAAAGGCAACGTGATGGATCTCGCCGTCGGCGTGATCATCGGCGCGGCCTTCGGCAAGATCGTCGATTCGGTGGTGAACGACCTGATCATGCCGATCATCGGCCGCGCCACCGGCGGCCTCGACTTCTCGAACTACTACGTCGCGCTGAAGGACATCCCGGCGGGCACGCCGCTGACGCTCGATGCAGTGAAGAAGGCCGGGGTGCCGGTATTCGCCTACGGCAACTTCATCACGATCGTGATCTACTTCGTGATCCTCGCCTTCATCATCTTCATGATGGTGAAGTGGATCAACAAGCTGAAGGCCGACGCGCCGCCCGCTCCGCCCGCCGATCCCGAGGAGGTCAAGCTGCTGCGCGAGATCCGCGACGCGCTGAAGAAGTGATGGCGCGCGGCTGCGCGCCGTCATCCCTGTGAAAGCAGGGATCCAGAAAACGACCGAGGGCCGCAGGCGCGGCCCTCTTCGCGCTAGCGCCCGAGCCAGCGCTCCGCGGCCGCGATCGTGTGCGCGATCTCGGCCTCGCCGTGCGCCGCGGAGACGAACCCCGCCTCGTACGCCGACGGCGCGTAATACACGCCTTCCTCGAGCATGGCGTGGAAGAACCGGTTGAATGCCTCTTTGTCGCACCCCATCACCTCGGCATACGACAGCGGCGGCTTGGCCCGGAAGTACACGCCGAACATCCCGCCGACGTGAGCGGCCGAGAAGATGGCGCCATGCTTCGCTGCGGCCGCATTAAAGCCGTCGACGAGACGCCGCGTCGCAGCCTCGAGCCGCTCGAAGAAGCCCGGCTCGAGCACGAGCTTCAGCGTGGCGAGCCCGGCCGCGACGGCCACCGGGTTGCCCGAGAGCGTTCCGGCCTGGTACACCGGCCCGAGCGGCGCGATCTTGGCCATGATGTCCCGGCGCCCGCCGAACGCGCCGACCGGCATGCCGCCGCCGATCACCTTGCCGAGCGTGGTGAGATCCGGCGCGATCCCGTAGAGGCCCTGGGCGCCCCGTGCGCCGACGCGGAAGCCGGTCATCACCTCGTCGAAGATCAGCACGGCGCCGTGCTTCGTGCACAGCGCACGCAGGGCCCCGAGGAACTCGCGCGTTCCCGGTACGAGGTTCATGTTTCCGGCCACCGGCTCGACGATGACACCCGCGATCTCGTCCCCGTGCGCCCGGAACGCGTCCTCGAGCCCGGCGACGTCGTTGAAGCCGAGCACCATCGTGTGCGAGGCGGTTTCCGGCGTGACGCCCGCCGAGCTCGGATTGCCGAGCGTGAGCGCGCCCGAGCCGGCCTTCACGAGCAACGCGTCGCCGTGACCGTGATAGCAGCCCTCGAACTTGATGATCTTCGCGCGCCCGGTGAACCCGCGTGCGAGCCGCAGCGCGGTCATCGTCGCCTCGGTCCCCGACGAGACGAGGCGCACCATCTCCATGCTCGGCAGCGTCCGGCACAGGAGCTCCGCCATCTCGATCTCGAGCTCGGTCGGGGCACCGAAGGACAGGCCCTGCAGCGCGCGGCTGCGCACCGCCTCGACGACCAGTGGATGCGCGTGGCCCAGGATGAGCGGACCCCACGAGCCGACGTAATCGATGTAGCGCTTTCCGTCCGCGTCCCAGAAGAACGGCCCTTCGCCGCGCGCGACGAAGCGCGGCGTGCCGCCGACGGCGCGAAACGCGCGCACCGGCGAGTTCACGCCGCCCGGAATCAGCGTCTGCGCGCGTGCGAACAGCTGCTCGTTGCGATTCATGGCGATTCAATCCTTGCGAAGAGATCCCGCAGCTCGCGGGCACTTTGCTCGACATCACCCGCCTCGAAAAGCGCGGTGATGACGGCGATCGCGTCGACCCCCGCCGCGAGGAGCTCGGCCGCATTGCCGACGGTGATGCCGCCGATGGCCACGATCCGGACGGGGAGCGTGCGGCGCGCCTCGCGGTACAGCTCCAGCGGCGCGCGGACCGCCCCGGGCTTGGTCGGCGAGGGGAACGCGGCTCCGAAGGCGACGTAATCGACGCCCGCGGCGACGGCCGCGCGTGCCAGCTCGAGCCGGTTATAGCACGACGCCCCGAGCAGCCGCCGCGGCCCGAGCCGCCGGCGCGCCTCCGCAAGATCACCGTCTCCGCTGCCGAGATGCGCACCGTCCGCGCCGATCGCGACCGCCAGCTCGACATCGTCGTTCACGATCAGGGGTACGCCTGCGGGGCGGCAGAGTTCGAGCAGCGCAGCGGCCTGTACCTGCCGTAGCGCGGCCGGTGCCACCTTGTTTCGGTACTGGACGGCTGCAGCGCCGCCCCGGATCGCTTTGCCCACCAGCCCGGCGAGTGCGCGCGTGCCCGCCAAGTCAGGCGTGAGCGCATAGAGGCCGCGCGGAAATCGGGTCATGTGGGTCCGGGCGTTCCGCGCTGGCCAGGCATTCGCCCGCACGGTATGATCCGGCCGATTTTAGCGCACCCCCATCGCGACCCAACCCCTTATTTCGATGGCAGAAACCACTCAGACCTACAAGACCTGGATGTGCCTCATCTGCGGGTATATCTATGACGAGGCTGCCGGGCTGCCCGAGGAGGGGCTGGCGCCGGGCACGCGCTGGGAAGACGTGCCGATCAACTGGACCTGTCCCGAGTGCGGCGCGCGCAAGGACGATTTCGAGATGGTCGAGATCTAACCGGATTTCACACGATGCGAGGGGCCACACCCCCTCGCGCACCCCAAGTCGGGAAATCCGCCGCCTTCGGCATCGAATTTCGCTCGAGTTTTCACGATGCGAGGGGCCACACGCCCTCGCGCACCCCAAAGTCGGGAAACCTGCCGCCTTCGGCGTCGAATTTATAGCTAGTGCCGCGCCCCGACCAGCCGGGAACGGCGCGTGTAGCGCTCCTTTCCCTGCGATTCGCGCGCGCCGGCGCGATCCCACCACCACCAATTTCCCGTCCAGCGGCCCCCCACATCCCCCGGAATATCCCCTCGCTCGGATCTATTGCACACTTCAGAAAGTGCGTTAAATAATTCGCCGAACCCACGAATCCCGGATAGCTTCCGGCTTCCGGACACGCTTAGAATGGGCCCCTGCCTCGGCGCAGGTGGCCCGCTCGCCGCCCTTCGCGCGTGAGGCCGGAAAAAAGGGGCCCGACCTTGAGCGACACCGCCAGCCTGGCCGGCGTGAAAGTGATGGTGATCGACGACTCGAACACGATCCGCCGAAGCGCCGAGATCTTCCTCACGCAAGCCGGCTGCCAGGTGATCCTGGCCGAGGACGGGTTCGATGCGCTCGCCAAGATCACCGATCACCAGCCCGACCTGATCTTCTGCGACATCATGATGCCGCGCCTCGACGGCTATCAGACCTGTGCGCTGATCAAGAAGAACGCCCGGTTCGCCGGCACCCCGGTCATCATGCTGTCGTCCAAGGACGGCCTGTTCGACCGCGCGCGCGGTCGGATGGTCGGCTCGGACGAGTACCTGACCAAACCCTTCACCAAAGACAGCCTGCTCAAGACGGTCGGCGCGCACGCGCCGCACCGCGTCTAGGGCGGCGGAGGAAACCATGCCCGTAAGGAAGATTCTCGTCGTCGACGACTCCCCGACCGACCGCCAGTACATGCTGGAGACGCTGGCCAAGAAGGGCTTCCAGGTCGTGACCGCCGAGAGCGGAGAGGACGCGATCGTCAAGGCCAAGGCGGAGCTGCCCGACCTGATCCTAATGGACGTCGTGATGCCGGGGCTGAACGGCTACCAGGCCACGCGCCAGATCACGCGCGACGACGCCACCAAGCACATCCCCGTGATCATGTGCACGAGCAAGGGCGCGGACACCGACAAGATCTGGGGCATGCGCCAGGGCGCGAACGACTACCTGGTGAAGCCGGTGGACGCGGCCCAGCTGCTCGCCAAGATCGCGCAGTTGTCCGCGGCGCACTAGCGGCGATCGCCGGATGGCCCGCCGCGTCAGCCTCCGCGAGTTTCAGCAGGACCTCGTTCGCCGCTTGAACGAGGCGGCCGCGGCCGACGCGCCGTCGGCGCGCCTCGGCGTGCAGGTCGGGCCGGAGGTCTGGCTGGTGCGGCTCGAGGAGGCCAGCGAGGTGATTCCGGTCCCGCCGATTGCGAACGTGCCCCTGACGCAGAGCTGGTTCAGGGGGCTCGCGAACATCCGCGGGAACCTGTTCAGCGTCGTCGATCTGTCGGCGTTCCAGGGCGGGGAGCCCACGCCGCAGACACCGGACTCGCGGTTGCTGCTGGTGGCCGAGCGCTACCACCTGAACGCCGCGCTGATGGTGAATCGCATGCTCGGGCTGCGCAATCTGCAGCACTTCGAGCCGCGCCCGGGGGAGGGCGAGCGGGCCTGGGAAGCGTGCCGCTACGCGGACAAGGACGGACAGATCTGGCGCGAGTTGAGCATGAACGAGCTGGTTTACAGCGAGGGGTTCCTGCAGGCGGGCCTGTAGCGGCCGGCAGGGGAACGAAGACGGGGCTGCTGCGCGATGGGAAGCGCGCCGGCGGCGACAGAGAGACACGACAAGACGCAGCATCGCGGGGGAAGTCATGGCAATCAATCTCAAGGCGTTGAACATCGGCCTCGGCAAGGGCAAGGGCGCCGACCAGGCGCCGCCGAGCAAGGCGCCGGCCAAGAAGGCGGCGGTGCAGGCGAGCTCGACCTCGATCCTCGAGGCGGTCGGCGGCCCGAAGAAGAAGGGCGCGCTTGCCGGCAAGTCGTTCCGCGTGCAGACACAGGTGCTGCTGACCGTGCTCGGCTTCCTGGTGTTCGTGATCGCCGTGGTCGGCTGGCTCGCCATCCGCACGACGTCGAACGGCGCCGCCTACATCAGTGCCTCCGGGCAGATGCGGATGCTGTCCCAGCGGATCGCGAAGGAATCGCAACAGGGGCTGCAGGGCAACACCACGGCGTTCGCGCGCCTCAAGTCCAGCCGCGACGAGTTCGCCGGCCTGCTCGAGTCGGTCACGTCCGGGGGCAAGGTCGGTGACGTCGAGGTGCCGCCGACGAGCGAGAGCGTCAAGCCGATGCTCGACAAGGTCTCGCAGGTCTGGCAGAAATCGGACAAGAACGTCGGGCTCGTCCTCGCGCAGCAGAAGAACCTCATCGCCCTCGGCGCCGCGGTCAAGGCGATCAACGACAACAATCCGGTGCTGCTCGATCTTGCCGAGCAGGTGTCGGCGCTGAAGCTCCAGTCACAGGCGGGAGCGCGCGAGATCTCGGCCGCCGGGCAGCTCGTCATGCTGACGCAGCGGATGGCGAAGAACGCCAACGCGCTCCTCGCCTCGGACGTGATCGACCCGGAAGTGACCTTCCTGCTTGGCAAGGACTCGAACTCCTTCCGCGACATCGTGCTCGGTCTCACCAAGGGCAGCGACGCCTTGCGCGTGTCGGCTGCACGCGACCCCGAGACGCAGGAGAAGTTGAAGGAGCTCGACGGGGCGTATCAGGAGTACCGCAAGGCGGTCAACTCGATTTTGGGCAACATGCAGCCCCTGGTGAACGCGAAGGCCGCCGGCCGCAACGTCGTGAACGACTCCGAGGCGCTGCTGAAGGCGTCCGACGAGCTCGCGATCGCGTACGAAGGCGAGCTCGCACAGACCTGGCTGAATTACATCGTCATGGCCCTCTGCGCCGCCGCGGCCATCGTCGTCGGGCTGCTGATGGCGAAGGCTTACCGCGACGAGAGCGAGCGCCGCACGGCCGAGCAGGTCAGGCTACGGGAGGATTCGGAACGCCTGCGGAGCGAGGCGGAGTCGCAGAACAAGGCGAACCAGGAAGCCATTCTCCGTCTGATGAACGAGATGGGCAGCCTTGCCGACGGCGATCTCACGGTGCAGGCAACCGTTACCGAGGACATCACCGGCGCGATCGCCGACTCGGTGAACTACACCATTGAGGAGCTGCGCGTGCTGGTCGGCCGCATCAACAGCGCGGCGGCGCAGGTGACCAGCGCGACCGAGTCCGCGCAGGCGACCTCGGTCAAGCTGCTGCAGGCTGCGGAGCGGCAGTCGAAGGAGATTCAGGAGGCGGGCGCATCGGTCCTCAAGATGGCGCGTGCGATTAACGAGGTGTCCGCGAGCGCGTCGAAGTCGGTGAGCGTCGCGCGCCAATCGCTGTCCGCCGCGCAGAAGGGCCAGGAGGCGGTGTCGAATTCGATCTCCGGCATGGGCGAGATTCGCGAGCAGATCCAGGAGACCGCCAAGCGGATCAAGCGCCTCGGCGAGTCCTCGCAGGAGATCGGCGAGATCGTGGAGCTGATCTCGGACATTACCGAGCAGACGAACGTGCTGGCGCTGAACGCCGCGATCCAGGCGGCGAGCGCAGGCGAGGCGGGGCGCGGCTTCACGGTGGTCGCGGAAGAGGTGCAGCGCCTCGCGGAACGCTCGGGCGAGGCGACGAAGCAGATCGGGGCGATCGTGAAGACGATTCAGACCGACACCCACGATGCGGTGGCCGCCATGGAGAAGAGCACGGTGGGCGTGGTCGAGGGAGCGAAGCTGTCCGACGCCGCGGGCCAGGCGCTGTCGGAGATCGGCGAGGTGTCGCGCCGGCTCGCGCAGCTGATCGAGGAGATCTCGGTCACCGCGCAGGCGCAGGCGCAGGCGGCGGGCGTGGTCGCGACCTCGATGCAGGACATCCTGTCGGTGACGAAGCAGACCACGGAGGGCACGAAGCAGACCGCCGTGTCGGTCGGCCAGATCGCCAAGCTCGCGCAGGAACTGAAGGGTTCGGTGGCGAACTTCAAGATCGCGTAGGTTCCGCGGCGGGCGTCGACGAATGGCTTTGCACCGGCGGCCGCGCGGGGCAATGAGGCGGGAGCGGCCGATTGCGCGTGCATGCCGGTCGGCGCAAAGCCGGAAGCGCGCGATCCACAACGAATACAAGACGGGGCGGCAGTCATGAGCACGCCGGGTGACTTCGACATCGGCCCACTGACGTGGGTCAAGAGCGAGATCGATCAGGCGCTGGAGCGGTCGCTGACCGCGCTGCGCGCCTACGCGTCCAATCCGGACGACTCGAACCAGATCCGGTTCTCGCAGACCCACTTCCACCAGGCCCACGGCGCGCTCCAGATCGTGGGCCTCGACGGCGTCACTCGCCTGTCCGAGGAGCTCGACGGGCTGCTCGGCGACATCGTCAAGGCGGGCGGGGCACCCAAACCCGAGGCCGTTGCCGCCGCCGAGCACGCGTTCGCCGCGATCACGGGGTACCTCGATCAGCTCCTCATCGGCGAGCCCAATCAGCCGCTCAAGCTCTTTGCCGTCTACCGCGAAGTGGCCAAACTGCGCGGGCGCGACGGCGTCGATCCCGTCGATCTCTATTTCCCCGATCTGACGCGCCGGCCGCCGCGGCGCGACAAGGCGCCGGTGGACGTGCCCGCCGGTCAGGGCGCGCAGTACTACCGCGACCAGCGAGGACGCTACCAGCGCGGGCTTCTCAAGTGGCTTAAGAAGGACTGGACCGGCGTCGAGGACATGCGTGCCGCCGTGGCCGCAGTGGAGGCTGCGCAGACCAATCCCGCGAGCCGCGCGTTCTGGTGGGTGGCGCTCGGCTTTTTCGACGCGCTGTTCGCGAAGGCGATCGCCGACCAGGGAGCCGTGGCTCGGCTTGCCAATCGCGTCGAGCAGCAGCTGAAGCGGCTGATGGAAGGTTCGGCGACCGTGGCGGAACGGCTGATGCGCGAGGCCCTGTTCGCCGTCGCGCGCGCGCGCCCGGCGACCGAGCACGTGCGCAACGTCCAGGAGGTCTTCCAGCTCTCCGGCTCGGTGCCCGCAAGCTTCGAGCTCAAGAGCGAGACCGCGCCGCAGATTCCGGCCCTCCGGTCGCTGCGTGAAGCGGTCGGCAATGCGAAGACGGCATGGAACAAGGTGGCATCCGGCCACCAGCCGAGCATCGCGAACTTCCGCGATCTCACCGCCCAGATGCGCGACCGCGCCGCCGATCTCAAGCATCCGGAGCTCGCCAAGATCGCCGCCGAGGTGGCGACGCTGGCCGCCTGGATCGGCGATGCGCCGGGCAATCTCACCGACGGCGTGGCGATGGAGACCGCGACCACGTTGCTGCTAGTCGAGAACGCGGTCGACAACTTCGCGAGCCTCGGCGCTGAGTTCGCGCAGCAGGTGAATCTCATGCAGCGCCGCCTGCAGGCGGTGATGAAGGGCGAGGCGCCGCACGCGAGCCAGCCAGTGCCGGTGCTCGACGAGATGTCGCGCCGCGCGCAGGAGCGCATG
>Ga0105095_10001880_pt1 | contig 11176 bp, 7 predicted proteins | sample PPLLak2March2015_2_FD_79180 | JGI IMG/M metagenome (GOLD analysis project Ga0105095, IMG submission 79180) | Freshwater sediment microbial communities from Prairie Pothole Lake near Jamestown, North Dakota, USA - PPLs Lake P8 Core (3) Depth... | ecosystem: Environmental > Aquatic > Freshwater >... | reverse complement strand
GACCATGGTCCCATGACAAGGTAATTTTTCACCGAGGGCAAATTCTGTTTTTCAATTGCTTCATATGTGTTAAGAGCACCGTAAAGGTCCTCCGCATCGAACCACCCTCCCACAGTCATAACTGCCGGAGTTACGTTCTTCAGATACTGCCTCGGATCACGGACTTTCCAGAACTCATCATAATCGGGATGTGAAAAAGCGTCATTCCAGAATTTAACACTATCTCCAAGGTATTTCGGCGCTATGTTCTTCACCGCCCCCAGGGAAAGGAAGAATTCGTAATTATCGGGTACCGGCCATCTGAATGCCGGATTGCCCTGCCTCGTAGGTTCTTTGCGCGGCTTACCGAAACTGTAATAGAAATTAAAGCAGTCGAGGAGGAAAAAAGCCCCGTTATGATGAAAATCGTCACCGATGAACCACGCTGTGACAGGTGCCTGCGGTGAGACCGCCTTGACTGCAGGATGGGCATTTATTATTCCCATCGTTGAATAGAAGCCCGGATAGGAGATCCCGAAGATCCCTACCTTCCCGTTATTGTTCTTAACGTTTTTTACAAGCCAGTCTACAGTATCCCAGGTGTCGGTAGATTCATCGATATCCTTAGCGCTCTTTCTGGTCCGTATAACCGGCCGTATATCTTCAAATACCCCTTCACTCATATATCTTCCCCTTACATCCTGGAAAACCATTATGTAATTACCCTCAACATATCTGGTGTAGATCTGCATGTAGAAATTAAAGCTTTCGGGACCTCCCGGCTCAATATTGTATGGAGTCCGGGTCAGAAGGATGGGATGGTCGGAAGAACTGTCCTTCGGCGTATAAACTGAAGTGAATAACCTGATGCCATCCCGGGCGGTTATATAAATCTCCTGTTTATTATATTTCTTCTTTAAAGCTTCCAGGCTGTTTGGTGCAGGTTCAATGGGTATCCTGCCGAAAACAAGGTCAAACTCCATCCCGTTCTGGTAAAATTTGCCCGTCATCTCGGTAAATGCCGGATTTACATTTCCTGAATATTTAAACCCCGCTCCGGCATGGCTGAATGAAAACTGTGTCTTTTCCAGGGTTGTCATGGTCGCCGGGATGTCATAAACCTCCTGGTCGGGACTGTCCCAGGTGGAAGTATATCCGTTCCCGGAGGCCGTAATGTGAAGTGCAAGCCGTAATTGCATGCCCTGTATGTCAAGCTTTCCGTACCAGTCACCTTCAATAGACTGGGACCAGGCAGACATTGTAAAAAGCAGCAATCCAACGATGGAAGCTGATACGCTCTTCATAAATGTTTTTGATTTCATCATCTCTCTTTTTGATTTATTCCAATCCAAGCCTGTTCAGTAGATCCCCGGGTTGGACAGGCTTACCTTTTTTTGTTGCCACACCGGTCACAACCGCCTGAACAATAATCTTTTCATCAGGCAGCCTGAAAATATCCTGTATGAAAGCAATCCTTACGTTCCCGTCACGGCATACACGGGTTCTTACCAAAAATCTGTCACGGCTTCTCAGGGGATATTTATAGTTTATTTCGATTTTTGTTACTATCAGGTCGGTCCCCTCCTCATGAAGGCTCATAAAACTGATCCCTTTTGAGAGCAGGTACTCATGGCGCGCGTGTTCCAGGTAATGCTGGTAATTTGCATTGTTGACGACTCCCTGGACATCGCATTCGTAATCCCTGACTGAAAATTCAACACTGTGAATGTACTCTTTTCCCGGCATAATGGTTCTGATTTTTGAAAATTGTTAAAGTTACAAAAATCCGGATATTCAATTTATATGTCGGGATCGAGTATAAAAAAACAGGACTCGAAAGGGTTCAAAACCAAATCCGGATCACTGACAGGTTTTCCGAGAACATCAACCTCGGAAAGGGTCAGTTTTTTCCCTGTTAAACCGTTGGAAAGGTCCAGCGAGACCTGTTTTCCTCCGGTTTCACGCAGTTGAATTACAACTGATCTGCCTGTTCCCGCGGGTCGGGCGCTGATGAGGATGACATTTGCAGGCCAGCCGCTTATGAACGATCCTTCCCGCTGACCGTCACCGGTTCCATCCCCCGGAAGGATCCTTGTGAGGTAAGGTACCCTGCAGCCCCATCCGAACCTTGTGGCAAAATCATTTGAAACATCACCGGAGGTGGTCATGTAATAGCTCCAGGTGTGCCCGCCGCGCTGGTCGGCATTGAAATTTGTGACCCAGTAATTGTTCATCGGCCATGAAAAAAGATGTGTTCCCTGGGGCAAAGCACCTGCCAGGTAACGGCCTGTGTTTATTGCCCCGAACTGCATAAGCGGCATTTCTCCCGAACCCATAACGAGCTGGGTTCCGGTGTTCCTCAAAGATGTGAAATTCTGAACGCTGTACCAGTCGTTGGAGGAACCTTTTATCTGGTCCTTTCCTGTTTCAATAACTCCACCCTGCAGTTCGGTAAAATGAACGGCATCCTCGAGTTTGAACGGGAATGCAAGATAGAAGCTCTCGGGAGAAATAATGCTCTTTTTGACAATTGAGCAAACGATGTCAACGCGTTTTTCGGTATTGAAAAGTCTTATTTCAAATTTGTAACCACCTGGTCCGATAGCAGTTTCGGAATCGCCCGAAAAATTCAGGCTGTTGAAGACCGGACCGGAGTTCATTGAATCGAACCAGACGCTGTCGAGCGGCGACCTGGTAAAATCAACAAGCTTCCTGCTCTCCATCTGACTCCTGTTGCCAAGCTCCTCCAGGATGAATTCAGCCATCCCGTATTCTGATCCCCCGTCAACCAGCTCCAGTGAAAGCTCCTTATCATACCATGAGGTAATAACACCCCTGGAGGGATCAGTGGTAATCCTGTACCATTTGTTTTCAAGTATTGTCGCCCGATCCCTTGTTATTTTAACGCCCTCTTCCATTAACGGACGTATCAGGAATTTTTTATACCCGAATTCAGGAATGTCATTCAGCCAGACAGCCCAGTAAGTACCGTCAGATCTGTGGGAGAGGGATTGGGCCGGCAGACGGATTCCGTTGGCGTCAAATATTCCGGCAATTTTCCCAATGGGAACCAGCTGATGGTCGATGTAAATTACTGCCAAACCTGATCTTTTAAAGTTCAATGTATTAAAAACAAGTAGTGAAGGTTCCTTTTCCCTTTTGAAAATGCTCTGCAGCAGACCCATTGCCTCCTCCCCGACAGATGCCGTACGCCGGTTCGCTTCCCAGGCATATGACTCCTTTAACGCCCGCTGTTCCATTGTTGGCTGGCTGAACGGCTCCCGTACGCTTTCGGAGTAGCCGAGGGTATGCTCGGTATAGAATAAAAGTGCTTCATTTGCCAGATCGATTTTCTTTCCGGTTTCTCCCGGCAGTACGACGCCTGCCACCGAAGCCATTGAGAGGGCTCCCATGTTGGCTATGAGTGACACCGCAGCCTTGCGTGTTGCAGAAGTCTCCCTTGCAGACGATCCGAATCCGTCGGTCCACCAGTCGGGCCATGCCCCCCTGATAACCGGAAATTCGCTTCCGTGCTCCGCTTCCATCCTCCTGAAGAACGATCCGGCTGAAGAGGTCGATATTTTCGGCCACTCGAACATATCATTCCATTTTACTATCAGATCGCTTGCCAGGGTGGATGGGGGTGAATTATCCGTAAGATATCCTGAATGCTGGATGGCTGTTTCATCGTAAGGATATTTTAGCCCTTCAAGGTTTATTAAGTATGAGAGCAGACTATTCTTGAATTTTTCAAGGTCTCCCGACTGGATCTCAAAAACAGTGTTGCCTGTCATGTAATGTTCAGCCCTGAATGTCAGCACTCTTTTGCCGGAAGGGGATTCCCACCAGAACATGGTAGGCTTGTCGAAACAGATAAGGGCACGGTGTCCGTGGGTTCCCATGTTAAGGTACTTTATACCCGTCTGGCTGAAGTAATCACTCATGCACCAGCCAATGCCGTTCACGTCATTTTGCATTGCAAGCTCGACAGGAATTCCTTTCTCCCTTATCCTGCCTATGGCTGACAGTGATGCCGCAAGAATTTGCTCATCCGGGATCTCATCGAAGTTGAAATACATGCCTGTAACCTCTATGCGTCCCTCCCTGATCCGTTTTATTAACCTTTCCGTCTGGCTTGCCGGCCTGCTCCTGAGATATTCATCCACAGGCCAGGATGCCTCACAGGTCCACCTGAATTTTGCATTTTCCGGGTAACCGTCAGTCGCATCACAATAATCAAGGGCATAATCGATGTATCTCAGATGTTCGGCAAGGATCTCCGTCTGGGAACGAGTGTAGCCTATGTCGGTGTGGGAATGCTGGATCAGGTCAATTTTCCATTTCCTGACAGGTTTAAGAATAACATTCTCCGACATTGTAAAATCTCCCGCCACAACCCTGAGCTTTACCCTGGTCGGCTTCGTTACCTGCGGTACCCCGGCGTTAACAGTATTGTAGCCAAATTTAAGCCTTGTTTTTGCAATCGGTTTTTGATCAATAAAGATCTCTGCGTCAGCCTCTGCACCGGAATAAAATATTGCAGCCTCTACAAGCTGCAGGTTCGCATTGCCCTGCCTGAGTATTGCAGGAAAAGGATTAAGGGTCACGCCGGTGCTGATCTCCTTTTTAAAAGTCATATACCATGAGGTAAGATTTGCCCTGCTGCCCGAGACCTTTATCTTTATCGTTTTACCTGGCGGCACTTTATCGGACGGCAACCTTAGTATCATGTATCCGTGATGATCACCGAACTGATCTGTCATAATCGAATTGAAGCTCAGTGATGAGCCATCGGTTGAGGGCATTGACCATGATGCAATGCCGTCGGTGTAAAACACGAATTCCTGGTTTTCGCTTGTTGTGAGGGTCATGGCCGCGGTGCCCGGACTTGATCCGATTGCAGCAACCCAGATGAAGGCTGTATACTTTTTCCTGTTCCCGGATGCAGGGGCGCCTGTCTCCCATTCCAGTATATCCTTGCCGCTGTCAGCCCTTATCAGCAGGCTCTGACGCAAACCGGGAATGCACGAATGGTATTCAAAATCGAGCCCTGCGATTTTTCGGGAATAGCCGTTTACAAGGTCATCGTCAGGGGTCAGGAACGACTGGGCGCCGGCAGTGAAAGCCGTGCCCATCATCAGCATTAGAATATTCAGGAATAGCTTTTTCATGTTTATAATAGATTGAATGTTGCAAGTTGCAGGTTGCAGGTTGCAAGTTGCATGTTGCTCCGAACCTGCAACCTGTAACCCGTAACGTGCAACTTTATTATTACTTCACAAACGCCAGAACAAGTATCGCTTCTGATCCCGGGCAATTTACGATTCTGACACTATTTGCCGCAGCAGGTATAACAAAAGTTTCGGCATAACTGAATCTTGCACTGAGCCCGTTCTCAGTTTGTACGTCAATGGATTTTCCTTCAACCAGATTCAGAACAAGGCATTTATTATTTGTCACGATATCAATAATTGAATTGAAGTGATATCGGCGGACATCGTATAAATGGGTTTCATGAGCAGGCAGGCGGAAAAGCTTCCAGTCATGACCGCTGTCAATCAGTTGAGGCTTTGAAATGAGCTTTTCCTTAACCTTGCTTCCATACCTGTCAAAATAAAGATTCTTAAAAGCCCTTTCAATATTGAGAGGCCTTGGTTTCCCGTCAAGATCGGGCCTCAGCCAGTCGTACATCTTGAATGTAAAAATATAGGGTGTCGAACTGATCTCCAGTACAAGGTTATTCCTGCCTGAACTGTGGATCGTTCCATAAGGTATCAGTAAAAGGTCATGCTTTCTTACCTTATGTTCAGCTATGTATTTTTTGTGGTCAAAGGTTTTGTTTTCCGTGAAGCTGATCTCCAGGTCCCTCTTGAATTCTTCAGGATCAATATTGTCGCGGAAACCCAGGAAAACGACTGCATCATCCTTTGTATCAAAAATATAATAGGTCTCCTCCTGGGTGAAATCCTCCCCGAAATTTTCCCTGATAAAATCTGGCCGTGGGTGGCATTGCAGTGAGAGGTTGCCCCCGTCAAAGGTGTCAAGAAAGTCAAAACGGATCGGGAACGCTGTTCCGAACCTTTTGAAGCAGTCTCCGAGAACAGCTTCGGCCTCCTGGTACATCAGGAAATCGAATGATACTTCGCACAGGAGGGATGAGCTTTCGATAAGCAGTCCGTTTTCAGGGGAGATCAGCTCGAATGACCAGGCATAATTCTCTGTTTTGGTATTAAGACCCGGGATGTTGTCCCTGATCCAGGTCCCGCCCCAGCTCCCGGGCTCAAACCAGGGCCTTGCCCTGAACAGATTCCTGCTCATCTGTGACAACGAATCCCGCAAATCATCACCTTCCATCCAGACAGGGGTGTCAGGACGCTGACCATCCACGAAGATGTTTATTTTCCGCAGGACATTCTGTTTATGCTTATTGAATACCACCCAATCGACGAAGTAGTATCTTTTATACATATCCTTCGGATCGGACGGCTTCCTGCATCCGAGGTTTGAAGTCGCACCAGCCCGTGCCCTGTACTGGATCTCGTTTTTAGGGATGTCAATATAGATAAGCAGCCCTTTCCATCCGGCCAGGGAGGCGCCCGGACCTATAATGAAATTAATATCGGAAACCATGTCAGGGAGAGCCGAAGCGAGCCTGCCCGGGATGTAAAAATCGTTCAGTTCGAGTGTGGTTCTTGTTCCGAATACCGGATCACTGCCTCCGAGAAAGGGACTGATCATATTATCGATGCTGTCCGGGGGCTTCAGAAATTCCCCTGTGTCTGTCCAATGGGTAGTAAATCCCTTACTTGTCAGGATTGAAACGAGTTTCTCACGGAAGCTTCCGAAAAAAGTTCCGGAATAACCGTCAATAACAACAAGCTTATGCCCTGATATTCTTTCGGCAAGCGATTCAAATCCTTCAAAAACCTTATTGTCCCTGATTTTGAATGAGGGGTAAATATCATATTTCCCCTGTTGCGAAGGCTTTTTTCTTACCGGCAAAAGATACTGGCCGGTTTTCCGGAATTCCTTATATTTCTGAGTTCCTGACAATCATTTTATGTTTATCCCGTCCGGGCAGATTTATCAGCAGAATTCTATTTTGGAAATCTTCCGAAGAATTTCAGGAGCCCTTTGTGAAACTTATGGATGCTATGAGGTTTGTAATGCATCAGGATACATTCGCCGGTAATGAAATTAATATCGGTCCCTTTAAGTTCATCTATGGCCTCCCTGCTGTCGGCCATCTGTTGTATCCATATCTGTTTCAGACCTAACTCCTTCGCCTCTTTGACAACAGAAATTGTCTGGGCCTTTTTAGTCATTATGATCAGTCCCCTGACCTCAGGTGGCAGGCTCTTAAGGTCATGATAGACCCTGGAACCATGGATCTCTGTGGCATGAGGATTTACAGGCAGGATATTCATGCCTTTTTCCTTCAGTTCCCTGAAAGCGGCGAATCCGAATTTTTTGGGATTTCTTGATACTCCGACCATTGCTATTGGTTCCGATGAAAGGAACTCTTCGATTTGTTTTAAGGCTACCATTTTTTTATCAGTTTGGTTTTATGGGCATTGCAATTAAATCCGGTTAGAGGCGAATTCCATAAGTATAAAGACTTAAAAATACGATAAAAAACTAAACCCAGCCAAATTTTTTATTTACTTGCTGTTACCTTAAAACTATTTTGCGGAATTATGAAAAAAGCTGACGACCGCAGCGGGTATCTCTTTACCAGGAAATACTCAAATTATGTATTTATTCTCCTGTTCCTGCTCTATATGTTCGATTATATTGACAGGACTATTGTTACTTCAATGTTTACATCCATTGAGAGGGACTGGGGTATTACACACACTCAGAGCGGACTACTGGTTTCGGCTGTTTACTGGGCGATCGTGATCCTGACATTCCCCGTTTCACTTCTTGTGGACAGATGGAGCAGGACGAAGACGATTGGTCTGATGGCGGTCGTATGGAGCCTGGCCACTGCGCTCTGTGCACTTACCGGTAACTATGTTCAGCTTTTCATGGCAAGAATCCTGATCGGAGTTGGGGAAGCAGGATATGCCCCGGGGGGGAGCGCCATGATTTCCGGATTATACCCTATTGAAAAGCGGTCGAAAATGATGGGTATCTGGAATGCTTCCATCCCTCTGGGAACTGCCATAGGTGTCCTTTTGGGTGGTATTATCGCAACCCGCTGGGGCTGGAAGCACGCTTTCGGCATTGTGGCGATACCGGGATTGCTTGTCGCAATCATGTTTTTATTTGTCAAGGATTACAAGACTGTTGATCTCTCGTTCATTGACAAAACCAACAACAGGATAAGGATGGAAAAGAAAGATCTTTTCAGGGAGTTTCTTTCCAAGCCTTCCATCCTGTTCACCTATTTCGGAATTGCTGCGGTGGTTTTTGTAACAACTTCACTTATCACCTGGCTTTCAACATATTTTCAGACAGTAAGGATGGTGCCACAGGAAAAGGCAGGGACCCTGGCAAGCGCGGTAATGGTGCTGGCCCTCGTGGGCGCACCCCTTGGCGGGATCCTGACCGACAGGTGGAGGAAGAAACAATTAAATGCAAGATTATTGCTGCCCGCAATTACTACTTTGATTTCAGCAGTTTTGCTGTTTGCTGCATTATACCTTTTCAGGGGAACGCTGCAGTTTGTGACTTTCCTTATTATGGGGGTCGCGATAATGATGTTCATATCAGGAGCTGCAGCTGTAACGCAGGATGTCATTCATCCCGGACTGAGAGCCACATCATATGCAATCGCAGTGGTTGTCCAGAACCTTTTGGGGTCGTCAACTGCACCGCTTGTACTCGGTAAGATATATGATAATTCAACCATACAGACGGCGCTTTCAATTCTTCCGTTTGTGCTTGTCCTGGGCGCCCTGCTGTTCTATCTGGGTTCAAGGTATTATGAGAAGGATATGGAGAAAGTGGCGAAAATAAATCTTGAAGCGGCAGATTAAACACCGTCCTTTACTTATCCCTTGATGTTGTGTAGTATACGAATTGCCGGAGTGAATTTTTTACATCCGATTCCGGGTATTTGTCAAGTATTGACAGGGCCTTGTCGCGGTACTGGTTCATTCTTGATTCTGCATATTCGATTCCACCGTGCCCGGAAACAAACCGTACAACTTCCGATATCTCGGATCCCGTCTTTTTGCCATTGCTGAAAATCCCGAGAATATGCCTCTTCTGGATAAAGGTTGCCTGTTCAAGGGCAAAGATAAGTGGAAGCGTTATTTTCTTCTCTTTTATGTCATTTCCCGATGCTTTGCCCGTCAGTCCGTTGCCCTCATAGTCAAGAATATCGTCACGTATCTGAAAGGCGATTCCTATGTTCTCTCCAAAATTCTTCATTAATTGTATCACCTCCGGATCCTCAGTTACCGACTTGGCACCTGTGGCGGTGCAGGCAGCAATCAGGGCAGCGGTCTTACTTCTGATTATCCTTAAATAATCATCTTCATTGATCCTGAGCTTCCTTGCCTTCTGCAACTGGAGCAATTCTCCCTCGCTCATCGATTTGACGGCTTCAGAAACTATTTCAAGCATGTCAAGACGCTTCTTTTCGACACTTATAAGCATCCCTTTCGATAGCATATAATCACCGACCAGGACAGCTATTTTTGAATTCCACAGCGCTTTGACCGAAAGGGCTCCGCGGCGCTCTCCGGCGTCATCCACAACATCATCATGTACCAGGCTGGCTGTGTGTAGAAGCTCAATAAAAGTGGCAGCAATATATGTCGGTTCGGCAATTTCTCCATTAAGCTTTGCCGTAAGAAAAACAAGCAATGGTCTCATCTGCTTTCCTTTACGCCTGAATATGTAATTCAGGATTATCTTCAGGAGAGGGATCTCACTTTTCATGGTCTTGCCGAAATAAGCTTCGAACCTGGCCATTTCTTCCTTTACGGGTTGCTTTATAGTTGTGAGATCAGCCATTTCGGGATATTTCATCCAAATATAATAAAATCAAAATAATACGTTTATTATTAGTTATAAGAGTACCGGGTCCCTGAAATTGTTCAAAGATAGCTATTTTCTGCTCTTTCCCTTACGATCGGAAAATATGTGGATGGCTCATTAAAGCCACAGCCCGGTTAACTTTTAAGCAGGGGACGACTATACAGGGAAATTATAATATATTTGTTACCATAAACGTGAATTCAATGGAAATTAGAGATCTGAATCCGGAAAGTCTGGAGAAAGCTTCAGGTATGTTGAAAGCAATAGCTCATCCTGTCAGGATTTCAATTATTGGTTACCTTGAGAAGAGCAGGAACAGGACTGTTACCGAAATTCATAAAAGCCTGGGTATCGAACAATCGGCCGCATCGCATCATTTGGGCATCCTTAAGGATAAGGGGGTACTGAGTTCACGCAGGGAAGGTAAAAACACTTACTATTTTCTGAAGAACGATAATATCCTTCTGCTTCTGACCTGTATTGGTGAGTGCTGTAATAAATAGCCTCCCGCAAACGTCTGATAACTTCCTGAGGCTGTGTTGAATAAACAGGTAGAATGCGGCGGGCAAAGCGCGTAACTACTTAAAATCTCTGAACATTCTTTTCTGAAAGAATACTATAGCCAGTACACCGCATGTAATTGCCGAATCGGCTATGTTGAAAACGGGCCTGAAGAATATAAACGATTCCCCCGAACGGAAAGGAGACCAGCCGGGCCATTGGGTCTGTATTACCGGAAAGTAAAACATATCGACCACCTTTCCCAGCAGGAAGGAAGAATAGCCTCCTCCGGGAGGGAACATTGTTGCCGGCTGGCTGAAGCTTTCGGTGAAAATAATGCCATAAAAGGCGCTGTCGATCATATTGCCTATTGCACCGGCCAGAATGGCGCTGACCGAAAGGACCAGGCCGAGATTTATTTTCTTGCGGATCAGGGTGGTAAGATACCATCCGATGGCCGAAATAGCCACAATCCTGAACACGCTTAATATCAGCTTCCCGGTTTTTCCTCCCATCTCCATACCAAATGCCATCCCGTTGTTTTCAATGAAATGAAGCATTCCGCGATTCCCTAAAATGTGGATTTCCTGACCAAGTACCATATGAGTTTTTACCCAGATCTTAAGTATCTGATCCACGACCAGGATCAAAATAATGAGTAACACGGCCTTTTTCCCTGATGACATTTGCTCCTGTTTAAATT
>Ga0105095_10001879_pt1 | contig 11185 bp, 8 predicted proteins | sample PPLLak2March2015_2_FD_79180 | JGI IMG/M metagenome (GOLD analysis project Ga0105095, IMG submission 79180) | Freshwater sediment microbial communities from Prairie Pothole Lake near Jamestown, North Dakota, USA - PPLs Lake P8 Core (3) Depth... | ecosystem: Environmental > Aquatic > Freshwater >... | reverse complement strand
CCTGTTTTCGTCCCATATTCAGCATAAAGTCGCCCGATCTCAGGAACTTTTTTTAATTCTACATAATCTGATTCCCAGATCTGCTGATCTGCTGTCTTAATATATAATTGGTACTGCCTGCCAATTATTCCTCTGAAATCCAGATCAATTGTCTGGTATAGTCCCGGTGTTGTCTCCTGAAGTGGGATTACATTAGCCTGATCGTCTTTTATTAAAACAATTGCGGAACTTTCCGGAAATCCTTCCGTTTCACTGTATTTATAACTCCTCGATAGCCTGACTGAATATGGTCCGGGATCATCTGTAATGACTCCGTCTACAACCAGGATATTTTCATATTTACTGATTTCAGGGGTATAAGGTTCGGAGCAGGTTCCGAAAATTATCATCATAAAAAAAACAGATATGTATATAAAAAATTTTCTCATATTCATTTACTGTGCTGTATAATCGCGTCAATCAATTTATGCCTATAATTCACACATCAAAATCTGAAATGATAAGTCACTGTATAAATCGGCTGTGCAAAAATTGAAAGTTTATATCCGTTTATTACTCCATTTTCACTTATAAAATAAACTGAATAAGCGTTATTTCTTCCTGTTACATTATAAACTGAGAGCGACCAGGAACTGTGTAGTATTTTCTTTGATTTCAGGTTTCCTTCAACATTCATTGACAGATCCCAGCGAAAATAATCCGGGATCCTGTATTCATTGCGCATTGAATAATACAACCGCGGCACATTCCTGAAATAAAATTTTGCAACAGGATAGGTAATTGGCCGGCCGGTATTATAAGTCAGATTACTGGTTACACTGAACCTGCGCGAAAACCTGTAGTTTGTCAGCAGTGAAAGATCATGTGGCCTATCATGAATAGCTGGAAAATACTTTCCATTATTGATTATTTCCTCCTGGAAATAATTGTCAACCTGTATCAGGCTGCGTGTCCATGAATAGCTTATCCAGCCATTAAACCTTCCCTGGTCTTTCCTGAACATGAATTCAATGCCGTATGCCTTCCCTTTCCCGCTTATAAGATCCGTTTCAATATGTTCATTCAGCAACAATTCAGCACTTGCTTTATATTCTATCATATTCTGGATCCATTTATAATATATTTCCACTGAACCTTCAATTGAATTTTTCCTGAAGTTTCTGTAATAACCCAGGCTCAGCTGATCTGCTATCTGTGGAGGTATATTATAGTCACTCAGTTTCCAGGTATCGGTAGGAGAAATAGCTATAGAATTTGAAAGCATATGAAGATACTGCCGTGTCCTGTTATAGCTTATTTTCACTGAACTTCCCTGATCCAGGATATACCTTCCGGAAAGTCTTAATTCAGGTCCGAAATAGCTTCGTATTACTTTACCTGCAGAATATTTAACTGTATCGGTAATATTATTAACAGACATCGGAAAATCCTCATTGTATTCAAAGACATTTTTGGGTCCGAGATAAACAAATGATGATAAACGAATACCTCCATATAAGGAAAGATCCGGACTTAAATCAAATCTTTCGCTGATGAAAAGGGATGATTCAACTCCATTTTCAGGTTCGAGTATTGATTCCCTTATAAGCGATTCTTCACCCTTGGGGCTGTAAGTTCCCGGATTCAAAGTATACCATATTGAGCTGAATCCGATATTAACTTTATGTTCAGAGCCGGGCAACCAGGTAAAGTTTGTTTTCAGTTCTTTATGACTGATACCGAAACTCATATCATAACTGTTCACATCCGTCTGAAAGCTTGATATATTATATCCATACTGGCTGAACACCACTGAATTTTCCGAGTAAAGCTTATTGTTGAATTTATATTTCCAATGAAATGTTGCGTTACTGCTTACATATTTATATGATGTTTCGGAAGCAAGAGTAAACTTATCATTACTGTAATAGCCCGCAATATCAATATTGTTGTTTGGATTTATTTCCCAGTTAAACCTGGCATTGATATCATAAAATGAAGCATTGCTGTTTTTTACGTCCGTATTGTCTATTTCCCTGAGGATCCAGTCAGAATAAGTACTGCGTCCGCCCACCAGAAATGAACTCTTGCTCCTGATAACAGGACCCTCCAGTAAAAGTTGTGCTGTCACCGGGCTTATCCCTCCGTACCCTGAAAAATTCAGTTTATTACCGCTTCGTGTGTTAATATCGAATACTGATGACAGCCTCCCGCCATATTCAGCAGGGATGCTGGCTTTATAAAGTTCAAATTCCCTGATCACATCAGGATTAAAAACAGAAAAGAAACCAAACAGGTGCGAAGTATTAAAAATCGGTGCATCATCTATTAAGATAAGGTTCTGATCCGCTGAACCTCCTCTGACATTAAAACCGGATGTCCCCTCACCTACAGATTGCACACCCGGAAGCATTATAGCTGCTTTAATGATATCTGGTTCACCAAATACCGCCGGTATTTCTTTTATGGTTTTCATATTTATGGTGCTCACACCCATCTGACTTCCGGTAACATTATCACTCCTTCTGCCTTCTATTACGATCTCCCTTAACCTGTAAAGCTTTTCCTCCATACTAATATTAAGAATCCCATCTGAATGAATGAGTACAGGTTGATTTATCTCAGACATACCAACAGACCTGAAAATTAAACTATACGCACCGGCAGGAAGCCGGAGGTTATAATGACCATATAAATCGGTTACAGTTCCGCCTTTTGTTTCATTAATAAAAATGGTCGCACCAATAATGGGTTCACCTGTTATCATATCTCTGATGTAACCGGAGATTTCAGACACACTATCCGTTGATTTATCTGAAGAATTGCCAATAATAATGAGATTTTTTGCTTCACCCGTTTCTTCTCCACTGATATCTCTTGCCATATATTCAGCTCCTTCTAAACTATCAGTCTCCAGAGATTTATCTATGTAGATTTTTTGAATCTGTGTAACTACTGGATAATCCTTTGTTATTACAATACCAATACGGTTGATGTGTAAAACTGATAATCCAGCTTCGGATAGTTGCTTTGAAAGAAAGTCAGGGAGAGGAATATCTTCGCCAGTATGACTGAGTGTTATACCTTCAATCCATTGGGATTTATAATAAAAACGCACTCCATTCTTTTGTTCAATCTCCTGAAAAAAATCAAGGATAGGCTTATCAGTGAAAGAATTTCCTATAATTATTTCATCATACTGAGAGTTCACCACTGAAGACAGTAATATCCATAACAATGCAGTAAAACAAATATATCGCATGGTGAAATTAACCTGTTATTAAACTATTATAATATTCAATAAGCCCGGCCAGTTGCTCATCCCTTCCTTTTCTGACAATTATTCTATTCTTTCGTAAATATTTCTTTATTTCTTCTTTCCTGTCTTCACAAAGTTTTAATAATGCATACCTGTTGTTAACTTTATGAAGTTCATTATTTTTCAATAAATACCTGGTAACTTTTAAGTCCATGAATCTCCCGCTTGGGAATTCCTGTGTTGTAACAGCTTCAAATGCTTTAGTCCACATGTTAAACAGACTGATTTCCCCCTGGTATAAAACTTCAAAATATTGACTTTCTGTAATATTTTTGACCATTGAAGGCCTGAGAGTAAGAAATGAATGATCTTCAATCTCAAATTTCTCAACCTGGTTTTTATTCAATAATAATACTTTCATACTGCCATCCGGGGATTCATCCAGATAAATGAGATTATCCTGAAAAATGTCGTAATTTAATTTCAGTCCGGAAAAGTTATTTCCATTTATATTGACATTGCCCGGCAGCCAATCTAAACCTTTTATATAAGGATTACCTTTTGCTTTAATATGGGGAGGTGAATAAATTCTGCCAATAACAAGACGAGTGTCCTTTCCGAAAATATTATTACTTAAGCTTATTAGTTCCTCTACCTGTTGATTCAGGATTTTCCTTTGATTATCCTGTTCAGAATACTGGGAATATAAACTTGATAAAGCTGCAGATATTAAAACCAGATTTGTTAACCAGATGATTCGTTTTAACATTTTCGATTTTCCCAAATTTAAAGATAACAATTTGAACGAAGATGTTTCAAGTATTAAATATTAGCGTGCAAGTTAATTTCAATAAATCCGATAAGTCATAATAATGTTACCCAATTGTGGAAAATCTATTCAGGACTTCCTGAATGAATGTTTTTGATACTGGCAAGTTTGTTTTTTCGGGTATATCAAGTTCAAGATGCAAACCATCCTTCTCTTTACGTATTATTTTAACGCGGTCAAAATTAACCAGATATGACCTATGGCATCTGACAAGACTGGAACCGGGAAAACCATCGCTCAGCGATTTCATGCTGTTGCGTATCATGAATTTTGCACTTTTCTGTCCATCCAGATAATGTATATTGACATAATTATCCGCTGCTTCAAGAAACAGAACATCTTCTTGTTTAACAGAAAACCTTAAAGTTCCTTTTTCATCAAAGAAAGGTATCATTTTGGAAGGCTTGGATCCAGGAGGATCTACTTCTTCAAGAACCCTGAGCTGGACGTTTTTTTCCCTCAGTGCAAAATACAACCATAAAATCAGGTACGGCAATAATAGTACAAGAGCAGTTATCTTAATGGATTTATTCAAAATCTCTAAAAAATCTCTTGGATCACCTGTTACAGTTTTAATCAGGATGGTATAAACCAGTGCCATGAAAAATATTTCGCCTGCTACCCAGCTTATATAACCAGGATAAGTGAGCCTTCTCCTTTTACAGTAATTGTACATAATAATCCTGCTGGCCACAACAACAAGTACACCGGTAAGAATCAGCAGACTTGAATATAAAAAAAGCTGAAGCTTTGTCACATTGAACCATGTTTTCACTCCAAAAGGAGCATATAAATTGATAAATATCAATGCGAAGAGGGCGGTGAAAATGATCTGCCTGATAATATTGGACTTTTCAGTAAGATAAACAGGAATATATTTCTCAAGAATGGTCATTAAAAATTATTTTCTTCACCGGATATTACCGGAAACAAACTTCAGCCTTTTAAGAAAACTATAACAAAATTATCTTTTTTCACTTATTCTTTTTTAATTATCTGTAATTATAAATTTCACCCCTGCATATTAAAATTCACCCCTGTATTCCCGTTTTTGTCATCTTTTTTTTTAAATGATACCAAAAATTTGTCAGAACCTGACATCAGTTGTTATTTTGTTATATGTATAGCAGTTATGCAACTACAGGAAACATATACCATATTAAGGGAAAATTTCAGGCTGGATACCACGGATATTAATATTCCTCAAATTAATGCAAGAATTAAGAACTTCCCTTTTCATTCAGATTATGATTTTGCAGACATATCTCACCTGCATCCGAAAATTACTGAATTCCCTGATTACAGGTTCAGGGATCATAAAATAAAGGAAAACTGCGATTTTATATATCCGGTATTTCTTCCTGAAAAAGAGAAAAAGTTTGATCATGCTTTAATTTTATTGCACGGTTTAAATGAGAAGAACTGGAATAAGTATTTACCCTGGGCAAAAAGTCTGGCAGAAAAAACAGGAAACCCTGTTATACTATTTCCTATTTCTTTTCATATCAACCGGGCCCCTGCCGATTGGTCAGATCCCCGCAAAAATCAACGTTACCAGGTGATCCGTAAGTCAATATTTCAGGATGTCCGTGAATCGACTTTTATTAATGTCGCAATCAGCAGCAGGCTGACAGATTATCCTGAACGCTTCTTCCTTTCAGGATATCAGAGCATTAATGACCTCATCCATCTTATTAAAGATATTCAGGGTGGATTTCACCCGCTCTTTAATCAAAATGCAAAAATCGATTTTTTTGCATATTCCATTAGCATTATGCTCGTCCAATGCATGATGATTGCCAACCCGGAAAACCTGCTTGACCGTACCCGGTTTTTCTTTTTCGCCGGAGGATCATTTTTTGCAAACATGAATGGAATTTCACGATATATTATGGACAGTAAAGCTCACGAAAAACTGCAGTATTATTATGTGAATCAGATGGTAGATGAAATCAGATCTGAAAAGAAAATAATTTCCATCCTTAATTTAACAGAGATTGGAAAGGCTTTCCAGTCCATGATAGTTCCTCAAAGGTTCAGGGATATGAGGGAATCTATGTTCAGCTTTTTCAGTAATAATACCTGGATAATTTCCTTAAAAAACGACAGGGTTGTTCCAACGATAAGTACAGCTGAGACTTTTACAGGCATCAAAGGCAAAATTCCTTCAAATATGGAGATCTGGGATCCTCCATATCCATACTGCCATGAGAATCCTTTCCCGATAAAATTGACACAGTACAGTCAGGCGATAAATTCATTTTTTGAAACAGTTTTCACCAGGGCAGGGATATTCCTGGGGTAGGGGTCGGGGCTATATTTAAATCATATTTTAACCCAGGTCGCCGAAAGCCCCTATTTCAGTTTAATTTGAACCTTTTGCCAGGATCGGATAAAAGATGTTATATCCTGTCTTTGTTTGCCGGTTAGCTCTATATACTGTACTGTTGTTTTGCCCCAGGAAGGCATACTTGTACCGGTCCTGCCTAAGGAAATTGTGGCCAGGATATATCCATTTGTAGCAGCGTTCAGGAATTCCTGGTTATTTAGCTGAGGCGCATTAATTCCATTACCATTCTCACCATGACATTTAGCGCAGTTATATAAATACAGTTTACTGCCTTCCTCTGAATTGCCAGGATTTGCTCCCGGATAAATATAATCCCAGACCTTCCCCTGAACCGATCTCATAAAGACAATCACATCGGTTATCTGTTTGTCAGCAATTTCCCCCTGCAGTGTTTGCTGTCCTTTCCAACCGAACATGGCAGTATGTACTCTCCCGTATGCAATAGTCCGATAAAGAAGCATATTATCTGCATCTCTCAGAAAATCTGAATTCAGAATTGCCGGGCCAGTTTCACCTTCACCCGATTCCCCATGGCAACGGGCACATAAATAGTGAAAATTGGTAGCTCCCTGTTGTGTGTCGCCTTCAAATTTAACCATTTGATTATATGGGCTGTAACTTATTCCCCAGGACCTGATAAAGGCAATTAGATCAGATATCTCGTTACTGGCAAGAAATGACCAGGAAGGCATAGCTGTGTTATATCTCCCGTCACTAATGGTATAATAAATAAACCTGTCGGAAGCGACTTTCAGAAAATCTGAATTATTTAATGGCAATGCAATCGAACCTTCCCCGCTGTCGCCATGGCACATACTGCATTCATAATTATAAAGACTCCTTCCTTTCTGAATATTGCCATTGATTTCACTTACAGCATTATATGAGGAGTTTGTCTGTTTGCTGTTCCTGATAAAAATCACTGCGGAATCAATTTCTGTCTCATTCAGTCCTGAAAACTGAGGAAGCCACGAAGCCATTTGCCGCCAGCTGCGACCATTGAAAATCGTAAACCTTATAAATGAAGAAGAAGCAACACTCAGGAAATCCCTGTTTCCTAATTCCGGTACCCCGGTCTCATATTCATTATAGTTTTTACCTTCTCTTTGTTTACCATGACATGCTGTGCAGCAATACTGGTAAAGGCTTTCCCCTTTAATAAAATTCCGGGCGCCTTTATGCTCATTCAGAGTTTCAACAGAAAAATATTCGAAAGGGATATCCGGTTTTGCAAGGCCCAATGTGAAAGTAACAAGGGCTTCCACTTCCTCTTCCTTTAAGTTCATATTCAACATCTGGGACCCGGGTGATACTACTTCCGGATCGCGGAAATGCTCCCTGAGCCAGTTTGATACTGTCTGATCTCCTCTCACATTCTGGAAACTATATTCATGCCTTGTCTTTTCCCCCTGCTCCGTCAGGTCAGGTCCAACCGTACCCCCGACACCACGAGCCTGGTGACATCCGAGGCATCCTTCACGGTTAAATATCTGCTGGCCTTTCATGAAAATTTCAGTTTCAGCCAGTTCATAACCTTCCCCAAACAATACCAGATAACATTTACCGCACGATGACTGGATATATGGTTGATCCAGCAAAGGAAACAACCAGTAAGTGTTTTCAGCGCGTCCAAAGGCAGCTTCTTTTTCAAGAGCCCTTCCCTGTCCTCCATGGCATATTGTGCATCCATATTTTTGCAGAGGGTGATTTATGAGATAATCACCGCTGTGAGCAGTATAAGGCTGTTGAACATTTATCATCAATGGATTTTCAATTCCCGGATGGCATGTGACACATCGGTCGACGCGATTTAAATCTTCCAGATCCAGCTGTCTGATCCCAATTTCAAACTTTAATGGATCCTTTTGGTGCATCTCATCATTTTCCAGAGAGTCACTTATTTTCAAGTATTCATTCTGATATCTTTTCCACTCACTGAAAAAATTTCCCCTTATCCATGCAGTTAATATCAGGATGATCAGCAGAGAACTGAAAGCAAGGGTCAGGAATCTGTATATCGTGATATATTTTTTTTCCATAATTATTTTTGCTACTGCATCGGCCATTGAGACGGCGTCCAGAAAAATTTCCAGTCCGGACCCCTGAACCAGATTCCGGTGGCAGTATAAATAATAAGCCCAATAATTGCACATGTAAACAATGCTATTGCAGCCATTCTTGTTGAACCTGTTTTTCTTCTGGTCAGAACAGACCAGATAATATAAAAGAGGGCCGATATTGTAGCCGGATTAACCATCATAATGACAGATCCTGAAACATCACCAAACCATTCCCTTAACCAGCCATATCTCACTATGATGAAAATTAAAAATACAGATACTGCTGCAGAGAAAATGATTGAAAATATCAAAACCTTTTTCCCCTCTTTCCCGGAAAACCAGATCCCTGAATATTTTCCCTCCTTATCAACATAAGGGATGGAAATTAAAAAAACCATGAATAATAATGGGATTAATACCCCGCCGGCAAACGCTGAATATGACACAAGCTCCTGTATTCCGAGAAAATACCATGGGGACTTCGCAGGATTTTCCGAGAACAATGGATTTGCCTGCTCCCTTAACGGCGCATCGAACAGTGAAGCCATTATCAATAGTACGACTGCAACAACAAGTAGAACTGTCAGCTCCGTCCACATAAGTACCGGCCAGGAATATAATCTCTTTTCATACTCATGGACTCGTGGACTTGTAGACTTGTAGACTCGAGGACTCTTATGCTCTTGTACTCGCAGACTCGCAGACTCGCAGACTCTTGTAATCGCCAGTCCTCCGTCTTTCCGTATCCTCCATATATGCCAACCGGTCAGTACCAGCAAGGTCAAAGGAAGAAACACCACATGAAACATGAAAAACCGAGTAAGGGCCGGCTGTCCTACACTTTCGCCACCTATCAATAATTCCTTCAAAAAGCCACCGATATCAAAGAAATTTGTAATGCCCAGCATATCTGTTAATTCCCTGGGAGATGCAGCAATATTTGAACCTATGGTAACCGCCCAGTATGCAAGCTGGTCCCATGGCAGAAGGTATCCGCTAAAACTCATGAACAGAACCACCATCATCATACATACGCCTATTATCCAGTTCTGCTTTCTCCCCTCAAAATAGGTACCTGTCAGAAACGTCCTGATAAGATGCAGGAAGACAACCAGTACCATCCCATGTGCTGCCCAGCGGTGTATGTTTCTTATATACCGGCCGCCAGGTAAAATGAATATTATATCCTTAACAGAATCGTAGGCATTCTTCACCGTTGGTGTATAGTTCATCATCAGTATAATTCCCGTGACTATCATAATGAGGAACAGAAATGCCAGGATCAGTCCCAGCCCAAAAGTGTAGGTAGGTTTTAATGCATCAGGATGGATCTTTGCAGAATGAATGTGCAGGAAGAAATTACGGGAGATCTTCTGCACTCTTGTAGCACTTATATATTTTGTATCTATTGTCATTACTCAGAAAAATGGGTTTCGGCTATGGTCGAGGGTATAGAAATTGCTGCTCTTCTGATCCCTTTTCAACTTTCTAAGTAACTGATAATTTATAGTCCGGACCTACAGTTTTCGCTAAATCTACAATGATCTGCCCATCTTTACTTCTATACAACCGGTACCAGGGTAAGTCTTTCAATGCAGGGCCGGACAGGATATTACCCTTTTTGTCGTAGCTGGATCCATGACAGGGGCATTGAAATCCGGTATCAGTTTTTTCAATTGCGCATCCCAGGTGAGTGCAACTTGATGATACCACTCTAACTCCTGTATTATCACGATAGATATAAATCTTATGTTCAGGCACATAAGTATAATCATTTAAAAAAAATGAACCGGGCCTTCCAATATTCACCCTTTTATCCGTCCTGGATAATTTCGGGATGGCAAACCTGAAAAGACTTAGAAATGCTAAAAATCCGGCAACAGATACCATTATCAGCGATAACTGTCTGAGGAAATTCCTTCGAGTTCCTGGTGTCATATTAAACTGTTTATCTTAAGGAAACTATTCGTTTTAATAAATCTTGTTTGATCTTTAATAATCCCTTTATTATAATTATCTGACTCAGTCCAATCCTAAAATTTTCCACAGTTAAATTTAGTCAGTTTCTATTTAAACGGGTTTAAAATTCTGTTTTCTCCACTTTTTTTTACATTTATAATTCTTAATTCAAGGATCCTTATGAAAGTCCCTGGCGGTTACAGCCTTGTCATAACAGGAACAACCATTCTTTTTGTCGTTATCCTGATCGCTAACTGCAATACCCCGGGTATGGACAGAAAGAAGGAAGGAAAGGGAATTCCAGCGACCAGTGTTATTGCCGCTGCTGATTTTACGGGCAGGGAAAGCTGTAAGGAATGCCATCAGAAACAATATGATCTTTTCCAGGGATCGGACCACGATATGGCTATGGACACCGCCACTGAGATTTCTGTACTGGGAGACTTCAGTAATGTCACTTTTGTACAGGGAGAAATCACCTCCAGGTTCTTCAGAAAAGGAGATAAATTCTGTGTTAATACTGAGGGACCTGATGGAGAGTACAATGATTATGAGATTAAATATGTTTTCGGTATTCGTCCGCTTCAGCAATACCTGATAGAATTTCCCGGCGGTCGTTATCAGATGCTTCCATTTTGCTGGGATACCAGGAATGCCGAAACCGGTGGTCAGAAATGGTTTCATATTTATAATGAAGAAAGGATCCCTCCTGATGATATATTATTCTGGACCCGTATCACTCAGAACTG
>Ga0105095_10001878_pt1 | contig 11186 bp, 13 predicted proteins | sample PPLLak2March2015_2_FD_79180 | JGI IMG/M metagenome (GOLD analysis project Ga0105095, IMG submission 79180) | Freshwater sediment microbial communities from Prairie Pothole Lake near Jamestown, North Dakota, USA - PPLs Lake P8 Core (3) Depth... | ecosystem: Environmental > Aquatic > Freshwater >... | reverse complement strand
GCTCGATCACCAGGGTGCCGGCATCCACCGTCATGGATTCGGCTTTGGGTTTGAGGGTACGCTTTTCCAGATGGTCAGGTGCGATGTAGAACAACTCCCCGGAAGATTCCACCGGTTTGTCGAGCATGGCGATGAATTTTTTCTCGACAAAGCTGGCATGGTCGGTATGGGTTTGCGCCAGGCTACGCATGAGTTGGTCAATATCCCATTCGGCGGCGTGACTGATGACAGGTACCAACATCAGCGCCAGTGCAACAAGCAGGTGCTGTATGACGTGCAGCGAAAAGACCGGGGAGGAGGGTAGTGTCATCATGATTGGGGAGACGTTGCAGTCGGCGCGGGCTGCCAGAAATCGAAAAAATTAAACCAGTTGTATGGCGCCTTACGGCAGTATTGATCCAGCAGCGCGGCATAACGGGTGATGGCCGCTTCCAGAGCGGCATCGCGTTGATCGGTCGCAACGGCAGAAAAATCCGCCAGAGGATCGAAATGGATGGCGTAGCGGTTGCCGCCCAGATACAGCCCGGTCATGAATACCACCGGACGCCGCAGCAAGGCCGCCATGCGGAACGGCCCGCTGGGCAAGCTCGCGGTAGCGCCGAGGATTTGCACAGGGTACAGGGTGTCGTTGCCCAAGGTGCGATCGGCCAACATGCCGACGACACCGCCTTCATCCAGGCGCTCCCGCACCTTGAGCATGGAATCAATGTGCCCCAGGCCAATGATATCCTGCACGGCTTCCGGATTAATGGCAGCCAGCATGGCGTTGATTTTTTGTGCGTTATCCTGGTGCATGACCATGGCGATGCGCAAATCCGTGTCTCTCCGGCCAAGCGCGCGGATCACTTCAAAGCTGCCCAGATGCGCGCCCATCAGAAACAAGCCTTTGCCGCCGGCAAGCAGGCTGCGCAGCGTATCCTCGCCGTGCACTTCGAAATCAAACAAATCGAAGCGGCGGTTGACCAGATAGATACGGTCATGGATGGTGGCGGCAAAGGTGAAAAAATGCCGGTACAGATCGCGCCAGCGGGCAGGACGACATAACGCACGCCTGAGATAATTGCTTGAAGCACGACGACTGGCCGGTGCAAACAGCAGAAAATAACCGGCAGTCAGGTGCAGCACGACGCGCCCTGCGCGCCGCCCCAGACGCAGTGAAATCCATGTCATGACGCGCAACATGAGCATGTTGCTGCGCTCCGGGATGTGCGCCCAGATGGCTTTGCCGGCTGTCGGGCGCGATGTCATGCAAGCGGTCCCGGCACGATACTGCCGCTGGCAATTTTGCGCATGCCCGCCACGATGTCGAAACGTATCGTGCCGCTGGTCGAGATGACGTGCTGGATCACTAACTCATCGCCCGGATTTGCCGGGCTCAGAAACTTGACCGAGCTGATCTCGCAGATATCCAGCGCGATTCCAGTGGCAGCGGTTATGGCGTGTAGCACGGTGTCCAGCAGTATCACGCCGGGGAGAATGGGGGTGCCAGGGAAATGTCCGGCAAAAGCGGGATGATCCAGCGGAACAATCCAGTGCGTGGCGTTATTCATGCGGATTTCCGCGGGTTGCGTGTCTGAAACAGGGCTTGCAGCGCGGCGCGCGGCAGTTTTCCTGTGCCGTTGCGTGGCAGCGCATCCATAAACAGGAGGGGGCGCGGCAGGAAAACCGGGTCAATACGTTCGCGTAGCGCCGCCAGCAGATGTGGTGCATCCATACCCGGAGCCACCACGCACGCCGCAAGCCGGGTGACATGGTCGGGACTGGTTTCATCGGGCATATAAAAAGCGCCGTCTACCACGCCAGGAATGGAATTGAGCAGGTGATTGAGGCTTGCCAGCGAATGCCGTTTGCCCGCGATATTGACCAGATCGGCCATGCGCCCGTGCAGTAAAAAATGCTCGTCGGTAATCGGTTCAATCATGTCGCTCATGGCGGTCGGTGTCTCGATGTGACTGCCGCAAGCGCGCACGCTGTCACCTTCCACGACCAATTTTATCCCGGGAAGCAGGTGCCATTCTGCGGTTTGGGTGGTGCGGCGGGTAGCAATCATGCCGGTTTCGGTGCTGCCATAGATTTCCGTCAGCGGGGCATTGCAACGTGCCTCAATGTCCTGCGCGAGTTGGGCAGACAGCGGCGCCGTGGCGGATAGCACCTGTGCGATCTCCGGCAGCGCCAGCCCCGCATCCAGCAAGGCGCGTAGATGCACGGGCGAGGACACCAACACGCGCGGCGTGGGCACAGCCGCCAGTGCCTGGCAAATGTCGGCCGGGTAAAACGGCTGCGCATGGCTGAGGGCGTTGCCGCTGCGCCATGCCATCAGTACCGTGGCTTCAAACCCGTACATGTGTTGCGGCGGTACGGTGCCAATCAGGGTGCAGGGTATGTTGCGCAGTAGCCCCAGGCGCGCTGCTTCGACCTGTACACTACTGACCAGTGCACCCCAGGTTTTGGGATGCGGTTGCGGGGTACCGGTCGAGCCTGAAGTAAACAGCACCGCGATGCGCTGCGTGCTGTCAATTTGCGGAATGGCAAATGCGTCCGCTTGGTTAACATCCATCACCGGGTATCGCAGTTGGGGCAGATCCACTGTACATAGGTCGCTATCGGTCAAACAAAACACATCCGGCGCAAAAACCCTGATCTGGCGCATCACTTCCGGTGTGTCGGCAGGCGGCAGCAGGCTGACTTTGCCGGCCACCATGGCGGCTGCCAAACCCACGCTGAAACGGTAACGATCTCTGCAGACATTGAGCAGGTGACCCCCTGCGGGAAACTGGGCGGCAAGTTGCCTGACCTCGGCCAGGAATTGGCGCAGCGTGACGGCGCCATCGGCGCGCCAGGCGATGATGCTGTCCGGGGAGACGTGTGATACGAGTGGTAGTGAAGACATGATCAAGGATGTAACAACTTAACGTGGATGCGCCGGGACGTTCCTGAACGCCGGCACCGCATCGAGAATGCGGGTATGCGGCATATCGGGTAATGCCCATCTGCGAACCCAATCTTCGGCAACGGCCACCAACACGCCCAAGTTGCCGCCGTGCGCGGATTCATTAGGGTAACGCGCCGGTAGCGGAGCGCCGATCATCAGCGCCGCAATGCCCCGCAAGCGCACGATGCGGCGTGCCATTAGCGGGTTCTCTGGGCTGCGATATAGTCGGTGAGGCTGCGCAGCGAGCTGAAAATGTGCCGGTTGCCTGGGCTGTCGGAACGCAGTTGCAGGCCATAACGCTTGGAGACCACCAATGCGACTTCCAGCACATCAATCGAGTCCAGGCCCAAGCCGTCGCCATACAACGGGGTGTCAGGGCTGATTTGATCTGCTGTGACCTCGAGGTTGAGACATTCGATCATCAATTCAGCAACTTCACGTTGCAAATTCGTAGTACTGGAGACATCAGGTTTCTGGATATTTTGCATGGTATTTATATGTATTGAGCCAAAGCCAGTAAAGCGACAAATAATCCATTAAAGGCGCATTTTACCTGCTGGAATTGGATTGCTTCAATAAATTAGATGATTTAAATCATGTTGAGCATCATGAATGGAACCGATTATTGTCACCCCTTCGATGGCGGTCAGCCCGCGCGGGAGCTGTCGCCGGCCCAGGAATATCGTCTTGTATTACCGAAGGATACCGCGGACAGGTGCTGGAATGCTCGATGAAACTTGCGTATGTCATTGCATGAAAAATGAGGGAAGACCCAAGGAGAGCCAACGGCCCGCGATTGTGCATGCGTGTTCGAGAAGATGGCAGCACAGGCCAGACCGCTCACGCCTTCGCTGCCTGTGACCATGCATTGTGACGATGCCCCGTTCACCGTCACGCAAAACCTGGAAACGATGCTCTCGATAATATCGTCCCAATATCGGGGTGCCCATAAAATTATGGAACGGCCAATCTGCCGTCTTATTTCGTCGCATGTATTGATTAGGATCAAACTTTTGTGTTCGCCAGCGCACAGAGTGTTTCCAGTCACCTCACCTATTACCTAAGGCCATTCGGAGCAGGTCATGACGAGCCGGCATGTGCCGGGTGTTGTCGTGGCAGCGCGCGAGCGGAAAACAAGGAGGAACATCATGATGAAACGCAGTGCTAAGAACCAGGCAGAAGGCAGGTTTCACGAAGCGAAGGGTAAGGTCAAGGAGACTGCCGGGAAACTAATCGATGATCCAGAGTTGGAAGCCGAAGGCAAAGGCGAAAAGATCGCCGGCAAGCTTCATAAAAAGATCGGCCAAGTCGAGAAAGTCGCAGGGAAGTAGACGCAAGTGGTGAAAGGCACGGGCGTGGCTTGAGCCCGTGACCGCGATTGCATTAGATAACGACTTGCGCTAAAAATTTCCACACCTCGCAAGTGCTTGATCTGGTAAGCGGACGATGCATTGCCCAAGACAGTAGTTGGTACCGAGGGTCGGACAAATCTGTCGGGAACAGATTTGGACGCGCGCAGCGCGGCCCGAAGGGCGAGGCGCAGGGACGCGCCGAGCAATCGAACTGACACGGGATCGCTCCCACCAGATTTTGAGTGGCAGTTAAGTAAGTAGGGCGCGTTTAACATCAACCACCTGCATCGCTTGTCCGTGCCCTAACCCTATCTCAATTAGCTGAAATTCAGGCACAGTCTATGAAGCACTGGCACAAATTTGGCACAAGGGCCGATAACGATGGTGAGCGCTTTCAGGCTGCGGGCGGATGGTCTCATACCCTCCGATGGCAGGTTCATTGCCGCTTACTGCTTCAGTTGCCCCTCGCCGCGTGATTAACAATTCGACATGGACGGGCATCGCGACTGTCAGTGCTGTCCAGAGGGCAGCCAATCCTATCCATGGCGAATTAATGAGAGTAGTACGCTAACCAATAACAATTTCCCAGAACAATTTCCCAGCCTTGTTCGTAATCTTGCCAAATCTACATGCCTCAGCAACATCGGCTCTTGCCCTTAATCTCGGTAATTAAGCATTCCCTAATATTCCCTATCATTAGACGAAGATTGCTTTTAAGAAAGAACTTCAATATCGTGGTATCGGTTTATCCGTTCCGCGCCACAAATAAAACAAGAAGCGCGTTATAAAAATCCGGGAGAAGTACTTTTCATTCTCGGCTCCAGCCACTCCTCGTCATCGCGCAGGCGATCACGCTTAACAGTAACTCCTGCGGGATAGTTCGATAGATGTGTGTATTGGGCACAGCAGCGCTCGTTCCGGATCATGTGGTGTTTGCTTCTAATGTTTCAGCAAGATTGACTCGACATTGGAGCAGGGCGGCGTGAATGCAGGCGAGGATATTCCCATGCAGTTCCTCGCGGGCAGTGAAATATAAAGAAAAATTTGGGTCCGGTCCGGCACAGGAGGTTGGACATGATAGCCCATGAAGGTCTTACCCTAACGCTGGTTCGCGCGAGAACTCAGGTAGCGAGGCCCCCCTTCGCCTACCTGCTGTCGCAATGACACTGGCATCCAAATTCGGTGTACCGCAGCAATTGGCGTTACTCGGTTACGCCACGCTCGTAATACTTGTGGCCGGGAGTGGCGCGGTGCGGGCGGCGCATTCAACGTGTTCCCTCATGCAATCGATTCCCGGTGGCGAGGCGACGGCCGAAGCGGCCATTTTGAACCACCTGAAGGCGCAACCGCCAACGACCTTTTCGGACAAGGTCAAGGTTGGCGAGGTGATGAATCAGCCCATCAAAGTCAATGCGAGTGTGACTATTAAAGATCCAAAAGACGTGGATTTGAAGTGCCCACAATCAAACTTTACCTACAAGTTCGGAATCAAAGTCACGATATCCGGGAAAGCCGGGAGCGACACGCACCAGGGTACGGGTCAGATCGGGGGGCATTACACCGTGACCCTCGCCCCGAACCAGGCGACGGTGTGCGTGAGCAACACGCGCCTCGACGGTCTCAACCTCGCGGGCGTGCACAGCCGCGTAGATAACATGATTCGCGCAAAAATAAATACCAGTGGATTAGCGGCCAACTTTCCATGCCAGCATATTCCCATCACGTGACAAGGAACTACGCCAACAGGTAATCCAGCCCGAACCGAAAATACTCTATTTAGGGAGGGATCAAAAACCATGCATCACAACTTTAACTTGGAGGCATGCGATGAACACGACAAAATCGGGAAGTAGCGTCAAACGGGTTCTTTGTGGCTTCATGCTCGCGCTCTGTTTTGCAGGCATCGGCGCCGGGACCGTCGAAGCCGCAGGAGACAAGCGACCCGCCCTCAAAGCACCAAAACTGTCCTGTTCGAAAGCATGCAGCAGGATCAAAGTGACACAGGAGGACGGTACAACAGTGCAATGTGGCGGTGCGGCAGAGGGAGGACCCAGCGGATGCATGTGCAAGTGCGGCGACGCCGTGGTAGCCACGACTCCGAAATAGGTAGCCGTTTATCATTACATCGGTAAAGGAGAGCTCACCATGCCTCAACGGATATCACTCAAGCATTGGGTTGCGACGACAACCGGCCTGTGTGGGGCTTTGGCCGCGGCGTGCCGTTGGCGCGCAACGAGGACAAGTATTGTGGTTGGGCTCACGCTGTTTTGCCTCGCCGGGGCGCTCACCGCCTCCGCAGCTGCCCCGTGCTGCGGCGTGATGGAGATCGCCAAGAACGGACTGATCACCGCCAAGGAATCCAAAGGCACGCGCACGTTTCAATTCCAGGTGGCCGATCCCGCGCTGCGAAGCAAGCTGCGCGTCGGTTCGCCGGTGTACGCCAACTTCGATACCAGGCAGGTTTCGCTGGATGGGAAAAAGCCTTGCTGCACGATGCTGAAAATCGCCACGGCCGCAAAACAACCCATGCCCGGGACCACCCCGGCGGCCCCGGGCGCCGCGCCACCGGCCCAGTCGGGCGCAGCGCAGCTGGCGGGTAATGTGACCGCGGCGGCGCCGCGGCCGCTGGCGACGCATCCGCAGGGGCAGCAGATGATGAGCCAGGCGGCGCAGAACGCGGTGCTGTTGGATCTCAACTTCCAGTTCCTGAACAAGTCGTACAAGAACGACGTCTACGTCAGGGACCCCTTGGGCAAAAAACATCGCGTCTCGTGCGTGCGCTTCAAGTCGACGAGCGGTTTCCGCTTCAAAGTGGACCCGCCCGCCTTCACCCTGACCAGCCAAGGGCTGAGAGTCGAGCAGAACATCTCGAAGCTCACCGCCGACGGACTGACGGTGAAGGTGCAGCTCGGACCCTGCGCCGACATCGCCGCCGGCATGGGCGTGCGCTTGACCGACGTCAAGCTCGTCTACAAGGCCAAGCCGATGATCACGTTCGATCAGAACCAGCTCTGCAGGGTGAGCTGGAGCCGGGATACTGACGAACTGCGCGTCGCGATCGGTGACATGAACATCACCGGCGTGCAGAATGACATCGACAAGCTGGCGAAAGATGCCGTACGCGAGGCCCTCAACGCGGTTTTCGACGCGTACTTCGGCGGCAGGCTGCGCGGCGAGCTTGCCAAGGTCTCCGTGAACGTGTGCGGCGGCGGCAAGTCAGGAAAATGAGTCGTTTCCAACGGGACTCGGTGAGATGAGACGTCTGCGAGCCTATGGAGGATTGTATGCGGAGGTCCCTTGCCGCTGCACGCTTGAGTCGACGTCCCCGTGCCGTACTCGAGTGAACCGGTGTGTCGTCGAAGGAGGTGGCAACATAATGGACCTTAACCGACTTGCACAATAGCATTATCGTCGTCACGTTGGCCGTGATTTGCGAATGGTCACGCCGAACACTTTATCAATAACTAACGTTACCTGGAGACACGCCATGAAAACCAATAAGCTAATTTTTGTATCGCTGTTGAGCGCATTGTTCATCACTGCCGGCGCCTTCGCGCCGGGCTACGCCGCGCAGAACAATCCGCCGCCTACTAAAGTAGAAAAACCACGGCTAGGGGGGGCGTGCACTCAGGCACAATGTCAGCAGGTTTTCGCTGACGCCGGACAGACCTGTACCGACGCCCGAGGCACCAAAACGTCAAGTGGGCATTGCAACTGCAGTTGTTACGATGTGGGTGGATCAAGAAAGATAAAGAAGTAGAAGCCGTCGCGCCGCGGCCAAAAGGGAGACCTCAGGGTCAAGTTGAGGTCAGTCTCAGGACGGCGCGTGTCATCTTAAATCGCGGTCTCAGCCGGGGAAAAATTTTGTCGTCAACCAACCAGTGAGGAACGTTATGTTTGCCACCAGGATAATCAAAACCAGTATCACCGTGCTCGCGCTCGCGCTGCTCGTGAGTTGCGGCAAGAAAGAAGAGAAAGTACCTGCGGTGGCCCAGCCTCAATCCACGCAGGCTGCCAAGCTGATCGAAGAAACGAAGCGCAATGCAGAAGCGCTCAAGGGTCAGCAAGCTGGTCCCGGAGCTGCGGCGCTGCCGTATTCACAACTGCCTGGCCTGCTGGACCAGCTTGCCAGCCACATGGAGGCGAGAGCTCAGGCGCGCCAACAAGGGACAGACACTTCCCAGGCTGATGCTCAGATCGCCAGCGATGTGACGCAGTTGGAAGAAATCCAGAACACCATCGCCGTGTCCCAGCCGGAGGGCGATAAAAAACCGGCCTTGGATCAGCTTAGCGAAAACCTGGCTAAGATAATTCAAATCGCGCGCCAGGGTGAAGAACTGAAGACAACTTTAAAATCTATCAAGGGCGAGGGCGGGATTCAGCCTCAAGCAGACATGAATGAATATGCGTCGCAAAACAGTTTCACGCAGAGTAATGATACGTACGTAGCGGCCGCCGAAGAATCCACTCCGGTGAACAACGAGGTTGTGCCATCGACTGAAACAGCCAGTTCTGGAAATACAGAGCTCCCGGTCGAGAAAATGGCCGCAGCCTCCTCGGCAAGCACCTGTTGCACGGTCGTTCCCAATCCGGAGATGAAGGGTCGTCTCGGACGGCTGGTCGTGACCTATCCCCAAGGGACCGATGCGGGTGCGCGCATTGGTGTGTCCAAGGGAGACAAGGAAGCCACGTCCGGCTACGGCGACAAGGTCTTCGAGCTGCTTCCCGGCAGCTATACGGTCGTTATTTCCGGCAAGCGGGTGGACAACGTGACGGTTCAATCCGGTCATGACACGAAAGTGAAGGTCGGTGTGTTGCGAGTAACCGCTCCCGGGGGCACCCGAATAGGCGTGCTGGACAAGGATGGGAAGACCGAACTTACGTCCGGCTACGGCAACAAGCAGTTCGGCCTCCCGATCGGCACGGTGTATGTGAGCGTCGCCGGTCAGTCAGAAGCCGTCACAATTAAGGACGGACAGATTACGGATTTTTAAACTTATTGCAGCAACAAGCGTCTTCGCCCCTGGGAGATCCGCAGGACATGAAAAATCTGCACCTTTACATTATAGGTGCAGCGATATTTTTCTGGCTTACAGGCGGATGGGTTTTCAATGCCCGTGTCCCGGAGGGTTTTCAGATAGCGTTTGGTTTTCTTTTTATACTCGTCGTCGCGGGACTGGTTGGATTTCTTATTTCGCGAGGAAGCGCATGGCACGCCTTATCGCAGAAGTATCCCGCGCGCAGCCGGTATCGAGGCCAATGGAAAGCGTCTGGCTATTTTCTAATGGCTCCGGTTAGCTATGAAGATCCTGATTTCGCGCGCAGGAAGCATCGCCTGTCCGGAATAGTACGCATCGGTACCACACCCGATGCCCTGTTTCTCAGATGCGTCAAGCCGTTTTCTTTCCTCCTGCCGCCCCTTCGGATCCCCTGGAGTGAAATCTCTTCCAGAACTCTGGAAGTCAGCCGCTTGATGCCAGCTCTAGGACAGCCTGGTCCGATTATTCAGGCGAATTTCGAGATTGGTCCTGGCGGTCTGTTTGTCGAGCTCCACCTCAAGGAACCGCCTGTGTACATTCTATTTGAGGAACATTTAATCGCGGAGGCGAAGGCCAATCTTACTCAATGAAATGTGTGCAATAAGTAAAAGTCAAAGTATCAATCTACTCAGACGATGAATACCTTATATTTTTGTTTTGGATCGCAATCGTTTCAGTCGATTCCCGGGACGGCAATACGGTTCCGGGGTGGTGTCACGGCGCGCAAAAAATATTGATCACAGCTGTGGAGACTTTATTATGGCGATGCGAATTACTTTAGGCGGCTCATTCATCCAGCGCTACTTCGGGCTGATTTTTGGCGGCATCTGGCTGGTCGCAGGTATTGGAGTCCTGATCGGCGGTATCGCGATGTGGCAGCACGAAGAACGTTTCGCCGCTGAGGCGGTAACAACCGAAGGCAAGGTGCTCACGCGCGACATCCGTACCGCGCACCGCAGTAGCAGCAGCGGGTCCTCCACCAGCACTGAATACTGGGTCAGCTACCGCTTCCAGGTGCCCGATGGCATCCGTTACGAAGGCAGCAGCAAGGTGGACGTACACGTGTGGGAAGGCCTGCAGGAACAGGGACCGGTAACCGTTTCGTACCTGGCAAGCGACCCCACCACGAACCGCGTCGCCGGCGAAACGGATCGGGTTGGGCCCGGTATCATGATCGGCCTCGGGGGGATTTTTTCACTCGCCGGCGGCACGATTGTTTTCGTCTCGCTCGGCAAGCACCTGTCTCGCGCGCGGCTGCTGCGAAATGGCATGTCCGCCGACGGGATTATCACGGCGGTGGAGGTGACGAACTTTTCGATCAACCGCGTGCCGCAGTGGATTATCCGTTACCGGTATAACGACCACCGCGGGCGGACGTACGAAAACAAGAGCCCGTATCTTTCACCGCAAGACGCGAATAACTGGAAAGAGGGTGACACCGGCAAGGTCAAGTACGACAGGGAAAAATCGAACAAGAGCTTGTGGATAGGGCATGAATAGATTGGAGGAGATCAAGGATCTGTTTGGGGTAGCAAGCAACCCGCAGGATGTGTCACGTCATCCTGCGGGTTGAGATTGGTACCGAGGGTCGGAATCGAACCGACACGGTGTTGCCACCACCAGATTTTGAGTACGACAGGGAGCACAGCGAATTGTTTCCGATCAATTACTTGCATCGCTTGCCGCTGTGCCGACCCTATCTCAATTCTCGGAAAACCTGCGCTACCCAATCTGAGTCTGGCACAAATCTGACACAGGGCCGATGTGATGATCTTGAGAGCTTCCACTTGGCAGGTTGAGTTTGTTCGCCAGTTCCCCTCGCTGATTCAGATAAGGGTGGGGGGGCAAGTATTAATTCGCCAG
>Ga0105095_10001874_pt1 | contig 11195 bp, 9 predicted proteins | sample PPLLak2March2015_2_FD_79180 | JGI IMG/M metagenome (GOLD analysis project Ga0105095, IMG submission 79180) | Freshwater sediment microbial communities from Prairie Pothole Lake near Jamestown, North Dakota, USA - PPLs Lake P8 Core (3) Depth... | ecosystem: Environmental > Aquatic > Freshwater >... | reverse complement strand
TCGGTTCCATGCTCCCGCTGCACGACGTCCTCGACGAATTTCTCCGCCCCTCTGTGCACGATGAGGGTGAGGCCCTCGGAGACCGCGGCGCGCACGCCTCCCGAGTGGTCGAAGTGATGGTGGGTCACCACGGCGTGGGTCAGGGGCTTGCCCGGCACGAGCTCCCGCGCCTTGGCGATCACCGCGAGCGTGCGCGCCTCGTTCGGCACCTCGATGAGCACCAGATGATCCTGGAACTCCGCGACGACGCTGTGATGTGACTGACCGGTGAGATACCAGATGCCCTTCGCGACCTCCGCCGCCTCGATCGCGACCGTCGGCTCGGTGGACGCCGCAGCCGCGTCCGCGGGGGCTCCTAGATCCCCCGCGTCTCCGTTGATCGTCGTGGCGCTCACCCGGGTGACGGCGACGGTATCTCCATCGAGCCGCGACGTGATGACAGAGGGAAGCTTCAGGCCGTCCGTTTCCGTGTAGTCCGAGAACTCCGTCTCCATGAGGACGTCGCCGAGCACGGGGTTCGAGGTCCTGGAGACGACCTTCACCGGAAGCTTCGTGGTCCCGTCGATGTGGAGGGAGTAGGTCGCGCCCGAGGGTGTGCCGACGTCAACGACGTCCCGGCCGCCTTCCTTACGCGCGTTCGTCAGATTCGCCTCGGTGCCGAGCGCCTCGCGAAGGATCCCGACGGGGTGGTGATAGATCTCCGCCGCGCGATCCAGGGCGGTGCGCGCCGAGGCTCTCGTCGCCGCGCCGGTGGGCGACAGATTGTAGGCCACCTCTCCGGCGAGCCCCAGTACCTGCCGCGCCGGAGGATTCGCAGTTACGTACGTCGGCGTGCGCAGCGATTCCTGCCGCCAGCGACCGCCGGGAAAATCGATGACGCGGCGGAGCTCGGTGACCGTGAACCGCGGAAGCTCGCCGCCGGGACTCTTGCTCTGCCCGAAGTTGAAGGCCTCGCCGCCCCCTTCGAGGACGAGCGTTTCCACCGACGCAATCCTCGCGGGCCCTCCCATGGACTCGGCCGCGTCTCGCACGAGCGCGGTCTCGTGCGAGCGCATGCATCCGGTCGAGAGACCCAGCGCGACAGCAGCCAACCACCCGTAGCGCATTCGAATCTCCTTTCTTCGATCCCGCAGCTCGGGGATTAGAGTCCACACCGGCCCAGGGCGCAACTCCAATGACGGTGTGGCCGGAACGAGGGGGACGAGGTATGGTTGCCGGGAGCGAAAGGAGCCGCCGATGCACCGTCTCTTGAAATCCTCCATCACTCTCTGCCTTGCCCTCTCGACTCTCCCGGGAACGTCCGCCACCGCTCAGGACGACTGGGAGAGCGTCCAGATCGAGACCGTTTCCGTCCGCGACGGGCTCTACATGCTCACCGGCCGCGGCGGAAACATCGGCCTCTCCGTCGGCGCCGACGGAACGTTTCTCGTCGACGATCAGTACGCGCCCCTCACCGAGAAGATCGAGGCCGCGATTCGAAAAGTGGCCCAGGACCCGGTGCGTTTCCTCGTCAACACCCACTGGCACGGGGACCATACGGGCGGCAACGAGAACTTCGGGAAGAAGGGAAGCATCGTCGTCGCTCACCAGAACGTGCGCAAGCGGATGAGCGTCGAGCAGGTGCGCGAGATCCTGAGAACCGACCCCATTCCCAAAGCCCCCGCGGCCGCGCTCCCCCGCATCACCTTTACCGAGGAAGTGACGTTCCACTGGAACGGCGACGCCATCCGCGCCTTTCACGTGCCCGCGGCCCACACCGACGGCGACGTCATCCTCCACTTCGAGAAGGCGGACGTATTTCACACGGGCGACGCCATCGTGAACGGACGCTATCCCTTCATCGACGTCGACAGCGGCGGAAACCTGAACGGCATCATCGCCGCCGCCGACAAGGTACTCTCGCTTTCGAAGGCCACGACGAAGATCATCCCCGGACACGGCGCGCTCGCGTCCCCGGACGACGTCCGGGCCTATCGCGACATGCTGGTTACGGCGCGGGACCGTATCCAGAAGCTCGTCGACCAGGGAAAGAGCGCCGACGAGGTGGTGGCGGCGAAGCCGACCGCGGATCTCGACGCGAAATGGGGGGCGCAGCCGGAGAGGTTCGTGCGCGGCGCCTTCCACAGCCTGAGCCGGCGCTGAGTTGTCGCTGACCACGTTCCTGCTCTTCCTCGCCGGTCTCGCTCTTCTTCTGACCGGGGCGGAGTGGCTGGTGCGCGGCGCTTCTCGCCTCGCCTCCTGGGCGGGAGTCTCGCCACTGGTGGTCGGCCTGACGGTCGTCGCCTTCGGGACGGGGGCGCCGGAGATGGCGGTGAGCCTCCAGTCGGCGCTTTCGGGCGCGCCGGAGCTCGCCTACGGGAACGTCGTCGGGAGCAACATCCTCAACGTGCTGGTGATTCTGGGCGCCGCCGCTGTGGCGGCGCCTCTGCCGATCGCGCGGCAGCTGGTCCGCCTCGACGTCCCTATCCTGATCGCGGCCTCGATGCTCTGTCTCGCGATGAGCCTCGACGGCCGCATCGGCCGGGGGGAGGGCTTCGCCCTCGCGATCGGGAGCGTCCTCTACGTTGCCTGGCTCCTTCGAGAGAGCCGAAAGGAGAAGGTCTCCGTTCCGACCGAGGAGTATCGGGAGGAGTTCGGCAGGAGTCCGAAGACTCCCGCGGGCCTTCTGATGAACGCCGGGTTCGTCGCGTCGGGCCTCGCGATGCTGATCTTCGGCTCCCGGTTCGTGGTCCTCGGTGCCGTCGAGCTCGCGCGATTTCTCGGAATGAGCGATCTCGTCATCGGCATCACCATCATCGCCGCCGGCACGTCGCTCCCGGAGCTCGCCACCTCGGTCCTCGCGAGCCTTCGCGGCGAGCGCGATATCGCTATCGGAAACGTGATTGGAAGCAACATCTTCAACATCCTGGCCGTCCTGGGTACGACGGCCGCGGTCTCACCCCTGGGAGTGGTGGTGCCGCGGGAAGCGGTGTATTTCGACACTCCGGTGATGGTCGCGGTCGCCTTCGCCTGTCTTCCCGTCTTCCTGAACGGATATCGAATCGCGCGCTGGGAGGGATTTCTGTTCCTCGCCTATTACGGAGCCTACGTCGCCTATATCCTGCTCGACGCCAGTGGACACGAGGCCTTGCCGCGGTTCAGCAGCGTCATGACGCTCTTCGTGATCCCGCTGACGGTGGTGACCCTTGGGGTCGTCACCTTCCGGTCGCTCCGCCGAGAGCGGCCTTGAGCTCGGTGAGCTTCTTCTGTATGCGACGGGTGTTCTCCGGCCCCATGCGGAGGAGGTGCTTCTGCGCCGGCGAGAGCTTCTCCAGGGCGGGATCCTCGAACGCGTAGTTGACGTTGACCGCGCGCAGCCGGATCGGACCGTCGACGATTGGAGCGGCCAGAAGAACCTCGATGGCGCGGGAGAGGGTGTCCGGAAAGCCGCTCCGCTCGGAGAGACCGAGCTCGGAATGGGCTTCCTCGAGAAGCGGCTCGAGCGTGCGGTAGAGCCCGGCGACGGCGCCGGCGTCGAGCGAGGCGAAGAGCTCCGCCGGGGCATCGTAGCGACGATAGCTTTCGGGATCGACGACGATCCGCTCCGTCGTCTCGAGCGCCGTGAAGCGCTCTTCGGGCCGGAGGTGAAGGAGCTGCTTCGCCGGGCTTTTGCCCTCGGCCACGTTCGCGACGCTCACCACGATCTTTCGAACGAGATCGTCGGCATCGAGAAAAGAGACGAGAAAGGGGTGGCGCGAAAGCCGGCCCAACAGATCACGGAGGAAGGAGTCGCTCTCCGCGAGCGGAGGGAGCTTCACCACCTCCTCGACATCGGCCGCTTCCTCCGGGGGTGAACCCGGGGGCGGCGTTCCTTCGGAGCGGACCGCGGAGTCCGATGGGGTGGGCGGCGGCTCGTCGCTCCGGAGAGAAAGCCACAGCAGACCGAGAACGATGGGAATGAGCGCCCAGAGCGCCCAGGGAAGCCAGTTGCGGGAGCCTTCCTCCCACGACGACGAGGACTCGGAGTCCTCTCCGCTCAGCTCCCGGTCATCCCAGTCGTTCCGCTGCATGGGGCCATGCTATTTCGGAGCGCGGTCCCGTGCCAGTTGCTCTTCATAGGAGGTCTTCATTCGCGAAAGCCAGTTCGTGTACTCGTCGCCGCCGACGAAGGGATTCGGGACCGCGGCCTTCCGCAGGCGCTCCGCCTTGTCGCGCAATCCGAAAGCGACTCCGTGGGCCGCGAGGAAAACGTCGGGCTTCAGCGATTCCAGGATCTCGATCGAGCGGCGGAAGTCTTCCGCGATTCCCTCGTACGAAGGCGGGTTCGCGAGGCGGACTCCGGGGTTCAACGAGAGGCTCGCGGGAAAAACCACCCGGTAGCTCCGGCCGCCTTCTTCGACGGTCGTGAGGTACGTCGAAGCCCCGCGGGTATGCCCCGGGGTGAGGCGGACGGTCAAGGTGACGCCCCCGAGAGCGATCTCGTCTCCGTCCGCGAGCGCGCGGTCGACGGTTACTTCGGGAAAAGGGTAGCGATCGCCGAAGGCGAAGTCTCCGCGGCCTCCGCGCCCGAGAATCTCGCGATCGGCGGCGCCCGCCATCATCCGCGCTCCGGAGAGCTCGCGGATCGCTCGAAGAGCCCCCGTGTGGTCGTAGTGCGCCTGGCTGTTCAGCAGGATCCTGATGTCTTTGGGATCGAATCCGAGCTTGCGGATGGATTCGAGGACGAGGGCGGTTTCGCCCTCGCACGGAGTATCGAGTAGGACGTGACCCTCATCGGTGGTGATGAGGTAGGAGGCGAGCTCCGCCGTTCCGACGTAGTGAATGGACCCGATGATGCGGAAGGGCTCGATGGGCTCCTTCCACTCGGGAGGAACGTCGAGGGATTGGACCGATGACAGGAGAAGCGCGAGCGCCAGCGTCATCGGAGCACCCACCCGTACTGGAGGTTCGATCGTTCCCCGAAACCCGCGTCCGCCGCGAGGCGCTTCAGCCGACCGACGTAGTCGCCCGGCAATGGGTTGCGGCGCGCCTCGGGGTCCACTCCGTAGACCCGCGCGGCGTTCAGACCGAGGATTTTGCGCTTCACCTCCGTGGTCAGAGCTGAGTAGCCGAATCGCTGCGCGAGCGGCTCCGGCATCTCGAGCCTCTTCAGCGCCTCGATCTGCCACTGGGGAGAGCCCCACCAGATGGAATCCGTACCCCAGATCAGGTGCTCCTCGCCGAAAGCTTCGAGGATCGTTCCCAGCATGTGGGCGCAGAGGTTCGGGGAGGTGATGGCAGTCATTCCGAACGTCGCCCCGAGCTCCAGGTAGACGTTCCGGACGTTCTCGTTCTTCTTCTTCCAATCGCAGAGGTCGGAGACCCAGGGTACTTCGGGGTCGTCCGCGAACCCGGTTTCCGCCTTCTTCATGATTTCTTCGTTGAGACCCTGAAAGCCCGCATGGTAGATGAGGAAGTTGATCCCGGGAAAGTCGAGCGCGGCCTGGAAGACGTCCTTGGGATGGCAGTGCTCATCGCTGAATCCGGGAGCGGGAAGACCCTTGTGGAGGCAGACGTTCCTGACCCCGAGCTTCTGCGCGAGCTCGAGCGAGGGATAGGCGAGCTTCTCGTCGTCGAGCCACCAGCCCTCGCCGTTCGGTCCCAGGGGCTGACCGGGGTAGCCCTTCCAGGCGTCGAGCTTCAGCGTCTCCACCTGGCTTCTCATGGCGTCGAGGTTCCTCTCGCCGAGCTCGGGCGAGAGCATGCCGTGGCCGAGGACGCGCCGGGAGTCGGTGAGCTCGTTCACGAAATCCTTCGTCTTGGCGAGCTCCTCGGGGTCGATGAGGTAGCTCTCGCGGGTCATTTGGGGAAGGGCGCTCAGCACGACGACGTCGGTCTCGCTCTCGAGGAACAGCTCGCGGATGAGGGTTTCGCGATAGAGCTCCTCGACCCGGATCTCGCGGTCGGCGAGCGCGGGGTTCCAGTTGGCGCCGAAGCGGCGCACCTCGACGAGGTAATCGAGAAACGCCTTGTCGGGCTCGGCCCGGGGCGACAGGGCGTTCACGTGATGGACCTGTGCGTCGAGCACGAAGTAATCCGGGTTCCCTTCCTGGGAGGCCGCGGGCTCGGTGAGCTCGGAAGCGTGGACGCGGAAGAACGGTCCGAAGACCTCGTTCATCGCCGCGAAGGCCGCCGCCATTCCGCAGGACGTGCGGAGGAATCTCCTGCGGCTCATCCCCAGGCTGCGGGACAGGCGCGAGGCCATCTCGTCCAGCCGCCGCTCCACCTCCCGCTGGGCGCGGGTCTGCGGCGGCGGGGCGTACTCCTCGTTCGAGATGACCTGGGTGGGTACCGGCGTGTCGCGCCCGATTCTCGCGTCCAGCTCCGATTTGCGAATCCAACGCTTCATTCACGACCTCCGCTCCGGCAGCATAGCACCGCCACGGATGTAAGAAAGTGCGACCGCCCGCGACTACCTGGGGCGCAACCTGTGGGTATCCGGCCTCGGCATTCGTGGACGAAGCCTTCGCCCGTGCGGGACACGCGCTGGTGGTGGCGGGGACGATCTACGTCGTCCGTCAGCTCCATCGGCGGGGCGGGCGAGCGAGCTCCCGGATCTGGCCATCGGGCCCAGCGGGACTTTCATCGAGCGGAGCTCGAGCGCCAGCGCGATTTGCTGCGGGGAATCTGGACGTGGTACCTGCTTCCGCTGATGTCAGGCGTCGTGGTGCTTCTCTCTGGACGGATCCTCTCGAATCCCGCGAGCGCGCTGCGGTGGGCGCGTTCGCCCTCTTTTGCGCGCTCCTGTTCCTCGGCATCGGAAAGCTGAACGCGATGGCGGCGCGCGACCTCCACCGCGAGATCGACCTCCTGGACCACGAGGGAGAGGGGTCGTGACTGGAGCCGCGTTGACCACGGAGGCCCTGCAGCTGCGGCCCTGCGCGGCCGGGGATCTCGAGGTTCTCCTCCGTCTATGGACGAATCCCGCGGTGCGGCGATTTCTGTTCGAAGACCGGGAGGTCTCCCGCGAGGAGGCGCTTCACTTCATCGAGCGAAGCGAAACCTGCTTCCATGAGGAAGGCTATGGCCTCTGGCTCTTTTTCGAAGAGGGAAACCCGTCCCTGGCGGGCTTCTCCGGGCTCCTTCGTTCACCCGAGGGCGAGGCGAGCCTGATCTTCGGGACGAGGCCCGACCTCGGGGGACGAGGCTACGCGTTTCAGGCCGCGTCGGCCGTCGTCAACTACGGATTCGAGACTCTGGATCTCGCGCGGGTAGTGGCGGACGTCGACGAGCCGAATACGGCGTCCATCGGCGTCCTCGAAAAGTCGGGATGCGCAGAACGGGTCGGAGGATCGTGAACGAACGTCCCCTAATCGACTACGAAATCGAGAATCCTCGCCGCGTTCCCCTGCGCGGCTTGACACGATAACCTAATAAACGTGCAACCCCGGCTTGCTCGATGGGCTGAAGAGCCTGGAAACAAGGACTCGCCACGATGCGCTCGCGTGAGCCAGTGGAACGTCCGCCGTTTATCTAAATGCCATTCTAAGCGATGCGGAGAGCGCGCTGGACGGCCGCGGGTGCGCGGTCGATCACCAGGAGGTAAGCACGGGTCGGCCCCTCCGGCTGGCGCTTGCCCTGTTCCCAATGCCGAAGTGTGTTGACGCTGAATCCAAATCGGGCAGCAAACGTCAGTTGAGTCATTCCGAGCTTCCTTCGGATCGCCTTCACGTCGATATACGCGGGCACATGAACGCGGTACCCCTTCTTGGACGCCTGACCCTTCGAATATCGCACGGCCTGTTCCAAGCCCCTGCGAATGCTGACTGCGGTTCTGCTCATTTGCTGGGCCTCCGGTAAGTCTCAACCAAGAGCTTCGTCAATCGCTGAAAGTCGTTGCGGTCTGCCTGTGACAGGTCCACGCGCTCGTTTTTCGCGAAAGCCGTGAGGAGGAAGAGCGGAATGCTGGCTCCGTGAACAAAATAGATAACTCTTGCTCCGCCTCTCTTGCCTCTCCCCGAGAGCTTCCAGCGAATCTTCCGAATACCACCCGCACCAGGAACCACGTCCCCGGCCGTGGGGTTATACGCGAGATAGCCAATCAATTCCTCTCGCTCCTCATCCGTTAACAGCTTCCTGGCGCAAGAGATGAACTCTGGGGTCTCGACGACCGTCACGGGCGTCCGATTCGCCACGGAGTATTGTAGTCCATTGGACTACCCATTCACAAATGCTGTTTTGACGAAGCTCCCGGTGCTATCCGTCATTCTTCCGGCCGTGGTGTCGATTCGTAGCTCCGGATCCCCCAGCACGTCCTCAATCTGAGCGAGAGCGGAGCGGAGATCCTCCGCGATTTCCTTGGGCGCGGATGTGTGTGTCGGACGAGCTGGCGGAGTCCTCTCACCGAAGGTGAAGTGAGTTCCTGTTTCCGTCGGCGCGATTCGCTAGCCGTCCACCGCTTCCAACCGCGCCACCGTGCCCCGGTCGCCGTCGACGGACAGGCGCTCGCCGTCCTCGACCCGATCGAGGATCCCGGGAACGTTGACCACAGCGGGAATCCCGAACTCCCGGGCGACGATGGCGCCGTGGGAAAGATATCCGCCGCTCTCCATCACCAGCGCCGACGCCTTCAGGGACAGCGGCGTCCACCCGGGATCCGTCGAGGGAGCGACCAGGATCTCTCCCTCTCCGAGGCGCCCGCCGTCCTTTGGATGCCGCACGACGCGGGCGATCGCTTCCGCTCTCCCCGAGGAGACGGCGACCCCCTTCCAGCCGTCCGTCGGGCTCGCGGGCGGCGACCAGGTCTTCGTTCCCGGCTCCGCGCCTTCGACCACCACGTCCGGAGGGCTCTTCTCGAGCCAGAGCTCTCTCGCGCGTTTGCGATCGGACGCGAGCTCGCGAGCGCCCGTTCCGTCCCATTCGCCCGCGAGATAGGACTCGAGGTCCACCATCGAGAGGTGGAAAACGTCGTCGCGGCGCCCGATATCGAGGAGCACCCGCCGCGTGGGAACCACGGTCGCCGCCATGGCGGACTTGGCGGATTCCCGCCAGGCGCTCAGTCAGTAAGTGCGCAAGGTTCCGGCCGCGCGTACAATAACTCTTCCTTGAAAACCCTCGAAGCACGGGACGAGCGCCGGGGAGGCGGGGTGGGCTTAGGGCTCGGCCGCTCGCCGAAGGAGGGAGAGCCCAAAGGCCGCGGTCCGCGGATTCGCTGTCCGAAGTGCGCCTGGGAGCCCGAGCGCGAGAGCCGATGGTGGTGCACCTGCCTTCACTCCTGGAACACCTTCGACACCGCCGGGCGCTGCCCGGGCTGCGGCCGCCAGTGGACTTCGACCTGCTGCCTTCGCTGCCACCAATGGTCTCCGCACCTCGACTGGTACGAGGACGAGCCCGAGGCTTGAGCTAGGATCGAAGCTCTTATGGCGAACGTTCCCTGGTGGCGCCGCCCGGAGCTCGTCGCCCTGGCGCTCGCTCTTCTGACCGTTCTGGTCTATCTCCCCGTCTTCGAGAACGAGCTCGTCGAGTACGACGACGACTACTACATCACCCAGAACTCGAACCTGAAGCTGGGTCTCGGCGCAGAGGGTCTTCGCTGGGCCTTCACGGAATCCTACGGCGCGAATTGGTACCCGCTGACGTGGCTTTCGTACATGCTCGAGTACGAGCTCTTCGGGTTCTCCGCCCCGGCGCTGCACGGAGTGAACCTCGCCCTGCACGTCGCGAGCGCCGTTCTCCTCTTCTACGCGTTCCTGCGCATGACCGGGGCGTTGGGAGCGAGCGCCTTCATCGCGGCGATCTTCGCCCTCCACCCGACGCACGTGGAATCGGTAGCCTGGGCGGCGGAGCGGAAGGACGTCTTGAGCGCGCTTTTCTGGATGCTCACTCTCTGGGCCTACGTTCTCTACGCGGAGAGGCCCGTGCCCCGTCGGCTCGCGCTTGTGGCCTTGTTTCTCGCGCTCGGCCTCATGTCGAAGCCGATGCTCGTCACCCTGCCTTTCGTTCTCCTGCTCCTGGACGTCTGGCCGCTCGGGCGACTCGGCAAGACGTCGGTCGGACGGCTCGTCCTCGAGAAGACGCCTCTTTTCGTCCTCGTCGCCCTCTCGAGCGTCGTCACGTTCTTCGCGCAGCGGGCGGAGGGCGCGGTTCAGCCCCTCCAGACCTACACCTTGGGCGTTCGCGTCGCGAACGCACTCGTCGCCTACGTCGCCTACATCGGCAAACTGTTCTGGCCCGCCCGGCTTTCTGCGTATTACCCGCACCCTGGAGACGGCATCCCGGGGTGGCAGCCGGCAGCGGCATTCGCCGCGCTCGCGGCCGCGACTCTGATCGCGATCGCGCTCGCCCGCAGAAACGACGGTCTCCGGTTCCTTCCCGTCGGTTGGCTCTGGTACCTGGGAACGCTCGTCCCCGTCATCGGCCTCGTTCAGGTGGGACAGCAGGCCATGGCCGACCGCTACACCTATCTTCCTTACATCGGACTGAGCATCATGGTCGCCTTCGGCTTCACCGAGGTCGCGAAACGCGTTTCGATCCCGCGCGCTGCGTTCCTCGCCGCCGGGATCGCGTGTCTCCTGGCGCTCGCGGCCGTCGCCTCGGCGCAGGTGCGAGTCTGGCGCGATACGGTCACTCTCTTCGAGCACGCGTTGAGGGTCACCGACGAGAACGCGCTCGCCCATATCAATCTGGGAGTGGCGTACCTGAATCGCGGGCGGCTCGAGGACGCCGAGCGGGAGCTCGCGGAAGCGATCCGCATCCACCCCGGCGCCGCCGAGGCCCATGCCGCCCTCGCCGGCGTTCGCGCGAAACAGGGCCGCTCCGGGGAATCGCTCGATCTCTATCGAGCCGCGCTGCGCCTCGACCCGGGGTCGAGCTCGACTCACGGGGAGATGGCCCGGCTCCTTCTCACCCTCGGCGATTCGACGCAGGCTCTCGTCCACTTCCGGGAAGCCGCGGCTCTGGCGCCGGCCGACGGCGACGCTCTCGTGGACCTCGCCGTCGCGCTGAGCCGCGAGGGAAGACACGACGAGGCAGTGGCGAAGCTCGAGGAGGCGTCTGGGCTCCCGATCGACGAGGCCCGGCTGCAGCAGAACTGGGGTGTGGTGCTGATGGAGCGCGGAGATCTCGAGGAAGCGGCGAAGCGCTTCGAGCGCGCCCTCGTCCTAAGACCGGAGTACGCCGCGGCCCGTTTCTCCGCGGGGCAGACGGCGATGCGCCAGGGGAGCTTCGCGAAGGCGGCG
>Ga0105095_10001872_pt1 | contig 11201 bp, 9 predicted proteins | sample PPLLak2March2015_2_FD_79180 | JGI IMG/M metagenome (GOLD analysis project Ga0105095, IMG submission 79180) | Freshwater sediment microbial communities from Prairie Pothole Lake near Jamestown, North Dakota, USA - PPLs Lake P8 Core (3) Depth... | ecosystem: Environmental > Aquatic > Freshwater >... | reverse complement strand
CGGGGAACACGATGTGCAGTTCAATGATTCTTCAACCCAGTCGAAGCCAATTTCACCCCCAGAGAAAAGCAAATAGCGAATGGTAAAGAGCATAGAGAAACAACAAAATTATCTTTGCCACTCAATATCTTTATTCCCGGAGATCTTGTTTTCATAACGGGCAAGAACAAAGAACAAATCCGATAATCTGTTTAGAAAAATAATAATTTCAGGACTTAGATTCACCTTATTATTTAATGTTACTACTCTTCTCTCAACTCTCCTGCAGATTGTCCTGCAAATATGAAGTAATGCAGAGCTTTTACACCCACCGGGCAGGATAAAGTTTCTTAATTCATCTAGCTTAATTTCAAATTTATCAATCTCTTTTTCAATCTCCTTAAAGTGGCTTTTTGTAATACGGGAAATGTTGTGTGTTTTATTCTTCTTATTGTCTGGAGCTGCTAAATCCGATCCAAGGGTAAATAAATCATTTTGTATCCTTTTCAGCAGTTCCTTTATTTCCGCATCTTTTATCTCCGTTAAAGCTAATCCGATAAACGAATTAAGCTCATCTACTGTTCCATATGCTTCTATTCTTAATGAATCTTTTAATACTCTTTCACCTCCAAAAAGTCCTGTTTCACCTTTATCGCCGCCTTTAGTATAAATTTTCATCTCTTGAATGGTAAAGATTTAATCACAACCGGGATTATTCTATGAAACTGATCTTTTGCAGCAAGCTTTAATTCTGGTTCTCTAAAATTCTTTCTTACATAACCAAGTCCAATATATTTTTTAAATTTAAGAGAATAAATGTATGATGTAATATTTCCTGCTTCTTTTCCATTTTCATCCTGAATAATAAATCTCGCTTCCGGTGAAGGCTGTTCAAGAAATTCTATTCCAGAAATATACTTCTGAACTTTATCGTAAGTTTCCAGACGAGCGATAACTTCCTGTCCTATATAACATCCTTTTGTAGAACTTACAATATCCATTAGTCCTGCTTCATGTGGATTTATCTCATCATTTATTTCATATGGGGCAACCGGAATTCCTTGCTCTATTCTATATGAATTATAAGCATCTTCGCCGACAAAATTAAAATTAAAAACTCCTTTATTATCCAGAATATATTTTGTTAAACGCCTTGCATTCTCTTCATCAGAAATTGTCCAGAATTTTATTTCGCCTCTTCTGTCTTTTATCTTAGCAAGAAAAAAGAGTATTCCTTCTGTATGAATTATCTTGAAAGTATTGGGTTGTATCTGGTTAGCGATGTTGCCACAGATAAGCGCAACAAATGATTCTGCCTGTGGTCCTAATATTTCAAAAACATTATATTTATTTTCTGTAATAGTTGTTTTAACATCATCTGTAATGATATATTTATTTATCCAGCTTACCACTTTATTTTTGAATTCCGCACTCGTTATCAATAACTGATGACTCTCAAAATTCAGAAGTGTTGTGTAATCAATTATTTTCCCTTTTTCGGTTGTAAAGATTGTATCAGCGATTCCCTCTTTCGGAAGATTCTTTACATCATTAGTTGCAATCCTGTTGATAAAATCAATAACATCATTACCTTTTAATTCAATGATTCCGGAATGAGATATATTTCTTAATCCTACTCCTTCATATAAAGAATTGATCGCTTCTTCAGCATTATCATAATTTTTTACAATACTATCGCCATTATTTAATTCCACTTTGTATCCCAATGATTCAAGATATTCAATAAGTGAAGTTGTCTGTATATTCATTCCGTTTTTATTCTCCTAAAATTTAATATTGTTTTTATGGAAGATTAACAACAAAAATAAGAAAAAAAACCAGATAAGCGGGAGCCAAAATCTTCCCCAAAAAATAAACCGTAACAGATTAATAATCTGTGACATGAAACTTATTTAGTTTCCGCAAACTCCTTCATAAAATATGCTGAACTTATGATTCCCAGTTCAAAATGATTAAGATCAAAATGTTCATTTGGTGAATGAAGATTTTCAGTATTCAAACCTAATCCCATAAGAACGACAGGAACTTTAAGTTTTTTTGAAAACTCTGTTACAATAGGTATAGATCCTCCTTCACGCATAAAAACAGTCTTCTTACTAAAAGCTTTTGCCATTGCTTTTGATGCTGCAATATTTGCAGGATTATCAATGCTAGTTAAGCTCGGATATCCTCCATGAAGATTTGTAATTTTAATCTTAACAGATTTTGGAACTATTTTCCTTATATATCTCTCAAACATCTTTGCAATTTTATTTGGATCCTGATTAGGCACTAATCTCATGCTAATCTTTGCGATAACCTTAGATGGAATTATAGTCTTTGCTCCTTTACCTGTAAACCCTCCGATTATTCCATTGCAATCAAATGTTGGTCTTACCCATAATCTTTCAAGAGTAGAAAAACCCTTCTCACCATCAAGCTCATCAACACCAAACTCTTTAGCAAATTTTTTATCAGAGAATTTTAAAGCTTTGAAATTTTCTTTTTCTTTTTTAGTAAGTTTTACAACGTCATCATAAAAACCAGGAATAGTAACTTTTCCATTTTTATCCTGAAGCTTTGATATAAGCTGTGCCATTTTATTTATAGGATTAGCAACTGCACCGCCAAAACTTCCTGAATGCAGATCGTGGTTTGGTCCAATCATTTCAACTTCGAGATAAGATATACCCCTCAATCCATAAGTTAATGTTGGTATGCCGGGTCCGTACAACGATGAATCGGAGATCAGCACAGTATCACATTTGAGAAGATCAGAATTATTTTTAAGGAAAACATTTAAGCTCTCACTGCCTACTTCTTCTTCTCCTTCAATAATAAATTTAACATTAACAGGAAGGCTTCCCTCATTCTTAAAATAAGCTTCTATACTTTTAAAGTGCATGAAAACCTGTCCCTTATCATCGGTAGCACCCCTCGCAAAAATTTTACCATTCTTTAATGTTGGTTCAAACGGAGGGCTGTTCCATAATTCAACCGGGTCCACGGGCTGAACATCATAGTGCCCGTATATTAAAATAGTTGGCTTTCCAGGTGCACCAAGCCATTCTCCATAAATAAGCGGGTGACCTTCTGTTTTAAAAATCTCAACTCTGCTTAATCCAATTTTCTTAAGATTATCGGAAACGAACTGTGCACAGCGGGCAACATCGTCTTTATTTTCAGCTAATGTGCTTATACTTGGGATTCTTAAGAACTCTTTTAGTTCTTCAATATAATTTTGCTTATTGTTTTTAATATAACCTATAATTTCTTCCACTTACAACTCCTCAATATTTAACCGGTTAAAAAGAGTATTTAAAATTTATTTATGATACTAATTAACACATTTTATTAATAGTATAATTACTATCTAACTTTGTTAATTGCAAGAAAAATTAAAAATTATTATTCTGTTATTTAGCTTGAGTCAAAAGTATAATCTTGTTAAACCTGTATCACTTATTTATATTATTGTATGCTACTGCATAAATATATTTTCAGAGCTCATGTAATCCCTTTTATTTTTTCCCTTCTTACACTTTTTTGCATTTTTCTTCTTCAATTCCTGATGAAATTTGCAGACAGGTTAGTAGGAAAAGGATTGGATACGTGGGTAATAATTCAATTAATTATTTTTAATTTATCCTGGATGGTTGCCCTTGTTGTACCTATGGCAACACTTGTTGCAACACTTATGGCTTTTGGAAATTTATCTCAAAACAATGAAATAACAATTATCAAATCTTCAGGGGTAAGCCTTTATAAAATGATGACGGCACCTTTAATTGCAAGTGTTATTATTGCTTACCTTCTTGTGCTTTTCAATAATGATGTTCTTCCGGATGCGAACCATCAGGCTAAATTACTTATGCAGGATATTTCAAAACAAAAACCAACTCTCTCTCTTGAACCGGGAATTTTTTCACAGGAAGTTTCTAATTATGCTATTCTTGCAAGAGATGTTGATTCTAAATCAAACAATTTATCCCAAGTAACTATTTATGATTACACTAATCCTAGAAAAGTAAATGTGCTTACCGCCGAGAAAGGTAAAATATTTTTTTCTAAAGGTCATTCAAAACTTATTATGGATTTAACTAATGGTGAAATTCATGAATCGGATATTTATGAACCGAACATTTACAGAAAACTTATTTTTAAAAACCATCGCATAACAATGGATGCAGAACAGTTTACATTTCAACAATCTTCTCCGGGCGGCACAAGAGGTGAAAGAGAATTAAGCATAGATGATATGCTTGTTATTGTTGATAGCCTCAAAAAAAAGTTAAATGAGTATCTAAAGTTTTTGAAGCAGGAAACCCAGAGGCAAATGTACCTTGAAGAAAGACAGTTCACAGACAGTAAAAGGAATGAGGAAACAAAAAGAGAAATTGTAAATATTCGGCTGCTCAATAAAGTAAAAACTGCAAAGAACCTTGTTGTTTCAAGTTATAAAAGAATAGAATATGTTCAAGCTGAAATTGATAAGTATATGGTCGAAGTTCATAAAAAATATTCAATCCCTGTTGCGTGCATAATATTTATTCTTATTGGAGCTCCTTTAGGTGTAATGGTTAAGAAAGGCGGATTCGGGATTGCGGCAAGCATAAGCCTGTTTTTCTTTCTTATTTACTGGGCTTTTTTAATCGGTGGCGAAAAGCTAAGTGAGCGTGGATTCTTCTCTCCGTTTTGGGGAATGTGGAGTGCAAATATTTTACTTGGTATTGCAGGAATTCTTTTAGTAATAAAATCAGTAAAAGAAACTGTTACTATTAACTTCTCATTCCTTAAAAGGATTATACCAAAACAATTCAGAAGCGAAGATGAAGATCAAGATGAAAATTATTGACAGGTACTTAATCAAACAGTTTCTGCAGACAATTTTCTTTGGGCTTCTTGCTTTTACTTTAATTTTTGTTGTTATAGATATGATTGAAAACATTGATGATTTCATTGATCAGGATGTCAACTCGGGTATTATCTTTCATTACTACTTAGTCTTCTCTCCCGAAATAATAAAACTAATGACACCTGTTGCAGTTTTATTTGCTGCTCTATTCACTGCTGGTAAAATGGCAAACTTAAGTGAGCTTACAGCAATCAAAGCAAGCGGTGTAAGCTTGTACAGATATATGACTCCTTTTCTGATTACAACTCTTGTTATATGTATTCTCTCAATTTATTTCGCTGGCTATGTTGTACCGGATGCAAATCAAACTAAAATAAATATTGAAATGAAATATCTGAACAAAGGTTATACTTTTGCCGGAAGCAACATTTTTTTTCAGGATTCAAAAACAAGAATTGTAAGCATTTCTTTTTTTGATGTTAATACAAACCAGGCTAACCAGTTTAGTATCCAGGAATTTGATACTGATGATTTAACAAAAATGACATCACGAATTGATGCAGTAAGAATTATTTATGATTCAACTAAAGGGAACTGGATTGCCAAAAATGGGGTTGAAAGAAGTTTTACTGAATCGGGACAAATAGCAAATTATTTTGAAACGCTTGAATTACTAAACTTAAACTTTACCCCTCCTGATCTTCTTTCAAAACAGCAAAAGCCTGAACAGATGGACCTGGATAATCTTAAAGAATTAATAAAAAATCAGGAAAGTACGGGGAATGATCCGACAAGAACTTTAATTGAATATTACTCAAGATTTTCTTTTCCAATGGCAAGTTTGGTTTGTGTTGTGTTTGGTTTACCAATTTCTACAAACAGAAGAAGAGGCGGTTTAGCAGTACAGGTAGGAATAAGTATTCTTGTAACTTTTATTTATCTTGTCTTTATGAAGATAAGCCAGGCATTTGGTAAGAATGGTGCGCTTGATCCTTTGTTAACAGCCTGGGCAGCTAATTTAATTTTTCTTATTATTGGTTTAATAAACCTTCCAAGAATGAGGCAGTAATTTGTAGCAGCATTCAATTATGAGCATGTCATTCGCAATGAAAAGATTTATATTATATCAGAAGATATATTGAATTGAAACCAATGAAGTGTGAGTTGGACGAATATTATTCACGATAATAGAGGGATTCAATTGAATCCGGCCTTTAGAATTTCCACCTTGAGCTTAGCGAAAATGAAATGGCTTTTGATGAATTCGGTGCAACAACAGATTGCATATCTGTTGTAGCAAAATGAAGATCAACTATACCAGCATCTATTCCTAAACCGAAAGCCCAGTTAAAACCTAAACCACCACCATAAGAAAAGCCTGTTCTTAAATAAGGAAACCAATCCATTAGCTTCCATTCTGACCCGATTGAAAATCTTGGTTCCAAACTATTTCCAGGCATATCATTAAATCCCTGGTTATAATCAAATGCAAGAAGTAAGCTTCCGGGCCAGCTTTTTAATTCTCCTCCAAATAAATATGCAACGCCAACTCTTAAAGCAGTTGCAAGACTTGTGCTTACATTATCAACTTTCCGGCTGTCACCAGTTACAATTTCTTTAACAGAATCTCTTTGCGCTCTATTTGTTAAATCACCTAAATAGATATAACCGAAAGAGGAAAACTCTGCTACATTTTTTGTCCATTTTATATTTCCAATATCTGTTACAGCTAATGCAAACCTCCACTTATCATTTAATGAACCGGTAAAGCCAATATCAAAACCAAAACCTGTGCCTGCCGGAGAAGGAAATAAACTGAAGTCGGATTTCCTTGAAACAGAATCAAAATTATATTTAATTCCAAAATTATCTGAGAAAGAGGAATAGCCGGTTAAATCAGTCAGTCCTGATATTTCTGCAGTTGATCCTGTTGTGAAATGCGTATTGTTCTTATGAGTGCCTACATATGAAAAACCATGAATAAGCTTAAGAGTTATTCCTGCAGCAAAGTTATCTAAAATATTCAGCTCAGGAATTTCCTTTGAATAGCTTAAAGCATAATTTCTTATCCACCATCCTTTAATATCACCCTCATCAAGATTAAAAGTTCTGCCAACAGGATTTCCGGATAAGGCTACATCAATCAAAGCATTGGGAATATTTATTCTCATTGAAGCAAAATCATAAAGAGAAAAAGCAAACACACCAACTTCTTTTCCGGGATTGAGACTAAAAGAAAATAACTCCGCATTTACAGATGCAAAAACCAATCCGCCGTTATCAAATAGAGTGTTTAATTTTTTCTTATCATCTTCAGTAAGATATCTTGGTTCTCCGTTTACACCACCGAAATAATAATTGAATTCATCAAAGGAAATAAAATCTGTTCCTGTTCTTATGGAAACAGTTGGAAGAGGTAAAAGAGTTGCAATCTCAAAAGTATTCTGATTATTAAATGAAAGATTAGCCGGATTTATTCCTATAGAAAACAAACCTGAGGATATCGCATTATGAGTTTTTCCAAGCCCCATGCTTCGTGCATCTTTAACTCCAACAGATCCATATTGTGCAAAAAGAGAAACTGAGAATAAAAATGTTAAAACAATTATATAAATTTTTGTGTTTTTCACGCGTTGCCTTTCTTAATCACCGGAACTGACTTTATATTTTATCTTACCATAAGCTTTCAGCTTAATCCAGTTTGATGGTCTTATTGCCACCATTTGAGGGGGATTTAAATTAGAATCGGTAGTGCTGAAGCTTACTCTGTATCTTAAATAATGAACTCTTGAAAAAAGTTGAACCTGTGATTCATCAAGTGTTATGATTTTTACAGGATTGATATTAGGTTCAATAACATTACCATTTACATCTACAGGGGCAGCTTCAAAAGAGATTGAATCACCTTCAGAATTATTTTTAGTTAACGTAAATAAGTAATTATCATTTTCATCAAACAGATCAATCTTAAACCACGCTAAAAGAGGAATCCCATTTTCAATTTCAAATTTTATATCTGCTCCTTTTCCGTCTCTTATATCCTGCCGGTCAGTTTCAGATATTATAACTTGTGCCTGTTCTTCAATAGTAGTTGTTCTTAAAGCAAGGTAAGATCTTGTAGAGAAGTCTGTTTCAAATCTTATTGAATCGAGGCTGGAAAAAGTACCGCTGCTATTATCCGGATTTACAACATATTCCGCACGAAGGATAACGGAGTCAGGAAAGAAACTAATAAAGTCTGTAATGTTACTGTTTGCTTCAGTAAAAACAGTATTAAGACTTCCATTCATCATCCTGATTGTAAAATACGGATTATTTGTTTTGTCCATCAGGTACAGTTCACTACCGTCATTTCTTTTTGCAACGATATTCAGATTTCTAACTTCAAGTATGTTTGGTGCATTGAACATTGATAAATAATCCGCTCGTAAATTTAGTCTGGCATCTCTTAAAAAAGATCTGTCTCTGTATTCTTCTACTTCATCAATATCAAAATCATAAGTTGAAATTTTATTGCCAAGAGATTTTGAAGGTAATACTCCTGTTACATAATTGAATGAGAGATTTGAAACTGACATATCTGTATAAACAATAATTCCCGGCTGCTGTGAGAATGCTCGTACAACTAACTTGAAACTGTTACTTAATCCTGCAGGCTGGTCGGAAGGCACTTCATATTTATATCCATCAATATAAAAATCCACAGAATTGGTTCCTCCCGAAGGAACATCAGCCTGAATGGTTATACTGTTTCCCTGGGAATTATGGAAAGCAGGTATTTTTAGAATTACAGAAGCATCTTCTGAAGATGGATTATCTACAGTTAAATTTATTACACCGGTCGCAAATTCTCCACTGTCAACTTCGAGTCCTCCGGGAAATTGAACATATACAATGAAGCTGTCATTCTGAGATGTAAGAGTAGGTACATTTTCAAGCGAGGATGTTTCATTTATCTGTACAAATTCTGAAAGGCTGCTGTTTAAAAAATATTTTCCTGATTGAAGAAGAAAAATATCATTATCTTCTGTGGTATCAATTGAAATATGTTCCTGGGATTTGATAATTTGTTTTAATGTATAAGTTCTATTCATTAATGGCACATTAAGTTCAATATCCCATTCAGGAAAAATTACATCATCTGGAACATCAACACAGCTTACTAACATTGATGTACACAGAGAAAGAAACAGCCGCAAATATTTTTTATTTGAAAATTTCATTCATACTCTCCTGATCACTTCATATACAACATTTTCCTGGTTTGCTTAAACATCGGTGTTAATAACTCATAAATGTATAAACCGGAAGGTAAATCTTCAGCATTAAATTGCACTTTGTGCCATCCTTTAGCCCCTTCAAATTTTACAAGTACAAACATTTTTTTCCCAAGTATGTTATAGATATTTATTTCAACATAAGTTCTTTGTGGAAGGAAATATTCGATTTGAGTTGAGGGATTAAATGGATTGGGAAAATTCTGTTTAAGTTCTATTACTTGTGAAGAAAGAACACTTGAATTGTCCTGTGCATTTACAAAAATACAATACCCGGTAAAAACAAAAATCATTACTATGTATAATTGTTTCATTCAATTTATCAGCCTTTAGCTGAATCCCGTTCACTAAAAATCGCTTACCTTCTTTTTGATACCGCTTGCCGGCAGGCAGATAAAAAGCCAATTTCTATACCATGGAAATAACGAAAATATGATTTACAAGCGTGTTTAAGATTGAGAAATCGTAAGTATTACGGAGAGGAAATAGTAATTTTTACTATTTAAACAGACATAAGACAGATTAGTAATCTGTGCTGCATAAGTTTTAAATGTCGGAACTATTTAGGCTGACGATCTTAATTAACTTTTTCGTCTTTCTTAATGGGGGGTGTAAAACCAAAATGCTGGTTCGGAATATCTGTTTTTATTTCTCCGAACCTGCTTTCAAATTTATCTATATTATCCTTTAAAGCCTTAAGAAGCATCTTTGCATGCTGTGGTGTCGTAATTATTCTTGCATGCACTTTAGCTTTTGGAAGTCCGGGGACAATCCTTGTAAAATCAATTACAAACTCTGCAGGTGAATGAGTTATAATAGCCATGTTAGAATAAATTCCTTCGGCTTCTTTCTCACCGAGTTCAATGTTTATCTGTTGCCCCTGGGGCTGATTACTTTGTGCCATTTAAAAACCTATTATTATTTACGCAATTCATCTACCTTTTTATAAGCATCTTCTGCTTCTTTTTGCATATTAAGTACAGAATAAACTTTAGCAAGCGCATCCCACGTAGTAATATTATTAGGATCAAATTCAACAGCTTTTTCGAGATAGGGTAAAGCCTGTGTGTATTTTTCTTTATAGTCACCTTCCATTTGAGGATTTTCTTCGACTTGCTCATTAATATAACTTCCCCATTTAACATAAGTGACACCCAGATTATAAAGTGCATCGGCATAATCTGGTTTTAATTCAATAGCCGTTTTAAATCTTTGTTCAGCTTCTTCAAACTGATTGGAACCAAGTAAAATTACTCCATAGTTATATTGATGCTGCGGACTGTTGGGATTGGATTCAGCAGCTTGTTTAAATACATCCATAGATTCATTAACTCTGTCTGCAGCTATGTAAACATTCTGAAGAGCTCCTAAAATATCGGAGTTATCCGGATATAGTTTTCTTCCTTCTTCAAGAATCTGGATTGCTCTGTTAAAACTTTCTTTTGAACCCAAACTGTCAGTTTCTTTTGTGTTTACTCCTTTATCATAGAGAATTCGTCCTAAGTAAATATATGCTTCAGGTGATTTTCCCCTATCAAGAAAGTTTTCAAGAGTTTCTTCGGCTTTATTATAATCTCCGGTTTGAATGTGAACAAATGCGAGGTTTAAATAAGCATCTGTAGAATCCGGTGCAATTTCAATAGCATTCTGAAAATCGCTTGTCGCTCTATCAAAATACATTTTGATGCTGTCTTCATCTGTCGCACTTTGTGCTAAGTTAAAAGATTTTACACCCTGATTAAATTCTTTAACCCAATATGATTGATTCAGTTGAATAATATTTTCCTGATAGACATTACTAACAGCCAGGGATTTATTAAATGCATCAGCCATATTTTCATATTGTTCCTTCTCACCATAAATTACCCCAAGCAGATAATAACCTTCATCACTCTTAGGATTTTTCTGGACCTCTTTCTGTAAAAGATCTAAAGCTTTATCATAATTCTTTTGCTGAATATAAAGCTTTGCACTGGTTAATTCTGTAGAGCCACATTGGTAACCCATGAACGTGAATCCAAGAAAAACCATTACTACAATTACTATTTTTGAATATCGCATTTTCACTCCGGTAAAATGTATCATAAATG
>Ga0105095_10001867_pt1 | contig 11223 bp, 12 predicted proteins | sample PPLLak2March2015_2_FD_79180 | JGI IMG/M metagenome (GOLD analysis project Ga0105095, IMG submission 79180) | Freshwater sediment microbial communities from Prairie Pothole Lake near Jamestown, North Dakota, USA - PPLs Lake P8 Core (3) Depth... | ecosystem: Environmental > Aquatic > Freshwater >... | reverse complement strand
TTTCCTTCGGCTGCAGGATATACGCGTAACTCACGGTCGAAGAGACCGAGCCGTTGACGATCTGCATGCTTGAAGATTGATTCGGCCCGGACATGATGTGAAACTTTTTGAGGTCGGGCAAGCGGAGATTCTTGCCGCCTCCCAAAGCACTGCCCGTGAGTGTGAATGCAAGCGTAAATTGTTCACCCACTCCTACCTGGGTCTTGTCCACATGGGCTTCGAATGTCGTCTGCCCGGCTGCCAGCGTGGCCATCAGGAGCACGAGGACTGACACGCCGGGAACTCGTACGATGTTCATATTACCAGTCCTTTTCACTGCGCGGTCTGACAGCAGCCCGTGACCGCAATTTCTTCTGCACTTCCCGCTCGTTGTTCTCCAGCACGGCAAGAATGCGCTCCGCTTCTGCCTTGGAAATCTGGCGCTCCTGTTGCCGTGGCTGTTGCTGCTGTTGCTGATCCTGCTTCTGCTGCTGTTGTTGCTGCTGTTGGTCGTTCTGATCCTGGTTTTTTTGATCCTGCTTGTTCTTCTGATCCTTGTTCTTGTCGTTGTTCTTATTTTGCTGTTGTTGTTGCTGTTTGAGCATCCTGAGAGCATACGAAAGATTGTACTTTGCGTCGGCGTCGTCGGGATTGAGTTTCAAGGCATTGATGTATCCCTTGATGGCACTCTGATAGTCCTGTCCCTGGGCAAAGGCATTGCCAATATTGAAGTATGCCTGCGACTGCGTCCGCGTATCGTCGGTCGCACGCAGAACATTCTCGTACTCCTTTGCTGCTTCGGCCGGTTTGTTCTGCTTGTACAGCGAGTTGCCGAGATCATAGGTCGCGTACGCCTGGCCATTCTCTTTTTCCAGGGCTTTCCGGTAATTGACCTCGGCATCCGTGTACTTCCTTTCCTTGTAGAGGTCGTTCCCCTCGTTCACAAGGGAACGCACCGACTGGGCCGGGGTTGTCGTGCAACAGAGGAGCACCACCGCGATGCTCCAGAGGCCATTGGTCATGATCTTCATTCGCCCGCCACCTCCTCCTTCCGCAAGAACCGTCCAAGTGAAAACCGTTGATTGACTTTTTCTGAGAGCAGGAACTCCATCAGGAGGAGCAGGAGTGCAGCGGCAATGAACCACTGGTACCGGCTCTCATAATCGGTGAATTGTTTGACGCCGAATTCCTTTTTCTGTAGCGCGCTGACATCCTTGTAGATGCCGTCCAGTTCGTCCTGTGAGGTCGTGGCCCGGAAATACTTGCCGTTGCCGATGGCCGCAAGTTTCTCGAGCGTGACTTCGTCCAGTCGGGAGACCACCACCGACCCTACACGGTCGCGTTTGAAGTCGGTCTGTTGTCCGGAACTGCCGTACACAGGGATGGGCGCGCCGTTGGGGGAACCCATGCCGATTGCATAGATGAGGATCCCCTTGCCGGCTGCTTCCTGCGCAGCCTCCATCACTTCGCCTTCGGTATTCTCTCCATCGGTAATAATAACGATAACCTTCGTCGTCGGTTCCGTGAAGTCAAACGATTCCACGGCGCGGCTGATGGCCAGACCGATTGCCGTCCCCGGGAGGCCGACGGCATCGACGTCCAGAACGTCGAGAAACAGGTTCGCGGCACTGTAGTCCGTGGTGAGCGGGAACTGCGTGTAGGCTTCGCCGGCAAAGACCACAAGTCCGATGCGGTCCCCGCCGAGTCGGTCAATAAGATTCCGGATTTCCAGTTTGGCTTTTTCCAGACGGCTCGGCTTGATATCTTCTGCCTTCATGCTCAGCGATACATCCATGACGATGAAGATATCCACGCCCTCCTGTTTCACCTCCTCGAGCCGCGTGCCGATCTGCAGATTGGCAAGAGCCAGGATGATCAGTGCCATGGCTGCGAGAAGAAGAGCGATCTTCACGGGTCTCTTGAAGCGGCTGGCTTCGGGCGCCAGCCGCCGCATCATCTCCGGCGTGCTAAACGTTTTGATGGCGCGGTGACGGGCGCCGTGCACCACAAACGCCAGTGCCACCAGTAGCGGCACTATCGCCAGAACCCAGAGATATTCTTCGTGCAGGAAGCGTAGCATTCAGGGCAACTTTCGTAAGACCAAACCCGACAGAACCATTTCCAGCAACAATCCGATCAGTCCGGCCCAGGCCCACGGTCCGAAGGTATCCGTGTACGACCGGTACGACTTGACCTCCATACGCGTTTTCTCCAGTTTGTCAATTTCCGAGTAGATCTCTCTGAGCGTGCGGTTGTTCGTGGCCCGGTAGAAATTCCCTCCGGTGACGCTCGCGATGGACTTCAGCGTCTTCTCGTCGACATCAACGGGTATGTTCTGATAGCGTATGCCGAAAGGCGTCTGTACCGGGTAAGGTGCTTCTCCCACGGTGCCGACCCCCACGGTGTAAATACGAATGCCAAAGGTCTGTGCAATGTTGGCTGCGGTGAGTGGATCGACTTCGCCGCGATTATTCACGCCGTCGGTGAGAAGGATCATCACTTTGCTCTTCGCCTTGCTGTCCTTCAGCCGGTTGACCCCTTGGGCAATCGCCATCCCGATCGCCGTCCCGTCTTCCACCATGCCAGGTTTCACCTGCTTCAGCAGGGTGCGGAGCACGCGGTAGTCGAGCGTCATTGGGCACTGCGTGAAGCTCTGGCCGGCAAAGATCACGAGCCCGATCCTGTCATTTGCGCGCCCCTCGATGAAGCGCTGGGCAACTTCTTTTGCCGCCTGAATCCGGTTCGGCTGAAAATCCTCGGCCAGCATGCTGCCGCTGATATCGAGCAGAAGCGCGATATCGATTCCCTCGGTGTAGATGTTTTCGCTCTGCGAGCTCAACTGCGGCCGGGCGAGGGCGACAATCAACACGGCGAGTATCAGCAACCGGACTATCGCCGGGACGTGGCGCAGCCGCTCTCGCAGAGTCGGTTTCGTGCCCTTGAATGCATCCAGTGTCGAGTAGCGGATGTCGCTGCTCATGGCACGGTGCTTCCAGACGTACCAGTACGCCAGGAGCGGGATCAGCAGCAATCCCCACAGCACAAGGGGATTGGTAAAGACGGTGTTAGGATTCCACATCGCCCTTCACCTTTCCGCTGCCGCCGGCTACGGGGGCCATGCCCTGCATTTTTGTCTTCTCAACAAACGCGATGACCCCGCGGAAGGAGTCTTCATGGTCCGTCACCGTTGGATGGTACTTGGCAAACTTCACCAGGTCCGCGCGGCGCAGGATGACTTCCGCAGGTTCTAAAAGGCCGTCACCGACCTGTGCGGTGCGAAGGCCCGCCAGGGTCTCGTCGGTGGTTTCCTCGAGCGATGGGACGTTATACCGTTGTTCAATATACCGTCTGAAGATTTCCGTGAGTTCCGAATAGTACTCCTTCACCAATCCCTGCTGCCAGAGTTTCTTCGCCTTCAGGTCCCCCAGTGCTTCGAGCGCAACCAGGTGCGCGGGCCGGGGCGGCGGCACATATACTTCTCCCGCAAGCTTCCGCCTCCGTTTCTTCCACCACCGGTAGCCCAGATAGCCAAGCCCCGCCGCAAGCAGCGCAATCGCCGCATACAGCGCAATCTCCTCCCACGACATCGGAATATCCAGCGGCGGCTTGATATCCCGAAAGCTCGCACTGGTGTCCTGCGGGACAGTGTGGATTGTGACGAGCAGTTGGTTCGTCAACGCAAGGTGCGAGGCGGTATCATTCGGCAGAAAGTACAGGAACGGCAGGGGAGGAATCACCGCGTCTCCTGAATCGTACCTCGCCAGAACAAACTGCATGGTGCTGGTGGAATCAGTCGTCGCTTCGATCCCGCTCCGCCCGAGAACGACGAACCCTTCGACGGTATCGCCGACCATCGGCTGGATCGTGAGCCCTGCGGAGTGATGCAGGTCAACGTTGACACGAATTCTATCGCCGACAATATACGAGGTGGAATCAACACGCGCCCGGGCAGACACGCGTTGTGCCTGAACATCGTGCTGCAGGAGCGCAAGTACTGCCACACCGAAAATCGCCACGATTGCCATCCGTGCCGTCACAGCCTGCGCTCCCTCAGTTTAAAGAAGTCAACGATCGGTTTGATGTAGGGCCGGTCGATCCGGATCGGAATGGAGTCAACTTTGCTGCGCATGAACAGCGATCTGCGATGTGCCCGCCGTTGCTGCCAGTAGGTGAGAAATGACGAGCGCACATGACGGTCGCCGGTGTCAATCCACCGTTCCCTGCCGGTCTCGGCATCGCGCAGGTTGATGAGACCGACCTCCGGCAGTACTTCTTCACGGGGGTCGGACAGCTCCACCGCGATGACGTCGTGTTTGCGGCTGATGACCCTGAGGATCTGCTCGTACCCCTCATCCAGGAAATCAGAGATCAGGAATGCAATGGTCCGCTTCTTGTGCACGTGGTGGAAATATTCGAGTGCGCCACGGATATCCGTCTTGGCCCCGCTCGGCTGGAACGAAATCAGCTCACGGATGATGCGCAAGATGTGCGCACGTCCCTTTTTCGGAGGCACGAACATCTCTACGTGATCCGTGAAAAGAATCAGGCCGACCTTGTCGTTATTCTTGATGGCGGAAAAGGCAAGGACGGCACAGATCTCCGTCGCGATGTCGTTTTTCGTGGCACGGACGGTGCCGAAGTCGCCGGAGCGACTGAAATCCACGACCAGCATCACCGTCAGCTCGCGCTCTTCTTCGAAGATCTTGACGAACGGATGATTGAACCGTGCCGAGACGTTCCAGTCGATGCTCCGGATGTCGTCGCCGTACTGGTATTCCCGCACTTCGGAGAATTCCATGCCCCGGCCTTTGAAGACCGAGTGGTATTCCCCGGAGAAGACCTGGTTGACCAGACCCCGGGTCTTGATTTCAATCTGACGGACTTTTTTGAGGAGTTCTCGGGTGTCCATGCGTTATTGCGCCCTGGCACGAGACTTCATGGCACTTCTATCTTGTTCAGGATCTCCTGAACGACCTGTTCCGAAGTTACTTCTTCTGCTTCGGCTTCATATGTCACGGCAACGCGGTGGCGCATCACGTCGAGGCAGATCGAGCGGACGTCCTCCGGAATGACGTACCCGCGCCGTTTGATGAACGCGTACGCCTTTGCACCGAGGGCGAGATTGATCGACGCTCGCGGCGACGCGCCGTAGCTGATGAGCTGGGCCATGTTGGGCAGATTGTATTGCTTCGGATTGCGCGTGGCAAAAACGATATCAAGGATGTACTTCTCTATTTTCTCATCCATGTAGATCTCGCCAACAACACTCCGGGCCTTCAGGATGTCTTCGGGGCTCACGACCGGACCCGGAATTCCGAGAGTCCCAGTCACGTTGGCCCGCATAATCAGCAGTTCTTCCTCTTTTGAGGGATACCCGATCTTCACCTTGAGCATGAAGCGGTCGACCTGCGCCTCGGGCAGCGGATACGTGCCTTCCTGCTCGATCGGATTCTGCGTGGCAAGTACAAGAAAGGGCTCGGGCAGCTTGAACGTGTGCTCGCCGATGGTCACCTGTCGCTCCTGCATTGCCTCCAGCAGGGCGCTTTGCACTTTCGCCGGGGAGCGGTTGATTTCGTCGGCGAGGATGAAGTTGGCGAAAATTGGCCCCTTCTTGGTCTGAAATGACCCATCCTTCTGGTTGTAAACAAGCGTGCCGATGAGATCAGCGGGCAAGAGGTCGGGCGTAAACTGGATCCGCTGGAATTTCGCCTGAATCGCTGCCGCGAGCGTCTTCACACTCAGCGTCTTTGCCAGGCCCGGCACCCCTTCGAGCAGAATGTGCCCGTTGGAAAGGAGTCCGACAAGCAGGCGTTCGACCATATGTTTCTGGCCGACAATGACTTTGCCGATCTCCATTTGAAGAGTATCGACAAACGCGCTTTCACGCTGGATCTTCTCATTGATGGCTTTAATGTCGAATGCCATGGAACCTCCGGGTCGTACGTGGGACGTTGTATCAATGTGAACATTAATTGTACAAAAAACGGGGCAAAATTGAAAGGTGGATGATTCTCCCTTGCACATTGGACACACCACGGCGGGGTATGGCTTACGCGAAAACCGGGAAAATGAATGAGATTTAACTGAGGGGAGAAATCAGAACTTCCAAAACCTGTAGGCGTCCTCGGCGTTCGCTCGGAATTCCTTCATCAGCTCTTCCGTTCGGCGGAGCAGATATTGCCGCACTTCGATCAGTGCCATCCGGCCCGTTACGGGGCGCCTGGATTCATATGCAACCATCCCACGCAGCACCACCACGATATCCTGGATTTTCCCCATCGCAGTCTGATACGCATCGAGCCGCGAACGAGTCGTAGCATTCATCCAGGGAAGAAGCGGCGCGAGTATCTCCAGCGAATAGCGGTACTGCTTGAACGCCACCCTCAGACGGTGGACCGTAGAGGGATCCGTATTTTGGAGAGACTGAAGTCTTCTGACGACGCGGGCATATGCGGACGCCAGCGCACCCATAAGGACGGCCCGGTGTGCAGAAGCAAGTGCGGAATTGATGCCGATGGCCAGGAAGAGATTCTCAGCCTCAGTAATGGCTCCCCTCAAGCCACGGACATCGAACAGCCGGAGGTTCCTTCCCACCGAACGCAAGAGGTCGCGTTCCTGCACCCTTATGCTGCGCTGAACCATACCCGCCGACGGGAATGCGGCTCGAAGCCTTCCGAGCGCCATAGAGCAAATGTGCGCATCGCGAAGTGCATTCAATCCCTTGAGGAGCCTTCGAAGCACCCTCCGCTTCTTCTGGAGAAGGGGTATCTCCGTAATCTCCGACATCAGATCCATCACGGCGATCAGACGGCGTGTCGCCACGCGCAGGTCATGCACTCCCGGCTCGCTGGGGCGTCTCCGGACCCGCGAAAGCTGCCGGACAAAATTCTGTTGCCTCACCTCCAACGCTTCGATGAGCATAGCGCACGTATCTGGCGGCACCGGTGTACTCCGCAAACGCGAAACGGACATTGAACACCTCTTCACACAACAGCGGATGCAACGACGAAATGTATCGCGTTTACAACGACAGCGAGTGTATCATCGCATCAAATTCGGCTGATACAGCCTCGATGGTCTTGGCCGGACCGGTGAGTTTAAAAAACACGGAACCATGAGGCCCTTCGACAATCGCACCGAGCAACCGGAAGTTCTCTTTCTTTCCCGACGACGCCATCATCGGCCCGCTCGGGGCAAGATATGTTCCGGCGATACGCACGACGGTGACTTTCATCCCGTTGATCTCCAGCGGCTCGCTCCTGGGACCTTCGGCTTGCTCGAATTGACCGGCCCAGCGGGATATGTTCGACTCGAGATCCCCTCCCACACCCGGACCGAAATGGAACACTGTGCACTCGCCTCCCTCCGCATCTCCGGATCGCGCATCGACCGTGTAGGTGGCAACTCGCATCTCCCTCGCCGGCCCGACGGTCCAGGTTTTCGGAACACTCCACGTCAGACCCGGAACCTGCCCCTTCGCCTGACCCAGCAGTTCACTCCCCGGCACATCTTTTTTGCAGCCACCGGACGACATCAGCAGTGCTATGAGCGAAATTCCTATCGACCACCGGTATTTCATCGTTATGCCTTTCACGATTGAAGGTGAAATTGAGAGAAAACGTCATCGCCAAATCCGGCCCCTCTAGGGTTGTGTAATCCGATTACGATCGATCCGGACATGCTCTATCCCCACAAGGAGGAAAAGCGGCCAGAGCAGGTCAATGAACTGTGCTGCGATAAAAAGGGTGCCGAGAGATGTGCGTGGAGCCGCTTTCTTCGCGGCCAGCGCAACTGCAAAGTGCCCGATGAACATTTGTGCTGCCTCCTGTCACGATCGGTCGGCTGGAGACGACTCGCGCCCGCCTCATCGCACCACCGTCATCCTTTTCGCTTCGCTGTGAGTCTCCCCGTTCCCGCTGATCCGTATTCTATAATAGTAGACACCGCTTGTGAGGCCGGCCGCGGTAAACGGTACGGCATAGTTTCCCGGATCCCTGGGTTCATTGACCAGCGTGGTCACCTCGCGGCCCAGCACATCGTACACACCAAGCTCTACCCAGCTGGAGCCGGAACTCCACCCCGGAGAGCGTTCCATTCCACCCGGAACACTAAACTCTATGGTCGTACTCGGGTTGAACGGATTCGGGTAGTTTTGTTCGAGAGAAAACAACGACGCCGCATCGGAAGTTTCCTCCGTCATGGCGACCGCTGTTACGCCCGCATTCACCCAGGCCGTGTACCAGAGTGATCCTATATCCCGGGTGGCATCCTGTAGGAGCTTCTGCGTCAATCGGTTGGTCAAGTTACACAGGGTTGCATAGTAAGACTGAGGAGCAGCGCCGCCCCCGTTCCACCCCGAGGCCGTGCGGGCGGCATTGTCCGCCTGGAGAATAGAGTCGACATACCCGTTCGAATGCAGCGTTATGCCGAGGGCGAGCGCATAAACATCCTTCACGTACCGTATGCTATCGGGACGGATGGAAAGTGAGGAAATGTACTGCCCGAGCATTGAGGATTCGTACCGCGAATGGATGCCGTCGTTCCCGGTGAACTGTCCATTGTAATTCACCGTACAGTGGAGCGGTTGGTATGCGTCACCCACGTAGTGACCGAGATCAGCGGCCAATTGACAGGCTTTGTTCCAGTCTGCGCGGCGGAACTGTGCGGTCAATGAATCCACCGTGGCAACGATAGTCCAGGGAAGGATGCCGTACGATTGGAGGGCCGGCCAGCCGTACTGTGCGACCACAACCGAAAAATCGGACGGCAAATGCTGAAAGTCTTCAAATGACTCAAGGTCGATGTAGTGCTTTGGCTCTTCGGTGGGATCGGAGTACTTCCTGGTGTCTGCGTCGCTCGCATGGCTTGTCAGGAACGCTTGTTGTGCGGCAAGCTGCGACATTGTGGAGGGCAGATGCTGGACGGAATTTTGATTGATGTATCTATGGGCGGTCCCCCCCCATCCCCACGCTTCTCCCACGGTGACAACTGCATATGCGAGAATCAGAAGCCCATATGTACGGCGGATCATGGTGTTCCCTGATGATTGTTAAATATACCGAGAGCGGCAGGCGGATGCAATCTCATTGATTATGTGCCAACCGGAACGTATTATAAAGGCTCACGTCCACTGAACATTCTTCCAGGCTCCGGAATCCGATGCGAACAGCGACTACATGCATTGTCCTCACAGTCCTCGCGATCCTTTGTACGGGGTGCAGCACACAACCCGCCATCCAGCATCCCTTTGGGCTCGCGAGCCCGCCTGCGGTCGACCGTGAATTCCGCGCGGTATGGGTTGCCACGGTGGTCAACATCGATTGGCCGAGCAGCCCCGGCCTTGCATCCGGGGAGCAACAACAGGAAGCCCGTCGCATTCTCGACTCGGCCGCGTCAATCGGCTTGAATGCGGTTGTGCTACAAGTGCGCCCGCATTGCGACGCCCTCTATGCCAGCCCGCTCGAACCGTGGTCGTCGTACCTGACAGGCGAAGAGGGGAAACCGCCGGCGCCTTTCTACGACCCGTTGACCTTCTGGATTGAAGAAGCCCATGACCGGGGTATGGAGCTTCACGCATGGTTCAATCCCTACCGCGCCCATCTTCCCCGCGGTGGAGCGGTCACAGAATCCTGTATCGTCCGACGCCGCCCGGATCTCGTCCGGCTCCTTCCCGACAGTTCCTGGTGGCTCGACCCGGGCGATCCACGCGTACAGGACCATTCGTTTGCCGTGGTCATGGATGTCGTCCGTCGCTATGACATCGATGGTATTCATTTCGATGACTATTTCTACCCCTACGGAGACGGATCGTTCCCCGACGACACAACCTGGCAAGCTTACACACGTGCCGGCGGTGCGATGTCGCGCAACGACTGGCGGCGGTCAAACGTCAACACATTCATCAAGCGCATGTACGATGCAATCAAGGCGGAAAAGGGGTACGTCAAATTCGGCCTCAGCCCGTTCGGCATCTGGCGCCCGGGGTTCCCCCCGTCCATCGGCGGATTTGATCAATATGACGGATTGTACGCCGATGCACGCCTCTGGCTGCATGAGGGTTGGATCGATTACTGGTCGCCGCAATTGTACTGGCCGATCAACCAGATCCCACAGAGCTTTCCCGTCCTGCTCGGATGGTGGGCGAAAGAGAACGTGCGGCAACGCCACCTGTGGCCGGGGTTGTATACCAGCCGTCTTAACTCCGAAAGGGGGTTGGACGAGCTCGTTAATGAGATTATGGTTGAGCGCGGTACCGTGCCGGAAAACCCGGGGCACATTCATTTCAGCATGAGGGCGTTCTTGCAGGATAGTAGTCTGCTTCCGGCAGGGCTGAAAGGGCTGCCATACCGCAGACCGGCACTTGTGCCGGCTTCGCCATGGCTCGGAACACACACACCCGCAGCTCCCCAGCTCAAGTCACGCGTCGACTCTGCTGTGGTCCATCTGTCCTGGACACACGAGAAACCCGTCGATGTCTTCCGCTGGGTCGCGTATCTGCAATACGGCGATTCATGGAAGCATATCGTCTTCAATCGCGGTGATCGGGAGTGTTCCCTCCCCCTGGAACAGCTGCGCAGAATCGAACTCTCGGCCGTTAACCGTCTTGGCAATGAAAGCAACCGGACTGCCTGGTCGCCGACTCCGTAATCACACGCCCGATCTATTATTGTCTGGAGGCATCATGCCGCAGCATCCCTGGGTCCGCGAGTTGCCTGCATCTATCACAGTGTGCGACACGGAGGGAATTATTACGGAGATGAATGATCGCGCGTGCGCATCGTTTGCGGACGATGGTGGAGCGGCACTCATCGGCACTAATCTGCTCGACTGTCATCCCGAGCCGGCCCGTACGCTCCTCGAGCACCTGCTAAAGACGGGCACCTCCAACTGCTACACGATTGAGAAACAGCGGAAGAAGAAATTGATTTTTCAGTCGCCGTGGTACGAGGAGGGTGTATACGGGGGATTGGTGGAGATCTCGATTCCGCTCCCCGATGATATGCCGCACTTCGTGAGGGATGCGAAATCCACCTGAAGAATTCCCTTGCATGCAGGCACAGCGGAAATCGCCAGTGACATGCAGTCATTGCGAGGCCGCTGAGGCCTCGCAATGCCCATCTACCCGCTGTTCGCTGATTTTCCGCTCGGGGGGTTGAGGGCGGTTGGTTTTCCCTTCGTTCACCTCTGTATCCTTGCCGATCCGCCCTTCGCGAACGCCTTCACCTGCTCCACCGTCGCCATGGT
>Ga0105095_10001864_pt1 | contig 11228 bp, 12 predicted proteins | sample PPLLak2March2015_2_FD_79180 | JGI IMG/M metagenome (GOLD analysis project Ga0105095, IMG submission 79180) | Freshwater sediment microbial communities from Prairie Pothole Lake near Jamestown, North Dakota, USA - PPLs Lake P8 Core (3) Depth... | ecosystem: Environmental > Aquatic > Freshwater >... | reverse complement strand
CCAGTCAGATAGAGATTTTCAGAGCAGCAACTGCAAGCGGCGGGGATATGGTGGATTACTTTGTTGACGATGAAGATCCGTCAAATGAGGGAAGCCAGAATTAGTATTCAGGCTCGTTTTTTGAAGGGAAGATTATGTTAGACCTATCTATTATTTTCTCTGTTTTATCTCTGGTATGTTCAATAATAGCTATCTTATTCACCTGGGCAAATTCCAGGCGAGTCAAACAAGAAGCTGAAGCAAACTTGCTCCAGCAATTACAGGCAGACTATGAAGTTGTCCGGGCGAAGATGGACACACGCTATCGGGATGAAACTTGGACTCCAGATCGCGCAGATAAGGCAGTCTGGGGGCCACTAGAAGAGTATTGGTTCTTCTGTTATCGGGAATGGAGAATCACACGAGGGCGATATGAGGAGCTCTGGCAAGATAATATTAGGGCGGGGATCAAAGCAGGATTAAGGCACCGGCCGCTGAGATATGTGCTTGCCACGATCCGGAAAGAAGGATCCCTAACGGATGAGTACGCGAGTGACTATATAAACGAACTGATTGCCTTGTGTGGTTCTGATTTCCAAAAGGAGTTCTATCCACCGGTGGAAACAGCACTATGAGGTTTCAATTGCCGCCAGCAGAGACGAAGGGAAGCAGAATTGATTATGCGAGTGGTACGCCGGTATATTCTATACCCACTCTATCGCCTGTATGCGTGGCTTTACGGTTGGCTGCGCGATAGAAGTAGGTCACTGCCTAAGGTTCCTTGTCAGATATGTGGGCAAACAGGGCACGCTAAGCGGTTGTGTCCCAAGGCAAAAAGCATGAGCTTCTAAGCGGTGAAAGGTTGTTCTTCGTGTGCGACAACCGCTCCGGCATGCGCAATATCCGCAGCGATATCAATTACTGCCTGGGGAACAAACCGTTGGTTGTTTCCCTAACCAATCTTGCTGATTTACAGGCAGGGAAACGCGGAGAAGGGGATAGCGTTTGGCTTGAAGCGCGCAACCACGGATAATTCAGTTTGTGTGTATAACCAGTTAACGTTGGGCGGATGAGCTGCGAGCGAAGCGAGTCTGATCGATCCGCTTGTTAGAGCGCCGCACCGCGTTCGCTTTCGGCTGGTACTGCTCCGACGACGTTCAGTCTGGCCATCCATATTGCACCGTGGCTCCGGTAACTTTGCTACAGTCCCTGCAACTTCCTTCTGAACAGCACGGCAAGAGAAATCGTCGCGCCCGGCAGGGTGACTGCCCACAGAGAGGCGACCCATATCAAAGGATGATAGAAGGTCTGCAGGGCGATGAAGGGCAAGATGAGGCCATTTGCGATTAGGAACCACCGGACCGTCTTTTCTAACCCTGGTCCGATAAAGACGAAAGCAGCAAAGAGGGTCGCCAAACTCATAAAGCTGTATCCAAGGAGGTCAACTGAATACGTAAATGAGTTGAAGACATTGAATAGGAAAGGGCTGATATTGGCGCTGACATCCCCTCGGTAGAGGGCCGGGGCAACGAGAGTGAGTTGGACGAAGTAGTTCATGCAGATCAGCGTGCCATACATGATCGCAAACGAGAGTCCTGTTTGACTCCAGATTCTTCTGTCTGAGGGCGCCTGCCGGTGGACGCTTCCCATCATGACCACAAACGAGATCCCAAGAAGAAGGGAAGGGACGAGGAGGACCACCAGGCCATACCAGGTACTGTCGTTCTCCGCACCGCCGCCTGACCCCATGAGACCGAACCATTCAGCAAGCTGCCCAATGTCGTAGGCAATGCTGAAGACTGATGCGAGAACTGCTGACCAGAACCCGATCTTGTAGACGGTCGCTTGGCCTTCCATAGGTACCTCTTTCTGACGTCTGGGCAAGACGCTACCCTACATGCGGGTCCGGGCGGGCAAGGTCATCTCGGGGATGACCTGCAATGGTGACCCGCCCAGGCTTGGATGAGTGCTTGAATTGGCGATGACTTCCTCGCGTGGTGGCGAGGAACCAGCCGTTTTCCTCGGTGAGCTTGATGATGTCCCGGAGCTTCATCGTGGGTGGCTGCTGGGATGAACGCCTTCATTCTAACACTGTTTCACTGGCCCGCCTAACGGCAAGGCTTAGCGGCAGGGCGGAAGCAGGCAACCTCAGCAGGATTGTGCGGCAAGCTGGCGGGCCGAGCAAGCACCAATCAAGCACCAGCCCGCCGGGTCAGCTTCAGCGAGTTGTTGGGCAGCGGCTATCTCGGTCCGGTGGCAAGACTATGGCTTGCGGAAGTGTTTGCGCGTTGGAGCCGCGAGGCTGCTGACCAAGATGCTCGCATCCAAGAAAGCCGTGAACCACTGGATTGGCCACGAGAACCCTATGTAGAACGCCTGGATGATCAACCACAGGGCCAAACCGGTCCCCAGGAGAAGCGATCCCACCCACGCCCAATGTGCCTTGGCCCAGGCCTCGAGTTTTGCAGCCGTTCGCCATTCCGGGCGCGCGAGCAATCCGTAGACCAAGAAGAGAGGGAAGAGGAACATGGCCACAAACAGGAAGACGCCGGGGAGGGTGAAGTCGGGGACTGGCAGTCGGTCGAGCTGACCTGCCATGCCCATGCCCACACCTGACGGATCGGACAGAAAGCCGTAGGCACCTGCAAGGCCACCAAGTGCGAGGACAATGAGGATGACGGCGAGGTACCAGACAGATGCGGGTCGATGCACTTTGGACTCCTTTGTGAACTTAGCTACTTCAGTTGAGGTCGCCGCTCAAGATCGAGCGGCCTGCCGCTGCCCAACGGTTTGGCTCAGCGGCAGCGGCGGGACTGGCGAGACTCCTACTCAATTATGCACCATTTCTGGCAAATCGCGCCTGCTCGCGAGCGGCATAGCCGCTGTCCGCTGCAGCCGGTGTTGGGCAGTTTATTCTGACGCCTCACAGCCGAAGACCAGATTAAGAGTTAGTAGAATAAGTTACCTCTTTGGAATGAGCGTCTCCGTACCTTGGCCGTCATGACCATCCTGAGTCCAAATTCCAATTAATGACCCGTCTGGTTGTAGTGCATAAATAGCATCGCCGCTGTTTTTCCCTTCCTGCCAGCGTGCAATCAGTTGTGTTCCATCGAACGTGCCTGTTCCAGTCTGGGACTGTTGTTTACCGATGCTCCAGATAATATTGTATGTGTTATCTGATTTGGTAATCGTAACTTCGCCTGCGTATGCTGAGCCGTCAAAGTTTGTTCCTCTTAGCGTATAGATACCTGTAATATCTATTGGCTTGGATTCTACTGTTGGCGCGATTGTTTGCGTATCAGTTGCTGTCGGTACGATGATAGGTTCTGCTAGCTGGCCTCCGAGCGCATCTTGGATGTCGAACAGCCTTTGGTCAGTGCTTGCTACAGCGAACCAGAGGTTCCCCTTGAGGATCAACTGCTCTGAGCCGAACCCGGCCTGGGCCTTCTGATAATTTTCGAAGTACATTGAGAAGTAGGTGCTGCTCAACTCCGACGGCCACGCCACAAACATGTTGACGAGGTCGTCCTTGGCATAGATACACGAGAAGGAGTCGGCCACGTGGACCCCAGAGGTGTTAACCGGGCTGATTGACGGGTTCGTACACGGAACGCCCGCTCCCTCCAGTGCTTCCACGAAACCTGCACCGCTCTCGTAGGTAACCGCCGCGCTTGCAGCCGCGTTACGTTCGTCGACGCTGGCTTCGTTGCTGCTGTTACCACCGCTGCTGGTGGCACCGCCACAGGCCATCGCGGCCGCGGTAATCGCGAGCATCAGAATAGTGATAATGATAAATTTGACTTTGCCATTCATCGCTTTCCCCTCCGTTGATATGACTTTTATGTAGTGTTGCAGCTTCACTCTTTTTCGTTGTGAATTTCTAATATTCAAACTGCCCAGGTGGATGGTTTTTCGTGATTAAAGTGGTCGGTTTTTCGATTGACAAAAACATCCAATACGACTACGAATTGAGATTACTGGCATTTGAACCTGTCTGCCAATCGTGTCTTCCTGCTTTTTCTCCATGATTGCAATTGTCTGATGCATAACCATCGGGTACCTTCTGAATAGGCCATTGATTAATAAAAATACCTATTTCAATCAAGCATGTATATCTGAAAGCAAAACCCCAGTAAATATACCCATAAGGGATCTGTAACTAACGGTATAACAAAAATACCGTTGACATATCGTCAACGACCCGTAATGCAGCTTCATGTCGTCTGAATAATATGTAATAATGTAAAAAGCCCACCTACACCGACATGTACATTTACATTATATAGTAGCATTGAGAAAATACAATAACCACTTGTTGAGGTGTCTGTAACATACACGGTTGGTGAGTTTTTAAACTCCACTTAGCCCAGAAAATTGGCGGGGAGTATGAGGTCAATGCCCCACTTTGCTTCCGGTTTCTACACCAAATGCGGGCAGTTTGTCCCACGAAAAATAGAACCCACCGCTTATGTTACAGACACATAGCGTTACAAAAATCACCTAATTGTCATAAAGATTATAGACAATAACCTCGACCCACAAAGAACTACTGCATGATGTGGTCTGACGGAGCATAGGTGCCTAATTCTCCCGAAAACAAAAGCCTGCTCAGCGAGCAGGCCAAATCACCATATTAGGCGCTCCCGGCGAGATTCGAACTCACAACCGTCTGATCCGAAGACGTCCAAATTATGGATTTGATACCCGTATATGGCGGTATTTGGCTTGTGATCACCATATATGGGGGTTGTCGAATCCGTGAAATCCACTAATTCCACCGCTTGCCAGGTAATCTGCACCACATCTGCACCAGCGGTGAAGCAAGGAAAGGTGACTCTGCTTCCCTATTCATTGAGCCATCCTACTAAACAAGAACGCGAGATCGTGGGCTTGGCGTTTTTATTGCATCGATTTCCCAATGGTTTTGGTGTAAATGCACCTATAGTTCAGCACGTTGTGGACAACCACCATGTGCATTTTGCGTGACTTTGGCAGATGCGCTGTTTGCAAATTCTATCCAACTGCATAATGTCCAGAGAAAGGCTTGTTACCTACATTCCGCACCTGATTCTAGCAAACCTTGGTATTTTCGAGCCCAGCTAGGGTGGATTGGCAACCCTATTTTAGTCCCATTGAGGCTATTCCTGAGAATTTGTCAGTTGTATTCGACAGGTAAAAGATCTATACTAAAAAAGAGCCGTTTCCTATTCGCCTCTGGACATATCAAAGGAGGAAAACCATGGCCTGGATAATTCAGCATAAGAACTGGGTCCGTATTGCCGTATTGGCACTACTGATAATCACTATTTTGGGCCCTTGGGGATACGCTCATGATGGCGTCCCGCCTGCCGAGTGGTGTCAACCTCCTTTTCTCCTGCTGGAGAACGGCAACTGTGTAGGACGGGAATCAGGCGCCTTTTATCTTCTTATCTCTATTATAGGGTTCCCAGCGGGGATTATGCAATTTCTTTCCGGGGAACTTGTTTTATCCGATCTAGGCCGACATTCCATGTTTGCTCTCTTTTTCCTCGGCTTGTTTTTTTTGCCTTTTATCAGCACGCTGCTCCTGGTGCGATCCGGATCCAACATGAGGCGTAGAACTTTCTATGTAATTGCCTGGGGGTTAGCTGCTGCTCTAGGGTTGCTTGTGGCGTTATCCGCAGAAGTTTTCCACCCAGCCCATTTGTGGGGGATCTGGTTGTATATCCTCTTGGCTGTTGGGTTGCTGGCATTCGAGCTGCTCGCTGCACTGCTGGAGAATATACCTTACCGAGAGGCATACCATGACCTGGATCATCCGACATAAAAGCCAGGTTCGCATCGGTTTCTTTGCGCTGCTGTGCCAATCGCCGGATAACCTGGAGAGATTTATTGACTCGCGAGGCTTTTGCGAGGGCTTTCATGATGGTGTTGTACCATTTCTGGCAGTGAATTAGCTTGAAAATATCCGGGTCTCAAAGGCACGTGCAACCACAAATGTAGCGGAGTGCAGTGAGTCGGCTGCAAGCGTGTGCTAGCCAGGCGCGGTTACGAGTAGTGAGCAGCCCGTGACGATGCCAAAGAGTGCACGTACTTTATACCAATTCCTGGATGCAAACATAGACCCGTGCTCGCATCAGAGGGGCTTCGATTACTCCTTCCAGCACGCATAGAGCCGTATTCAGCCATTTATACTGCTCGGCTTCGGTCTCAAAGAGCATGAGCAGCAATTGCCGCCCTTGGTCACCCACGAAGGTAGTGCGACCTTTGAGATGAAACAACAGGATTGCCCCATCATCGGCTAGTATTACACCATGGGCATCTGGCAACATGGTCTCATCACTACGCCGATGAGGGTGATTGACCCAACGGACCGTGCCGTTCAATTTCGGGCCAAAGGCTTTTCCATCACCTTCGCCGTAGCCTGTACCTTCTTCTGTATTGTAGGGTCGGACTATCACAAAGGCGGTGCCCAGGGTCGCCAATTGGCGGTAGGTGAGCTCTAAGTCACAAAGGTGTTCAAGATGCATTCATTTGTCTCCAGCAGTTTTGGTGGCATCCCAATAGCTCGACAAGCCTCGACTACAGTCATGCCATCATTCATGTGCTGGATGACCTGGAGGGCAGCGTTGACGCGAGAGGCTTTGGTGATGTCTTTCATGAGGGCATTGTATCATAATGAGTCGTTGTGGGAATCTGCGCGATTTCTGCTCCACTGAATGGAGCCTGTACCCCCAAAGTGCTGTGTACGGACTTATGGGCCAACACCTACGAGTGAACGAGATCATCAAGAAAGACCAAAATACCACCCAGTGGTTCAAATCAACAAGGTGCGGTGATCTTAACCTACAGGGGAGCTCGATTCAAGGCTCAGGAATTAAGAAATTATCTGCGATCCAGCCCAGTTGACCGTCCTCTAGGCGAACGCGCTGCCAGGTAAACCCATCGGCAGACTGCGCCTCGCTGGTGAGCTCGACCCGGCTGCCATCGGATAGTTGGGTGAGCATCTCGTATTCTAATCCTGGCTCAGAGCGCACGTTTACGCCAAAACCGTTGGTGTTCCCAATGCGGGCGAAACCTACGCCAGGAACGACCTCGGGCGTCGGCGAACTTTCCAGAGACGAGGTGGGCACAAGTGGCGAGAAGGGTCTGGGGGTGGGCGATGGCTGGCCCGCCCTCTCGCCCGGGGCTAGTGTGGCGGTGGCAGGCGGCGGTATGGCAGTCCTCGACAGATTGAAAAGGTTGACCAACAAACCGATAAAAGCCAGGCTTGAGACCAGCAAGAAGACCTGTGCCCTCCTGATAAGACGCCTGTTTTTATCCTGATTACCCACTCCGGTGACTATCATGCCTCGGTAGTAGAGGAAGTAACGGAAGCTGACGTAGGCCCATAGCAGGCTAGCCAGTACACCGATCAGGGGATAAAAGTAATCCGATTCCATTAGTTGGATATTTTAGGGGATTTTCACCCACCGGAAAAAGCTTATCCGATACGATTTTGGGAATAAAATACGCCCTCTGGCCTGTCCCGAAAGACGATAATTCTGAACGTTATCGAAGGTTGAGAGCGAGCCTCCCGGGTTTGCTGCTGACAGGGTTGATTCTGCAAAATAGCTGGCGCAGGTTCAGCGCTTCACCCACCTCGCGCCTCAGCATGCCGTCATATTTTCCACACCGGCGCAGGGCCAGAGGTTGCCACAAATCCCAGTGGAGCAAGCAAGAACTGGCCTTGCTTCATGACGGCGCCATATGAGAACCCCAGCTCCAGGTGATCGCGAAAGTGATGATAAAGATGGCCGTAACTTGATGAAGCTTGATCGTTTCAATGGGCGTGCTCATATTCACTCATTCGCAGTTTGCTGGCCGTCCAAGTTCTTCTACATCAAAATATCCATTTATCGCGTGTACAGGTCTGGATTACTGCTAATTATCTGCATAATCGGGGTTTGTCTATCTTGGTTTCAGTATAAACCCCAAGCATTGATTCCAGTATAGAGCATATTATTGCCGTAAACAACATCTTTTCTTCTGGATCTCCCCCTAAAAACACCCCCGTCCGGTAGTCACGAGGTTATTATATGACGTTGGATCACACCTGAAGTGAACACGGCGACGAAAAATCAATGAATGTAAGCCGCTCTAGAGATGAGGGCTGACGTCTCTAGTTGGTTGTTGTGAGCCATAAATATTTACTCCTATACAGTGTACCATTGGCGCTATTGACACCCATAAGAGCTGGACTTAAGCTCTCTTGTGGTGCAGTCTGCACAGATTTTGGCATCAATGGCACCTGCCACAGGCGCAAATTAGACGGCCTACCGGCAAAATCCCACAGGTGTCACTCGCGTCAAAGAAACGCTATGGGTGTTACTCGCGCCAATCACCCCGTTATTGCTTTACAATAGTTAGCGGGGATATCACAGTGATCATACTGTAATAAACTGTTTCCATGATACTGTCTGTAGTAATGAGCCTTGGGGGTTAGAACAGAATCGCCTCAATATCGCCTCTGGCTTCCCATACCTTAGCGGCGATCTCTACTGGGGCTTTCCTTTTTTCGATCAGCAGGTTCAGATATTTCTTGTTGATGATAAACACACCCTTGATTGGCTTCGTGGGCGGGACGAATGCATTCGTAAAGACTAATACAGGCGTAAACCATACTTTGACACCAATAATCTCGCTGATCTTATCCCTCAGCCAGTAGGTGTTCTTCAGCGTCTGGGCAATAAAATCCTTCTCAGGTGGCTTTCCGTTCACCAGCAAGTGTCCATCAGTGACCGAGACTTTTCCTCCGTGAGATTTAGTCTCGATAAGAAAGACTCCGTTATCTTTCCCCAGAACAACATGATCGATGTTTCCATAGGGGCTTACGATATCATGAAAGACACAATAGTCCTCACCAAGCCCCTCCAGGAAACCCGCAACCTTCTCTTCTGCTATTGCGCCACGCACCGCTCGACGCTCTTCCTTCTTCTTCCGATTGACCTTGGTTTCTACAATATCTGGAATAACCCTTGTGAGAACGAGCAAGACCAGTAAACTAATCCCACCGATCCCAAGTGCGTTGTGGTTTTGCATGACGAAATAGATCACAATCACTAATACCATTGCAATAACAGCTATCATGATTGCGGAGAATCGGCGTTTACCTGCCATTTCACGGGTTGATCTTCCAGCTTGACCTGCTTTGTGTACCATTGATACCTCGATGATATATGTTGTTCAATAGGTTCTGCTATGTCCCGCATTTTGATTGTACATAGATTACGCCAAATCCGACCCATCTGAATTGATAGGTTACCCATAGCGATACTTATGGGTAATCACCTAGCCAATCTTTATCCAACATCGAATAAATATTAGGAAAATTACGGCGATGGGGCTTCGATTGCGGGCAGGGATATAACCCCCACTAACACGCCCTCGTTTTCACAACCCACCTTCCACCGGTGGATGGCCAGGCATCAAATCTAAAATTCAATCTGAGTCAAATTGATTGCACTAACTTGGATTTGCGAGCATTTCCACCGGTGGAAAATCTAATACACGGTGATGTTGGAATGGCGAGCCACTTCCACTGATTTTCAACATTGCATCTAACCATTTCCAGTTGGCTAACAATCAACCGCACTTACATACCAACTGTGTTTAGCCATAAGTGGAGGCAATCTCCCTTGTCCTATTAGGCCCCCTTTTTTCACTCCCCCGGATGTTTGTCACGGGATAATAAAAGAGATGATATATCCCCAAAGTGAACCTGAGGGGTGTTCGTTTACAGACAACCAAATAGCTAATTTCGTATGCTGGTTGACCTCGAAGGTGTTTCAGCACCGATGGGCACCGCTTTCGTTGCGTTTGCGGATAAGTTCCACTGAGGTGTTAGGTAGGCACAAGCCGAACCCCTAACCCGTTATACTTCAAGCACCGCTCATAGAATGCCTGCAATGATTGGAAAGCCTCCTGGTCGTTCGATGCGGTATCGCCAATTAGCGACTCCCATGAGAGTGCCTCAATGCGGATCACTTCAAGGGTTGGGTAAAACCACTCGTCTTTCCATCCGCCGAGCTCGAATGAGAAAGCCTCTGCACGGGCTTGGACGGCAGCCCTGATTGCTGCTTTATCCAGCTTCTGGGAAAAGACGCCAGTCTTGATCTGCACCTCTGGAGCCACTACGAAGAATGCCAGACTGGTCATCTGCGACGGTGAACGATTGGCCCGGCTTAGGAGTTCGGTAATACAAGCGACATTCCTTGCTGCTTGGTCGAAATTGGGCGCGTTCCGGGTACCGCCCGATAAAGGACTGTAAATCTTGGCCTCGGTGACGATGAGTTGCGTTGCCTCATCAAGAAGCCTCGCATCGGCTTTGGCACTACGGCCTACAGAGAAGTGTCCGACAATCCCATCAGCGTGCGTTCGGGCTTCGGCCCGAGTGTCGCCACGATGGCGGGGCCTGAAGGGAGATGGTAGAAGAGATTCTGAAAACCAGATGGCACCTTGCTGAAATAGAAGTGGATGGCCCGTGAGCTTGTGTTTTGAGTACCATTCGAGGATCAACCTCAACAGCCATCCCTCATTATATAGAAGCGTGGGTGGGAAGTTGAATGGTTCAGTTTCCACCGAGTCGACTAATCTGTGGATACCCTCCAGTGACATGCTATCACCTCTCTTCCTGCCGTACAGTAGGTGTTACCGCCTGGCTTGAAGCCTGTCCGCCATTACTTCCCAGGATGGCGTTGCCGCCTATCAATCCCCACAAACCAGTCATATCATGATTACTAAACAGACACGGACATACTGAAATTTGCCTTCACATCCAAACAATCTTCTATCGTTTCCCATAAATCGCTTAGCCGTAATTCCCACCAATAGATGCTATTCAGTATACAGGAGAATGCTTCCTTGCACAACACCCCCCTTTTTATTTCCACCCCCGGATGTTTGTCACGGGATAATAAAGTGAATGATAAGACCCCAAAGTGAACGTGGGGGTATCGATTCACGGACAACTGAATAGCACATCCTGTCTGCCGGTGATCCAATGAGACACCACTCGGGCATCCAGGAGCAGAGCTCAGGCTACCGTGCCGCCTGCGCCCTGCGGTCACCTGCACGGCATCAATGGCCCGCCTCACACCGAGGCGGGCTTTTTTGTTTTATCCACCTACCCAAGAAAGGAGCAAATCATGTTCACTACCCTCATCCAGATGACCCTGTGGCTAGCCTCGAAATGGTGGCTGTGGCTGGCGGTCCTGGCGTTCTGGGCGATG
>Ga0105095_10001863_pt1 | contig 11228 bp, 10 predicted proteins | sample PPLLak2March2015_2_FD_79180 | JGI IMG/M metagenome (GOLD analysis project Ga0105095, IMG submission 79180) | Freshwater sediment microbial communities from Prairie Pothole Lake near Jamestown, North Dakota, USA - PPLs Lake P8 Core (3) Depth... | ecosystem: Environmental > Aquatic > Freshwater >... | reverse complement strand
CAATAAGAGCAAAAATACTAAAAGTGGCCGACAGGATAAGCAATCTGACCGATCTTCACAGGGACCAGTATCCAAGGAGGATTATGAGCGATTATCTCAGCCAGACTGAAAAATATGTTCTGCCAATGGCTTTGGAGGTTAATAAGGACATGGCTAGAGAACTGCAAGACCTGATAGAGAAAAGAAGAAAACAGATGAATCTTTTAAATTTCCCGGGATTGCTTGGATTATAGCCTGTCAGCATCTTCAACACAAAAAACGCAACTATATTGCTTTGCAACATGTTGCGTTTTATTTTCGTGATCCCGGAGAGACTCGAACTCTCAACCAACAGAACCGGAATCTGTCATTCTATCCATTGAACTACGGGACCGGATTGTACTGCAAAAATAAGACCAATAGCCCGGTTTTACAACTAAGTCAATAGAATAATGCTAAAGTTTTTCTATTTTCGCATCCCATAGAATAGACCGGAGACCGATGACCGGAGACCGAAGAAAGAAATAGACCGTAAACGGATGACCGGAAACCGATGACCGGAGACCGAAGAAAGAAATAGACCGGAGACCGATGACCGGAGACCGAAGAAAGAAATAGACCGGGGATAAAAGATTAAGAATATGGAAAAAGTGGAGGTGAAATTTAAGTTTGAGAAGCTCATTATCTGGCAAAAAGCGATGGATTATGGTGAGAGCATATTCCATTTATCAAAACAATTCCCTAAGGAAGAAATATATAATCTTACTTCACAAATACGCAGAGCTGTTGATTCTATTGCATTGAATATTTCTGAAGGTTCAATTGGTCAATCAAATCTGGAACAAAAAAGGTTTGTCGGATTGGCCGTACGTTCTTTAGCCGAAGTGGTAACTTGTTTGCATAAGGCCAAAAAAAGGAACTATATTGCTGACCCAGAGTTTATAAAATACTATGATTCTGCATTTGAGCTAATGAATATGATGTTAGCTTTTAAGAAGAAAATTTCTTGACCTGGTTCTTTTATCATCGGTCATCGGTCATCCGTCATCGGTCATTACTAAAAACCATCCTACAATAGATAACAATCACATCAACAATGGAATACAACTTCAAAGAGATCGAGAAAAAGTGGCAAAAATACTGGGAGGAAAATAAAACATTCAAAACTCCGGAAGACCTGACCAATCCCAACAAATGCTATGTTCTTGATATGTACCCCTATCCCTCCGGAGCCGGACTGCATGTAGGCCATCCCGAAGGATATACAGCAACAGATATTTTCAGCAGATATAAAAGGATGAAAGGATACAATGTCCTTCACCCCATGGGCTGGGATGCATTTGGTCTTCCTGCCGAACAGTATGCCATCCAGACAGGGACACACCCTTCAATAACCACAAAAAACAATTGCGATACTTTCAGAAGACAGATCAAGGAACTCGGACTGAGCTACGACTGGGACAAAGAGATAAATACCACCGATCCGGATTACTATAAATGGACACAGTGGATCTTCATTCAGCTTTATAATACCTGGTTTGATGAGAAACTTCAGAAGGGCAGACATGTCAGGGAATTGCCGATACCCGCGGAGATCCCGAAACAAGATAAAAAAGAGATTGACCGGTATGTAAACTCCAGGCGGCTTGCATACTACGACGACGCAATGGTATGGTGGTGCCCGAGCTGCCGGATCGTATGCGCCAATGAAGAGGTGCTGAACGACGGTACCCATGAGAAATGCGGAAATGTTGTTGAGAAAAGGAACCTGAAGCAATGGATGCTCCGGATCCCGCTTTATGCCGAAAGACTTCTCAAGGGTATAGATGACCTCGACTGGCCCGAGGGGATTAAGGATATGCAGAGAAACTGGATAGGACGTTCAACAGGCGCCGAAGTCGATTTCAAAATTGATGGACTGAACGAAAAACTGACAGTATTCACTACCCGCCCTGATACGCTGTTTGGCGCCACTTATATGGTAATTGCCCCTGAACATCAGCTGGTCAGAAAAATAACTACCATTGCTAATACTTCCGCAGTTAACGATTACATAAAGGCATCTGCACTTAAATCAGATCTCGACAGGACCGACCTTGCAAAGGAAAAAACAGGCGTCTTTACAGGAAGATATGCTGTAAATCCGGTAAATAACAAACGGATCCCCGTCTGGGTTGCCGACTATGTTCTTACGGGATACGGAACCGGGGCAATAATGGCAGTTCCCGCCCACGATACGCGTGACTTTGAGTTCGCAGAAAAATTCAGCCTCCCAATACTATGCATCCAGGACCCAGAGGTTTCTGATACTGAACAGCGTAAGAGAATTATTGAAGGAAGGGAGTGCTGGACTGAGGACGGAAAGTACATAAACTCTTCTGATTCCTCAACCGGAATAGATATCAACGGCATGAATAAGGAAGCAGGAATTGCGAAAATTATCGCATGGCTTGTTGCGAATAATCTCGGAAGTGCAAAGATAAACTATAAGCTTCGCGACTGGCTGTTCAGCAGGCAGCGCTACTGGGGTGAACCATTCCCAATCATACACTGGGAAGATGGCGAGATAACGGTCCTGGATGAAAAGGAACTGCCCCTTGAGCTTCCCGAACTTGAAAAATACCAGCCGGGGGAATCAGGGGAATCACCCCTTTCAAATGCAGGCGACTGGCTGAACGTGACTGACAGCAATGGCCGCAGGGGAAGAAGGGAAACCAACACTATGCCCCAATGGGCGGGATCGTGCTGGTATTACCTGCGGTTCATCGATCCTGAAAATGATAACCGGATCTTCGACAACGAAAAGGAAAAATACTGGATGCCCGTTGATCTTTATATCGGTGGGGCGGAACACGCTGTACTTCATCTACTTTACAGCCGGTTCTGGCATAAGGTCCTTTTTGATCTTGGGATTGCTTCAACAGACGAGCCGTACAGAAGGTTATTCAACCAGGGTATGATACTTGCCTTTGCCTATGAAAATGAAGGCGGCGCCAAAGTAGCCGCCGATCAGGTAGAAGAGAAGGACGGAAAATTCTTTAATACGGAGAATGGCGGAGAATTAAGGCAGATAGTGGCAAAAATGTCAAAATCACTTAAGAATGTCGTTAATCCCGATGATGTTGTCAGGAGGTATGGAGCCGACTCACTGAGGTTGTATGAAATGTTCATGGGGCCCCTCGATGTGATGAAACCCTGGGATGACAGAAATGTGAAGGGAGTGTTCGGATTCCTTGGCAGGGCTTTCAGGTTCTTCTCAAATCCCGGATCTTTTAAAACCGGGGAAGAAGATCCTGAGATCCTTAAAGGACTTCACAAGACTATAAGGAAAGTTGAAGAGGATATCCAAAATCTCAAATTCAACACGGCGATATCTGAGATGATGATCTTCCTTAACCTAGTTTATAAGAAAGAAAAGGTAACAGAGGAAACAGCCGGTAAATTTATCCTCATTCTCTCCCCGTTTGCTCCGCACCTTGCCGAAGAGCTCTGGAGCATGCGGGGGAACGGAAAAACCCTGGCATATGAATCATGGCCGCTTGTTATCGAAGAGTATCTGATAGAAGATGTCTTTGAATACCCGGTCTCATTCAACGGCAAAATGAGGTTCAAGATTACTCTTCCGGCCGGCGCAACCAGGGAGGAAATAATAAACAGCGTCCTTGCCGACGAAAGATCCGCAAAATGGATAGGTGCTTCAACTCCTTCGAATATTATTGTTGTGCCAAACAGGATTGTGAATATCGTTCTTAAATAGAATTATCATCTGTGTTAAAGAGTTCCTTTTTATTAAAATTGCATTCATGTCAATCAGGATAAAACTACTTTTGTCAATTTCAATCATCTTTACAGTGATTTCATGCAGGGATTCTGCAAGGATCACTCCTTTAGATATATCCCAAATTTCAGATACAATTGCTGTCGAAAAACCTGACACCACCCGCTTCATGTATGGTATACCAGCCGATTCATTCGAGCTGGTAACGGGTCACATTAAAAGAAACGGATTCCTTTCGACAATTCTTCTGGAACATGGGATAACCATGCAGGAGATTGACCAGGTCCTGAAAAATTCATCCTCGGTATTTGACGTCAGAAAGATACGGTCGGGGAACGTTTACACCCTGTTTTGCAGCAAGGATAGCATTGGCCGGGCCGGGTACCTGGTCTATGAACACGATCCGTCGACCTGTTATGTATTCAGTTTCAATGATTCATTGAACATAACCCCTTTCAGGAAAGAGGTCAAAAAGATCATAAAGTATGCTTCTGCGACGGTGGAAACATCACTCTGGGATGCAATGGTGGAAGGAGGACTGCATCCAACCCTGGTTGCCGGATTGTCTGAGATCTATGCCTGGACTGTTGATTTTTTCGGCCTGCAAAAGGGTGACTCATTTAAAGTGATCTATGAAGAGATTTTGATTGACGAACAACCGATGGGTGTCGGAAAAATTTTCGGGGCACAGTTTACAGGCTCCGGCTCAACTATATACGCTATTCCCTTTATCCAGGACAGTGTGGAGAGTTTTTACGACAGTGACGGGAACAGTCTGCGAAAAGCCTTTCTCAAAGCGCCGCTGCAGTTCTCCAGGGTTTCTTCACGGTTCTCATCCTCAAGGCTGCACCCTGTTCTGAGGATCCGCCGGCCACATTATGGCGTAGATTATGCGGCACCAGTCGGAACACCTGTCCATTCAATAGGCGACGGACGGGTTACGCGGGCCGGGTTTGAAAACGGTTCGGGTAGAATTGTAAGGATAACTCATAACAGCGTTTATTCAACAGCCTATCTCCATTTAAGCAGATTCGCTCCGGGTATCAATGCCGGCGCAATTGTGAAGCAGGGAGATATTATTGGGTATGTGGGGAGCAGCGGTCTTTCGACCGGGCCACATCTTGATTTCAGATTCTACAGGAACGGTTCGCCTGTCGACCCTCTGAAAGTCGAAGCTCCGCCCGTCGAACCGGTTTTTGAGAAGAACAAATCAGATTTCGAGAAATCCAAAACAGTTGTTCTGAGCCTTCTGAACACCTTCTAGGAAATATCAGGCAACTTAGCCACCAGTTCTTCAACAACGCGCGGATAATGTTCATACTCGAGGGCATGCACCCTGGAAGCAAGCGATTCGGGCGTATCTGAAGGTTCCACACTGCATTCAGCCTGGAAAATAATATCCCCCTCGTCATATTTTCCGTTAACATAATGGATTGTAATGCCTGACACTTTTTCACGACTCGCAATGACGCTCTCATGAACAATATCCCCGTACATTCCTTTTCCGCCGTGCCGGGGCAATAATGCCGGATGTATGTTTATTATCCTATTTTCGTAGGCAGTGAGGATATTATCGGGGATAAGCCACAGGAATCCGGCAAGAACAATAAAGTCAATTTTGTAAAAGGAAAGGTATCTCAGCACTTTATCGGTAACATATAGCTCCTTACGGTCGAAAAAAACTGACCTTATATTTAATGCTGCAGCGCGCTTAAAAACATAGGCTTCACGCCTGTTTGACAGAATCAGGCTAACCTGTGCAGTATTTCTGTTCGAAAAGTACCTGATTATATTTTCAGCATTGGTGCCGGAACCAGAGGCAAAAATTGCTATATTCCTCATTATTTGAAACTTAACTGCTTTTTAGTAATATGGTAATATATTTTTTTAAATTAATATTATTTTATTAATTATCAATATATTATATTGCATTCAAAATAAAAAAACACCAAATCATTTGAAAAATAAAGACAAATATATTTCTTTGCAGGGTTTTTAATCATTATTAATTAAAATTTATAATTATGTCCGACATTGCCACAAGAGTAAAAGAGATAATAGTAGACAAACTTGGAGTTGACGAATCAGAAGTAACTCCTGAAGCCAGTTTCACGAACGACCTTGGAGCTGATTCTCTTGATACTGTTGAGTTGATCATGGAGTTTGAAAAAGAATTCAATATCGGTATTCCTGACGATCAGGCTGAAAGCATCAGCACTGTGGGTGATGCCATCAAGTACATTGAGGAGAATGCAAAATAGATTTGCATTTAAAATAATCCATTTATGAGAAGAGTCGTTGTTACCGGACTTGGAGCGTTAACTCCACTTGGAAATAATTTGGCTGAATTTTGGGAAGGACTTAAAGAAGGCAGGAGCGGATCGGTAATGATCACCCGCTTCAATACCGAAAAGTTCAAAACCAAATTCGCATGTGAATTAAAAGGTTACGACTACTCCAATTATTTCGACAGAAAAGAAGCCAGCAAACTTGATCTCTACTCCCAATATGCGCTTGTTGCTGCAGGGGAGGCAATCAATGATTCAGGAATTAATCTTGATAAGGTAGACAGGGACAGGGTTGGAGTGATCTGGGCATCCGGAATCGGCGGCCTTGATACTTTTTACAAGTCCATAAAAGATTACGTGGAAGGGGACGGGACTCCGCGTTTTAGTCCCTTTTTTATTCCAAAAATGATCAGCGATATTGCAGCAGGGGTTATCTCGATAAAATATGGTTTCAGGGGACCTAATTTTTCCACTGTTTCTGCTTGTGCATCTTCAACGAATTCGATTATAGATGCCATAAACTACATCCGATGGGGAAAAGCTGATATTTTTGTTACCGGCGGTTCAGAAGCTGCTGTCAACGAACCCGGGATAGGGGGTTTTAATGCACTTCAGGCCCTTTCGACAAATAATGCCGAGTTTAAAACTGCTTCCAGACCCTTTGATAAAACCCGCGACGGTTTCGTGCTTGGCGAAGGCGCAGGAGCCCTCATTGTTGAGGCCTATGAGCATGCAGTTGCCAGAGGCGCCAGGATCTATGCAGAGTTTGTTGGCACCGGCATGACGGCGGACGCATACCATGTCACTGCTCCACACCCCGAAGGCCTCGGAGCCACCAATGTTATGAAGCTTGCCATCAGCGACGCATGCATTCAGCCCGAAGATGTGGATTATATAAACGTCCACGGAACTGCTACACCACTTGGCGATATTTCCGAGACAAAAGCCATTAAGAATGTTTTCGGGGAACATACTTACAAGCTTAATATCAGTTCAACCAAATCAATGACCGGCCATCTGCTGGGCGCCGCAGGTGCAGTCGAGGCGATTGCTTCCATAATGGCTGTTGTCAATGATACCGTACCGCCAACAATTAACTTTTCGACACCTGACCCGGAAATTGATCAGAAACTGAATCTTACCCTTAATAAAGCGCAGTTCAGAAAAATCGGGTATGCAATAAGTAACACTTTTGGCTTCGGAGGCCACAATGCTTCGATAGTTATAAAAAAAGCTGATTTTTAGTGTCTCTCTTCCAGACAAAAAAGAACGGAACTTATTTATTGAACAAGCAGGAATTCAGTTCCCGCCTGAAAAGAATTACGGGTATCCGGACCACTAATTTGAGAATATACGAAGCAGCTTTTATACACCGTTCAGCAACCTATTCCCTTCCTGACGGGAAAAAGATCAATAACGAAAGGCTTGAATTTCTGGGTGATGCCGTACTTGATGCAATTCTCTCGGATTACCTTTTTGACAAATTTCCCGATGCCCGCGAGGGATTCCTTACCAAAATACGTTCAAGGGTCGTAAACCGTGAAGTGCTTAATCAACTGGCTCTTTCGATGGGATTGGATAAGCTCCTTGTGAGCAACGTCAGTTCCACGCATCCTACCAGAAACCTGTACGGTGATGCCCTTGAGGCGCTGATAGGGGCAACTTTCCTCGACAAGGGCTTTAAAAAAACAAAAAAGCTCTTTATAAGCAGGGTTTTTAACAAGTATCTCGATCTCCAGAACATTGTAAATACTGACACCGATTATAAAAGCCTGGTCTTCGAATGGGTGCAGAAGCATAAAACCAGTCTTACCTTCACCTATAACGAGGATTACGACTTTAATCTGAAACAATCGGTCTTCTCAACCACCCTGATAATCAACAGGGAAGAATTCGGGAAAGGCCAGGGCGCTTCGAAAAAGGAAGCTGAACAGGAGGCTGCCGGAATAGCATGGGCTAAACTCAAAAAAATCACTGCCGGACAGCTTTCCGATTTTGAACTGTTCCATACTTCATAACACCAGTCAATCGTAATGAAGGGCCCCCAAAAGATAACCCGTGTACACCTGGATGTAAATGATCAGGATGAACCTTCAGTTTTTGGAATTGTAACTGCAGATCCTGATTATAAGTTTACATTGAAACTGAACAGGAAGCTCCATATTCTCTTAAAAGCCTTCGATCCGGTAAAGATCCGTGATAATGAAGGAAAAGAATTGATATTCAGTAAATTCTCCGATAAGAAAGGTGCTCCGGAACTGGTTTTTGACCTTTTTTCAAACAGGTCGGGGAAAAATTTTCTTGTTAAAAAGCTGGAGAATGTCGATTTTTTATTCATGGTTCATGATCATGAAAAAAATTGGCAGAGCGAAGATCTCACCACCCAACTGCGTGAAATTGATAATGTTACGGCTGTATTTAATCTTGATTTTAAAACTCTGAAAGATAAGAATCTGAAGTATCTGATATAATGGTTTTGACTTGAATGAGGTAAAAAAGAAGAGCCGCCGGGCGGCGGCTCACTTTTGATAACCCTAAAACTAACCTAACCTATGAAAAAAACCTCTATTAAGACTAAAACAAATATCATGCCAAAACCTTTACAAAGATAAAACCTAAATTTGTAATAAAAAAGTTTTTTTCACTCTGCAATGTGAAATTAACAATACTTTAATGAATTGTTAAAATTTTTCACTTTTTTGCGGCATTGTAAACAGCAAGAAAGTACCCCTGCCTGCCTTTACTGTTGTTAAAGTAAGTTAAAGAGTGGGTTAATACAAGATATACAAGTATTTTTGTAACTGTATGAAACGGAAAACTATAGTATTCCTTGCTGTGTTTTTCTTTCTGGTCATTTCCGGCCTGATTCTGATTCAGCTCTACTGGATCAGAAATGCCATTGATATTAATGATCAGCAGTTCCGATACAATGCAAACAAAGCTCTCGAATCGGTTGTCCTCGACCTTGAAGAACAGGAACTGATCGACCGGATCATTGATGAGATCGATCCCGCCTCCTCCGATTCCGTCACGCTCCTTGTACCTGCTAATTCCCCCCTGGCAAAAAAGTTGCAGGGTTATCAGCCCGATTCCAAGCTACTTGAGATGTACGGCCTCGATAATCCGGAACGACCGATTGAAATAACAAGCTCGGGCCAGAAAATTTATATTTCAGCAATGGAAATGTCTCCGTTCCCTGAAGAAGAAATAACTGAACCATCGGCTCAGACCATTAGCGCCGGGATCACCGGCAGGGTTACAAATAAAATAGTGTTTCTCGAAACCATAATGGAAAAGATCCTGAAAGCGACCCCTGACATCAGAGACAGGATCAATCCGGAAAAAGTTTATGCCCAACTGCGTACTGCCCTGAACAATGTAGGTATCCATCTCGATTTTGAGTTTTCAATCCGTTCGGGAAGGCTGGGAACAATCTGGAGTACCCCGGGTTTTACCGACGCACCAGGGACTAACAAGTTCATAATACAACTTTTTCCAAACGATCCTGTGCCCGGACAAGCCCAGATAGTACTTTACTGTCTCCAGGAGCAGCAATATAAATTTGACAAGATTGGAAGGCTTGGAGGCCTTTCCCTTTTGTTCACGCTGCTTCTTATCCTTCTTTCTACCGGAACCTTTATCGTGATTTTCAGGCAGAAAAAGATGTCGGAAATAAGAAGTGATTTCATCAATAATATGACCCACGAGCTGAAGACACCTATTTCAACCATCTCGCTGGCTTCGCAAATGATGGCCGACAAAACCATCCCTCCGAGGAATAAGGATATCGATCATCTGGCCAATGTAATTTCAGACGAAAGCATGCGGCTTAAATTCCAGGTCGAGAAAGTGCTTCAGATGGCTATTTTTGAGAAGGTTAACACAAAACTCTCCTTTTCCCGGACAGACATTCACAGCATTATTGACAGGGCAGTTGACAGTTTTGCGCTTCAGTGTGAAACCAGGAAAGCATCAATCAAAAAGGATTTTTCGGCTTCCAATCCCGAAGCTATGGTCGATGAGATCCATTTTCTCAATGCAATTTCAAATCTGATCGACAATGCCCTGAAATATTCTTCCGCGAATCCGAAGATCTCAATTACAACGCGTAACTACAGGCATGGCATACTAATAGCAGTTGAAGACAACGGTATTGGTATCAGCAAAGAAAACCAGAAGAGGATCTTTGATAAGTTTTACCGGGTTCATTCAGGAAATGTCCATAATGTTAAAGGATTTGGACTGGGGTTAACCTATGTAAAAAAGATCGTAGAGGAACATAACGGGAACATAAAGATCGAAAGCCAGGTTAACAAAGGAACAAAATTCACTGTTTATATTCCACAAAACGGATTAAGATGAACAAAAAAATTCTATTGGCTGAAGATGACAGCAACCTTGGTTCTCTGCTAAGGAATTATCTTGATGCAAAGAATTATGAAACGACGTTATTTATAACCGGAAAGGCAGCCTTATCCGGTTTTTCGGCAGAAAAGTTTGACCTGTGCATTCTCGATATAATGATGCCTGAGATGGACGGCCTCACTCTGGCAAAAGCTGTCCGGGATATCAACCCGGCGATACCTGTCATCTTCCTGACTGCCAGAAATCAGAAGGAAGATGTACTTGAGGGATTCAGGACAGGGGGAGATGACTATATCACCAAACCCTTTTCAATGGAGGAGCTCCTTTACAGGATCGAGGTGATATTCAGAAGAACGGCAGGGTCAGCGACACCCGCTGAAGAGGGACTCTTCCAGATTGGTGCATATTTATTTGACAGCAAGCGGCAGCTGCTTCTTTACAACGATGAGCGCATAAACCTTACCACAAAGGAATCAGAGCTGCTGAGCCTGCTGTACAACCATAAGAATGAGATCCTTGAGCGTAATTTTGCCCTGAAAAACATTTGGATTGATGATAACTACTTCAATGCCAGGAGCATGGATGTATATATTACCAGATTGAGGAAGTACCTTAAGAAGGATCCTTCCGTAAAGATCCTGAATATCCATGGCAAGGGTTACAGGCTGATCTGTTAGCCGGATTACTTTCGGGCGGCGGACGTTTAATCGAGTTTCAGCACTGCGAGAAAAGCCTGCTGGGGAACTTCCACATTACCAACCTGGCGCATCCGTTTCTTACCCTTCTTCTGCTTCTCAAGAAGCTTCCGCTTTCTGGTT
>Ga0105095_10001861_pt1 | contig 11232 bp, 10 predicted proteins | sample PPLLak2March2015_2_FD_79180 | JGI IMG/M metagenome (GOLD analysis project Ga0105095, IMG submission 79180) | Freshwater sediment microbial communities from Prairie Pothole Lake near Jamestown, North Dakota, USA - PPLs Lake P8 Core (3) Depth... | ecosystem: Environmental > Aquatic > Freshwater >... | reverse complement strand
GTCGACGGGACATTCCGGTGCACGAGCACCTGGCCCGTCGTGTCGAGGATGCAGACGTACATCGTCTTCACATGCAAATCGATCCCGCAATAGTACTGGTGCTGGCGGTTGTAGACTCGCCTCGGTCCTCCTCCTGCGCGGTTGCGCATTGCCCTGCGCCAGCCTACTGACAATCAGTAGGCGCAGGGGGAGGGCTGTATGAGAATCCCACGGCTGAAGCCGACAGCGACTGGCGCTTCGGCCCCCTGATCGCTGAGAATCATCGCAAGGCCGCTGCGGCTTAGCCGTAGGCGTTAGACGGACAGGATTCGACCCGAAGCGATGAACACGGGCACCTATCCAATGCTCGTAGGGCTGTTGGTCGTAATCCTCGCGGCTGCGGAGGTGCCGTGCTCGGCGCAGGGCGATACCTCTCCGCACATGGAGCGATTCGTCGAAGTCAACGGGATCGCTCTCCACGTCCTCGACTGGGGTGGTTCTGGCCCGAACTTGGTGTGCCTCACGGGCTTCGGCGACACCGCGCACACCTTCCGATTCAATTGCCGCGCGGTTCCGAGGTCGATTTCGAGTCGTCGCCATGACCCGACGAGGGGTCGCGCCATCGTCCCGGCCAGCCAGTGGCTACGATCAAGCCACACTCACCGGGGAGGTCTTGCACGTGCTGGATGCCCTGGGGATCCGGACCGCGCACTTCGTGGGCCATTCGATGGCGGGCGTCGAGATGACCGAGCTTGCGCGGCAGTATCCAGAGAGAGTGCTGAGCCTTGTCTATCTCGATGCTGCCATCGACGCCGCCGAAGCGGCTCGAGTCATGAGACTGGATCCAATGATTGGAACACCCGCCTCGCCCGACACTCCATCTGGGCAGATCGATCTGTGGTGGAACACTTACTCTCCAAGCTTCCGCGTGCTGCGGTCACCAGCGCTGGCATTCTTCGCGTCCCAGAGTCGCCATCCCTATGTGCCACCAGACGCCTCTGAGGCGACGCGGCAGCGAGCGAATACCTACTGGGCCACGGAGGCGACAGCTTTAGTGGAGCGGATGGTCGCAAAGTTCAGACGCGAGGCCATTCGTGGAGAAGTCGTCGTGTTGACCGAGGCCAGCCATCACCTCTACAGGGACAGGGAAGCCGATGTGGTCGCGCGAATGAACGAGTTCTACAACAAGATCCTGAAGTGAAATCGCCGCTAACCACGGTAGCGCCGGACCCGTCCGGAGCGCGACTTGCCGCCAACCCCCACTGCTGGCGCGACAGAGACGCAGACCTGTTGCGATTGAGCGGCACCCGTTGCGTAGGTCGGCGTTTCTGGAACCGAACCCGCAGGATAACGAACCGTCGATCGCCCCGTCCTTCAGTACGGCGACACGCGCCACCCGCACCCTGACAGCCGCAGGCCACGCACGCGCGGCCCTTTTGCGCACGCTGTTCTGATCGTGCCGGAGGAGCGACTGACCGGCCGGCCGAGCGGGAAGCGCGGCCGGGGCACCCCGCCCGGGCGCCTCACGCCGGGACCGAAGTCCCGGCGCTCCGCACTCCGCACGCGGCGCTCCGTACGCTTTTCAGCGCTTCACCAGCGCGACGCGGAACCCGATGAACGGCCTCCGCGCCCCAGGATCCGCCGCGCCCCTCGCGGACGCGCGCACCGTCCGCGCGGGATCGCCGAAGTGCCCGCCCCGCATCACCCACAGCGCATCGGCCTCGAGGTTCGCGCGATCGTCGGACGGATCGTACGGGTACGGCTGGTACGGACTGCTCGTCCACTCCCACACGTTCCCGCTCATGTCAGCGAGGCCGTACGGGCACTCCGGGCACGGGTACGTGCCCACAGCCGCCGTCCCCTGGTTCTCGTAGTTCGCGCGATCGCGACGCGGCTCGCTGCCCCACGGATAGCGCCGCCCGTCCGTCCCGCGCGCCGCCTTCTCCCACTGGGCCTCGCTCGGCAGCGTCACGCGCCAGCCCTCGGCCAGCAACTGCTTCACGTGCGCGGGCGTGTCAGGCGAACTCTTCAGTTGCCCTTCCAGCCACCGGCAATACGCCAGCGCGTCGGGCCACGAGACGAACGCCACCGGGTGCGTGGGCGGGCCGGCCAGCGCATTCGGATCCACCTTCCACGGGGACACGCGCGCGAACGCCGTGAACTGCGCCACTGTCACCTCGTGACGCGCGATGTAGAACGTCGGCAGGTCCACCGTGCCCGTCCCCTGCGTGGGCGACCACCGCTCGTTGTCGAACGCCGAAGGATCTGTCGCGGGATCCGCGCCCATCACGAAGGGCCCGCCCGGCACTTCGACGAGCTCGGGGAACCGCGCGCCCGAGACCGCAGGTGCGCCCGGTCCCCCTTGCGCACGCGCCACCTGCGCGCGGGTCGGCGCCAGGAGCAACAGCAGGACGGCGGACAAGGCCGCGCGCCGCCTCATCGCGACGCCGACCGCTTCTCGCACGCGAAGCTCCAGCCGTGGCGGCACGCCCGCTCGTAGAGCTCCGGCTCCGGCATGTCCAGCAGGTTTGGCCCGCTTTCGCGGACGAGCAGGCGAAGGTCCAGCGCGCGCGGGTTCGTGGTGACCGGCGCCGTCTGATCCAGCAGGTTCACGCACCCCGGCTGGAACCGCGTCTCGCACGCGCGCGAAAAATACGCCAGCGCGCGGTCCGTGTCGGCGGGCACCAGCTGCCCCGCGAGGTAGTGCCGACCCAGCTCGTTGCACGCCCACCCGGCGTTGTCGCCGCAATACGACCCCTCGATCATCAGCAGCCGCGCGCAGGCCCCCGGCCGGTTCTCGGCGCACGCCTGCTGCCAGAACGGCAGCGCGTCGCCGCGGTGCATGCCGTCGGTCCGGCCCAGGCCCGTCATCCCGCCGAAGAACAGGATCCATGCGGCCATGTGCGCCAGGTTCATCCGCCCGAGCGGGCCCACCAGCCCCAGCCGCGCCAGGATCGGCTGCTCGCCGAGCGCCACCACCGCGCGGTCGATGGCCGGCACCAGGAGGTTCAGCAGCGGCACCATCATCAACTTGTCGTAGAAGGTGGGCAGGCCCATGGCGCCCAGCAGCGCATACAACCCGAAGACACCAAGGCCGTACAACACCCCGAAAACAGCGCGCCCCAGCGGCGTCCGCGGCGACGTGGACGGATCGGTCACCAGCAGGTGCATGCCGAGGAACACCGCGGCCGGGATCTCCGAGTCCACGAAGTACGGCACGCCCGTGACCGCCATGTAGAGCGCGCTGGCGCCGAACAGCGTGGCCGCGGCCGACGCCGTGACCGGCGTAATGGCGAAGAAATACATGACCACCAGGCCAATTGCGAACAGCACCAGGTAGATGCGCGGCCCGAGGCTGAAGGTGGTGTTGATCTCCTGGGCCCAGGTCAGGTCCGTCGTGCCCGTGACCAGCAGCCCGACCGAGAACAACGCCAGCGAGAAGGCCGACGGGTTGAAGATGTGCACCCGCTTGCCGTTCCGCTCCCACTGCACGAAGGCCTTGCCCAGGAAGCCCACGGCCAGCAGCAGGAACTGCAGCGCGAACCAGTCGTCCTTGAACCAGAGGAACAGGTTCGTGCTGAAGACGATGGGGAACGGACCGAAGCCCGGCACCCAGGCCACGCGCTTCGACCACGCCAGCAGGATGTCGAACGCGTAAGCAAAGAGCAGCTGCCCGGCCAGGAGGGGCATGAAGTCGTAGACCGGCGGCCAGTACCAACCCCAGTAGGCGTAGACGCCGAGGTGGCAGAACATCTGGATGTAGTGCTGGGAGCGCGGCATGAACGGCCCCAGGGCCGGGGCTCCTTCGGTGCGCGCGCGGACGGCCAGCACCAGCTGCCAGGCCAGCAGCAGCACCGCGGCGCCCCAGAACGACCAGGTCAACGGCTCGCTCTGGCGGATTCGGGGCAGGAGGCTCACCGCCAGCAGACCGGCCGTCAGCGCCAGCGGTGCGAGGAACACGCCCATCGAGCTGGACGCGGACGAAGGTGAAGGTGCGGCGGGGCCGGGCTTACCGGGGCGGCGCTCCCGGCGCCGAGCGGACGGATTCGAAGCGCTCACGGTCATTCGCTTGTACACCAGCGCTACAACCGGCGCAACGACGAGCGGGCCGGAGGCCCGCGCCCGCCGGATCGTGGTTGACGCCCGCCCCGGCTCGCAGCATACTTTGGCGCGCCGTTGCGGCCCGTGGTGTCTCCACCAGGGGCTGGATCGGCGCGGACGTGCGCTAGACCGTCTAACCCGAGGTGCTCATGAGGACAGGAACAACGCGCAGCTGGACCACACCCGCCCTGGTCGGGCTGATGGCCGTGGTCGTCGCCCTGGTCGTAGCCGGCCTGCCCGGCAGCGCTCAGCAGAAAGGCGAGTGGCCGGGCATCACCGGAGGGCACACCTCCACCCGCTACTCGGCGCTCGACCAGATCAACGCGTCGAACTTCAACAACCTGACGACGGCCTGGGAGTGGAAGGGCGAGGTGCCCGGCTTCGAGATCGGCGAGATCAACGGGCGCGGCCTGCCGATCTACGTGGACGGGATGCTCTACACCACGTCCGGCCCGAAGCGCACGGTCGTCGCCATGGACCCGGCCACGGGCAAGACGGTGTGGGCGTTCCAGGAGCCCTCGACCCCACGTCACGATTACTCCATGCGCTCGAACCACGGCAAGGGCGTCACCTTCCATCGGCTGAACGGGCGCGGCGTCATCATCATCGTCACGCCGGCGTTCTTCGTGCACGTGCTCGACGCCAAGACCGGGCAGCCGGTCGAGAACTGGGGCTCGGGCGTGCCCATCCCGGGCTTCCCCAAGGGCGGATCGATCGACCTGCTGAAGGACGTCATCGCCGACTGGGAGCCGTGGACCTCGTCCAAGCAGACCTACGACCCCGCCAAGGGCCTGCCGCTCGAGCTCGGCTACATCACCAGCTCGTCGCCGGCCATCGTCGTCAACGACGTGCTGGTGGTGGGCAACTCCGCCGAGCAGGGCTACAACCAGACGCGCATCGAGAACGTGCCGGGCGACATCCTCGGTTACGACATGAAGACCGGGAAGTTCATGTGGAAGTTCCACATCCTCCCGCGGCCGGGCGAGTTCGGCCACGAGACGTGGGAGAACGACGCGTGGAAGTGGACCGGCGATATCTCGTCCTGGGCGCCGCTGTCCGCGGACGATGAGCGCGGCCTGGTATACATCCCGACCAACGGCGCCACGATGGACTACTTCGGCGGCTTCCGGCCGGGCGACAACCTGTTCGGCACCAGCCTCATCGCGCTCGACGTGAAGACGGGCAAGCGCGTCTGGCACCACCAGCAGGTGAGGCACGACATCTGGAACTACGACAACCCCAACGCGCCCGTGCTGCTGGACGTGAACGTGAACGGCCAGCGCATCCCGGGTGTGTTCAGCGTGACCAAGCAGTCGTGGGTCTATTCCTACAATCGGCAGACAGGCCAGCCGATCTGGCCCTTCGTGGATAGGCCCATAGCGCAGTCGCAGGTGCCGACCGAGAAGCTACCGGCCACGCAGCCGTTCGTCACCAAGCCGGCGCCCTTCGACCTGCAGGGACGCACGGAAGCGCACGTCATCGACTACACGCCGGAGATCAAGAAGCTGGCGCTGGAACGGGCCCGTGAGTGGGACCTGCTGGCGCCCCTCTTCGCGGCGCCGCGGCATCGCGGCAATGCCGAGGGCAAGGGCCACGTGAACATCTGTCCTGGCGGCGGCGGCGGGGCCAACATCACGGGACCACCGGCAGCCGACCCGGCAACGGGCATCCTGTACATCACCTCGACGAGCGGCTGCTCGCCCACGCTGCTGGCGCCGGCGATCGAGCGTGACAACCCGCGCATGACCGGCAAGACCGTGGCGGCGTGGGCGACCACCCGCGGCGCCGCGCCGCCGCGGCCCAAGCCCGATCCGAACGATCCGCTGGCCGGCATCCCCGACCTGTTCAAGGGGCCAGTGGGCCGTATCACGGCCATCGACATGAACACCGGCGAGCACCTGTGGATGATTCCTCACGGCGACATGGACGCGAAGGCGCAGGACGCCTTCCGCAACAACCCGCTGCTGAAGGGCGTGACCGTGGACACCAACTGGGGCCGGCGCGGCCACGCCGCCATGGCCGCCACCTCGACGCTGCTCTTCGCCACGGGTCAGACCGCCGACGGCCGGCCGCACCTCTTCGCCATCGACAAGAAGACCGGCAAGCGCGTGGGCGCGGTGCCGACCGTGCGGATGGGCACCTACGGCCTGATGACCTACCTGCATCAGGGCAAGCAGTACGTTGTCATCCCGATGAACGGCGGCTACCAGGCGATGGCGCTGCCGTAGAGGGAAGAGAGAAGTGAGAAGTTAGAAGGTAGAAGTGAGAAGTCAGAGGCCGGGCTCCTTCGGGGGTCCGGCCTTTCTCACTTTCTACGGGTCACTCTTCACGTCGCTTACCGGACGAGCGGCGCTTCGCCGCAAGGCGACGAACCACCGAGGCGCTCGTCAGCTCCCGCACCGCGTCCTTCCCTACCCACGCTGCGTTGAGGTCCGCCGAGGCGGCCAGGCGGCGCGCCACCTCCACCGCCGCGGCGTTGAGTGCGGCGTTGCGCTTGCCCACCGCGCGAAGCGCCATGTTCACGGCCTTCTTCACGTAGTGCCGATCGTCGGTCGCCGCCTGCTCGACGAGCGCCAGGCCCTTGAGGAACGGCTCGTCGCCAGCGGCCTTGTCGTGCACGGTGAGCCCCCACAGCAGGGCGAAGGCCGCGCGCTTCACGTACTCGTCATTCCGGCCGGCCCAGGCGTTCACTTTTGACCACGCGTGGGGCGTGCGGTCGAACAGCACGAAGCACACGGTGTCGCAGAGACCCCAGTTGTCGAAGTCGCGGCACCAGCGGTCCATCTGCGCGGGTGTCACGCGCGCGGCCTCGTCCACGTACGCGGCCAGCACGCGCGCTTCGTACCACCCCGTCTTCCACAGCCCCGCGGCCAGGTCGTGGCTGCGGCCCAGCTGTTTCCCGAGCGCCTGCACGTCGCGCATGGCCACGCCAAAGGCCTTGTCCGTGGGGATGGCGTAACGCGCCATGCCGTCGCGGCCGGCCTTGCTGCCGTGGCGCTTCAACCAGCCGACGGCCCCCTGGACGTCGTCCGGGGCCATCGCTAGGTGGTCGTCACCTTGACCGGCGTGAACTCCGAGAAGAGCTGCGCGGCCTCGGGCACCTGCGCGATGGGGACGTAGTCGCACGCGCCCGCGTACTCCTCCCACATCTTCAGCACCACCGGGTGGCCGTGCGCGGCATCGATGGCCTCGCGCGAGGCCCACTCGAAGACCTCGACGAACGTCCCGTCGGCGGCCTCCATCGTGACGGGCGGCCGGTCCGTGACCAGGCCGAGCGAGCGTAGCGTCGCGACGTGTTGCTGCAGCATTGCCCGGAGCGCGTCCTGCCGGCCGGGCTTCGGGCGGTAGCAGGCGATGACGATGCGGCCCATGCGCGGCTCCTTTCGGGCGGATTGTGCCACAGGCGTGGCCGAAGTCAGCCGACCGACCAGAAGGGGCCCACGAGGCCGTGCCGCGCGAAGGTGCTGGCAACGCGCGCCTGGTCGGCGCGCTCCCAGTCGCGCTCGAGGCGCGTGGCGTACCAGTCGACGCCGAGGTCGTAGACTGCCTGAGGCGACAGCACGGCGCCCGCGCTCAGGCCCCTGTGCCTCAGCCAGTCTTGCAACTCGCCCTCCGACCGGAAGGCGCAGATGTTGGCTCAGGTGTAGCCGATGTCGTCCCAAAACCGAGCCGCAGGCACGAGGAAGTGGATGACGCCCTTACCGCGGACCACCCCGTCCGTGACCTCGAACGTCACCGGCTCGCCGGTTCCCGGTGCGTGTGTCTCGAGCCGCCCGTCGCCGAACAGGCCGAGGATTGACAGTCCGTCCCAGGCGCAGTTGGCGAACCAGCGCCGGTCGCCAATGGAGACGACGAAGTCCGTCGGGACGGCCGAGAACGGATGCGCCATCCAGACAGACTCGCCGTCGGGCTGCAGCACGAGGCAATGCTCGCGCGCCAGCGCCTGCAGCGCCGCAACAACCGCGTCTCTCGTCGAGCCAAGGCTCGCGGCGAGGCCGTCGGGAGTCGGCGCGCGACCGATATCCCGGAAGCTCGCGTAAACGGCCGCCCGCACGTCGCGCTCGAAGCCGGTCATAGACGTGCCCTCTGCCGCGTCGGACTCCTCAGCTGCCCAGGCAGACTCCTCGTCCGCCCAACGGCGTCGAATCTCGGCCCCACGCCTGCGCCGTCGTCGCACGGCCAGCGCCGCGATGCCGATGACGCCCAGCCATAACACGGTGGATGAAGCGATCAACGGGATCCAGACCGTCCAGGTGCGCTGGCGGTCCCAGAACGCCGACTCGAACGTGGGGATCGACTGTGCGGTCACGCTGGCGACGGCGTACTCGAACGTTCGGCCCTGCGCGACCGAGCGGAGGATGCCCGCCGGCGCCCCGGCGCCGTGCTCGCGCATCAGGTCGCGCACCACCGCGGCCGCCAGCGAGTAGCCGCGCGTCTGCTGGCCCTGGTTGCCCAGGAAGAGCGCGTCGATCGCGGAGAGGTCGAGGCGCGGGCCGAAGAGCAGCGCCGACGCGAGGCGCGTGCGGTCCTCCAGTGCCCACGGTCGCTCGACGGCCATCGCAAATCCCTCGTGAAACCACCGCGGCACGGGCCGGCCGGCGGCGGCGCGTCCGATCAGCACGTGAGCCACCTCGTGGCGCAGCACGTCTTCCAGCGTGTCGTGCGGGTACATCGGCGAGCGCGACGGGAACAGCACGATGAGCCCGTCCTCGACGACGGCGAACCCCGACGCCCACGGCGGCACCATTCGTGCCCACTCGCTGAGGGGCGTGGCCAGCACCACGCGCATGGGCGGCCCGGGCACCTCGAGGCCGACGAGCCGGACGATGGTGGAAAGCGGGCGGAGGTCCCACGATTCGAGCCTGGCACGTGCGGGTGCCAGTTCGGGCGGCGCCTCGATGACCAGCACGGGTGGCGGCTGCGCGAGGGCTGGCAACCCGGTCAGGATTAGGGCGCCAAGGGCGATGGCCGCGAGCCGCATCCCCTATTGTGGCCCCACCTTCGCGATTGATATGTGACCATATAGTCACATATCATCATTTTCGGCCCAAATGGACGACGTCTTCAAGGCGCTGGCGGATCCGACGCGCCGGCGCCTGCTCGACGCGCTCTTCGAGAAGGACGGCCAGACGCTGACTTCTCTGGAGCAGCGCCTGCCGATGACGCGCTTCGGCGTCATGAAGCACCTGCGCGTGCTGGAGCAGGCGGGCCTGGTCGTGACGAAACGGCGCGGGCGCGAGAAGCTGCACCTCCTGAACCCCGTCCCCATCCGGCTCGTGCACGACCGCTGGGTGAGCAAGTACGCCGAGCCCTGGGCCGCGACGCTCAGCGACCTCAAACACCAACTGGAGGCCAGGACCATGGAACGAGTCTTCGAGATCTACATCAAGACCACGCCGGAGCGGCTGTGGGACGCGATCATCAATCCGGCGCTGCGGGCCAAGTACAACTTCGGCGCGTCGATCGCCAGCGACTGGAAGCCCGGCTCCCCTTACACGATGAGTGCCCGCAACGGCACGGTGATCCTGGGCGAGGGCGAGATCCTGGAGGTGGACCCGCCGCGGCGGCTGGTCCAGACGATGACGGCGCTGTGGGACGAGGACGTGAAGCGCGAGGGGGCATCGCGCATCACCTGGGAGATCGAGGCGGTGGGCGACTCGTGCCGGTTGACGGTGACGCACGACCAGCTGCGCGAGGGCGCCAACGACCAGCTGTATGGCGGCTGGCCGATGATTCTCTCCGGGCTGAAGACGCTGCTCGAGACCGGGGAGCTGCTGACGACGCCGGGTTCGCAGCTCTGGGCAACGGCCGGCTAACCGGGCCGGTGCCCGCGTCTCGATCCGGCGGCCGGCACTGCGGGCCCGGTGATCCCCGGGGCCCGCAGGCAAATTCCGCGTGTTACTTCACCACGACGCCGCAGGCGAGGCGGTCACCTGCGTTGCCCGTCGGGTCGGTCTTGAGGTCGTCGGCCGACGCGTGAATCACGATGGCCGTGCCGCCGCCGGCGAACACCGAATTGGCGCCCGTACCCATGCTGACGAGCTTGTTGGTCACCGACCCCTTGGCCGTGCCGTTGGCCGCCACGGTGATATTCGGCATGTCACCGGCATGTGGGCCCTCGGGGTTCTGCAGTCCGTGCTTCTTCCCCTCGGGGTTGAAGTGCGGGCCGGCCGAGGTAAAGGGCGGCTCGCACTTCGCCACCTGGTGGATGTGCAGGGCGTGCTCTCCCGGCGGGAGCCCCTTGAGGTCGTAGGCGAGGGTGACGCCCCCACCGCTGGCGGGTGAGACCATCACCATGCCCACGTCCTGGCCCTTCGCGTCCTTGAGGGTCACATGGGTCATCTGCGCGCTCACGGTCAGCGCAGTCGCGGCAAGCACGGCAACAACGAGCGAAAGTGTACGGGTCATGGCACTCCTGTGTGTGAAGCGGTGATACAAGACTACCCTGCGTCCGCCCGGGCGCCAACACATCCACTCGCGGAGTTGAATACAGAGCTCGGGGCCCGCAGCGCTGGCAGACGTCAGATGTCGATGAGGAGCACGTCCGGCGGTGCCCAGGTGCGGAAGGGCACCTCGACGCCGCCGATGCCGCGCGACACGTAGACGTCGGCGCCGTTCAGCCGCGCGAAGCCGCCCGGATACTGGCGACACAGATTGCCCGCGGGCATGAAGAGCGGCCCCCACGGCGTGGCCACGTGACCGCCGTGCGTGTGCCCGCAGAGGAAGAGATTGAAGTCGAACGCGGCCGACGAGTGCAGGCCGTCCGGGCCATGGCACAGCACGATGCGCACGGCCTCGCCATTGGTCTGGGCAAAGGCCGCCGCCGCATCGCACCGGCCCGTCCAGGGATCGTCCAGTCCCACCACCACCACGTCGTGCCACGGATCGGGCAGCGTGACGGCCTGGTTGACGAGCACCGTGGCGCCCGCATCCGTCAGCGTCTCGACGATGGCCCGATCGTCGGTCCAGAGATCGTGGTTGCCGAGCACGGCAATCTTCGCCGGCGCAGACACGGACGAGACCAGTCGCCACAGCACATCGAGACGCGCGGGCGTGGCCTCTAGGAAGATGTAGTCGCCGCCGAGCAGCAGCACGTCGGGCTCGGCGCGACGGATGATGTCGAACGCCCTGTCGAGCAACGGCAGCGGCGTC
>Ga0105095_10001858_pt1 | contig 11245 bp, 9 predicted proteins | sample PPLLak2March2015_2_FD_79180 | JGI IMG/M metagenome (GOLD analysis project Ga0105095, IMG submission 79180) | Freshwater sediment microbial communities from Prairie Pothole Lake near Jamestown, North Dakota, USA - PPLs Lake P8 Core (3) Depth... | ecosystem: Environmental > Aquatic > Freshwater >... | reverse complement strand
TTATAAGAATTACGATATCGCCGTGACTGATCAGATCGTCCAGGAGGGCTGGAGTCTTAAATGAAGATTCAGGGATCGTTGCCTTTATCAGCGATATCAACTCCTCGTAGTTGCGTCTGTCAACGGCAGAAAACTCAAGTATTTCACTGCCAGTCTGATTCTTAATTCTTTCCCTGAAGCTGGCATCAGGTTTATCCAGGTCCGACTTATTGTGAATGATTATGAATGGGATCCCCTGGCTGCGGAACTTTCCGATGAGGTCATCTTCATAATCCCCCCAGTAATTTTCCGTAACAATTAGCATTGCCATGTCAATTATCTCAAGTGTTCTCAGAGTCCGTTCGACCCTCTTTTCACCCAGGTCGCCGGAATCGTCTATCCCTGCAGTGTCGACAAGGATTACGGGTCCGAAGCCGGTTATCTCGAATGATTTCTTTACCGGGTCAGTTGTGGTGCCGGCCATTTCAGAGACAATGGCAATATCCTGACCTGCAAGACAGTTTATGAGGCTGCTCTTGCCGTTGTTCCTTCGGCCGTATATCCCAATATGTGGTTTTGCCTCCCTGCCTTTTGTCATTTTTCAATAAAATATCGTGCAAAATTAAGAAAAATATTGCCATTTGCATTTCCCGCTGATTGACGCCGGCTCCGGGTGAAGTTGGTCCGTAATGCGAGCGTCCCTGAAAATTATTAATTTAGCCGCGATTAGTTTGCTTCCGGACTTACTGATAATTGACCCGAAGCAGGTGACCGAAATATCTTTTCAGGATTAGCGTTTTCTTAGTTATGAAGAACAACAGGCTGCATTGGAGCATTTTATATATTGGTTTTATAATTCTTCTCGTGTTCCTGATCAGTGCGACAGGCAAGGCCCAGATGTTGAAGGATACCATTGCAATAAACCTGATCAAAAAAGGAATAGGCAGCATTTACAACATGGAGTTCAAAGATGCGGAGACCATATTGACGAAACTTAATGTGCAGTATGCCGGACACCCGGCTTCCAATCTGTTCAGGGGCATTCTGATCTACTATAAGAACTATCCTCTCCACCCAGCCAATCGTGAATCAAAAAACTTTGAACAACAGCTTAAAGCGGGCATTCAGCTGTGCGAGGCAACGGAAGGATGGCTTGACGATCCTGAGAGGCTTTTGATCGACATTTGTTCGAGAGGATTACTGTTGTTGTATTATGCTGAAAATGACCTGAACAGGGAGGTAATACCCATGGTGATAAGCTCTTATAAGTGCGTTATGAAATCTTTCGAATTTACCTCTGTTTACCCCGATTTCTATTATTTTACCGGGCTCTATAATTATTACAGGGAGGCATATCCCGAACATCACCCGGTTTATAAGCCGGTTGCAATGTTATTCCGTTCCGGCGACATGAAGAAAGGTCTGAAGGAGCTTCAATATTCCGCTGAAAATTCAATTGTACTTAATGCCGAGTCCTATTTAATACTGTTGTGGATCAACATCTACTTTGAAAAGAATTATCCAAAAGCATTGGATTACAGTAAGATTCTGCACCGGAACTATCCGTCAAATCTTTTATTCAGGGGTGAATATGTAAAAACCCTGTGTCTTCTTAAAAAGTATGATGAAGCTGAAAAAATAATGAGCTTACCGGCAGCCGATAACTCTTACTATAAGGCGCAGCTTGCAATTTTCAACGGACTGGTTCAGGAGAAGAAATATCAAAATACTGACGCTGCGGAAAGATTTTACAACTGGGGAATAAATGACCTCGAGAAGTTCAGTGAACGGGGTGAGGAGTTCAGGGAAATCGGGTACAGGGGACTAAAAAGGCTGGAAGCTATGAAAGAAGGGAGGCAGCCCGGTAAAAAGAAAAAGGGTGATACTTCGGGTGAAATCGATACGGATCTTCTTAGCTTTGATTAAAGAGGATCTTTTTTCAGATCATCCAGGGAGAATCCAAGCTTGAGAAGATTTCCAGGCTGAAGGATCCCGGCAAGCTTTTCCTCATCCATTATTTTCAGGAGCCTGTTTGCTTCAAAGATATCATATTTATTATTCTTCATCAGCATTGCCAGCTCAGCGGCCCTGTGGTACCCGATATGCGGAGTTAGAGCTGTCGTGACCGAAGGAGCGTGGATAAGTGAATCGTATGCGGGACCATCGTAAACGGCCAGTCCGGCAATAAGATTCTCTTCTGCTGTCTTGCATGAAGAAATGAGAAGATTTATACTTTCAAGGAGTGCATACCCGATTACGGGCAGATATGCATTCAGGTCCAGGCATCCCTGCCCGCAGAGTGAACTTATGAGGCTGTCGTTCGAGTAGATCTTGTGGGAGACGGAAATTACAAATTCAGGGATGACCGGATTAATCTTCCCGGGCATTATTGAACTTCCAACCTGTTTTTCGGGGATTGAGATAACCCTTGTACCGGCCACATCCGAAGCAAGAAGCCGGAGATCCGATGCCATCTTTTCCAGGTTGACCGCCAGGGTTTTCAGGATAGCATGCACCTCAACCCACTTGTCAAGATTGGATGTTGCATCGGAGAGATTTTCGCTGTGTGAAACCGGGAGCCCCGTAAGGTTGCGCAATTCAGGCACTACCTGCATTATGAAAAATCGGGGAACCGCCAGTCCTGTTCCGATCGCTCCGCCGCCCAGATTCACCGGTTTCAAACGCTCAATGCATTTCGACACTCTCCACCAGTCACGCGACAACGCTTCATTATAAGTGCTGAAAAGCCTTCCAAATGAAGTTGGTACTGCCTCCTGCATCTGGGTAAAACCCGGGCGCAGCTTATCGTCCGATCCACTTTCAAGATTTTCAATCAACAGCCTCAGGCTGTTCACCCTGTTTTCAAGCGTTTGCAGCAGGAACATGGCTGCCACAGTAAGTGCTGTAGGGATCACATCATTCGTCGACTGGTATATATTTGCATGTTCAACCGGATCGATCGTCTCATAATCCCCCGGCTTTTTACCAGTCCTTATCAGTGCAACATTGGAGATGATCTCGTTGATATTCATGTTGATGCTTGTCCCTGCACCACCCTGGACAGCAGGTACTATGAAGTGTTCATGGTAGTTTCCTTCCGCGACCTCCCTGGCAGCAGCGGTCATTGCATCCAGTATACTGTCATCAATGATTTTGATTGAAAGATCCTTCCCGTATTTTGTTATTGCCGTATCACGGAACTTCTTGTAGGTATTGTAGCAAGCGAGTTTTGTAATTCCAACAGCCATGTACCATTCAACCGGGAAAACAGTGTTCCCGGGGAAATTCTCCTTTGCCCTCAGGGCATGTATCCCGTAAAGGGCATCCGAAGGGATCTCTTTAGGGCCTAAGCTGTCCTTTTCAATACGGTCCAAGGCTTTAAATATTTGAGCTGGAAACCGGGCGGGCATACGCTATAACGTCCTCCCCGGTTATTTCATCCCTGCACAGGATTATAAGCCTTTCAAGGACGTTCCTGAATTCACGGATATTACCGGTCCATTCGATCTTCTGAAGCTCCCTGATGGCATCCTTTTTTATCACTTTCCGGCTCATACCGTATTCGCCGCAGATCAATGAATTAAAGTGCTCGGCAAGAATAGGTATGTCCTCACTCCGTTCATTCAGGGCGGGTACATGAATTAGGATAACGCTAAGCCTGTGGTACAGGTCCTCCCTGAAGTTTTTATTTTCAATCTCCTGCCTGATATTCTTATTTGTAGCCGTGACCACCCTGACGTTCACATGGATATCCTTATCGGAGCCTACTCTCGTTATCTTGTTCTCCTGGAGAGCCCTCAGTACTTTGGCCTGGGCCGACAGGCTCATGTCGCCAATTTCATCAAGGAACAGAGTGCCGCCGTTAGCCTGTTCAAACTTGCCTATTCGTTGTTTGATGGCAGAGGTGAACGATCCCTTTTCATGACCGAATAGTTCGCTTTCGATCAGTTCCGAAGGAATAGCTGCACAATTGACTTCCACGAAAGGACCCCTGGCCCTGTTGCTCTTTTCATGTATCTGATGGGCCACCAGTTCCTTTCCGGTCCCGTTTGCACCGGTTATAAGCACGCGTGCCTCGGTGGGAGCAATCCTGTCGATCATCTCCTTGACCTTTTTGATAGCCTCCGATTCCCCAACAATCTCATACATCTTGCTCACCTTGTTCTTCAGGACCTGAGTCTGGGTGATCAGGGTTGATTTATCGGTAGCGTTGCGGATTGTAATGAGAAGCCTGTTAAGGTCAAGCGGTTTTTCAAGGAAATCGTAAGCGCCTTTTTTAATGGCCTCAACGGCAGTGTCGATATTTCCGTGTCCGGAAATCATTATAACCGGAATATCAGGTGATGATTCATAGATCTTCTGGAGAACCTCTATGCCATCCATCTTTGCCATCTTTATATCGCAGAGAACTATATCGTATGAATTGGCATTGAATAATTCGAGTCCTGATGGTCCGTCTTCTGCAAGATCGACCTCATGCTTTTCGTATTCCAACACCTCCTTGAGGGTGTTCCGGATTGCCCTTTCGTCGTCAATTACTAATATTTTCGACATAATTTACTGCGCCTTTAATACATTATACATCACCTATCCTGTATATCTTAGCCATTTCCACATCTCCTTCCAGGAGGTTTTCTTGCCGTACATGAGTATACCGGTCCGGTAGACTTTGGCAGCCATCCAGACAAAAGCCAGGAATGTTATCACCATGAGTCCCATCGACAGGGCCAGCTGCCAGAGGGGTACCCCGAACGGCAGCCTGGCGACCATTACAACGGGGGAGGTAAGGGGAATTATTGAACACCAGAAAGATAGTGAGCTTTCAGGATTCTGCATTGTACCCATCGCCACCATCAGGGCCAGGATAATCGGGATGGTGACAGGCAGCATGAATTGTTGTGTTTCTGTTTCATTGTCGACCGCTGATCCGATCGCCGCAAAGACCGAAGCATAAAGCAGGTATCCTGTTACAAAGTAGAAGATGAAGCTGAAAATAATGAGTCCCCATGGCTGGTTCATTGCACTGTTGAACAATTGGGAGAACTCGGTCATCTGGGGAGTCATTTCAGCCGTCTGCGACTCCACGCGGGAGGCTTGTTCTTCGGTCATAAGGCTTTTTGAAACACTCTGGGTTACTCCGCCAAGGTCGCTTTTTTGAAGGACTGTGGTTTTGAGTACTCCCACTATTGCAACTGTAAGGAATATCCATATAAGAAACTGGGTCAGCCCTACAAGGGCAATGCCGACAATTTTTCCCATCATAAGCTGAATGGGTTTTACCGAGGATACAATTACCTCTACCACCCTGCTCGTTTTTTCCTCTATAACACCCCTCATAACCTGTGCTCCAAACATAAATACCAGCATATACATCAGAAAACCGCTGATATATGCCAACCCCATGGCAATTCCGGTGCTAGTCTCCTTGACATTACCGGAATCGTCAATTTTGACCGTCTGAACAGAGACTCTGGATTCCACATTTTTCATTATCTCATCGAGATTATCGATGTTGTAGGTCATGAGCTTCTGTTTTTCAATTTCCTTTTCAAGCGAATTTTCAATATGTTCGAGGAGGCCAATCGGTGGCTGCTGCCTGGAGATGAGTTGAATTGCATTCGGAGTATTTACCAGCTCGGAGGAAAGATACAGGATGCCGTAGTACCCGGCTTCTTCGAATGAACTTTTCAGATCACTGACCTTAACATTTTCAAGATAGTCAAATTCAAGGTTTTTAGTGTTTGCAATCGCTCCCTTGAAAAGATCTGAACCTTCCTCAACAACGGCAATCTTCTTGAAATCCTGGTCCTGGTTGATCATTACAAGAGTGGGGACAATAATCAGTGCTGCCATAAGGACAGGGGCGAGGATTGTCATTATGATGAAGGATTTTTTTCTCACCCTCGTCATGTACTCCCTTTTTATTATAATGAATGTCTTGTTCATATTGAGAAGTTTAAAAGTTTATCCGGAAGAGTATTTAATTACGCGCTTCAACCACCCTGATAAATATTTCATTCATTGAAGGAAGAGCAGGGTTGAACGAAATTACTGTTCCGGAATTTACTGCTGTTCTCAGTATTTCATTTGTACTGATATCGCTCGTAGTTTTCAGCCTGATGGTGCAGCTGTCATTCACTTTTTGCTTGTTCATGACAGTATAGTGGCCGTTGCTTTCGAGGGCTGCATCACCGGCAAAGACAAGGTCATATTCGTTGCCTGCCCATTGCTTGCGGATTTCGTCAACAGATCCCTCCAGAATGGTTTTTGCCTTATCGATAAGTGAGATGTTATCGCATAATTCTTCAACGGAAGCCATGTTATGGGTGGAAAAGATTATTGTGGCTCCTCTTTCCCTGAGGAAGAGGATCTCGTTCTTTATGGTATTGGTATTGACCGGGTCGAATCCGGTGAAAGGCTCATCAAAAATAAGGAGTTTTGGTTCGTGGAGAACGGTAATGACAAACTGGACTTTCTGCTGCATTCCCTTGGAAAGCTCCTCGACCTTTTTTCCCCACCAGTCGAGTATATCGAACTTTTTAAACCAGTATTTCAATCTCCTCATTGCTTCGGTCCTTGTAAGTCCCTTAAGCTGGGCAAAATAGAGAGCCTGTTCACCAACTCTCATTTTTTTATAGAGGCCACGTTCTTCAGGAAGATAGCCGATTGTCATAACGTCGTCAGGCATCAGTTTTTTGCCGTTGAGAAAAAGCTCTCCCGTGTCAGGACCGGTGATCTGGTTTATTATTCTGATCAGAGTGGTTTTGCCAGCGCCATTGGGTCCCAGCAGACCAAAAATGCATTGTTCCGGTACAGAAATGCTTACGTTGTCAAGAGCTTTGAACTCCCCGAACTGTTTGGTGATATTCCTCGCTTCAAAGAGTGCCATACAGGTATTACTAAATTAATAAGAGGTGTAAATATAAAAAACTCTGCGGAACTCTTAATAATTCAGCTGCACTTTACTGGAAGTAGCCCCGCATTCTTTCAAAGAAACCTTTGTCGTCTTTGTCGGGTTTGGGTGTGAATGAGTCTGATTCCCTGAATTTTTCTATTATACGGATCTCTTCCCTTGAAACGTTTTTCGGTATCCAGACATTGACGTTGACAAGCAGGTCGCCCCGGCCGTAACCATTTACTTCCGGAAGTCCCTTACCGCGCAGACGGAGTATTTTGCCGGGCTGGGTACCCGGTTCGATCTTTATTTTGACATTGTTATCAACAGTGGGTATTTCGACATTGGTTCCCAGAACCGCGTCGGGAATACTGATAAACAGGTTGTAAATCAGATCATTGCCTTCCCTTATCAATTCAGGGTGCTCTTCCTCGTCGATTACAACAAGCAAGTCGCCGTTAATGCCGCCGCGGCGAGGGGCATTCCCCTTTCCGTTCACTGTCATCTGCATTCCCTTACCAACTCCGGCAGGAATGTTTATTTTGATAATTTCTTCCCTCTGGACAATGCCCTCACCATAGCATGCAGTACATTTCCTGGTGATTATCTTACCCTCCCCTCCGCACGCCGGGCAAACTGAAGTGGTCTGCATCTGTCCGAGCATGGTGTTGGTGACCCGGGTAACGTGACCTGACCCGTGGCATGTTGAACATGTCGACATGCTGTTATTGTCGGCTGCTCCGGTACCTCCGCAGGTATCGCAGGTAATATATTTATTGACTTTGATCTTTTTTTCGGTTCCGGCTGCAATTTCCTGGAGGTCAAGTTTTACCTTGACACGGAGATTACTTCCCTTGTTGACCCTTCTTCCGCTGCTCCGTCTTGAGCCTCCGAATCCTGCAAAGCCGCCGAATGCATCCCCGAAAATATCACCGAAAGAGGAGAAGATATCATCCATTGTCATTCCGGCGCCCCCGTAGCCATTTGCAGCGTTTCCGACTCCAGCATGACCAAACCGGTCATACCTCGCCCGCTTCTCATCATTGCTCAGAACCTCATAGGCAGAAGCAGCTTCCTTGAAGTTTTCCTCCGCTTTCTTGTCTCCCGGATTTTTATCCGGATGATACTTTAATGCCTGCTTCCTGTAGGCTTTTTTGATCTCTTCCTTTGTAGCCCCTCTTGAGACACCAAGCACCTCATAGTAATCCCTTTTTTCCATCCCTTCTTTTTTTGATCAATTCTTGCCTTAGAGAGCCCTGGATCTTAAAAGATCTACTCACCAATAACAACTTTTGAATGTCTCAGAACTTTGTCTTTTAAATAATAGCCTTTTAACACCACATCAACAATCCTGCCTTTTTTGTCATCCTCGCTTACAGGTATTTTTGCCACCGCGTCATGCAGATCAACATTAAAATTGCAGTTAATTGCTTCAATCTCCTTTATTCCATTTTGTGCCAGAAATTCAGAGAACTTAATGTAAATGAGATCTATGCCTTCCTTTACTCCTGCTAAATCAGATGAGCTTTCCACGTGCTTCATAGCTCTCTCGAAATCATCCATAAATGGCAGCAGATTCTTTAGCAGATCTTCCCCGGCATATTTTGAAATATCCATTTTCTCCTTCAGGGTTCTCTTCCTGTAGTTGTCAAATTCAGCTGAAAGACGAAGATACCTGTCCTGCATCTCTGCCAGTTTTACCTGGTAATCTTTCTCATCAAGGACAACTTTGTCAGAGCCTGTTTCCCCGGTGGCACCGTTATCCATAGCGCTTTTAGCCGTATCAGCTTCCGGAGCATTTCCGTTCAGGTTTTCATCATCAACCTTCTTTGTCTCCTTATTATCTTTATTATCAATTATTTCTGAGTTGTTTTTTTCTTTGCTTTCTTCGGCTTCAGCCGGTTTTTTCTTTACCATCATTCATTCAGTTTATACATTAATATTATTATAGACAAAATTATTGCCAATAATTACCGATTGACAATTTGGCAGGTGGAATACCAAAACTGCACAACGGCACAATGGTGCAACGGAGTAAGGGTGTTAAATCCGTTTGATGTCAGCCCCGAGCGCATTCAGACGCAGATCGATATCCTGATAGCCCCTGTCGATCTGTTCAATATTATGGATTATGCTCCGGCCTTCGGCTGATAATGCGGCTATCAGCAAAGCAACTCCCGCCCGGATATCAGGAGATGACATGGTTGTACCCCTGAGCCTGATCATCTTGTCGAGTCCTATCACTGTTGCCCGGTGAGGATCGCACAGGATGATCTGGGCACCCATGTCGATAAGTTTATCGACAAAGAAGAGACGGCTTTCAAACATTTTCTGATGGATCAGGACAGCCCCCTTCGCCTGGGTTGCTGTGACAAGAAAAACGCTCAGAAGGTCGGGTGTAAGTCCTGGCCAGATAGCGTCGGCAATGGTCATTATCGATCCGTCAATAAATGTTTCTATCTCATAATGTTCCTGGCCGGGGATATGGATATCATCGCCTTTCCGTTCAAAACAGATGCCGAGACGGCGGAATGAATCCGGAATGATGCCGAGATTTTCGTACGATACGTTCCTGATGGTTATATCCGATCCTGTCATGGCGGCAAGGCCTATGAACGACCCGATCTCAATCATGTCAGGAAGGATCTCATGTGTGCATCCGCCAAGTTCTCTAACACCATCGATATGGAGCAGATTTGAGCCTATGCCGTCAATTCTGGCCCCCATTGCGACCAGCATCCTGCAAAGCTGCTGGATATAGGGTTCGCAGGCGGCATTGTACAGGGTTGTCCGACCGCGTGCCAGGACTGCAGCCATTATAATATTTGCTGTTCCCGTCACGGAAGCCTCATCGAGATGAATATAGGCGCCCGATAATACTTCAGCTTCAACTTTAAAGAAAGGATCGCTGGTATCAAATTCAAACCTGGCTCCAAGTTTTTGAAATCCTGTAAAATGGGTGTCGACCCTCCGGCGGCCGATCTTATCGCCTCCCGGCCTTGGAATATAGGCTTTTCCGAACCTTGCCAGCAGCGGACCGACTATCATTATCGAACCTCTCAGGCTCGAACTCTTTATCCGGAATTCGGGAGTCTGCAGGTAGGAAAGATTTATATTGACGGCCTCGAAGCTAACCACGGATCCTGATTCCCTGGAAATAATAACGCCCAGAAAACCAAGTAATTCAATGAGGTTGTTCACATCATTGATATCCGGAATATTTTTGATTGTTACTTTTCCGGGAGTGAGCAGAGTTGCACAGATGACCTGTAACGCTTCATTTTTAGCTCCCTGAGGTATGATCTCACCTCTGAGCTGCCTGCCTCCCTGAACAATAAAGCTGCCCATTAATGACGGTATTGTCCTTTTTTCTTGGGGAATTGTTTGTTTTGTTGTTTGCCGTGGGGTTTCCCCTGCAGTGGTTTCTTCTTAACGGGAGGGATAAGCTCTCTTACTTCCAGTATCTTTACACCGTCAGTTATTTTCAGCTTTCCACGCGAGAGCAGCTTCATGTCGCCGATAATCACTTCGTCGCTGACCTGACTCCGGTTCCAGGTGACATAAGCTTTTTTCATCTGGTTTACGATCAGGGTTGTAAGATATTCCTTTTCTTCACCCTCGTCCATTTCAGAGGCGGCATCGATCATAAGTTCGATGATCCTGCCATAATGAAGAAACCTTATATCACCCTGCCGGTATGGGATCTGCCTGGGCTTTTCAACAAATTTTGACGGTTCGGGCTTTGGGTAGGGTGAATCAATATCAAGATCAAAATTTGCAATCAATGCAAGGTGATCCCAAAGCTTGTGCCTGAAATCTCCCACATCGCGGATCTGGGGGTTCAGATTCCCCATTATCTGGATTATAGTCTTTGCAGCCCTGTTTCTTTCATCCCTGTCTTCAATGGTTTTTATATGATCGACCATTTTCTGGACATTTCGCCCGTATTCAGGCAAAGCCATCCTTTTGCGCTGGGTATTATAATCGTAATTCATCATCCAACCTATGTTTTCTGCAAAGCTAACAATTTAAAGCAAATTATTTAAGGTTTTGTTGGTAATCGATTTTAAGGAAACCGGCATATTAATTCAGGGATTTTAATGATATTTGGGGTCATTTTCGAATAGGGAAGAACAACCGGAGTATGGCAATGAAGCTTTTTCCAACATTTATCCTGGTGCTCGTTCCGGCATTGTCATTAACCGGTAAGGACGGTTACCGGCGCAATCCCGGGATGGATGTTATCAATTATTCTTTTTCAGTCTCAATAAGTGATACCGGAAATACTATTTACGGAAAAACTGCCATCACGTTAAGCTTTACGGATACTGTTTCAGTCATTGAATTTGACCTGAGGAACGTAAGGCCCGA
>Ga0105095_10001857_pt1 | contig 11251 bp, 5 predicted proteins | sample PPLLak2March2015_2_FD_79180 | JGI IMG/M metagenome (GOLD analysis project Ga0105095, IMG submission 79180) | Freshwater sediment microbial communities from Prairie Pothole Lake near Jamestown, North Dakota, USA - PPLs Lake P8 Core (3) Depth... | ecosystem: Environmental > Aquatic > Freshwater >... | reverse complement strand
TATGAACCTCTGCAAGTTCCGGTCCAAGCTTGATGGCACGTTTTGCAGCTGCACTTGCTTTGGGCCAGGCTTCTTCCGGGGGCATATAGCTATGAAAACACAGCATGGTATAGCTGTCTGCCATACCGGCCAGAGCCAGAGCGTAATCCGGGTCGATCTTCAAAGCATCCTCAAAACACCTGATCCCTTCAAACATATGAAGACCTCTTTTATAGAACAAAACCATTCCTTTGAGGTACAACTGGTAGGCTTCCACATTTTGGGTCTGAAGGCGTCCCTTTGGCATGGCGGGCTTCCCTCCCAGTGTTAACTGTAGTTGGTCCGCAATGGCCCTGGCGATTTCATCCTGAATGATGAAAACGTCATTTAGCTCCCGGTCAAACTTTTGCGACCACAAGTGAAATCCGGTAGAAACTTCGATCAATTGTGCGGTGATTCGGATGCTCTTGCCCGATTTGCGGACACTTCCTTCGAGGATCGTGTTTACATTGAGTTTTTCACCTATCAAACGCAGGTCTTCATCCTTATTTTTGAAACTAAAGGCCGAAGTCCGACCGGCCACTTTCAGAGTTGGAATCTGCACAAGCATATTGATAATCTCCTCTGAAATCCCATCACTGAAATATTCCTGTTCCGGATCGTTGCTCATATTAACGAAGGGAAGCACAGCGATGGATTTGGCGGAGGTGTCTGCCTTGTGTAAATTTGCCAAAGGCGGCAAATTAAATTTATCAGGATTTTGAATGCTGATTATTATCTCCTTAACGGAATTGGCTATTTTATTGATCTGATCGCGGTAATATGTGTGATTCAGATTCTCTGACCTTGAGTCATCAGATTTCAGGGGACGGTTCACTCCGGGCGACTTAAAGATAAATTCCACAGATCGTAACGTACTCCCGAGTTCATTTTCGAGCAATATTAGGTCGTCGGGATCGAGGTCATAAATTTTTAAGGGCAGGATCCTGCTGGCTACATTGCCATTGGCAAGTTTCAAGTCTCTGCCAAACCGGTCGTTCATGGCCAGCTTATTGAATGCCACGAACTCATGTTGCCAGGCAAAACTCTTTGGATCACAATATGTCCGGGAAATGATGGGAATGAAAATGATACTTTTTAATTTTCCTTCGAGGCTTTTATCAACACTGTATGTCTCTAAGAGTCCATCATGAGGGTTGATATCAAAATAAACGCTTATATCCTCTTTGAATGTTGATTCGAGTTCTTTCCTGAGGTTATTAACAAACTCAGTTACCCAGCCATCATATTTATTATCTTTCTGACGGTAGCTGATGAAGAGATCATATTCGTATCCTGGAATCAGACTTGCCATTTTCGTTTCTCATTTCATTAAAGCTCAATGATAAATTAAGGTTCTGCACTGCCCGCTTTAACATCCGGCTTTATGTTTTGATTTACCCTGAATAAATTACCCGGGTCATATTTATTCTTAATCGTTACGAGACGTGCATAATTATCACCATAAGTAGCTTTAACCCTCTCTTCTCCCTCATCCATCATGAAATTTACATATGCACCTCCAGCCGAATAGGGATGCAAAGCTTCCCAATATTGTTTGGTCCAGGTGGTAATTTTCTCACTGTTTGAAGGGTCAGGGTCGACACCTATTATGTTCATGACCCATGTAGCATCACGGTAAACCCATGAAGTTTCAGTCTTGGCTACCCTTGAAGCCGCACCATTTACCGGATAAAGGTGCATTGTTGACAACATCGTGGGAAGGGCATTGCCAAATCTTATGTGTTCCGCAATTGCCTCATCATTTATTTCATTTACAAAATCGGCCCGCCAGTACCAATTCATTCCTTTTGGATAGAGAGCATCGAACATACTTTGCAGTACGGGATAGGGTAATGGACCTGCCAGGTCAAGTGATGGTTTCCTGAAGGCCCGGATTTGTTTAAACCTCTCTTCAGCTTTTTGCAAAGGTCCTGAGTACGTCCACACAATCCCGCACATTTTTTTCAGGTGAAGATGTTCCGGGAATGGCGGTCCCGGAGGAACAACCAGGAAGGCAAAGAAACCATTCAGGTCGTCCGGTTCCTCTTTAATCAGTTTGCTGTACCATTTCAGAACATCTTCTGCTTCACTCATCTCATATAATATCGGACCGGCATATACTGTATCAATGGGATGAAGCTTAAAAGTGAAAGCGGTAATAACTCCAAAATTCCCTCCACCGCCTCTAACTGCCCAGAACAGGTCCTGATTCTGACCTGCATTTGCAGTGACAAAACTTCCGTCTGCAAGAACCATGTCTACAGAAAGTAAATTATCGATTGTAAGACCAAGCTTTCGGGTAAGATGGCCAAGACCTCCACCGGTTGTAAGACCAGCAATTCCTGTTGTGGACATAAATCCGGTTGGTGTAGCCAATCCGAAAATATGTGTAGCATGGTCAATATCTCCAAGGGTACATCCTGCTCCTGCAACTACCTTTCCTGCCTGGAGGTCAATACTGGTGTATCTTATCAGAGAAAGGTCGATAACCAATCCATCGTCACAAGTACCCAATCCGCTTGCACTGTGTCCTCCACCGCGAATTGAAAGAAGCATATTATTTTCCCTGGCGAAATTGACCGAAAGGATTACATCAGCCACATCCGCACATCTTACAATTATCCGTGGATGCTTATCGATCATCCCGTTGTACACTTTGCGGGTATCGTCGTACCCCTTGTCGTGAGGCTCATATAAACTGCCTCGCAGACTTCCCCTGAATTCCTGAAGTGAGGTTTCGTTGAACATGGTCTTTTTTTATAAGGTGAATATTTAAAGCTTTCCCTGGATTATATAATAATACGGTTACAACGAAATATTTACTGAATTATATTTTTAAGTTTCGATTAGTTTTCATTCTGGCGGTAGTTGATGAACATGTCTTATTCGTAACTCTGGATAATGCTAGCCAGAGCATAAACACATTATTACACAATCATTTATCCTGTGCATTTAACTTAAACAAAATTAAACAATTAATGTTTTTTAACTGACTAGTTTTAAAGCAAAGGAGGAACATCGGGAAGTGGCATTTTTAAATTTCACCCGGATAACCAAAATTTGAGTCAATTTAACCTCAAAAGCTTCATCAACTGGTTGCGACTTTTGTCCGTAGGGGGTACAGAAAACAGAGCGAGAGCGAGAGCGAGTAACTCACTCTTTTTTCTCACTCTCGCACTCACACTTTTTATTGGAGGTTCCTAAAACCTCACTGGCAATAATTTATTGGATGAGTCCGGTGAAAGTACCGGATACAAACGAAATCATCTTTACCAAAGCTTTTCCCCATATTCCCATCCTTTACGAACAGGTTCCTTAATATAAACAGCTAATTCAGGATGATTGCTAACTTTCATATTTGCAGCATCATATTCTATGCGGGTATTGAATCTTTGAGCCAATACCCCAATGATGGACATCTCCACTAATTTTGCAGAATAATCGAAATTCGAACCCGGCAATGTATTGTTTTTGATGGCTTCAATCCATTCGCGCTGTGGATTTTCTTCAAAGACCCTCGGGATTGTTTGTGCTGGCAGATTTTTCTGAAATTCAGTCCATTCTTCGCCAGGTAATAAAATTTTAGGATCATTTGGACGACCGCCTGTCATAAGACAATGTTTATCACCTACCATAATCATACCGCTTCCTGGCAAATTTTTAAGGTTCCATTCCGGACGATTTTCAGGTTTCAATCCTCCTTCGTACCAGCGCAGGGTAACAGGAACTTTATCTCTCCTTTTTGGGAAATCCCAGCGTATAATGGCCTGGTCTGAAACAAATCCGGTATCAGGAACGGGTGTCTTAAACTCGGTTTCAACAACATCAGGCATTCCCAAATCCAATGACCAGAAAGGAGCGTCGAGGGTGTGGCAACACCAGTCTCCCAATTCACCATTGCCGAAATCAAACCAGCCACGCCATGTTTTTGGGGCATAAACGCCATTGTATGGACGGTATGCTGCTGGTCCTAACCACAGATCCCAATCGAAATATTCAGGAACAGGCTGTTCTGCCGGTGGAAAACTTTCGGGCTTATTGAAATACATTCCTTTACCAAAGGCAGGTCCATCAAACCAGGCTATTACTTCGGTAACATTGCCCAATATTCCGGCTTCATACCATTCTTTTACCTGACGAATACCATTGGTGGCATGTCCCTGGTTAGCCAATTGAGTAATTACTTTATAGTGTTTGGCTGCTTTCTGGAGGGTTCTTAATTGCCAGACATTGTGTGCAAGTGGTTTTTCAACAATAACATGTTTGCCGAGCTCCATTGCAGCCATTGCTGCCGGGAAATGAACATGGTCAGGAGTACAGACCATCACAGCATCTATTTCTTTGTGCATCTTGTCAAACATCACCCTGAAATCTTTAAAGCGCCTGGCATTTGGCATAGTTTTAAAACCATCAGCAGCCCTATTGAGGTCAACATCGCATAATGCGACAATATTTTCGTTCCATCCCGGATCTTTCTGATTAATCAGCCTGCTCCAGTTGGCTCTGCCTTGTCCGCCAACGCCAATAACTGCAATATTTAACCGGTTCGACGGTGAATAATGTATCAGGTTGGGAATAAAAAATGCACCTGCTGAAAATGCACCTGCTGATTTAATAAAATCTCTTCTTGTTTGTTTCATGGTTGTTTTAAAGGTCTTAATAATTTAATCCTTAAATATAGAACAAAAGTATCTTACTTGATTTTTTAACCGGAATCTTTTCCGGGTATGTAAATAAGCAATTTGAACAGAATGCATGGTACTCCGGTGCTCCAGGTCCCTACCTCCTACTCTGCCAATGCCCTTCTATAAATGATTTAAGCGTTTCTTTCTTTTTAATCCCCCTTTCCCCTAACAAATTTAATTTAACACCTGACAACACTTTTTTCTTATTTTTATAATTAAATGTTTTTGGTTAAAACTGAGAATCCATTTAATGAATTAAAATACAATTGACTATGAAACAGCTAATTGCCCTTGTCATTATTATAATAGTTTTTAGATATGATGGGAATTGTCAAAAAACAGTAACGCCTTCACCGGCAGGATACGATATATTTCGCTCAGATATACCCCACGGGAATATCGATACGATTACATACAATTCCAGAACAGTAGGTAACAAACGGAGAGCACTAATCTATACACCGCCGGGTTACTCCAAAGAAAAAAAATACCCTGTTTTGTACTTATTGCATGGTATAGGTGGTGATGAAAAAGAATGGCTTAACGGTGGCCAGCCTCAGGTAATTCTTGATAATCTTTACGCCGAAAAGAAAATTGAGCCTATGATCGTGGTGCTGCCAAACGGCAGGGCGATGACGAATGACCGGGCAAACGGGAATATTATGGCTTCTGATAAGGTGGAAGCTTTTGCAACATTCGAGAAAGATCTGTTGAAGGACCTGATCCCATACATTGAAAAAAATTATCCGGTGATTAAAGACAGTGAAAATCGTGCTATCGCCGGGTTATCAATGGGAGGCGGACAATCACTGAATTTTGGTCTTGGAAATCTCGGCAAATTTGCATGGATCGGAGGCTTTTCTTCAGCGCCAAATACAAAAAAGCCTGAAGAACTGGTTCCTGATCCTGAAGAAGCCAAAAAGTTATTGAAATTGCTTTGGATATCATGTGGTGATAAAGATGGGCTTATTACTTACAGCAAACGTACCCACGACTATCTGAACACGAACAATGTTCCTCATATTTACTATGTGGATCATGGCTATCACGACTTTAAGGTCTGGAAGAATAGCCTTTACATGTTCTCACAATTATTGTTTAAGCCGGTTGATATAACAGCCCTCGGCGAAATAGGCAATGCCGGCAGACCGGCTGAATCCAATGTTCGATCGGCAAAATATCCGCAGGTTCTACCCGACGGGCGGGCTATTTTCCGGATAAAGGCTCCGGATGCTCAGAAGGTGCAACTTGATCTTGTCAGGAGATATGACATGATTAAAAATGGCGAAGGTTTCTGGGAAGTAAAGACCGACTCGCTGAGTGAAGGTTTTCATTATTATTCGCTGATAATAGATGGTGTTGCAGTAGCCGATCCTGCGAGTGAAACTTTCTATGGTATGGGACGGATGGCAAGTGGTATCGAAGTGCCTTTTAGAGGAGATCGATATTTCGAAGTCAGAAATGTTCCTCATGGAGAATTAAGAATCAAGCGTTATTATTCAAAGATTACAAATACCTGGCGTGATTTTTATATGTATACTCCTCCAGGATATGATGAGAATCCAAGTGAAAAATACCCCGTACTCTATATCATGCATGGCGGGGGCGAAGATGAACGTGGCTGGGCCTCGCAGGGTAAGACAGATTTGATCATCGATAACCTCATTGCTGAGAAGAAGGCTCTGCCAATGATTGTCGTTATGCCCGACGGAAATTTACCGTTGAATGGATTTGGCGAGGAAGCCCTGATTGTTTTTGAAAAAGAATTGAAACAAAGTATTATCCCGTTTGTAGAGAAAAATTACAGGGTAAAAACTGATGCGAAAAATCGCGCTCTTGCCGGACTGTCGATGGGTGGCATTCAAACCCTCTATGTAGGTGTTAAGAATACTGACATGTTCTCATATCTTGGAGTATTCAGCTCCGGATGGTTTGCCGAAAGGAAAGAGCTGTCAGATCCTCAGTACGAGTTTATGAAGAATAATATTGATAAGATCAACAGCGACCTAAAGCAATTCTGGATTTCCCAGGGAGGGAAAGAGGATATTGCATGGAAAAACTGCCAGACAATGCTGTCAAAATTCGATGAGTTGAAGATTAAGTACACTTATAAAGAGTATCCCGGAGGTCATACCTGGCCGGTGTGGAGAAACAACCTTTATAATTTTGCACAGTTGCTTTTTAAATAAGTATCAGAAATAAAATAAAATCCTACCGCATCATGATTAAAAAGATTATCCGGGGAATAATTTATTCCTCTCTTTTGATAGGCACATCAGTTGCCCAGACACAGGCACCTAAACCTTTCGGGCCGGTTCCAAATGAGAATCAAATGAGATGGCAGGAAATGGAATATTATTCTTTTCTCCATTTCTCCTTAAATACCTTCACAGATCAGGAATGGGGAGGTGGAGATGAAGATGTGAGTTTATTTAATCCTAAAGACCTGGATTGCCGTCAATGGGCTCGTGTATGCAAAGAAGCAGGAATGAAAGGAATAATAATGGTAGTAAAGCACCATTGTGGTTTCTGCATCTGGCCATCAAAATATACCGAATTTTCAGTAAAAAATTCTCCATGGAAAGATGGCAAGGGCGATGTTGTTCGTGAGCTTGCCGATGCCTGTAAGGAGTACGGTTTAAAATTAGGTATCTACCTGTCGCCATGGGACAGAAACCATGCAGATTACGGGGAACCGGAATATATTACCTATTTCAGGAACCAACTCACCGAACTACTGACTAATTATGGACCTATTTTCGAAGTTTGGTTTGACGGCGCCAATGGTGGCTCAGGATATTATGGCGGCGCCAGGGAAACCCGCAGAATTGACCGTAAAACCTATTATGACTGGGAGAATACTTACAAGCTTATCCGCAAGCTTCAACCAAATATTGTTATCTGGAATGATGGCGGCGACAGAGGTGATCTCCGCTGGGTCGGAACAGAATCCGGCTATGTTGGTGAAACAAACTGGAGTTTGCTGAATGCTACCGGCGATGTGCCTGAAGATATGTTACGGTACGGTGTGGAAAACGGGAATTCCTGGGTTCCCGGTGAAGTGAATACTTCCATCCGTCCCGGATGGTTCTATCATACATATGAAGACAATCGGGTAAAGACATTGCCTCAGTTGATGAATACCTATTATAGCTCAATCGGTCGTAACGGTACATTGCTTCTTAACTTTCCGATTGACACAAGGGGCCTGATACATGAAAATGACGTAAAAGCATCTAAAGATTTTGCCGCTGCTGTCAAAGAAACTTTTGATGTTAACCTTACCGAAAAAGCAAAAGTCAGTGCATCTAACGTACGCGGAAATTCGAAAGAATTCTCTGCAGAAAGGACCATAGATGGCAATAAAGATACTTTTTGGGCCACGGACGATGGGGTGACAAAAGCTTCCCTGATTGTGGATTTTGGAAAACCAACAACTTTCAATTGCTTTCTTGTTCAGGAATATATCCGCCTGGGTCAACGTGTTAAGACCTTCACAGTTGAGTCGCTTGTTGATGGAAATTGGAAAGAACTGGCAAATGCAACAACTGTGGGCTATAAACGTATCCTACGATTCCCGGGTGTGACAGCAACGCAGGTTCGTTTTACGATCACCGATTCGAAAAGTTGTCCTGTAATTTCAAATCTGGAAATTTATAATGCACCCCAGATACTGACCGCACCTGCACTTGCCCGGAATAAGTCAGGTGAAATAACCATAACCCCTGTTGATGCTGAATCAGTTGTTTATTATACACTTGATGGAACCACTCCGACTTCTGAATCCAGGAAATATGGGGAACCTGTCCTGATGGAAGGGAAAGTGGAAGTAAAGACAATTGCTTTCGATCCTTCTTCCGGTAAAAGTAGCCCTGTAAGCCAGGAGAAATTCGACATCTCCAGGAAAGACTGGAAGATTGTCGGCATCGGGAATGAGACAGCGAACAGAATACTTGACGGGAATCCGTCGACAGCCTGGCACCAGGGCAGGGATCTTAAAATACCAACAGACATGATCATAGACCTGGGAATGGAACAGAATCTGTGCGGTTTCCGGTACCTGCCAGACCAGATACGTGCAACCGGTTATATTTCGAACTACCAGTTCTATGTTTCAGAGGATAATTCCGACTGGATACTGGTTGACGAAGGAGAATTCCCGAATATAAATAACAATCCTATGTGGCAAATCAAAAACTTTACACCGGTTAAAGCGCGGTATATCAGGCTGCGTGCATTAAAAAACACCAGGGGTAACGATGACGTTGGATATGCTGAAATAGATGTAATTACCAAATGACCAAAGAAATAAATGAAAAGAATTTAAAAACTTTCATGTTCTCAGCGCAGAAGAATTCCGCTTTCACTCTTTTACAACCTGCCGATCTCTCTCCACATTTTCAATTCTTCAGCATATCTATTGTCGATAACTGTACATTTTGTATCAATACGCATTGTGGGACGATTTTTCAGGTTATAAGCCGGCCAGTCAGGAGCACCCTTTGCGGCGGGTTTTCCGGTTCGGGCAAAGACGGACCATAATTCAGCCATATTATGTGAAGCTGTAAAACGTTCAGATTTTGACCCTCCCCAATAGCTTGTACCCGGAGTACCATCTTTCTGAGGTTGTTCATTGTAAAACTTGAAAGAGATCTCCATGGCATGAGGAGTCCCCATAGGATAATCAGTACCCGGAATTTTATTTTCATTTTTATAACCAAAATTATAGAGATAAGCAGGAGCACCAGGTTGTTCTGTCTTCCTCTCAGCAATAACAATTGATCCTAGCCCCATCATGTTAATCGATTGTATAGCAACCAGTATATCCACCGCCGATGCTTCCGGACGCGTTTTTCTGTATGTGTCAATTATCCTTTGGGTATCTTCACCAAACTGCGGTTTCAACTTGCCAGGCAATTCATCGAAACCGATACTGAACAGACTTTTGTCCTTTGACATCATCCCGAAAAAATTAAATTCATCTTCGTTCCATCCTACTATCAGAGGCTTGTCTTTTGATATCTGAGGCGCAACAGGGTCAAAAGGATGGAAAGGCAGTGCAACACCATCCACTACCGGAGAAAAACCTCCGGGTGAAGATTCCATGAGACCTTTTTTCTTGTTTGTTGTTTCTGGTCCTGGTGCAAGTGAAGGAAGTTTAAACTGCAGGTCGAGCAGAACGGCGACAGGTAACTCGAGCAGTTTTTTCCAATCTCTGGCATTTATGTTTAATTCCTTTAAAACCATTGCGGTGGTTTGAGCAGCTGTTTCTTTTGGAGTCATTCGTATGCCAGGGCCACTTTCAATTGAAGCCTTATTAAAGAAAGGGGCTGCAGATGGCATGGCATAGAGACATGAAGTTTTTGCACCACCGCCTGATTCTCCGAATATCATAACCCTGGATGGATCACCTCCGAATGAGGTAATGTTTTTATTCACCCATTCAAGTCCGTCTACAATGTCAAGCATACCCATATTACCCGAGCCGGCATAATCCGCACCGGCGATCTCATCAAGATAGAGGTAACCCATGATGCCTAGACGGTGATTTGTTTCCACCACCACCACATCAAAAAAACGAGCAAGATTAGCCCCATCCTGTCCTACTGAACCACCTGATCCGGTAGAAAAACCACCTCCATGATTATAGAACATCACAGGTCGTTTTCCGTTATCGTTTGCTGGGGTCCAAACATTCAGGAACAGGCAATCCTCTGCAGGTTGTGGTTCATTTATCCCATAAGTTTGATTTGGTGGCTGTATTGCAGGATTCCCCAGCCGGAGAGCATCACGTACACCGGCCCAGGCTTCAAGCGGAGCTGGCCGGCGGAATCGTCTGTCACCGGATATTCTTCCTGCATATGGAATACCTCTAAATATATTCACACCTCCGGTCCTGACACCGCGGATCTTTCCATGACTTATTTTAACTGTTACATATTCCTCGGAATTCTGATACCATGCAGAATAAACTGATTTCGGCAACGTCACGGCAGCTGCTGACGCTAGTGACATCCTCGTCACAAATTGTCTACGGTTTATCATAATCTGGTTTTTGAAATTCTTATAAAGTTATTATTTAAAATATGAATTTCAGGCGGAATTTGGGAATCTCTTATTTATCACCACCTTAATAAGAAGGAATAATTAAAATATAATTGATAAAAACCAGTTGCAACCAGAAGTAAGGCATTTTACCCTCACTTTACTCTCTCGCCCTTTTAAAAAACAAAAAATTTTTCATTCCAGAGTAAACTATACGCCCGATCCTTTTGTTGTTATTGTTTTAGGAATGTCTAAACAATAATTAGTCATTAATTAAAAAACAATCACTATGAAAAATGACAAAATCAAATCAGCTTCCCTGGCGCTATTCCTCTTTTTTATGGCTGGTATCGCCTTTTCCCAGTCCCCTGCTGAATACAAAGCAAAGATTGAGGCAATGAACAAAGAAATGGTAAAAAACATGCTCGCCGGCAATTCCGAAAAACTCTTGAGTATATACACCGATGATGCAGTTTCGCTGCCAAGCTATGAGCCATTGC
>Ga0105095_10001856_pt1 | contig 11251 bp, 7 predicted proteins | sample PPLLak2March2015_2_FD_79180 | JGI IMG/M metagenome (GOLD analysis project Ga0105095, IMG submission 79180) | Freshwater sediment microbial communities from Prairie Pothole Lake near Jamestown, North Dakota, USA - PPLs Lake P8 Core (3) Depth... | ecosystem: Environmental > Aquatic > Freshwater >... | reverse complement strand
CTGGCTGGAAGGGAGGACACTCTACCTTACCAAAGACCGCTACGGCTGCGGGGGTGCCGGTCATTGGATGTGGGGGATCCAACGCCGGTCAAGAGAGGAGTTTCTCGAATTCCTTGTCGATGAGGAAGGCCTTAAGGCATCCCGTGCCCTTATGGGCAAGTGGATCGATGCGGCGAGACCTTACCGCGCCGAGCATCCTCACCTCTTTCTCGGGCCGCTCAAAGAGGAAGCCTCGCCTTACCTCAAGACGGTCACTTTCCTGGTCAACCCTGACCAGCTGAGCGCCCTGGCCATCGGAGCCCAGTATCACAGCTCGCCGGATGACTCCCCTCCTGTAATCGCCCCTTTCGGTTCGGGATGCAGCCAGCTCCTGCCTTTCAAGGACCTGGATATCGCTCAAGCCTCGATCGGCGCAACCGACATCGCCATGCGTCAGCATATTCCTGCCGATATGCTGACCTTCACCGTGACCTGGTTGATGTTCAAACAGTTGTGCGCACTCAGCGAAAAGAGCTTCCTCGGCAAGTCCTTCCTCCGGCGTCTCAAGGAAGCCCGCGGGGGGAAGCTCTAGATACCTGGCTCTACATTTTCCAGGTGCCGGCTACAACCAGGTTCGTACCGCTGATGTGTCCGGCCCGGTCTGAAGCCAGGAAGCTCACGGCTTCGGCGACATCCAGCTTCGAGCCAAAGAACTCTGCCGGCACCTTCCCCCCTGCCGGCATAATCCCGCCCTCGATCAGCCCCGGCGATACCATGTTCACCGTAATCTTGGACTTGAGCTCGGAAGCGGCTGCGGACCGGGTCAGGATGAGGAGAGCCGTTTTGGCCACGGCGTAGGCGGCGATCCCGGTGAAAGCAACCAACTGTTCAACCCGGTGATAGCCGATATTGATGATCCGGCCGAAGCCGCGCTCCCGCATCCCCGGGAGAGCCGAAGTCATCCCCCAGAAAGCGCCCAGCAGGATGCTCCGATACATCAGCTCCCAGTCGGCGGTCGTCAGCTCCGGCCAGGGCTTGACGACGATCGGGCCGAAGTTATTGACCAGGACATCCAACCGGCCGAATCGAGTTTCGACCTGGCGGATGAGATTTCTTGCTTCGCCCTCGTTGGTGAGGTCGGCGTGGAATGCCGCGGCCATCCTGTTTTTCTTTCTGATCTCGCCCGCGACCTCCTCAGCCGCCTGTTCATTTTCCTTGTAGTGCACGGCGATCCCAGCCAGGTCGTCGGCCAAGCGGATGGCGATCTCGCGGCCGATCCCCCGGCTGCTCCCCGTGACCAAAGCGATGCGATCGTTCATAGTGTTCCCTCTTGTTCTGGAATGGACCCGCAATTCTATTATAACAGGAAGTTGAGCCGGACGGGAGGACGAAAGCCTCAGCTCAGGAATTCGCGGCCAATAAACCGGAAATGTGTCTCTCAGCGGCAAACAGGTCAGAGGCGACGAAGTCAACGAAGCTGAAATCCTGGCCCCGGCTGTAAGCGGAGGGAACGCCGACAGTGTAACAGCCCGCCCGTTTCCCGGCCAGCGCGCCGTTGGAGGAATCCTCGAGGACGATGCACTGCCCGGGGTCAAGTCCGAGCTTGGCGCAGGTCGTCAAGTAAATCTCCGGATCCGGCTTTCCCTTCGTGATCTCATCCGAGGCCTGGAGAACGGCAAACTTCTCCCGGATTTTCAGACGGCGAACGACGATCTCCAAGAACTCGCTTTGCGCACCGGTGCACACGGCCAGCTTCAATCTCCGGTCAAATGTATCCAGAATGTGAAAAAGCCCCGGCATGGCCTCGGATTCATCCTGGTACTTCTTCCGCATGCGGATGTCCCTGAAGGCGAGAGCTTCCTCCGCGGAGATCGGGAGGTCGAGGTCCTCGATGAAAATCCTCAAGCCCTCGATCGGCCGGCGCCCCATCATGTTCCAGAGGGTTCCCTCTTTGACCTCTTTCCGATAGCTCCTGGCAAGGTCTTTCTCGACCTCCCAGTAAAGCCGCTCGCTGTCGATCATCAGCCCGTCCATATCGAAGATCATTGCTGCAAACACGGGGATTTGGCTCATCCTGGATTCAACGGGGCTATTGGGTTCTGGCTATTTCAACTCGCCGACCGCCTTCTCTACGGCCGCGAGGACTTCTCCCCTTTCGACGACCTCTTTTAGCGTGTTGATGTCGTTATAGAGCGGCCGGTCCTCTTCGAGGCGGGCAACATGTTTCCGGATCACACCATGGGCTGCCTGGATTCCCTTGCTCGGCTTGAGGGGGGCGCGGAAATCGATCGCCTGAGCCCCGGACATCATCTCGATCCCGAGCACGGCCCAGGCATTGTCGATGATCTGCTTGGTCTTGAGGGCCGTCGTCCAGCCCATGCTGACGAAATCCTCTTGGTCGGCGGCGGCCGGTATCGACCCCGTCGCCGCCGGGTGCGAAAGAATGCGGTTTTCAACGACGAGGGCTCCCGCGGTGTATTGAGACAACATCAGCCCTGAGAACATCCCGGCTCCTTTTGTCAAAAAGGCGGGCAAGCCGACGCTGAGGTGGGGGTTCATCAGCCGGTTGAGCCGGCGCTCGGACAAAACGGCCACGGTGGTCACCGCAGTGCCCAGCAACTCCAGGGCGAAGGCCTGCGGCGTCCCCTGGAAATTCGCTCCGGTGAGCACGAGCTGCTCATCGGGGAAGAAAACGGGATTGTCGGCGGCGCCGCCGAGCTCGATCTCGAGCATGCTGCGGGCCCATTTAAGGGCATCCCGGGCGGCGCCGGTCACCTGGGGCGTGCTGCGCAGGCTGTAAGCGTCCTGGACCTTCTTTTTCCCGATCTTGGCCAGGAGCTCGCTTCCCTTGGTGATCCGGCGGATGTTCGCGGCCGATTCCAGAGCGCCGGGATAACCGCGCACCTTGTGCAAGCGTTCGTCATAAGCTTTCATGTTCGCGTTAAGCACTTCGAGGGTCATGGCCGCGGCGATCTCGGCGTTTTGGAGGAAGCGGTGGCCGTCATAGATTTCGAGAGCACCGAGACCGGTGATCACGTTCGAGCCGTTGATTGTGGCCAGACCGTCGCGGGCTTTAAGGATAACCGGCTTGATGCCGGCCCGTTTCATAGCTTCGGCGGCAGGCAGCCTCTCCCCCTTATAGAAGCACTCGCCTTCGCCCATGACGCCCAGGGCGATCTGGGCCATCGGGGAAAGATCCCCGCAGGCGCCGACCGAGCCCTTCTCGCAGACGACCGGAGTCACCCCGCGATTGAGCATGTCAACCATCGTCTCGGTCAAAACCAGCCTCATTCCGGAATGACCGTGGCAATGACAGCTGATCCGGCTCAGCATGGCCGCCCGGACTATTTCGATCGGAAGCGGCTTCCCGTAGCCGGCGGCGTGGCTGTAGATGATATACCTCTGGTATTTCTCGACCTGCTCCGGCGTAAGGACGACTTCGGACAGCTCCCCGATGCCGGTATTGACACCGTACATGATCTCCCGCTTCTGTATCTTGTCCTCGAGAAGGGCGCGGCACTTCTCGATTCTCTTCTTGGCCTGGGGATGAAGTTCGACTTTCTCGTTCTCCCGGGCGACTTTGACGACTCTCTCGATGGTTAAGTTATGTCCGTCAATCACGATAGCCATGATGATTCCTCCTCTCTTAGGAAAATAGGCAAAGATGATATCGGAAGGAGCCAAATAAGGCAAGCCCAGCTCCGGGTGCTTGGAAAAAACGAGGGCATTAGGTATGATGTCCCCCTCATGGACGTACATGGGCTGGACTGCATCTTCAAACCCCAGCGGATCGCCTTGATCGGCGTTACGGCCAATCCCAAGAGCGTCGGCGGCAGAGTCCTGTCCAATCTGGTGAGCGGCGGTTTTCGCGGCGTTGTCTATCCAGTCAATCCCTCGCTCGAGGCCGTCATGGGGATCCAGTGCTACCCGGACGTCCGGCGTCTTCCCCGCCCTGCCGACCTGGCCGTGATCTGCGCTCCGGCCGCTCAGGTTCCTGGAATCGCCCGGGAATGCGGAGAGGCCGGAACCCTTGGAATCATCGTCGTCTCGGCCGGGTTCAGGGAAACGGGCCCTGGAGGGAAAGCCCTCGAGGACCAGCTCCTCTCTGAGGTCCGCCGCTTCCCCGGCATGCGCATTGTCGGGCCCAACTGCCTTGGGGTCATCGCTCCGGGCGGGCAGCTGAACGCCAGCTTCGCGGCCGCTATGCCGAGGAAAGGGCACATCGCCTTCATCTCGCAATCCGGGGCCCTGTGTACGTCCGTCCTGGACTGGGCCCTTCAGGAAAAGATCGGGTTTTCCTATTTTGTCTCCATCGGCAACACCCTGGACGTGGATTTCGCCGATCTGATCGACTACCTGGGCGAAGACGAGCAGACGAAATCCATCATTCTCTACATCGAATCCGTCGGCGATGCCCGCAGATTCATGACCGCGGCCCGGGCTTTCGCCAGGACAAAACCGATCATCGCCTACAAGGCCGGCCGTTTCCCCGAGTCGGCCGAAGTCGCTGCTTCCCATACCGGGGCGATGGCCGCCGAAGATGCAGTTTACGACGCCGCTTTCCAACGGACCGGGCTGGTCAGAGTCGGCGACATCGGTGAGATATTCGACGTCGCCGAGCTCGTCGGACGCCAGAGAATCCCCAAAGGCGCACGCCTCGGGATCGTCACCAATGCGGGCGGTCCGGGAGTCATGGCGACCGACGCCTTGATCGCGGAAAGCGGAGAATTGGCCCGTCTGTCTGCCGGTTCGCTGGCCCAACTCAACGAGAGCCTCCCGCCGTACTGGTCCCATCGAAACCCTGTCGACGTGTTGGGAGATGCCAAATCCAAGCTGATCGCCAAAGCGACGCACATCGTCCTTGAGGACACAGGCGTTGACGCCGTGCTGGTCATCATCACTCCTCAGGCGATGACTAACCCGACGGCCATCGCCAGAGAGATCGTCCAGCTCGCGCCGGACGCCCGGAAACCGATCCTGGCCGCGTTCCTCGGGGCGCAGAGCATGGCCGAGGGAGTCCAGCTCCTCAACGACGCCGGGATCCCCACATATACGACCCCAGAACAGGCTGTGCGCGCCTTCATGACCCTGGTCGCTTATTCGAGAAACCTGGAGACTCTCTACGAAACCCCCAAGGATATCTCCGTCGAGTTCCCCGTCGACCGGGCCAGCCTGCGCGAGCGCTTTGACTCTCTGGTAGCGGACAAAGGAGAAATTCTGGCCGAGGATGTCTCCAAAACCCTACTCGAAGCTTACGGTATCCCTGTGACCAAACCGCTCCCGGCCAAAACGTCCGCCGAAGCCATCAAGATCGCGGATCTCATGGGCTACCCGGTCGTCCTCAAGATCCACTCTCCCGACATTTCGCATAAGACCGAGGTCGGAGGGATCGCCCTCGACCTGCTCGACCGCGAGATGGTCTGGCAGGCTTACGAACGGATCATGTCCGCCGCAGCCAGAGCCAGGCCGGATGCCCGGCTCGAAGGAGTGACGGTCCAGGCCATGGTCAGCCGCCACAACGCCGTAGAAATGATCCTCGGCGCCAAAAAGGACCCCATTTTCGGTACGGTCATCATGGCGGGTTTCGGCGGCGTCGAGGCGGAGCTCTTTCGTGACCGCGCCCTGGGCTTCCCTCCCCTGAACGAGCGTCTGGCCCGGCGGATGCTGGAATCCCTCAAGGTCTGGCCGCTTCTTCAAGGCTACAGGGGAAGGCCGAAGGCGAACACCGACAGGCTTGTCGAAACCATCATCCGGCTCTCCTATCTCGTCGCCGACTATCCGGAGATCAAGGAGCTCGACGTCAATCCCTTGCTCGTGACCCCTGTGGATGTCATTGCCCTGGATGCCAGGGTGGTCATCGATCAAAGCCTCGTCGGCAAACCGGTCAAGCCCTACTCCCATCTGGCCTTGAGACCTTACCCGGAGGAGTATGTCCGCAAAACGAAGCTCGCTGACAGGACCGAAGTGACGTTGCGCCCCATCAAGCCGGAAGACGAGCCGCTCTGGCTGGAACTTCTGGGGAGCTGTTCCCGGGAGACCATCTATTCCCGTTTCCGCTATTTTTTCTTCTGGGAGTCCCACGAGGTCGCCACCCGCTACTGTTATATCGACTACGACAGGGAGATCGCCATCGTCGCGGAGATCATCCCAGGAGGAAAACGACGGCTGATCGGCGTCGGCCGTCTCGTCGCCGACCCGATGCGCGAAAGCGCCGAGTACGCCGTGCTCATCGGCGACGCCTGGCAGGACATGGGACTGGGCAGCCTTCTTACGGATACCTGCATCGGGATCGCCGAAGATTGGGGCATCAAGAGGTTCACGGCTGTGACCACTTCAGATAATCAGCGCATGCTCTCTGTTTTCCGGAAAAGGGACTTCACCATCTTGCCCGACCCCGAGAGCTCTCTCGTCGAAGTTTCCAAGGACCTCCAGAAAGCGGGCTGAGCCCTCCCTCTGGCGCCTTGACACTTTGCCGGGGCGGCGGCTATAGTGGATGGCTCGGTTCTGGCCCGGAGGCGATGTTCAGGACATCGAGCCCGGCCGTGATAAAAAAAAGATGGCTGCCCCGAGAAAAATTTTGATTGGCCTGCTTCAGGCGGTTGTCTTGGGATTTGCCCTGGCCTCGTCAGGCACCGCGGCCGAGGTCCGGGCCACCCGGGTCGAGCAGGGTCCCAAGCTCGACGGCCTCCTTACCGATCCTGTGTGGCAGTCGGCGATCCCCTTCTCTGAATTCCGGATGGTCGAGCCTCAACCGGATTCGGACCCGACTGAAAAGACCGAGTTGCGGGTCCTGTATGACGAAGGGAGCCTTTACATAGGCGTTCTATGCCTGGACAGCGAGCCGCACCGCATCGCGGCCAACACCATGGCCCACGATGATTCAGGGGGATCGGGTGGAGGCTGGATGGGCATGGGGTTTCACCATGGAGGTCCGGACACCTCCAGCGATGACCTGGTTCGGGTTCTCATCGACCCCTTCCAGGACAAGAGGAACGCTTACCTCTTTTATGTCAACCCTCTCGGGGCGCGCAGCGAAGGCCTGGCTTACGGCGGCGACCCGAGTCTCAACTGGGATGGGATCTGGGAAGCCAAGAGCCGCGTTCTGGAGAACGGCTGGAGCGCAGAGCTGCGGATCCCGTTCAAGACGATCTCATTCAGGCCGGGGCTGACAGTCTGGGGCATCAACATCGAAAGGATTGTCCCCCGAAAGCTGGAGACGATCCGCCTTTCCGGGACAAACAGGGACAGCAATTTCAATAATCCCATGGAGGCGGCGGCCCTCACCGGGATCGAGAATGTCCGACAGGGAAAAGGAATCACCTTTAAGCCTTACGGTCTCGCCGCCTCGGCCAGCGCTGTCGCCGGAACCGCCGGGAGAGACAATTCTCTCGACGGAGGGTTCGACATCTACAAAAACTTCACGCCCAACCTTGTCGGCGTCGTCAGCTACAACATGGACTTCGCCGAAACCGAGGTGGACGAGCGCAGGATTAACCTGACCCGCTTCCCGCTCTTTTTCCCGGAGAAACGGATGTTCTTCCTGGAAGGCTCGGAGACGTTCAGCTTCAGCTCGAGCGTCAGCTTCATGCCCTTCTTCAGCCGCAGGATCGGGCTCCATGAAGGCGGACAGGTGCCTGTCCTCTTCGGCAGCAAACTCTACGGTAAGATCGGCAGCACCAACATCTCCGCGCTCGACGTTCAGACCGGCGATTCCCCGGGCCTTCCGGGCCGCAACCTCTTCGCCGCCCGGATGACGCAAAACATATTTGCCGAGAGCAAGGTCGGCTGGATCCTTACCAACGGCAGCCCGACAGGAAAGAAGAACACCCTGGCCGGGGTCGATCTCAACTATTCGACATCGCGTTTTGCGGGCAACAAAAACCTTATGCTGGCCGCCTGGGCGGCCTATAACTGGAACGAAGAGGAGGGCCGCCACCACGGGTTCGGCGCGCGGGCCAATTACCCCAATGACCTATGGACCGTCGAGAGTACCTATGCCTACTATGGGGAAGCCTTGGACCCGGGACTCGGCTACATGATGCGGCAGAGTTTCCAGACCTTCTTCATCCGGCTGGCCTACCAACCGCGTCCGGAGAGGGGATTTCTGGACGAACTCGTCCGGCAGTTCTTTTTCCAGACGAGCTTCGATTATTACTGGGACCTGGCCGGGAGGCTCGAGACGAGGCGGGTCCAATTTACGCCTTTAAACTTCCAGACCGAGAGCGGAGAACAGTTCGGGTTCGAAGTCAGCCCCACCCGAGATATCCTGCCTTATGACTTCGAGGTGGCCGACGATGTGATCTTGCCTGCCGGCCCGTATGATTTCACAAATTACCAGTTCTCGTTCAACACGGCCAACCATCGTTTCGCCGTCCTTGACGCCGGTTACACCTTCGGCGGGTTCTATTCGGGCAGCCTGGACCAATGGGACTTCGGCCTGACTTTCAAGGTCGGCGGGTACGCCAACCTGTCCGCCCGGGTTGACCTGGTCCGGGGTCGGCTGCCTGAGGGGGATTTCAACGAGAACGTCTATGAGCTCAAAGCCGATTTCTTCCTTTCCCCGGACCTGGGTTTCATGAACTATATCCAGTATGATGACATCTCCCGGCAGCTGGGCTGGAACGCCCGCCTGCGCTGGCGGATAACGCCCGGCAACGAAGTCTACCTTGTCTACAACAAGAATTGGGAGAGGAGATACGATCCCGCCGCCCGGTTCTTTCCCCTCCAGGACCGCGGCGTCCTGAAGATCACCCTCTCGATCAGGCCATAAAAACCCGGTTGCGCCTACCCGTATTTCCAGTTAGGATGGATTAAGGGAAACCCCGAGGAGGCCCGATGATCGAGATCGACCACGTCTCAAAAAGCTACAACAAAGGCACCGTGCGGGCGGTCGATGACCTGACCCTGACCGTTCATCCCGGCGAGATTTTCGGCTTCTTGGGCCCGAACGGAGCCGGCAAGACGACGACAATCAAGCTGATCGTCGGCATCCTCAAGGCCGACGGGGGGACGATCCGGATCTCCGGCCTGGATATCCGGACCGCTGCCCTCCGCTGCAAGGCCATGACCGCTTACGTTCCCGACGAGCCGGAAATCTACGAGCGCCTCAAGGGGATCGAGTACCTCAATTTCATAGGCGATGTCTACGGTGTTTCCGGCGTCGACCGGCGCGAACGCATCGGGCACTGGCTTGAGGCCTTTGAGCTTTCCCGGGCCGTCGCCGACCCCATCCAAACCTACTCCCACGGCATGCGGCAGAAGATCATCCTGACCGCCGCCCTTATGATCAATCCCAGGGTCCTCGTCCTCGACGAGCCGATGGTCGGCCTCGACCCGCGTTCCTCCCATTTCCTCAAGGAAGCCATGCGGCAGCACTGCGACGGCGGAGGGACCCTGTTCTTCTCCACTCACATCATGGAGGTCGCCGAGCGGCTCTGCGACCGGATCGGCATTATCCGCAAGGGACGGCTGGCCGCTTGCGGCACGCTGGCTGAGCTCCGCGACCAGGCCAAAGACAAGGCCTCATTGGAGAACATCTTCCTGGAGCTGACCGGATCATGAGCCCGACCGCCGCCCTGGTCAAAGCCGCCCTGAATTCGAATTTCGGCTGGTCGGTCATGCGCCACCGCTTGTTCGTTCAGAAGCGCGACCGTTGGATGGTGCCGATCATCGCCCTGGCCGTGATCGGCGCGGTGCCGACGCTGGTCCTCTATGTCCGTCTCCTCAGCGCCGCCTTCGACACGATGCAATCCCTTGGCCAAGAGAAGGCGCTGCTGACGCTGGCCGTTCTGGCCGGACAGCTCATCATCCTAGTGTTCGGCCTTTTCTACCTCATCGCGACTTTCTATTTCTCCACGGACTTGGAGTACCTCCTCTCCCTCCCTCTGAAGCCGTCACAGATCATGCTGTCCAAGTTCGCCGTCGTCCTGATCAATGAATACCTGACCATGGCTCCATTCATCCTGCCTATCCTGATCGTCTACGGCATAAAAAAGCATAAAGCACCTGGATACTGGCTCCTCATGCCCCTCACCTATCTTCTGCTCCCGGTCATTCCCCTCGCCGCCGCGGGATTGGCGGTCGTCGGGATGATGCGTCTGGTCAATATCGGCCGCAAGAAAGACCTCCTGATCGTGCTCGGATCCCTCGTCCTCCTCGCCGCCGCGTTCTTCCTTCAGTTCGGGCTCAGCCGGGCATCCGGGACCTCGGGCCCGGATGCTCAAAAGATCATCGCTCTGATCTCCTCCCCGGACGGACTGGTCCAATCGGTCGGCCGCCGCTTCCCTCCCGCCATATGGGCAACGCGCCTCCTTGACTACGGCCTGTTTACGGGGACGGGGATCGCCGGTTTTGGCCTCTTCGCGGGCCTCTCCGTCCTGCTTTTCGGCGGTCTCATGGTCGGGGCCCAACGCCTGTTCTTCGGGGGTCTGGTGGGGCTGAGCGAACGGAGCGGCGGTTCCGGCCGCCGGGCGAAAGCGGGAGCCAAGATCCGAGTGTCTTCCGGCCACCACCCGGTAAGGGCCATATTCCTGCGCGAAGTCCGGCTGATGAACCGGACGCCCATCTTCCTCCTCAACGGCGTCCTCGGAGCGATCATGGTGCCCGTCTTTTTTGCCCTGATGCCGATGTCGGCCAAGCCTGGAGACGATGCCTCCGACATCATGCGCCTGATCACTTCGGTGAAGCCGCTCACGGCAATCCTGGCCATGACATTATTCATGGTCATCTGTGCCACCCTCAGCGGCGTCGCCTCGTCCTCATTCTCCAGGGAGGGACGCAAATTCTGGGTCTCTAAGGTCATCCCCGTGGACTACCGGCAGCAAGTCTTGGCCAAGCTCCTCCACTCCATGGGAATCGCCCTGCTGGGAATCGGCAGCGCGAGCGCCGCGCTCATGATCCGTTTTCATCTGGACGCCGGCAAATGGCTGCCCTGCCTCGCCCTGGCCCTCCCCCTGTGCGCCTTTGTGACATCCTTGAACTTGGCGGTCGACCTGGCCCGGCCGCTTCTGGATTGGATCAGCCCCCAGAAGGCGATGAAGCAGAACCTCAACGTCCTCATCGCCATGCTCCTCGACCTGGGGTTCCTCTTCCTTTATGGGTTGGCGTTCGTTACCTTGGGCAAGTCCGGCCTCAGCGTTGCGGCCGTCATCGGGATTTTTTTCGCGCTCAGCCTGGGGCTGGCCAGCCTGGCCTACTCTTTGCTCTTGCAGTTCGCCCTGAGGCGCTATCCATCCATCGAAGGATGAAACCCGCTTTGACCCCTTTGGCCTTT
>Ga0105095_10001854_pt1 | contig 11254 bp, 20 predicted proteins | sample PPLLak2March2015_2_FD_79180 | JGI IMG/M metagenome (GOLD analysis project Ga0105095, IMG submission 79180) | Freshwater sediment microbial communities from Prairie Pothole Lake near Jamestown, North Dakota, USA - PPLs Lake P8 Core (3) Depth... | ecosystem: Environmental > Aquatic > Freshwater >... | reverse complement strand
CGGATCAAGACCGTGCGCAAGGAAAAGGGCCGGAGAAAGGAATAGCCATGGAAGCCAAGCCCATCAAGAGGAAGACAACCAAGATCGGTGTGGTCGTCGGGAAGAAGATGAAGAAGACTGTCACCGTCCGGGTCGAGCGCCAGCTGCGCCATCCCCTGTACAAGAAGGTCATCAAACGGGAGAAGAAGTTCCTGGCCCACGATGAATATGAGAAGTGCAAGCTGGGCGATGTCGTACGGATCATCGAGACCCGGCCCATCAGCAAGCGCAAGCGCTGGAGGGTCACCGAGATCGTCGGCCTGTCGACGTCCGAGGTCGAGCCCGAGGGCGGGGAGAGTAAAGAATGATCCAGATGCGAACGATGCTCAAGGTGGCCGATAACTCCGGCGCCCGGATGATCATGTGCATCACCCCCCAGGGGGGAGGCGTCGGACGGCTGGCGACCCTCGGCGATATCATCTCGGCGACGGTCAAAGAGGCCGAGCCGGAGAGCAAGATCCCCAAGGGGCAGGTCGTTCGGGCGGTCGTCGTCCGGACGAGGAAAGAAGTCCGGCGCAAGGATGGATCCTATATCCGCTTTGACGACAACGCCGCCGTGATCATCGACAAGGCAGGCGAGCCGGTGGGCACCCGTGTCTTCGGACCGGTAGGGAGAGAGCTGCGGGACAGGAAATTCATGAAGATCGTCTCGCTGGCCCCGGAGGTCCTCTGATGAGCAGATTGGCGCTGAAAAAGGGAGACATCGTCATCGTCAAGAAGGGCAAGGATAAAGGCAAGACCGGGAAGGTCCTGATGATCCTGCCGGAGAAGAACCGGGTCATCGTGGAGAAGATCAACTTTGTCAAGGAGTTCATCCGGCCGGACCGCTCCAAGAACATCCAGGGCGGGATCATGGAAAAGGAGGCACCTCTCTCGGTGGCCAACGTCATGCTCTACTGCCCGGAGTGCGAGCAGGGCGTCCGGGTGAAGAAGAAGGCGCTTGAGGACGGCAGCCGGATCCGGATCTGCCAGAAGTGCGAGCTGAGCCTGGAGAAACAGAAGTGAGGGAGATGCGATGAGCCGCCTGTATGAAAAGTACAAAAACGAGATCATCCCCGAGCTCCAAAGCGAGCTGGGGATCAAGAACAAGATGGCGGTCCCGCGCCTGGAGAAGATCGTCCTCAACATGGGGGCCGGAGACGCCATCCAGAACATCAAGCTCCTGGACGCGGCCAAAGCCGAGCTCGGACAGATCGCCGGCCAGCAGCCGGTCATCGGCCGGGCCCGCAAATCGATTTCCGCTTTCAAGCTGCGAAAGGGGCAGGCTATCGCCTGTTTCGTGACCCTCCGGAGCAGGCGGATGTACGAGTTCTACGACCGGCTGGTCAACATCGTCCTCCCCCGGGTGAGGGACTTCAGGGGCGTTTCCCCCAAATCGTTCGACGGCCGGGGGAATTACACCCTGGGTATGAGGGAGCAGATCGTCTTCCCGGAGATTGACTACACCAAGGTCGAGCGGTCCCGGGGGATGAACATCACCATCGTCACATCGGCGCGGAATGACCAAGAGGCCTTCGCCCTGTTGAAGAAGCTGGGCATGCCCTTTCGGGAGGCCTAACGGATAAGGAAGGACACCATGTCAACGACAGCAGCTTATGCCAAGTCCCTTCGCCAGCCCAAGTACGCCATCCGCAAGCACCGGCGGTGCCGCATCTGCGGGCGTCCCAAGGGCTATTACCGGAAGTTCGATATGTGCCGGCTCTGCCTGCGCGAACTGGCCCTCAAAGGCGAGATCCCCGGGGTCATCAAGGCCTCGTGGTGAAGGGGAGAAAGGATCGAACGATGAGTCAAACGGACCCGATCGCAGACCTGCTCACCAGGATTCGGAACGCCGCCCGCATCCGGAAGAGGGAAGTGACCCTCCCTTCCTCGAAGTTGAAGGTGGAGCTGGCCAAGATCCTCAAGGAAGAAGGGTATATCCGCAATTTCAAGGTCGTCGACGACAACAAGCAGGGGATATTGAATATCGCCCTCAAGTACACGGAGGACAACCAGAGCGTCATCTCCGGGCTTCGCCGGATCAGCCGGCCGGGCTGCCGCCTTTTCTGCACCCGGGACTCAGTCCCCAAGGTGTTGGACGGGCTGGGCATCGCCATCGTCTCGACGTCTCGGGGGACGATGACCGGCAAGAAGTGCGAGGAGCTCGGAGTCGGCGGAGAGATCCTTTGCTATATCTGGTAAAGTCACCGGAAGGGAGTGCCTGAAGATGTCGAGAGTCGGACGGAAGCCCATAGCGCTGCCGGAGGGAGTGAAGGTGACCATCCATGCCAACCGGGTCGAGTTCGAGTCCTCAAAAGGGAAGCTCGAATCGCCCTTGATGCCAGGGATCGAGGCCAAGCTGGAGGACCGGAAGCTCGTTTTCAGCCGGGCGGATGATTCCAAGACGATGAGGACCAACCACGGCCTGGTGAGAAGCCTGGCCAACAACGCCCTCCTCGGGATTACCGTCGGCTTCTCCAAACAGCTGGAGATCGTCGGTGTCGGGTACCGGGCCAAGCTGGACAAGGAGGGACTTGAGCTCAGTGTGGGCTACTCAAAGCCCGTCCTCTACAAGATCCCGGCGGGCATCCAGGTCGTCGTCGAGAAGCCGACCCTGATCACTGTCAAAGGGATCAACAAGCAGCAGGTCGGCCAGGTGGCCGAGGAGATCAAGCGCTTCCGCAAGCCGGATCCCTACAAGCTCAAGGGCATCCGTTATGCTGGCGAGCGCCTGATCAAGAAAGAGAGGAAGGCGGGAGCGGGGGTGGCCAGTGCGTAAAGACAAGTCAGAAACCCAGAAGAAGGTCAAGGCCAGGATCCGCAAAAGGGTCCGGGCGAAGATCCGGGGCAGCGCGGGACGGCCAAGGGTTTTCGTCTTCAAGAGCAACCGCTATATCTACGCCCAGGCGGTCGATGATGAGAAGGGGACCGTGCTCGTTTCCGCCTGCACGCTGGAGAAATCCCTCAAAGAAAAGATCAAGAACACCAAGAACAGGGAGGCCTGCCAGAGCCTCGGTCAGGTCCTGGCGGAGCGGTTGAAGGAAAAGAAGATCGAGCGAGTCGTCTTTGACAGAGGCATATATCCGTATCACGGCAGGGTCAAGGCCCTTGCCGATGCCCTGAGGAAGGGGGGCCTGGCCTTTTAGGGCCGGCCGACAGGCGATCAAGGAGGAAAGAGAGTGGACTACAACAGAACCAAGAGGCCGGCAGCGCAGAGATCCGAAGAGGGCGAGCTCAGGGACCAAGTCATCTCCATCCGCCGCGTCACCAAGGTCGTCAAGGGAGGGAAAAACCTCAGCTTTTCCGCTCTGGCAGCCGTTGGCGATGAGCACGGAATGGTCGGCGTCGGCAAAGGCAAGGCCAGAGAGGTCCCCATGGCCATCGCCAAGGCCGTTGAGGCCGCCAAGAAGCGTCTGATCCATGTGCATCTCGACGGCACGACCATTCCTCATCTCGTCCGCGGCGAGGATGGGGCGGGTACGGTTATCCTCCGGCCGGCGTCCAAAGGCACCGGTGTCATCGCCGGCGGGGCGGTGCGGGTGATCGTCGAGCTGGCCGGGATCAAGGACATCCTGACAAAATCCATCCGCAGCAACAATCCTTTCAGTGTGGCCAACGCCACGCTCAATGCGCTGAAACAGCTCCGGGATCCGGAAGAGGTCGCCCTGAAGAGGGGAAAGGCGAAAGAACTGATATGGCAGTGAAAAAAAAGCCGGCCGAAAAAAAAGAGGGCGCCAAGCGCGAGCTGCGCATCACGCTGGTCCGCAGCCTGATCGGCTATCCCCGGAGGCAGCGGGAGACTGCCAGGGGACTCGGCCTGAGGAAGATCAATTCCCAGGTCGTCCGGCCTGACCGGCCGGAGGTCCGTGGGATGATCGCCAAGGTATCGCATCTGGTGAAGGTGGAGGTCGTGGAAAAATGAACCTGAGCAACTTGCATCCGTCCAAAGGCTCGAAGAAACAGGATAAAAGGCGGGGACGAGGCCCCGGCTCCGGACAGGGGAAGACGGCGGGACGGGGCCACAAAGGCCAGAAATCCATCGCCGGCTTTTCCCAAAAGAAGGGCTTCGAGGGCGGCCAGATGCCCCTCCACCGCCGCCTGCCCAAGAGAGGTTTCAGCAACATATTCAAAACTGTATACACAGAGATCAACCTCGTCGACCTTGCTAAGATCTCCGCCAGGGACATCGGCCCGAAAGAGCTGCGGGCGGCCGGGTTGATCAAGAAAGAAGCGGAGCGAGTCAAGATATTGGGACGCGGAGAGCTCGCTGACTCCAAGACGATCCAGGCCCACATGTTTTCCCGGTCGGCTCAAGGGAAGATCGAGAAAGCAGGCGGTCAAGCCGTCGTCATCGGGAACCCCTAATGTTAGACAGCATCAGAAATATCTTCAGCATTCCGGAACTTCGGCGGAGGGTGCTCTTCACCCTTTTCCTTCTGGCCGTGTACCGGATCGGGGCCCAGATCCCCAACCCCGGGATCAGCGCCGACGCCTTGGCCGAGTTCTGGCAGACCCAGAAGGGCACGATCTTCGGGTTTATCGACCTTTTCTCCGGGCGGGCCATGTCCCGAATGACCATCTTCGCTTTGGGCATCATGCCCTATATCAGCGCCTCGATCATCCTCCAGCTCCTCCAGGTCGTTTGGCCTTTCCTGGAGAGACTGTCCAAGGAAGGTGAGCTCGGCCGAAAGAAGATCACCCAGTACACCCGTTACGGAACGCTCCTCATTTGCTTCATCCAGGCCATGGGCATCGGCGTGTTCCTGCAGAGCTTGCGGAGTCCAGGCGGAGCCCGGATCGTGCCCAATCCGGGCGTAGGATTCCAGCTTCTCACCGTCCTCACCCTGACAACGGGGACGATCTTCATCATGTGGCTGGGGGAACAGATCTCCGAGCGGGGGATCGGCAACGGCATCTCCCTCATCATCTTCGCCGGGATCGTGGTCGACCTGCCGAGGGGCGTCCAGAGCATCGTCGCGGGCCTCCGGACGGGGAACATGGATCCCCTGCGGCTCATCGTCCTGGTCGCGCTGATGCTCGCGGTCATCGCCGTCATCGTTTTCGTGGAGCGAGGTCAACGCCGGATCCCGGTGTCCTACGCGAAGCGCGTTGTCGGCCGGAAGGTCTATGGCGGCCAGAGCACTCACCTGCCGCTGCGGGTCAACACAGGCGGTGTCATCCCGATCATCTTCGCCGCCTCGATCATCACCATCCCCCAAACCATCGCCCAGCTGATCAAAGTTCCCGTCTTCCAGACGATCTCGCAGCAGTTCAATATCGGCATGCCGCTCTACAACCTGTTGTATGTCGCCGCCATCATCTTTTTCACCTATTTCTATGTCTCCATCGTCTTCAATCCCGTGGACGTGGCCGATAACCTGAGAAAATACGGAGGGTTCATCCCGGGCATCCGGCCGGGAAAAAACACCTCGGACTACATCGACACCACGCTGTCCCGGATCACCCTGGTCGGAGCCGTCTATCTTGCGGCCATTGCCATCCTGCCCGAATTCCTGATCACAGGCATCAAGGTGCAGGCCCTGCCCTTCATCGGCGACTTTCTGGAGGCGAATCTCCCGCGCTGGTTTACCCAGGGGCTGAACGTCGATTTCTATTTCGGCGGCACTTCCATCCTGATCGTCGTGGGCGTGGCCATGGACACTCTACAGCAGATCGAGGCGCAGCTCGTCATGAGGCACTACGACGGCTTCATGCGGCGCAGCCGGATCAAAGGGAGAAGGGGATAGGGAATGAGGATCGTTCTCTTCGGACCTCCGGGAAGCGGCAAGGGAACTCAGGCGGATCTTATCGAACGCCGCTATGGCTTTCCTAAGATCTCAACGGGGGACCTTCTCCGCCAGGCGGTCCGGGAGAGGACTCCCCTCGGCATCCAGGCTGAAGCGGTCATGAACCGAGGAGAGTTGGTGAGCGACGAGATCGTGGAAGGGCTTGTCCGGCTGCGGCTGACGAATCCGGACACTCGGCAGGGTTACCTGCTCGACGGCTTCCCGCGGAACCAGGCCCAGGTCCAGAGCATCGAAGACATGGACGGATCGCGGCCCGAGATCATCATCGTGATTGACGTAGACAAACGTTCTCTGGTCGAGCGCATGCAGAACCGGTTGACCTGCCGGAAGTGCGGCGCGGTCTATAACCTTTTGCTGCAGAAGCCCCGGGCCGAAGGGCGATGCGATGTCTGCGGGGGAGAGCTTTACAGGCGGCCGGACGACCGTCCCGAAGTGATCAAAGAGCGGCTCAGAGTATACGAAGAGCAGACCCAAAAAATGAGGACCCATTATCAGGCCAAGGGCGTGCTCTATCGGGTGGACGGCTCGGGGACCGTGGACGAAGTTTTCGGCCGGATTTCCGGGATCCTCGACCGCGAGTTGGCCCGACGGGATGCGGACAAGACGCAGAGATGATCATCTACAAGACCTCCCAAGAGATCGCCATCATGAAGAAGAGCAATCAGATCGTGGCCCGGGTGCTCCATGAGCTGAAGGCCATGGCCCGCCCCGGCATGCGCACGCGGGAGCTCGATGCCTATGCGGAAGCCAGGGCCCGCGAACTGGGGGCTGTGCCCGCGTTCAAGGGCTACCGCGGATACCCGAGTTCGCTCTGCACCTCGGTCAACGAAGAGATCATCCACGGCATCCCTTCGGAGCGCATCCTCAAGGACGGTGACATCATCGGCCTCGACTTTGGCGTCCTCTTCGAGGGCTTCTACGGCGATGCTGCAGTGACCGTCCCCGTTGGCGCCGTCGGGCCGGAAGCTCTGCGTCTCATCGCTGTTTCCGAAGCGGCCTTCTTCAGGGGCATCGAACAGATGAGGAAAGGCAACCGGGTTTCGGATATTTCCCATGCCATCCAGGAGTACGTGGAGTCCGAGGGATTTTCCGTGATCCGTTCTTTTGTCGGGCACGGCATCGGCCACTCTCCCCATGAGGAGCCGCAAGTCCCGAATTTCGGACCGCCCGGACGGGGGCCGAAGATCAAGGAAGGGCTGACCCTGGCCATCGAACCTATGATCGCCGCCGGAGACTGGGAGGAGGAGATCCTCGAGGACGGCTGGACAGCGGTCACCAAGGACAGGAGCCTATCGGCGCATTTCGAGCATACCGTGGCCATGACCCTCCGGGGAGTGGAGATACTGAGTCTGGGCGAGCCGGGAAAGTCTCCGCTGCTTTCGCCAGAGGTGAAACGATATGCCTAAACAGGATGTCTACGAGGCGGAAGGCACGGTCACAGAAACCCTGCCCAACGCCATGTTCCGGGTGGAGCTGGCCAATAAGCACCGGATCCTGGCCCACATCTCGGGCAAAATGAGGAAGCACTTCATCCGCATCCTCCCCGGGGACAGGGTTCTGGTTGAGCTCTCAGCTTACGACCTGACCAAGGGACGAATCACCTACCGGTTCAAATAAAGGAAAGGCCAATGAAAGTCAGAGCATCGGTCAAGAAGATCTGCCGCAACTGCAAGATTGTCAGGCGGAAAGGCATCATTCGGGTGATCTGCATCAACCCGAGGCATAAACAAAGACAAGGCTAGACGAGGGTAACATGGCAAGAATCGCAGGTATCACGCTGCCGCCGGAGAAGAGGATCGAAGTCGGGTTGACCTACATCTATGGGATCGGTCGCCCCAAGTCGAACCAGATCCTCCAGGAAGCCAAGATCGATAAGAACAAGAAGGTCAAGGCGCTCAGCGAGGATGAGATCAACAAGATCCGTCAGATCATCGAAAAGCGCGAGAAGATCGAGGGCGATCTCCGCAAAGAGATCAGCACCAACATCAAGCGGCTGATCGATATCGGCTGCTACCGGGGGATGCGTCATAAGAGGAAGCTCCCCGTCCGCGGCCAAAGGACGCGGACGAACGCCCGCACGCGCAAGGGACCGCACGGCCACGCCATCAAGAAACTGAAGGCGTAGCGAGCAAAGGAGAGAGAGTCCATGGCGAACGCACCAGCCAAGAAGAAGAAGGTCAGGAAGGAGATCGGATTCGGGATCGCCCATATCCAATCGACTTTCAACAACACCATCATTACCATCACCGACCACGAGGGCAACACGATATGCAGCACAAGCTCCGGGACGGCCGGCTTCAAGGGAGCCCGTAAGGGGACCCCTTTCGCCGCCCAGCTGGCCGGCAAGGAGGCCTCGACGAAAGCTCGGGACCTGGGAGTGAAGTACGTCGATGTCCGGATCTCCGGACCTGGGGCCGGCCGGGAATCGGCCATCCGGGCCCTGCAATCCTCCGGGCTGGAGATCAAGTCCATCAGGGACGTTACCCCCATCCCTCACAACGGATGCCGGGTTCCCCGCCGGAGGCGGGTCTGAGGGGATGAAGCGACAAGGAGAGAAAGATGTCGAGATATGGTGATCCTGTTTGCCGCCAGTGCCGGGTCGAAAAGACCAAGCTATTCTTGAAGGGGAATAAGTGCCTGACCGAGAAGTGCCCTGTTGAAAGGCGCGGCTACGCGCCCGGGCAGCACGGCCGGGCCAGGAAGCGGATCCTCGGCTACGGTCTCCAGCTCCGGGAGAAACAGAAGCTTAAGAGGTTCTACGGGATGACCGAGAATCAGTTCCGGCTGTTCTTCAGGCGGGCCGAACGGCAGAAGGGGGTCACCGGCGAGAACCTGCTGTCCATGCTGGAGAGACGGCTGGACAACGTCGTTTTTATCATGGGCTTCGCCCGCTCCCGGACTCATGGACGCCAGCTGATCAGCCACGGCCACTTCACCGTCAACCAGAGGAAGGTGACGGTCCCGTCTTTTATCGTCTCCGAGGGAGACGAGGTCAAGATCCGGCCGCGGACGGCGCAATATGAGGATATCAAGCAGGTGGTCGGCCAGAACAAGAACAAGACCGTGCCCGGCTGGATCGCCGTCGATTGGGATAACATGAGCGCCAAGATCGCCGCCCTGCCCACCCGGCAGGACATCACGCTGCCCGTGGAAGAGCACTATATCGTCGAGCTCTATTCCAAGTAGCCGGAGCGGCGCGGAAAGGCGCATTCAAAAGGAGGGACTATGATAGAGATCGGTTTTCAGAGACCCAAGTTCTTGGAGTGCGATTACGACACCCTGACCGAAAAGTATGGCCGGTTCTGGGCGCAGCCTTTTGAGCGCGGATACGGGGTGACCGTCGGTAACGCCCTGCGCAGGATCCTGCTCTCTTCCATTAACGGCGCCGCCATCACCGCTCTGCGCATCCAGGGGGTCCTGCATGAGTTCTCCACGCTCCCGGGTGTTGTCGAGGATGTGACCGACATCATCCTGAACATCAAGGGCATCCCTCTCAAGATGAAGGGGAACCAGACCAAACAGATGACCCTGAAGATGGTGGGGCCGGCCGAGGCCAAGTCTTCGGATATCGTCCACGACGGGGACATCGAGATCCTGGACCCGGATATCCATATCGCCTCGCTCGACCGGGATGGGAAGCTGGATGTCGAAATGGTCGTCAGGAACGGCCGCGGCTATGTCTCGGCCGACCAGAACTTCGACGAGACCCTGAGCGTCGATTATATCCCCCTCGATTCCTCGCACTCACCCATCCAGAAGGTGAACTACCGCGTGGAGCAGGCCCGGGTGGGGAAAAGGATCGATTACGAAAACCTCAGTCTGGAGATATGGACGACCGGGGCGGTCTCGCCTCAAGTGGCGCTCTCCCAGTCGGCCAAGATCATGCGCGACCACCTGGCCATCTTCCTGAGCGTCATCGACGAGCCGCTGGAGAAGGAGCCGACAATCGCCAAGAAGGAGATCCCTTACATCGGCCAGCTTGATGTCCTCCTCAAGCCCATCGAGCACCTGGAGCTCTCGGTCCGGTCCTCGAACTGCCTGAAATCGGCCGGGATCGAGCGGATCTATGAGCTCGTGCGGAAAAGCGAGGATGAGCTGCTCAAGACCAAGAACTTCGGCCGGAAATCGCTGGCCGAGATCAAGGAGACCCTGTCCAACCTGAACCTCGGCCTGAGCCTGGACCTCCATCCCAAGCTCCTCGAGCGAATCCAGGCTGAGGTCCAGGAGGACAAGAAACGAAAGGAGTTGAGTGAATGAGGCACCAGGTCAAGGGTCGAAAACTGCGGCGGCCGACCGCCCACCGGAGGGCCCTGCTGCGCAACCTCGTCACCTCCTTTTTAGAGAGGGAGCGGATGCGGACGACGCTGGCCAAGGCCAAGGAGGTCCGGCCCCTGGCCGAGAAGATGATCACCCTGGGGAAAAGGGGAACCCTTCACGCCCGTCGCCAGGTGATGGCCTTTGTAAAGACAGAAGCGGTCGTAGCCAAGGTCTTTGACGACCTGGGCCCGCGCTTCGGCCAGAGGCCCGGAGGCTATTCCCGGATCATCAAGCTCGGCCGGCGGATGGGCGATGGCGCTCAGATGGCCATGCTGGAGCTCATCGGCTCGGAATTCAAGAAAAAAGCGAAGAAAAAGAAGGATAAGGGCAAGGGCGTAAAAAAAGCCAAATAGCGCCATTCGGGCAAGGACGGAAGGGACTACTCCCCGGGCAAGACCCAGAGCTGCTGTCCCGGGAATATCTTAGTAGGGCTCTCGATCCCATTCAAAGCCAGGAACTGCTCCAAGCTCATCGCGTGGTTCCTGGCGATACTGTAGGGAGTGTCACCCGCTTTTACCGTATAGGCGATCTTTGCCCCGGCATTTCGGTCGGCGGACGGCCCGCCCGCGGCGGAGGAGGGAACGGCTGCTCCGCGGCCCGGGATCTTCAGTCTCTGTCCCGGTTTGATGAAGTGGACGCTGCGCAGGCCGTTCAGACGGGCGATGGCGCTTACGCTGGTGCGGTAGCGGGCGGCTATGGTGGACAAAGTCTCTCCTCTGCGCACCAAGTGCCAGGTATATTGGGCTTCGGGCGGGATCCATTTAGGAAGGCCGGCAGCCAGGGCTCCGATCTTCTCTCCGTAGCCGACCGGAACACGCAGGATATATCCATAGGCCGGAGTCGAGTCGTAACGCAGCTCGGGGTTCAAGGTGGAGAGCAGCGAGGTGTCCAGTTCGAGCGAAGCGGCCAGCGAGGACAACTTGAAGGGCTGGTCAATGGGGACCGAGTCGAACTGCAGAGGAGGCTCCGGCTGGGGCAATTCAAAGCCGTATTTTTCGGGGTTATTTATGATCAGGAGGGTGGCCGTGAACCGGGGGACGAACCGCGCCGTCTCCCAGGGGAGCTGACGGTAAAGGTCCCAGAAGTTGTCGAGGTAGTCGATCTGTTGGGTG
>Ga0105095_10001852_pt1 | contig 11263 bp, 7 predicted proteins | sample PPLLak2March2015_2_FD_79180 | JGI IMG/M metagenome (GOLD analysis project Ga0105095, IMG submission 79180) | Freshwater sediment microbial communities from Prairie Pothole Lake near Jamestown, North Dakota, USA - PPLs Lake P8 Core (3) Depth... | ecosystem: Environmental > Aquatic > Freshwater >... | reverse complement strand
CCGCGACCTGGTTCCTGTTGAGGCGAGAGGATTGGACTTGAGTCTTTCGTCGGGCGAGTTGAGGACCCTCCCCATACTGCAAAACTCAATATACTCTTTATCTCCTCCACAACCGCCTTCGCCTCGTCTCGGGTCATGTCGAGGTCGAGATACATGAAATCCCAGCACAACTTGTTATTAAATATCTGAGCTCCGGCAGAAAATTCAGGGCCCAGGTCAAAAACGGATAGAAATCCGTGAACGCCCAACACCCTGATATTTTCATAGGCTGGCTGGATTGGAATTACGCCGCCATAGTTCAGTGCAGTTGCGCTCATGCGAAAGGATTTGAGGCGCACGGCCATTTTGATCAGCGATTCGGTCATCGTGTTGACGACAAATTTATCCCCGGAGTTTCGCGAAGAATAGATTTTCTCATGCAAGTTGCGGGAAAGCTCCCACAGATCGGCCCCGCCTTCAACCAGAACCGTATGCCGCAGCATGGAAATATAACAGGCGAGATGCTCCGGTTCCAGTGTTGGGTGAACGTGGGGACGCAGGTCTTCAACCGAGAATGTGCGCATGGGCACATGCTGACCCGCGTAGAGCTTGCGGTTGAGGGCGATCAGCAGCGCGGCATTGAGGACGCTGTTCAGCGTCAGGCCTTCTTTGCCGGTCCGCTGGACAAGCGACTGCGTCAGGTTTTCGGGTAATTCCAGTGAAAGCAAATGTGCACGTGTGGGGGTTTTGTAGAGTGGCGGGATGCGTTTGCCACGCGTCTGCCTGCGATAGGCCATCTCATCGTTGATCTGTCGAACGGCAAATCGCAGCGCGGGCGGGATCAACCTCAAGCCGCGAAACGCCGAGGGAAAACGGGATTCAACCGGCGGGCTGGGAGGATATTCGTAGGCGGTAACGGTCTTCTCACTTAGAAAGAACGCGCAGATCCTCAGTAATTCATCGAGGAGCCGGGCGATGGAAGAGGAATCTACGATCGCATGATAAAAGGTGATGATGATCTCCCCGCGTTGACTGCCCGGGTTGAACAGGTAGGTACAACGAAACAGCGGTCCGGTGAAAACATCCATGCGCGTGTTAGTTTCGACTTCGGCGATTTGCACCCAGTGACTATCATTCCAGCGCGGCAGGGTGTGCAGGGGATTGGGCAACTCTTCGATCTTCGTGAAGTAATATCTTCCCCTTTCCCTGACCAGGCGCGCTGCCAGAAATGGATGATGCAATTGCAGCATGCGGAGCGCCTGCCTGAGGATGTGCGATGGGGGTGCGTTTTCGAGGCGGAGCACACTTACAATATGAAACGGCGCGTGCCGATCGGAGATAACCAGCGCGCGCTCAAAGGAACCAAGTTCACGCTTCATCGGTACTTCGCGGAAATGTGCAAGTATAACAGCTTATCAAACGAAGCCTGCTATTTATGATGTGTGGGAGTGGCTAATTCCGTGGGCTAGCCACAGCGACCCCAGAGAACCTAGAGATTTTTTCTCAATGAACTCTGTGCAACTCTGTGGCGAGGATGGATTTAGCCCATTCTTTTAGCCACTCCGTGATGTGTTTCCTTCGTGAGAAGTGACAGGCCCGCGCGCCGCTTCAACTCCCGGGCGCTTTCATCTATGGATTGCACAGGATAATGCAATGAAACCCAAGCGAGGTCACATGGACAGAGTCCACGTTCAGATCGGCCGTATGGCAGGTGTGTGTAAAGTCCTGACGTACCCACTCGTGCATGTATTCAGACTCATCGATCACAGCCGCCACCCATGCCCAGAGCCCAAACCAACGCGGATTGGCAGGTGTTTGCGGCTCGATGATAATGATTCGTCGGCGGGTGACCCGGCGTAGTTCATGCAGCACGCGCAGTTGAATCGTCACAGGCATATGATGCAGCGCGAGCGAGAGCAGGGAAACCTCAAACGTGTCCTCTCCAAATGCCAGATGGGTCGCATCCATTTCGACCCAGGCAGATCGCAGGTCCGGATTCTTGGTCACCGCGCGCTTCAGCATCCCTCGAGCAATATCGGCCCCGACCACCCTGGCGCCCTGAGAAGCAAACGTGAGCGCCAGTTCGCCCGTGCCAGTACACAAATCCAGAACTTTCTCACCGGGGCGCCAGCCGCTTAAGTTCATGGCTTTGCGACGGGTTCCTCGCCGCAGGAATTCCATCACATCGTAGAGGTAGGCATAGCGGTTGTAATGATAGCGGACATGCCAGCGATAATCCCGATTAACTTCTAAAGTCTGCATGGATTGATGCTCCTGTTCGTCTGTTTTATCGACTGCACCGTAATCGATGAAATTGGTACTTTGAGAGGGAAGTTGAAGCTCCCTTCCCAATTCTGTGGATGGAGCTTACATCCTTCTGATGTTCAAATGATCGAAAATCTATGCCTGTGCTCTCTTCGCAAACCGTAATTCGTGCACTGCCCCCATCGTCTCGAAGATTTGAATTGCGCGCTCGAAATGCTCCCTGCGCGCCTCTGGATCCTCACGCAAATAGGATCCCAGCTTTACGCGGATCAATCCTTCCTCATAAAGCAATTTGAATTTCTGAGCGGCCTCCAGTCCCTTGCGCCAGGATTTGATAGCCAGTTGAGGTCTGCCCGTCAGCTCTTCATACCAACCCTGATAATAATGAGAATACGGCTGGCCGATCGGAAAAACCTTTTGGAACGCGCGCAGCAGTTCCATCGCTTTTTCGGCGGAGGACCTGTGTACATCGGTATCCAATTTCCGGCTTGGGTTTTGAAGCGCCTTTTCCCAGATCTCGAAATACACCTGGGCAGCGGCAGCAAAACCAATATCCATGGAGTAAACCGTTGGGGAGATGTCCGCCGCCAGATCAAGGACTCTGGCCGCATACGCAAGCGCCTTTTCATTTTGGCCAAGGCGCAAATAAGCCAGAGCCAGTTGTCCATTCGTATTGATGGAGGAGGCCAGATTGGGAATCTCTTCCAGGATTTGAAGAGCCTCATCCAGCATGGGTAGAGCGCTCGCTTCATCTCCCAGCCGAATGCTGTTCGCCGCGACCCCAAACAGACCCCACCCCTCCTGCAAGGGGTTACGCCTTTGACGCGCGTCCTCGAGCAATATCTTCTGCATGTTCAGCGCATAGTGGACATCCCCTGAGATCAGCGCGCTCTCTGCCAGCACAACGGTGCTATCCCCCCACTGCCGGTAATCACCGATCTGCTCGCAGAGGGCTTTGGCTCTCTCCGCCCGGGCACGGATCTCCTCCCACCTCCCGACCGTGATCTGATAAACACTGGTCACCACGCCGACCGTGATCAGGTTGGATGGCTGGTTCACTTCTTCTGCAATCGCCAACGCCCGCTCAACGTAGGTCTCGGCCAGTGAGTGTAATTGGGCAAAGCCTGCCAGGATAGCCATGCCTGCATAAGAGGAGGCCAGTTCAGCCGAAGGACCGGCATTTTCCGCTTCATTCACGAAGTGAAGGATGGAGTACATAATGGGAAGCGTTTCCTGGGAATAGAAGTAGATCCTTCCCATCAATTCGTAAAGACGAGCCACCTCAATGGCTACTTCGCGTGCCTGTCCCTTGAGCGAGCCAATATGATGCGCCGGGAAGAACCGATGAGACACCTGCCGAATGATTTGAGATAGCACACCGAAAGCAAATTGCGCCCTGGATTTTGGGATGGGATGGGCGAGCAAATGCAAAGCTTCGCGAACGTGCCTATTACAATCAGGCAATGAGCCGAGACCATAGTGAGCCAATCCCAGACGGCTATGCCAGCGTGCCCGGCGGAGTTGTCGCTCATGCAGGGCCTCCTTATCCTCCAGTTTTGGCAGTTTCGCTTCCCAATCAAGCGCCTGCTGATAAAACTGGATCGCTTCCGCGTTGGCATAATTCTCCATTGCCTGGTCACCCGCCTTCTCCAGATATTCCACAGCCTTTCGCATCGCATGAATATTAACGGCAGCTTCCTGCATTTCGGCAGCCTGCGCCCAGTGATAGGCAAGCAACGTGTAATAGGCTTCGATGTTCCTCTCATTGCTGTGTTCGATCCATTCAGCAACGGCTTGATGCAGCTGCCTGCGCTGGGAATAGAGCATCAGATTGTACGCCACTTCCTGGGTGACAGCATGCTTGAAGATATAAGCCAGATCAGGCGCTTCCGATTCCACCATGGTCAGGCTCAGGCGGGTGAGGGTGTCCATGTACTCGTGGAGGGCAGGCTTATCCGATTCAATAGGATGGACCGCCTGCAGGACACGAAAGGCGAAGATGCGCCCGATCACACTGGCGACTTTAAGCGTCAGCTGCTGTGAAGGTTCGAGGCTGTCGATCCGGTTCGTGATGGCAGCCTGAAGCGTATCGGGAAGGGTCAGATCTTCGAAGTTCATGAACCGGGAATTTACTCTGCATTCCTGATCTTCGATGGTCAAAATCCCGGACTCGCGCAGGGCGTACGCCAGCTCCTCCGCAAAGAAGGGATGCCCCTCAGACTTTTCACGGATCAACCTGCCGACCATCGGCGGGACGGATTTGACGCCCAGGCGCTGGCAGACCAGGGCCTCAACATCGTCGAGCATCATCGCATCGAGCTTCACCAGCCGCGCATCCGTCATCTCCATGATCTGCTTGAACTGCTGTGGTATGGGGTCTGATAATGGGCGGGTATTCAACGCCAGGAAGAGCGGCCGCACCTTTTGTTGGACATCCACCAGCAATGCCCAGGAAGCCGAATCGAACCAATGCAAGTCTTCCATCACGATCAAGAGCGGCGCCTGTCTGGCTTCGGAAGACAACAAACGCGTCAATAATTCACGGATATTGCCACCGCGTATTTCACCCGACATAGCCGATGTAAATTCGTTTTCAGAAATCTGGATGGGCAAAACGACATCCAACAGGGGAGCGTAACGAACCAGGTCCGGGTCGGTCTCTGTCAGTTTTGCTATCACCTTTTCCTGGATCGCGTTGCGTAGTGCTTCGGTGAATTCTGCTTTCGCCGTCAATTCCTCGATACCGAATATCTTGTTGAAGATGGGACGCCACGCGTGATAGAGGCTGGATTTTTCAATGGCATCTCCTCCGCCATTGAACATGTGAACGCGCAACGTTTCGGCCTGACGAACAAGATCTTCGAACAAGCGCGATTTCCCAATCCCCGCCTCACCCTGCAAAACGATTGTTTGCTGCACACTGCCACGCGACAACTCCTGCAACGCATTTGCAATCAGCGTCTTTTCCTCCAGCCGACCGATCAGCTCTGTCTTCGGGCGAATGACGCTCTTCTTCAGCTCAACCGGATGGAACACCTCAACCGGCTCGACGCGACCCTTGACCGGTTGAGGCGGCAGGGACTCGAACTCCACCGCCTCTTTCGCGCTGTCATACGTGGCGCGGTCGCAGAGGATGGGGATGCCCTGTCTGGCGATAAGTTCATCCTGCAGGCTCGCGGCACCCATCAGGCGCGCGGAGAGATTTACTGCATTGCCAATGATCGTATACTCGCGGCGCGCCTCATTCCCGATCGATCCGCAGAAAATTCGTCCGGTGGTGATGCCGATATGACTGCGGACGTGCAGGTTGGTCAGCTCCTTGCGAACCATGAGCGCGGCCTGTACACCGCGCGCCGGGTCATCTTCATGCGAGAAGGGCGGCAGCCCCAGTGCAGCGACGATGGTGATGCCCTTGTCGTCCACGTTGATCTTGTTGATGCTGCCTTCATAACGATAGACCGAACGTTGGATCAGGCGCGCGATGTTTTGAGCGCTTTCCAGGTCTGTGCGCTGGTCCAGATCCGGCAGGTTGATGAAGAGGACGGTCACGCGTCGCAGTTCCGCGATCCAACTCCCCTGCCCGGCTGTCAGGCGGTTGATAATGGCGCCCGGGATATAAGCGCGCAATGAATTTTCCGAGCCTTCCGGGATAACAGGCTTTGCAGGCGTACCGAAAATGGAGGAGGGCTTGTTCAGTTCATCCAGGCGGCCAGCCTGCGCGATCGATTCTTTGAGCTCGAATTCCATCAGTTCGGCATAGCAGTCATTGTGGATCAACTTCCATGCAGAGGGAGTGACGAGGATATCGCCCGCTTTGGCAAGGTTGTTGGCGATGCCCAATTCCACCAGGGGATTTCCCGTGAGCAGGAACTCCCAGCGGTTGAATACACCGCCTACGTGTGTGGCAAGGATCTGACCCGAGCTGATCGCCAGTTTAAGATACAGGTTCGCATCTTCAACCCTGTACTTTGTCAATCGCTCGCGGATCTCGATGGCGCATTCGGCGGCGCGCATCGTCCATTGCCACTGGTCCGCCCGGGAAACGAGATCAGCCGCCGGGGAGCTTGCTGCGGAGATGTTATCCGGGACGATGGGCCAGACGGCAATGACCGCGTCGCCCGCGAACTTCACCACATCCCCACCGTAATCGTGGATGATGTCGATTAATTGTCCGAAGTATTCGTTGAGGATACGCGCGAGAGTCTCGACGCCGGTCAGTCCTCTCTCTGCCAGTCTCTCGGTAAGAAGTGTAAAGCCTGAAATATCAGCAAAAAGGATCGCCGCCCGCAGATCCTCCGCAACAGGTGATTCGATTGGAGAGGGATCGGCAATGACCCGGTTTTGAATCAGTTTTGGCACATAGCTGGCGAGGATTTCCGCCAGGGCGGGGTTGGACATGCAGGCGACTCCGTATCAATAATCGATGGTGAAGTTTAATATGATACCTTACTCTGACTTAATTGGGAGGAAATAAATCAAACGCCTGACATGTCCGGGAAAAACAGACCAGCCTCCGCACACTGATTGCGGAGGCTGGTTTGAATATTCAATTATGTAATTCTTCATCCACCGTTTGGAATCCACAGATGGAGATCCGTCATGCTACAGCGAGTGCCGTAATCCTTGTTGGTGCCTGAGAGGATCGTCAGGCCGAGATTGCCGCGCATGGGTCTGCTTTGTGAAAGTGTATACTCGCCAACCACTTCACCGTCCACGAGCACATAGGCATAAGCACCTTTGACGATCAGGGTGAAATCCGCCTCGGCCGGGTAATCAAATTTGATGCGGCCTGTCCCGCGGGTTTTTCCCACGGGCTTTGAATAGCCAACTGAAGTATCGGTTACGAGGAACAAAACTTCCGACCGATCAAGGAATACAGCATAGTGATCATTGTTCGGTTGGATGGCAAAAATGAAGCCACAACCGGATGTATCTGAATTCCGGTACGCAGAATCCCATTCGAAATGGGCGCTCATGAAGAAGTCACTGACTTTATTGTCCAGCGACAACCATTGGTACCAACCGAGCTGCGCCCACTCGTCCGTGAAATCCTCCAGCTCTCTGAATCTGCCATTCGTTGTAGCCAGGTAACCCTTCTCGAAGTATTCCTGAGCTTCAGCATTCAGTTCTTCTGTCCGCTGTGTGGCTGCCAGGTTCGGCGTTTTCGTCGGCCGCGGCGTGGGAGATGGCCTGGGTGTATTGGTCGGCACTGCAGTGTTCGTAGTGGTTGGTTCGGGAGTGCTGGTCGAGGTCGGTGGTGGGGCTGAGGTTGAACAGGCAACCGACACCAGTATTAACATCAAGATCAGGGACAAAAAGGGATTCGGGGTTTTGCGTTGCATATTTCCTCCGTAGGTAATAGCGTGTTGTCGAAATCCAGAAATACGATCCCGTAATTCCCAGACAAGACGGGAGATAAGACATTTTGTTTCGATTTGCTGAAACCGGTAAGGATCAAAATCACCTGCCAGGACGCTTTTTGTCACGAATATATCACGTATAAAGAAAAACGAACGCAGAGCCAGAAAAAAACAATTTCAAAATGGCGTACAATACAAGCAAATAAATGAAGGAGAACAGGATGCAACTTTCTGAAAGCGTGCGGAAGCAGGTCTTGAAATTCCAGCAGACCGAGATCACCGAACATCATATCTACAAACGTCTGGCGAAAAAGGTCGACTCAGCTGAAAATGCAAAGATTATCGAGCAGATCGCCGAGGATGAGCTGCGTCATTATAACGGCTGGAAAAAATATACGAACCAGGATGTTCAGCCGCGCTGGTTCCTGGTCTGGTTCTATTATTTCATCAGCATTGCTTTCGGCTTCACCTTTGGCATCAAATTGATGGAGCGCGGGGAAGAGACTGCCCAAAAGAATTATGCGGGAGTCTCAAAAGACATCCCTGAAGCCGAGAAATTCCAGCATGAGGAAGATGTGCATGAGGAACGGCTGATCAATATGCTGGATGAGGAACGGCTGCGCTACGCGGGATCCATCGTACTGGGACTCAACGACGCGCTGGTGGAATTGACCGGCGCTCTCGCCGGGCTGACGCTTGCTTTGCAAAACGTGAAATTGATCGCCCTTTCAGGTCTCATCACAGGCATCGCCGCGTCGATGTCCATGGCGGCGAGTGAATACCTTTCCACCCGTTCGGAGGACACCGGCAAACATCCCGTGCGCGCTGCCATCTACACAGGGATTGCCTATATCATCACAGTTGCGTTGCTTGTACTCCCATATCTATTATTTGAAAATTACATCCTCGATCTGGTCATCACGCTGACAACTGCCGTGGTCATTATCGCCGTATTCAACTACTACATTTCGATTGCAAAGGGAGAATCGTTCCGGGCGCGATTTATTGAGATGGCCGGTTTGAGCCTTGGCGTGGCGATCTTCTCCTTTGTGATCGGCTATTTCATCCGTCAATGGCTTGGGATTGATGTATAGCATATTCCCGGTATGGAACATTTACAGAAACTGATCGCCATTCTTCAGGAGACCAGGGCACTCCTTGCCCTGGCTGGCAATGATTTTTCATGGTCTTCCTGGATCGATCAGGATCAAGCCTTATCCGAAATCGACTCGATCCTCACAGAACTGGAAAATGGTTCAGTTCCAGACATGAGGGTCCTTTTCGTTCCGACAGGCCCGATCCAGGAGGTAAGTATCAATAGCGGCTGGGGAAATGAATTTCTCGAACTCGCCGAACGGTTTGATAAAGTTTATGCAAGCGTGAAAAATCAGTCATGAAAATATTAACAGTAGATATTGGTACAGGTACGCAGGATATCTTCCTCTATGACTCCCAACTCGACATCGAGAACGGATTCAAGCTCGTCGTGCCTTCGCCCACGATGATGATCCACCGTCGGGTTAAGCGGGCGCTCGACGCTTCGCGGCGGACTCCGCTCCTGTTGACCGGCCATCAGATGGGAGGCGGCCCCTCAGCCTGGGCCATCGAAGAAGCCGCGCGGGCCGGGATTCCCGTCTATATGACACCCTCGGCCGCGACCACGCTCAACGATGAGCTCGACAAAGTGGAAGCGCTGGGGATAAAAATAATCTCAGAGGATGAGGCAAAAGGTCGACCGCCTAAAGCCGAACATCTTGAATTGAAAGATTTTGATTTTGAGCTGATATCCAGGACCTTTGAGGATTATGGCGTTTCCCTGAATGACCTGGCAGCGATTGCTGTCGCAGTCTTCGATCACGGCAATGCGCCCGCGGGAGTCTCAGATCGGCAATTCAGGTTTGATTATCTGGATGAACGAATCCGGGCAAAGAATTCCCTGTCTGCGTTTGCCTACCTTTCAAGTGATATCCCCCCGATCATGACCCGCCTGCAATCCGTCGCGGACTCGGCGGGTGAGCTGCCATGTCCGCTGGTGGTAATGGACACCGCGCCAGCCGCGGTCTTAGGTGCAGGCTTTGATTTCGTTGTCGCTACACGCAAGCAGAAGATCATTTGCAATGTGGGAAATTTCCATACACTGGCGTTCCGTCTGGGCGAAAAAGGAATTGAGGGAGTCTTCGAACACCACACAGGCGAGATTGATCTGTCGAAACTGGAGGCACTGTTGCGGGCACTGGCAGACAACTCCTTGAAACATGAAGATGTGTTCGATGACATGGGGCATGGCGCGTTGATGTATTCACAGAAAAAGTTTGAGTTTGGGAAAGATGATTTTGATATTGTAGTGACAGGTCCTCGTAGAGGCATGTTCAATCGCCAATCGCAAATCGCAATTCGTAAATCGCAAATCATAAATCGTAAATCGTTACGCCCCTATTTTGCTGTCCCCTTCGGCGACATGATGATCGCGGGCTGCTTTGGCCTGCTCGCGGCGACAGCGGAGGTCATGCCGGAGTTAGCGGAAACAATTCACGGGTCGTTGCGAGGCGGGCGCGGCGTCGCGCCGTGGGATATATCAGCATAAGAGGAGTCAAATCATGAATCAGCATCTGCATTTGATCACATTAGGTGTGAGGGATTACGAAAAATCCAGGATGTTTTACGCAGAAACGCTTGGCTGGAAGATTTCCAGGCCGCAGGAGGGAGTTGCATTCTTTCAAGCCGGCGGCGTCGTTCTTTCGATCTTTCCGCGTGGAGAACTGGCGAAGGATGCCCTCGTAGACCCGGAAGGACATGGCTTTGCGGGTTTCAGCCTGGCATACAACGCGCAGAGTGAAGGCGAAGTAGACGAGATCATTCGCGATCTAAAAGCCAAAGGTGTGAAAATTCTCAAAGAGCCACAAAAAGTGTTTTGGGGCGGGTATAGCTCCTATTTTGCCGACCCCGACGGCAATGGCTGGGAGGTCGCCTACAACCCGTTCTTTCCATTTGATGAAGATGGAAATCTGAAATTGGATTAAAAAACCGGTGGTCGAGCGCAAGCAGTCGAGACCACCACTTAACAAGAATACTTTCAATTACTGGTGGTCTCGATACAGGCAAGAAAACCGCTTGCCTTACTCGACCACCGAGGAGAATAGATCAATGTGCGGTATCTTCGGATACGTAACAAATAAAGAAGAAGCACTCGGTCCCATCCTGATCGAAGCGGCGCAGCGACTCACCTACCGCGGCTATGATTCGGTCGGCGCGGCGACGTTGAATAACGGCACCATCGATTTGCGCAAAGATGTTGGTAAAGTAGAAACGGTGTCCGAAAAATACCGCTTTGCCGAGATGACGGGGTCGCGCGGCATCACCCAGTTAAGATGGGCAACGTTCGGCGAGCCTTCGCAAGTCAATTCACAGCCGCACATCGACTCGGATGGCGACATGGTCGGCGCGCATAACGGCAACGTGGTGAACAATGTCGAATTGCGTGAGCAATTTATCGCCGAGGGTATGACCGTCCGTTCCCAAAACGATGGCGAGACCTGTGTCCATGCTGTCGAGCGCTATATCAATCGCGGCTATCAATTCATCGACGCGATCCGCCTGGCGTATGGGGATCTGCAGGGCGATTACGCCTTCGTCATCGGGCGCGCGGACGACGATAAACT
>Ga0105095_10001851_pt1 | contig 11263 bp, 8 predicted proteins | sample PPLLak2March2015_2_FD_79180 | JGI IMG/M metagenome (GOLD analysis project Ga0105095, IMG submission 79180) | Freshwater sediment microbial communities from Prairie Pothole Lake near Jamestown, North Dakota, USA - PPLs Lake P8 Core (3) Depth... | ecosystem: Environmental > Aquatic > Freshwater >... | reverse complement strand
TGTGACTACTCCCCGCCATAAATGGCGGGGCTTCACGTGCCCGGAAGTCCCCGGTCTTGATATTCATCAAGCGATGCTTGTTGAAGCCGCTGATTTTTAACGTACTCCAATACCGTCGTTGTATCTGCATCGCCAACACTACGGTAGAATTTCCCTGGACTCCAAAAGCTCCCTCGTGCGTACCGATATCGAAATAGGGGTTGTCGTCGGAACAACTCATAGGAGGAAGCACCCTTCAGCAGTTGTAGTGCTTTAGAGACGCTCATCGTTGGTGGGAGTTGCACGACAATATGGATATGGTCAGGCATCACACTCAGCTCGATCACACTAATGTTATGCCGTTCCGCTACTTCGCGCAGAATGTCTTCGCAAAGCTTTTTATTTCCCTTGCCCCTAAACATATTGTATCTGTACTTGGGGCACCACTCAAGGTGGTACAGATTCTGCCCAATGCTATGGCTACCGCTCACTAAGTTCATAATTTGTTTGCTCCTGGACAGGTTCTCATGACACCCGCCGCCGGGCGGGTGCGCCTGTCCAAGAGTAAATCTCATTCTAGAAAATAAGATGACGCGATTCATCCTCCAAACTAAAGTTTGGGGATTTCTCGCTTAAAGGGTGCTAAAAAATATATTCATAATGATTAAAAAAGATGTATCTGCCTCGTTCAATTTTTTCAGGAGGAATTCATTACGTGATATTTTCAAATAATCGAATTTAGTGCAACTATTTTTTATGATTATACTGTTCATCTTTACACAATATTTCATTTTTTCATCAATGACAAAAAAATATTATAGCGAATAACGTTGAACAACCCTATGGTACTGCGCGAGTGTTCGTTCCGCGACTCTATCCCACGTGAATAATTTGATCTCATGTGTTCCATTTTCTACCATTGTTTGTCTCAGAGGAGGGTAGCGAAGAAGTGCGATGATCTTGTTCGCGGTTTCATCAATATCCCAATAATCAACCTTAAAACAATTCTGAAATGTTTCAGAAACACCAGAGGCTTTCGAAACAATAGTTGGAGTCCCTGCAGAAATAGCTTCTAATGCTGTAATTCCAAAAGGTTCACTCACCGATGGCATAACATAGATACTTGCAATCTTGTAGATATGTTTCACCTCTTCTTCGGTAAGCTTTCCAGTAAAAATTACCTTATTAGCGATTCCTATCTCCACTGATTGATCAATCAATCGAGGAAGCATCTCACCGCAACCAGCGACAACAAATTTCACATTCTTTTCCAGTTCTAACACACGTTTCGCAGTTTTTAGAAAAAATTCAGGTCCTTTCTGAATAGTAAGCCGCCCTAAAAATAACACAATTTTCTGTTTTTTTCCTGCCCCAAGAGGATACACCGCATTGTGAATGACCTGTACTTTATTTGAAGAAATCCCGTATTTTTCGATCATGACCTTCTTGGTAAGTTCACTGACAGCGATCAGCTGATCTGCGTTTTTCATTCCTTCTTGTTCGATATCGATAAACCACTGATTGGGATTCAGCCAACCTGATCGATCATATTCTGTAGAATGAATGGTTAACACAAGAGGGATTCCGAGTTTTTCCTTTAACTGTACCCCTGCTTTCATGGTCAACCAATCATGACCATGAATAAGATCATAGTTTCCTTTAACTCTTTGTACTATGAGGTTATTGTACCGATAGACCGATTCAAAAAATTGACCACCTAATTCTTTTTCTTCAGGACGATCATAGGGGAAAACCTGCGTTTCTCCAACTTCGATAATCTGAATTCTCTTATGATTACTTTTTACCTTCTGCTTTGTTTTTGGCATGTAGAAATCAATAACGACTCCTTTCTGTGCGAGTCCATTTGTCAGTCCATAACAATGAGTCCCGAGACCGCCTACCTTAAATGGTGGGTATTCCCACCCGATCATTGCAATTTTCATCTACACTCTCCATCTTTTTCATAGAGTAGAGAAATCACTCCCCCCATGAATCAACATGAATCTTCAGTTAGGTTAAAATATGACTTTGAACGTCATCATCATATTTGCATTGGAGTCGCGTATAAATCAAGCTGTCATTGCGTGATTCTAAATTGTCTCTTTTCAGATAGTTATCTCTAAGGAATTTATTTCAACCGAAAAACCAATTGGTTGTTTTTTCCCACCTGCGCTTCGATTTTGTTTTCTCTGGCAAGCCAACCGATAGCAGCATGTACATCCTGTTCATCGATATTAGTTCGTCTTGTAATTGTTGTGATATCTGCTTCTTTTTGAGATACAAGAAGATTCCAAATCTTCCCAGCGTTTGTCCCGATTTTAGGTGTAAGATTCGTGTCACCTAGTCGATATATCATTCCTGTTCTGTTAATTTTGTTTTCCCGTGCAAGCCATCCAATCGCCTGATGGAATGCTTCATCAGAGAGATTTGCGGTCTTTTGAAGCTTGGTTTGTGTAAGTGTTGTTCCATTGTTACTTAAGGTTTCCCATATTCTTCCTGCATGTCTTCCAAATTCATCGATAGGATTATTCATATTTGATCACCTTTTTTATTATAAAAAAAAAAGAATAACTATAAAATCATGATTTAAAAATAAGTGAAAAACGTATGTAGAATAATTAAAATCCTACTCGACCTATGCTGTTTGTCGTTTATGCAAAAATGTCTTCCCCTTGTCTGAAATAGTCACCGTCCGCGACTTACCTTGTTTCTTCGTAAAGATAAGTCCTTTTGCTTCTAATACTTGAAGCCGTTTCGCTACTGTTGAATAGGCAAGCGTGAATCGACCCATAATCTTCTTAATGGGAACGATCGCATTGTTCTGATTCTGTTCATAGATGAATCGGAGGATATCATACACCTCATCTTCGATGGTCAACCCCTCGATTTTTTGACTTGGTAACAGCTGTAACTCGTTTTCAATTAATGCTATCTGTGTCTTCTCAATGGTAGCTGGATCGATTCTGAGCAACAGGAGACACTTATTCTTTGCTACATGATCGTTAATTTCATAGAGCACATCCATCACTTTTTCAAAAGAGAATTTATTGATAAGGTAATCAAGTCTTTCTAATAAAATCACCGTCTCCTTCTTTTTCGCACACAGTTCCTTAATTTTCTGAAGCAGGATCTGAAGATTAGGGATAGCGGTGGATCCTTTGCCATGGTCTTGACCTAAAAGATAAAGCTGGATGTTCGCGGGCGAGGTTGTATTCTTAATCGACTCAGGATTCATCCGGGTGATCATATAACCAGAATAACCGGATGTCGCTAAATCCACAAGCAAATCAACAGCCGCAGTATTACTTCTCTCTGGAATCAGGTAGCTATTCCCAGCAAGTAATCTCCCATGGATGTCCATCTCTCGCGTAATATCCCTTCCAATGAAAAGAACCCCGCTACTCTGTTTTTCCTTCTCTTGTATGATAGATCCGGTGATTCGAAGGATTTTCTTAGTTTGATTTTTTGTGATAATGACGAAGTCTTCGTAATTATTTTGGGTCTCCGTGGAAAGATTTTTCATAAGATCAACGAGTTTCTGTATATTCTCAAACAGTGAAAGTTTTGCGATATTCCAGTTCAATACGTCTTTCTGTTTATAACCAATCACCGTCTCTGCTGCTTTATTCCATGTAGTGATCCTCTTATTTGCATCAACTGAGATGATGACTTCCGATGCACTATCAATCACATTCTGTAAATGCTCCTTCATCTCAAGCATATGTTTCTCTGCTTTGTGTCGTTCTTCAATTTCTCCTCGTAATTGTTTATTTGTTACTTCAAGCTGAGCAGTCGTATCAGCTAACTCGTGATAGGAACGGCGTAATTCCTCCTCCGCGTTTCTGCGTTTCTGCCGATTATTTGCCTCTGCGATTTCTCGTTCAATCGCTGGGATAAGACGAGTAAGATTTCCTTTCATGATGTAGTCGTGAGCACCTGCCCTCATTGCCTCAACTGCAGTATCCTCTCCGATTTTTCCTGAGACAATAATAAATGGTAAATCTTTGCCGGTTTTTTTCAGCACGTTCACTGCATCGAGTCCGCTAAAACGTGGTAGGACATAATCAGCGATGACGACGTCCCACTCTTTTTTCTCTAATGCTTTTTTCATTGCCTCTGCGATTTCTACTCGTTCAACAACAGGTTGAACCCCGCTTTTTTTCAATGCTCTTGTGAGCAATGTTGCATCATCTTCCGAATCTTCAACTAATAACACACGTAGTTGTTTATTCATTGGTTTTTCCTCCTAAGGTAAAATAAAATGTTGCTCCTTTCTCTTCTTCAGCTTCAGCCCAGATGCGTCCTCCATGACGATGGATAATACGGGATACAATACTTAATCCGATACCAGTTCCAGGATAGTCAGTATCATCATGGAGACGTTGAAACGGAATGAATAACTTATTAGCATATTTCATATTGAAGCCAGCACCATTGTCACGGATAAAAAACACGGTTTCTTGACCTTGTTGTGTTTTTCCGAATTCGATTTCTGCTCGCTTGCGTTTCTTGGTAAATTTCCATGCATTACCAAGCATATTTTCTAAGAGGATATGAAGAAGATTTGTATCTCCTTCCCCAATGAGGTTACCGTGTTTGAGAAAATCGATCTTTCGAGTAGGATCCTCGTTCTTGAATTGACTCATAATTGTTGTGGCTTCTTGACCTAAATCAACAGTTTTTATAGTCATTTCAACCCGTGTTAATCGCGAGAGTCGGAGCATATCATCGATGAGTTGGGCCATACGTTGTGTCGCCTTTTGGACCCGGTGCAGGTATTCTTTTCCGTTTTCATCAAGTGCGTTTCCGTAGTCTTCGAGTAACGCTTGGCTGAATCCGTCGATGCTACGTAGTGGGGCACGTAGGTCATGGGAGACCGAGTAGCTAAAGGTTTCAAGTTCCTTGTTCGCTGTAGCAAGTTCATGGCTTCGTCGGAGGAGGTTTTCGTTTAATTTTATGATTTCGTTCTCCGATGTTTTCCGTTCGGTGATATCGGCGATAACACTGATTACTGATTGAAGAGCGTTATCAATAATGATAGGTGACCAGGAATGGGAGATCCATTTCACCTCCCCTCTTTTTGTTAGAATCCGATATTCGAAGTTTTGGCCTTTTTCCCCGTTCATAGCTTTCGAGAATGCTTGTTGTACTTTTTTGATATCATCTGGATAGAAAATATTAGAATTTGTTCCTACTAAATCTTCAGGAGGATATCCAAAAATCTCTTTACTTGAGGGACTCAGGTATGAGATGATGCTGTCAGGCTGTGTCACCATGATAACATTGGTGGTGTTCTCAACAATCCGTCGGTATTTCTCTTCGCTTTCCTGGAGTGTCTCTTCTGCTTTTTTCCGGTCGGTAATATCAAAGCTATAAATACGAAGACGCTGGTTTTCAGGGATGTAGGAAATAGTTTGAAGATAACAGGAGTTAGACAGATGTACTTCTCGAATAAGTGGCTTCCCTTCTTTTGCTTGAATCTCAATTAATAAATTTTTTATTCCTTTTAAGAAGGGATGATTGAATCCTTTTTTCTTTAAATCAGGGAAAAGTCGGTTTGATGTTGGATTCAAATAGCATGATTTGCCCTGCGTATCAATTTCAACAATCGGCATCGGGTTCATCGCTGGAAATGACGCGAGTCGACGTAATTCGGTTTCCGCTTTTTTTGTTTCAGTGATATCTTGAACCATTCCAACTGATCGGACTACTTTACCAGATTTGTCGCGGATATGTTCACATTTCTCATGGACGAAACGTATTTCTCCATTTCTTCGGAAAATACGATGTTCGATTTCATAACCATCTCTCCCATCACGTAAGGAGGCTAAATATTCAGCGTTAACACTTTCTCGATCATCTGGATGGACTGCTTCGAGAAAAGCTTCGTACGTAGCTGCGAACTCTTGGGGTTTCAACCCGAAAATCCGGTACACCTCATCAGACCAGGATAACTGGTTGTTGTTTTGATTGAGTTCCCAGCTGCCAAGATGAGAAATCTCTTGAGCATACTGCAGTCTGTTCTCACTTTCTTTTAACGATTGTTCAGCGCGTTTACGTTCGGTAATGTCACGTGCAACATGGACCGTTCCCAATAACGTTCCTTTTGCATCAAAGATGGGTGTTGTTGAGACTAAGAAATGACCACCGAGTTTATCTTCATAGACTTCGGCAACATGTTCTTTTCCATCTTTCAATGTTAATATGTGCGGACAAAAAGCTGGCGGCTTGTTCGCACCATGCACGCATACATGACAGTTGAGATTTACACACTGCTCTGTTGGTATACCAAGTCGTTGTGCCATCGCTTTATTCGCACGGACAATCTTATGTGATTTATCTAAAACCGCAATAAGATCAGGGACACTATCAAAGGTTCGTTCCCATTCCAATTTGGCTTGAAGAACTGCCTCTTCAGCTTCTTTACGCTCGGTTATATCAATTCCTTGTGCAATAGTTGCGACCAGATTTTTCCCTGAATCATCATAGATGTTCGCTGAATTCCAAAGAGCGGTTCTGATGGTTTTATCTTTTCGAAGTATTGGTATTTCTACAGAGTCCCAATGCTCCCCACCGATGGTTTTTTGTATCTTATTGACAGATTCTTCTTTGTTTTCTTGAGGGAAAAGAATGTCCAGTTTTTTACCAAGCACCATGCTGGAAGTAAAGCCTGTGAGATGTTCGAAGGCATGGTTGAATCGGACGATTTTGAGATCTTTATTCCATACAACAATGGGTGCATTTGCGTAATTTAAGAGACTATCGAGATAATCACGGGTCTCACGTAATTGATCTTCTGCTTTTTTCCGTTCAGTGACATCAAGTGATGCACCGATGAATGCTTTCTCCCCGGCATACTGGATTGGTGATATCGAAGCAGAGATCCAAAACGGCGTATCATCTTTTTTCTTTACTATTACTTCATAGTTGTGTACAAATCCTTGATCGTTAAGTACATTCATGAGTTTTTCGCGGTCTTTGGAATCAAAATAAAGGTCAGGAGCATTCCTGCCGATAAGTTCTGAATCGTCATAGCCAAATGTCTTGTTGTACGCCTTGTTAGTATAAAGGATAACCCCATCTGATTTGCGACTCACGGAGATTTGGATTGGTGAAGCTTCGGAGAGGACACGGAAACGCTCCTCGCTTTCGATTAGCGCCTTTTCTATTTTCTTCTGTATAGTGATGTCGGAGACAACATATGCAAAACGTGGAAAACCACTGCTTGATTGTCCTAAATACGACACTGTTGAATTTAACCATGTTTGTTTTTGTCCTTGTGTATCCAAATATTCAAACTTGACTGGTTGTCCACTCAGTTGACTTTGCTTATAATGTTTAATCCAAATGTGTATCCGTTCAGGAGGTTCGCCAAGTTCAGAACTTAACTTACCTTCTAAATCCGCTGATGTCACACCAACGTACGAAGCAGTTACCATATTATCTTTAATATGCATGATATCAACATCATTGATCACTTCAACGATACCTCGCATAATCCCAGGACTATCAAAAAAACTGCTTAACAAAGCGTCATTATATTTCAATTTTTCTTCTATATTTTTAAGTTCGGTGATGTCCCGAACAACAGAGACAGAACCAAAGATTTTTCCATCACGATCTCTAACCGGTGCTGCGGTTACTTGCCTCCATTTATATTCACCGGTCGAAAGGACTCGAATCTTCTCTTCCAGGTTTTTGATAGTTTTTCCTTCAAGGGCAAGCAAGGGAGGTGCCTCTTCCACAGGACGCAGGCTTCCGTCGGGGCGGAAAACCTCCAAACTCTCCGCAAGTTTCTCAACATCAACATCTTCAGCGGAACTTAGATTGAACTCTCGGACGGCTGATTCATTCATTAACGTGAATTTCTTGGTTGCATTAGCGAACCATACTTCATCTTGTATGCTGTTCATCACAGCGTTAAGGCGTTCTTTTTCTATTTGAACAGCATTAAGGAGGGCTTGTCTGTTCTCCTCCATTATTTTCCGTTCGGTGATATCATGCCCTATCACGAGAGCGCTGTCGAGTTTACCGTCTTTATACGTCGGTTTAATATTGAGAACGACTGTAAGTTTCCGTCCATCCTTCACAAGTACGGTATACTCAACTTTTTCCTCAATTGACTCTCCGGTTAATCCTTTCTTTATTCTTTCTTTGAACCGTTTTTGACTTTCAGCATCTAAAAGGTCAAGAGGACTTAAGGAGAACAACTCCTCCTCTGAATACCCTGATAACCTACACATGGCCTCGTTTACACTTTTAAACCGGGGACCCTGAAAGTCTATCTCATAAATCGCTGTTGGTGCATATTGAATGAGTTTCTCAGTCGTTTCCATCGATTTTTTAAGCTCAGCCGTCCGTTCCTCTACCTTTTGTTCTAACTCATCATGTGCTTTTTGTAATTGTCTCTGGGCTTCTTTGATTTGTCGAAGATCCGTTAAAACAATGCATAGTTCAGCAGTATCTATCTGAAGCGGACAACTGGAGAGAAGGATAGGAATTATTTCCCCATTCACGTTCTGAATACGAAGTTCTTCCCGAACCGTGCTGCGTAACCCTTTCGATAATAACGCTTGGAACAAAGTGACGTCCTGAGGCGAAATAAAATGAGTTAGTTGTCGACCTGTCAATTTTTCTAAAGGGATATTAAGAAGCTTGGAGAAGCTTTTATTGCAGTACACCACCACACCTGATGAGGTAAGGGTCGCAGCGGCTTCGTTCATCGTCTCAATCAAGACGCGATAGGAGTAATCCGCGCCTTTGAGGGTATAGATCTGCTCCCCCTGTGGGCCAGTGGTAACGATGGCATCTATCTCACCGTTTCGAATCGCACTGAGAGTCTCTTCCATCTCCTGAAGCTTTCCACGAAGTTCTTCATTTTCCTTTTGCACGGCGTCAATGCTTCTACCCTTTGCCATCTCGCTTCCCCTTCCAAACACGAATCATACTTATTTTGAGTGTAAATCCAATCCCACAATCATTTTCTTCGTATCCGACATATCCCCGATGAACCGTCGAATCGGAGGCGGCAACTCTTTTATCAGTGTCGGTGCGGCAATAATCTGCCCGTCCTTCGCAATGATAGGGTTCTGATAAATATCAATGATCTCCAGATCAACCCTGTCCTTCAGATACTCGTCGCAGAGTTTCTTAATGTTATCAATCGCCCGCATCGACTTTGTCGATATCCCGGCAACGAAGAGCCGCAGGACGTACCGTCCCTGGTCTTTTGCCATCGCTTTTTTTTGAAGTGTTTTTTTAATGTTTTTCCCATCAGTCATCATTTTCCTTTCACCTCTTCTTCTTTAGATAGTCCTTGGAACAATATCTAATCCAATCAGCACCCGTTCGGTGTTGGATAAATCCCCGATGATCCGCTTCAACGGAGGAGGCAGTTTTCGCACAAGTGTCGGGACCGCGAGGATCTGATCGCCTTTTGCAAGCTGAGGATTCTTGAGCAAATCAATGACTTCGATTTGGTACTTCCCCTTCAGATGCTCGTCGCATATCTTCTGAAGATTCGCAAACGCGGTCACCGATTTCTGGGTTTGACCAGCGACATACAACTTCAGCATATAGAGCTCCTCAGGTGCCTGTGAAAGGTTTTTTTCCTTGGCGGCCTTCATGGTTTCCCTCCCCTTGTTTTCAACTGAATGCCTTTGTTAGTGATCACAAAATTGTTCACCAGATTGGAATGATTCATCCCCCGTGATTTCACGATAGTGAGGAACCGATTTTGTCTCAGATCCTCCTCGACGTTATCCAGACGAATAATCGTATCCGTGAGAGAGGAAATCCCGATTTCCGAATTGTCATTGGTTTCTTTATTCAAGGTCAGATTCGTCATCAGGACGGTGATATGCTGCATTTTCAGATAATCCATCAAACGGGTCAGCATTGCCTTAGTATCGAACATCGTACCGGTTTGCACGAGATTCGAGATAGGATCAATGACGACGACATCTGGTTCAAATTCATTGATGGAATCATGCATGCTCACCAGGTGCATCTCCAGTCCTTGGAATGATGGTCGATTCGCAGAAAAATTCAACAATCCTTTTTCAACCCATTGTTCGAGGTCGACCCCGATAGTGCCCATGTTCCGGATGATCTGGCCCGCGGGTTCCTCAAAAGCGAAATACAGGCAGTGCTTCCCCTTACTACACGCATGGTTAACAAAATGAGCAGCCATAATTGATTTACCGGTACCGGCAGTCCCCGATATCATGACGGCAGATCCTTGATAATACCCTTTGTTATCAAACATCGCATCAAGCGTTTTGATGCCCGTGGAAATCCGCTCACTGATTACCGGGTAATCCAACCCAAGCGACGTGATCGGCAGCACGGAGATCCCCTGTTGACTGATCAAGAACGGGTACTCATTGGTCTCATGCCGGGACCCACGATATTTAATGATCTTCAACCGCCGGGTGGCAATCTGCTCATTCACCCGATGATCCAGCAGAATAACACAATCAGCGACATATTCCTCAAGGCCAAAGCGGGTTAATGATTCATCACCACGCTCAGCGGTGATAACCGCGGTCACGCCCTTAGTCTTCAACCAGCGGAACAGCCTCCGCAGCTCAGCACGCAGGATATTTTCATTGCCAAGCCCGGAAAACAAAGCCTCAAGGGTGTCCAAAGCGACCCGTTTCGCACCAATGGAATCAATAGAATACCCAAGGCGTACGAACAACCCATCAAGGTCGTACTCACCGGTCTCCTCGATTTCACTTGGCTCAATGTACACATGGTCCAGCACAAGCATCTTCTTCTGGACAGCATCCTGTAAATCAATACCTAGCGACGCAAAGTTTTTCGTCAGCTCTTCACTGTTCTCCTCAAAAGAAACAAAGACCCCTGGTTCATTGTATTCAAGGGCACCATGGACGATAAACTCCATGGCAAAGAGCGTTTTACCGCTTCCTGCACTCCCACAGATAAGGGTGGGTCGTCCCTGAGGAAGTCCCCCATACGTAATCTCATCAACACCCCGGATACCGGTCGGACATTTTTGCAGCACAAGATCTTTAAGGTTGTGTCCTTTTTTGTTTTTCTTCACCAAGGTTGTGTTCAAGGCACCGGCTTTGGAAGAATGCTGATTTTTCCTCATTCCCCCTCTTGTTTCTTGCTCTAAAATCGTTTTACCTTCCTGTCTCATAACTCTGTTCCTTCTCCCTTTCGAATATCCCGTTTCCCAACAAAATCAGTGAATTTCCATCTAAAATAAACACTAGTCGATTCATCGAAACCATAAATATGAACGCTCTGTGGTTCT
>Ga0105095_10001850_pt1 | contig 11268 bp, 7 predicted proteins | sample PPLLak2March2015_2_FD_79180 | JGI IMG/M metagenome (GOLD analysis project Ga0105095, IMG submission 79180) | Freshwater sediment microbial communities from Prairie Pothole Lake near Jamestown, North Dakota, USA - PPLs Lake P8 Core (3) Depth... | ecosystem: Environmental > Aquatic > Freshwater >... | reverse complement strand
GATTGCCTCCTGCTCCGGCAGAGAGGAACAGGCAATCACAATTCTCCAGACAACCGATCTGCATGGAGTAATTCTGCCATATGATTTTATAGAGAAAGAAGACATGAAGGTCTCTCTTGCAGGTATATCAACGTATGTTAAAAAGGTACGCGACGGGGAAGCTCCTGTCGTACTCCTTGATAACGGCGACAATCTGCAGGGTCAGCCTCCTGTATATTATTACAACTTTATTGATACACTATCACCTCATATTATGACAGAAGCACTCAATTATCTCGGTTATGATGCTGGTACGGTGGGAAACCATGATATTGAAGCCGGTCATTCGGTTTACGACCGGCTTGTCGCGGAGTACAATTTCCCCCTGCTGGCTGCGAATGCAGTAAATAGTGCTACCGGTGAACCTTATTTCAAGCCTTTCACAATAATTGAGAAGAAAGGGATCAGGATCGCAGTGCTTGGACTTACAACGCCAGCAGTGCCAAACTGGCTTCCTCCGGAACTTTATTCAGGTATTGAATTCAGGGATATGCTCGAAACTGCAAGAAAATATATGCCGGTAATCCTGAAGGAAAAGCCCGATATTGTTGTAGGCCTGTTCCATTCGGGGTGGGATGAACCAAACAATGCAGATCAGGATGGTGGTAGTCATTATGATGAAAACGGCTCTTCATCAGTGGCATGGAATGTCCCTGGTTTTGACGTGATCCTGTGCGGACATAATCACAATGTCATAAACAAGAAAATTGTCAATTCAGCCGGTGATACCGTCCTGGTTATGGAGGGAGGAAGCAGGGCGCAGAAAATTGCCAGGGCCGATGTGATCTTCCGGAAAGATAAAGGTACAGGCAAAATCCATAAAACAACAGTGGGCAAAATAATAGATGTTGATAATTATGATCCTGATAGTGAATTTGTTGCAGAATTTTCTGCGCAGAGGAACGTGTTAATGGAGTATGTGAATAAAGTGATAGCCACATCCGAAGCTTCTATCTCATCGCGCGAATCCTACTTCGGATCATCACCATTTATTGACATGATCCATACCATCCAGCTTGACATAACTAAAGCTGACATCTCCTTTACTGCTCCGCTCTCATTTGACGTCAGAATCTCAAAGGGACCTGTTACTGTCGGTGACATGTTCAAGCTTTACAGGTTTGAGAATATGCTCTATACAATGTCAATGACTGGTTCCGAGATAAAAAAATACCTTGAGTTTTCCTATGCGGATTGGCTTAATACAATGAAAGGTCCTGGTGATCATCTTCTTAAATTCCAGGTTTCAAAGGATGGAGATCTCATTATGAGGAACGGCGAGGCATGGTTGAGAAATCAGCCATACAATTTTGATTCGGCAGCAGGGATTGATTACACAGTTGATGTCAGCAAACCAGATGGTAGTAAGGTGATTATCAAATCATTTACTAACGGAGATCCTTTTAAATTTGACAAGACTTATCTGGTTGCCGTAAATTCTTACAGGGGGAACGGAGGAGGTGGTCATTTTACCTCCGGTGCCGGTATCGCCAAAAGCAAGTTGCCTGAACGGTTGGTGAAGTCGACTGAAAAGGATCTTCGGTACTATATTCTCAATTACCTGGAGGCAAAAAAAACCATCAGACCCGTAGCCATGAACAACTGGAAAATCATTCCGGAAAAGTGGGTAAAAAAGGCAGGGGAAAGGGATTATCAGCTGTTGTTTGGAAAATAAAACCTGCACCTGTAACGTTTTGAAGAATGGGGAAGACGCAAAATTGCAGCAGGGATGGCATGAATCTGCCTCTTGTTGAAGAATTCCATACAATTCAGGGAGAAGGATATCATGCGGGTGAGGCAGCCTGGTTCATTCGGCTGGGTGGATGTGATGTTGGATGCAGCTGGTGCGATTCGCGGTTTTCCTGGGATCCCGGCATTCATCCCCTGGTTGAAACCGACGAAATAACAGAGCATGCCATAAATTCCGGCACAAAATCTGTTGTTGTCACCGGGGGTGAGCCACTGATGTGGAACCTTGATTATTTATGTGCAGGGCTTAAAAAAAGAGGCATCAGCACTTTCATCGAAACATCAGGATCTTACCCTTTAAGCGGACAATGGGACTGGATATGCCTTTCCCCAAAAAGGAATATGCCTCCGGTTGGCAATATATGCTTAATGGCTGATGAATTGAAAGTTATAATTGAAGACAAGGATGACCTTAAATGGGCAGAAAAATACAGGAGACTGGTCGGCAGTCGATGCATGCTGTTCCTTCAGCCGGAATGGAGCCGGTTCAGTGCCATCATTCAGGAAATTGTTGCTTATGTCAAGGAAAATCCACACTGGAAAATCTCCCTTCAGATCCATAAATATATGCATATTCCATAAGATGAGAACCCGGCTTATCATATTGACAGCTTTAGTACTGATTTCCTGTGTCCGGCCGGAGATTTGTTTCTCCCAACAATATCATACTACATCTGCCAAAGCCCTTAAATATTATAAAGCCGGCCTCACGGCTTTTGACTATATCGATTACCTGAATGCAGAACGCTATTTTGACCAGGCGATAGAGACCGATGATAAGTTCTTTGAAGCTTATATGATGAGGGGAGACCTTCTGCTGATACAGAAGCGCTACAATGAAGCTGCCGTCAATTTTAAACAAGCGGTCAGTATCGACTCAACATTCTACATGCCGGTATTCTTCAATATGGCAACCGCCGAAATGATGTCGGGAGATTATTCAAATGCATTGATCCATTATAATGTATACCTGTCGCAGGGTAAGATCCCGGAGAAGAAGAGGATCCTTGCGGTCAGGAATGCAAAAAACTGCGAATTTGCAACTGAAGCAGTTAAAAATCCTGTTCCTTTCAATCCGGAGACCGTAGGCGAGGGGATCAATACTATCCATGACGAATATTGGCCATCCATAACAGCTGACGGACTGACACTTATGTTCACCCGTCAGACAAGGCCCGGTGAAAATGTACTTAGGAAAAGAATATCCCAGGAGGATTTCTATATTAGCTACCATTCCGGAAAAATCTGGCAGGATGCGGTCAACGCAGGAACTCCACTTAACACAAGTCAGAATGAAGGTGCACAAAGTTTATCATCCGACGGGAATTACATGTTTTTTACAGCTTGTGACCGTCCAGGAGGACTTGGAAGCTGTGATATTTTCTTTTCAGCGCTTAACAACGGCAGATGGTCCATACCCGTGAATCTCGGAAGTCCGGTGAATACAACCTTCTGGGAATCACAACCGTCAATAAATGCCGACGGCAGAATGCTCTTTTTTTCAAGCAACAGGCCCGGAGGAATAGGAGGCAAGGATCTCTATTACTCGGTGTACAAGTCAAACGGGAAGTGGAGCTTGCCGAAGAACATGGGAAATACCGTCAATACGCCATGGGATGAAATGTCACCCTTTATTCACTTTGACGGGAAAACCCTCTATTTCTCATCCGATGGCCGGCCCGGAATGGGAGGCCTGGATATATATTTCTCGAGGATGCTGGAAGACAGCACCTGGACTGAACCAAAAAACCTGGGGTATCCGATCAATACATTCAATGACGAAATGGGCCTCATTATAGAGTCAGGGGGACAAAAGGCCTATTTTTCATCTAAAAGGGACGAAGTGGGCGGGAAGAACATTTATTCATTCAAGCTTTATGAAGCGGTTCAGCCTGATCCGGTTGCGTATTTAAAAGGTAAGGTTTCAGATAAAATAACAGGTCAGTTGCTTATTGCCGAATATGAGCTTGTGAACCTTTCGAATGCCAAACCGGTATTTAACAGCCAGACTGATGGTAACGGAAATTTTCTTGTTTGTCTTCCGGCAGGAAACAACTATGGTCTCAGCATCAGCAAGGACGGATACCTCTTTTATTCGGAGAATTTCATGCTCGAAGGTCAGCATTCTGCAATGGAACCGTTCCTGAAAAATATCATGCTTAGCCCATTAAGGGTAGGGGAGAAAATGCTGCTTGCCAATGTATTCTTTGAGGTCGATTCATGGCAGCTGAAAAAAGAATCCGTTGCAGAGCTTAACAGGTTGTCTGACCTTCTGATGGATAATAAGGAACTTAAGGTCGAAATTGGAGGATACACCGATGCGACAGGTTCCGATGAGCACAACCTGTCTCTTTCAGAAAAAAGAGCCCTTTCAGTTGTCGATTTCCTAGTGGAAATCGGGATCGGGAACGACAGGCTTAAATATAAAGGATATGGAAATGCATCGCCTGTAGGGGATAATATAACTCCGGAAGGACGGAAACTGAACAGGAGAACCGAAGTCCTGATAATTGAATACAAAAAATAAAAAGACAGCTGCATTGGAAGGACAGCTGTCTTTGCTCATGGTTGGAAAATACAGACATTGAATCGACCAAACATCTGGTATCAGATAGTGCTCAAGGTGTTAGATAATTTATTTATTTCATCCTCAGTGTCAGCTGCACAGGTAAGGGGAACGGAGAAATAAATGCCCGATCCCGTCAGCCCGTTGCTTTCAATCCATACCGATCCCCCCATCATCTGTACCAGCTTCCTTGTAAGGACCATGCTGACAGCTGTGAAGGTATCATTGAACTTCGACAGGGATTGGCTCATGTCCTGACTATGAAGGAACTCTCTGCATTTAACATACCCCTGCCCGGAATCCAGGATAAAACATGTCAGTTTTTCATTCCTGATAAAATACCCTGCTTTGATGTATCCCGATTTTGTGTTGTTCAGAGCATTCTGGAACAGATTTCGGATTACCCTTGTTACCCTGTTTGTATCAATCTGGTACTCTGAATTTTGAAATGTAGGGCTATCAGATACGAGGATCACATCCTTGTATCTCACTTTTCTTAACGTCTCCCTGAATTCTGAAAAAAGATTGCCGAACATCTCATCCGGATTGAAAACTCCTGATTCTGATCTTGAATTACCCGTATCAATGATCGCAGAATCAAGGAAATTGTCAAATAGAGAAATTATTTGCTCGCAGGAACTGTAAATCTGGTTACTGAATTCCTCCTTCTCTTCCTCGCTGTGTTCTTTATTTTTCAATAGAAATGTGAATGCCACAATTGCATTCATATGGGTTCTCATTTCCCGCGACAGCCCGGTCAATACAGAGGGACAGCCGCTTATTGTCTGGCTGAATGGTTCACTGCTCCGTCCGGTTTCCCTGTTTTTTGTTGCGGATCCGCCCGATTCTCCCTTAGTATGTTCCGAAAGATCAAACATTTATTCCTTTTTTAGGTTGGTGTACGCCTTATTTAAGGCTCCTCATGATTTTTCTAGCTTCTTTCCTGTAAATGGTTTTGGATTTTCCAATTATTGCCAGCTGTTCAACGGCTTTCTCAGGTTCATCTGTTTTCAGGTAGCATAAGGCGAGGTACCATTGGGCATGATCGATATAGAAGTTGTCATTATCTGCAATAACCTTAACAAAAGAGCCCGTGGCTGCAGGATAGTTCCGGTTTTCAAAATTTGAGATCCCGTTAAGCAGTTCAGTCTGCATGTTTTCAGGATCAGTTTCAAGAACCATGTTGAAGTATCTGGCTGCATTCCGGTAATCACGGATATTGTAATAATCAACTGCCAGTTTATAGTAATCCGGTGTCAGCGTCACCTCATCCGATCGTGAGGTTGAAGCTACTTCATAAGGCTTGTAATACTTCCTGAGTATTTCATCATTGCTCATCTTTCGGGACGAAATAAGGGCGATGCCTCCGATTATTACTAATCCGGCAATTGCAGCTGCGTACCTGATATTTGCCGCTCGTCTGGTCTTCCTTACAGGAACCGGCTCCAGCCGCTGTTTCTCTATGGCATTGAGCTTATTGCGCAGTTTCATCAGATCCTGATTCTTTAAAACGGTATCTGTTTTGCTTCGCAGTTCAACCTCCATTCGGAGTTTTTCATTATTCCGCAGTTCTTTTCTGAACCATTCTTTTTCAGCCTCATCCATCTCACCGGCATTATACCTTTCGATGAAGTATGAAAAATCGATTGTTTTCATATTATTTATTTAATTAATATTGTTCTTAAAGAGCACTATGTCAGACATATAAGGGCAAAATACCCAGTGTGGTCCGAAGGTACCTCCAGGATCAGGATCGCATATTGATCCGATCTGAAATCAGGGATTCCAAATAGAAACCAGTTAATAATGTCAATTCACCCGCTTTCGCTAAAGCAGGTTCCACTATCTTTGATGAGATCAGATCTTAACAGGCGGATTTGATGCTTTTACAATAGGTTCTCCGGCGTCACCACCCTTGACACAAATCATCTCTTCCACTGAAAGAGCATACTCATAAAAAATCTCGTTGAAGTTTTTCAAATTCAGGGTTTTCATAGTTTGTTTCTTTTTATCATTGATACATATTTCGGGTAACTCGTATTTGCCGCTCATTTCATTGTATCATGTCAGAAAACCTGATTTTGTGACAATAAAAAATCAATTATTTTTCAACTTTTTTATTATATCAAGAAAATCAAATACTTAACGGAAAGAAATTTTATGTTTTCTGATTTTTTTTATAACATTTTTCGTAAAATTGCGTTTTGGCACGGGGAAAGACATAAATCAGCAAAACCGGATGATCCTAAATAATCTCACAGGGTGCATTTTTTTCATTTGCATATTCTTTACCTGCATATCAGGTGCAAATGCGAATGAAAGAACAGATCCTGATCTCGCAAAGCTAAATACAGTATTCCAGGCTGCAATTACTGCAAATGACACAGCTAAATCCGGACTTCTTCTTAAATCCATCATGAAAACCCTGCAGGAAGGGAATCACGATAGCATCACAAAATCAAATTCACAGTACTTCATAGGTGTTTACTACCTGTTATCCGGAAAGAACTCTGAAGCAGTAAGCTGGTTGAAGCTTTCAGCCTCTCTGCGCGAGCAGATCAGGAACAGGGATGAAATTTATGCAAAATGTCTTTTCAATCTCGGCATTGCATATTCCAATCTCGGTGATTTCAGAAGTATGGAGCAGTATTTGCTCAGATCACTGGAGGTTGAAAAATCCTTATACGGCGAAAAAGATCCGGCTCTTCTAAGCGGATTGACAGCGCTTGTCAACGCTTATTTTAATTTAAAAGATTACAACAAGGCTATATTATTCGGGAACAAGGCGCTCAACCTCATCGGGGACCCGGGAGAAAAGCAAGTTTCGGAACTGGCAATTCTGTATTCAAATATAGGTGCTTGCCATACTCATTTATCAGATTATTCAAAAGCAGTGATGTACCTTGAGAAGGCTGAATCGTTGTATATGGAATACTCCCTTCCTGAAGATGAACACTACATTAACCTTCTTAACAGTCTTGCGGCCAATTATTTTTTTCTGGGGCTAAATGATAAATCCGATGAATATTTCAATAAGGGAGTTGAAAAGATAGGATCATCCAACTCTGTTCTGTCGCTCAACTTTCTGAACAGTTTCGCCATTATCCTGGGAAACGCAGGAAAGATAAGAAGGGGAGAGGAGCTGATTGTGAGTTCATTGGAGAAGGCAAGAAGCTTTTACGGGCCGGAATCGAGAGATTATTACGAAGTGCTTAAAAATTATGCAGAATATCTCAGGAGCTACCGGATCGATATAGGGAAATCGATCCGGCTTTATGAGGATTGCATCGCATACCTTGACATCCACGAGGAAGATCTTTCACTGAGGGAACCGGTGCTTCTGGGTTATGCCCTTGCACTTTCAGAACACGGTGAAGCAGGAAAAGGCCTTGAAATAATCCAGAAAATGCTCTTTTCTGATGCAGGAAAGACCGGTTATGATGCAATTAAAAATCCTGATACTGCATCTATAGAGCCTGACCAATGGTCAGTCAGGTTATTGAGGGCCAAGTACGAAATTCTCTGGAATATTTACAGCACGAATAAAAAGACAGAATACCTCTTGACTGCCTCGGAAACTTCGGAATTAATAATTTCACTTATTGAAAAGGTCCGGATCAATATCAGCGAAGAGGAGAGCAGGATTGTGCTCGGTGACAGGTTCAGGGATTCATACCTGGTAGCAATCCGAGATTTTGACCTGTGTTACAGGAATACAGGAGATAAATCTTTTCTCGATAAGGCTTTCGAATACTCCGAGAAAAGCAAGGTTGCCGGACTGCTCGCTTCAACGCGTGAACTGAAAGCCACGCATTTCCATATACCGGCGGAAATTGCAGAACTTGAACGAAAACTCAAGCTGGAAATAAGCTTCTATGAGGAAAGGATATCTGAAGAAAATTTTAAAAGTAATCCATCTGCTTCCCTTATTACAGAATGGAAAGGAATAGTCCTCAGTGCAACACAGAAACGCGATTCGCTAATCCTGCTTTTTGAGAAACAGTATCCTGAATATTACTCAATAAAATATAATACCGAGGTCATTAACCATGCTGACATACCTGAGATTGCCGGAAGGAACATCAATTATCTGAATTATGTCGCTTCGGATAGTGTTCTTTATATATTCCTTGCCAACAGGAAGAACATACAGCTTTTTACCATCCCGGTTGATTCGGGCTTCTTTGACGACATCAGACAATTCCGGACCCTTTTATCAATGCCCCTGACAGATGCGAGATCCAGTTTCATCCGGTACACTGCGATAGGGAACAGGCTGTATAAAATTATTTTTGAACCTGTCAGAAAACATTTGATTTCCAATAAACTGCTGATATCCCCCGACAATATACTTTCATATATCCCGTTTGAAGCAATCCCTGTCAGACATGATCAGGGGGGAAATATCCTTTTCAGTGATGTCCCTTATATGATGAAGCATTACAGCATCTCATATACTTATTCGGCAACACTGCTTGCAGAGTCGTTGAAGAAAGATTTTAGCCTTACCAACAGCCTTATTGCATTTGCCCCTGTTTATACGGGAAGTATAAATGTAGATTCAATTTTAAACGTCAGGCAATCACGGGTCTCGACTCTGCATGATCTGAAATTTGCCAGAACTGAGGCTGAATATGTAGCGAAACTTACAGGCGGCCGGCTTTATATAAACAACATGGCAAAGGAATCTGTTTACAAAAATGAAGCTTCCGGATACGATATAATCCATCTCGCAATGCATACCGTTCTGAATGATAAAGATCCCATGCATTCCAAGATGCTTTTCTATCAGGAAAATGATTCAACCGAGGATGGAAGCCTTAACACATACGAGGTTTACGGTGTGCCGTTAAGGGCCAAAATGGTCATTCTCAGCTCATGCAACACCGGCAACGGGATTTTGCATTCAGGCGAAGGAATACTGAGCCTGGCAAGAGGATTTGTATATTCCGGGAGCCAATCGGTTGTAATGTCGATGTGGGAAATTGAGGACAGGTCAGGTGCCGAGATTGTGAAAAGCTATTACAGGTATCTCAAAAGAGGAGCATCAAAAAGCAATGCCCTGAGAAGAGCCAGGATCAGCTATCTTGCTGATTCGGATATGCTCCGGTCGCATCCTTATTTCTGGTCCTCGCTCGTAATTTACGGTAACAACGACCCTTTATACTATTCAGCTAAGTTTGCGATAATTATCGGATCAATTGTTCTGATTATTTTCGGGGTCCTTTATCTTCTTTACCGCAGGTTAAGGTAATCCTTGTATTCAGGATCCGATTTGATAAGTTCCATCAGTGTTTCCTTGCTCAGATATTTCTTTCTCCTTGCATAGGTTTCGTTCTTCAGATTCATCCGGGATGATATCTCCTGGTATGTATAACCTTCAGAAAACAGGGTGAGTATGGTTTGCGAATCATCACTTAATTTCCTGAAAGCCCTGTTTACAATTCTTTCAAGCAGGGTTTCGCTTTCCTCATTATCAATTTCATCAGGAAAGTCAGATTCAATTTCAGTATTCCTTAATTTCTTTCTGAGCTGGGCGCTCCAGATGTTTCTTGCTATGCCAAAAAAATAACCTTTCAGATCAGATGTAAGCTTAATGTTATTTTCCGAGATCTGCCTGTACAGCGTGATTATCGATTCCTGGAACACATCAGAGACATCAGCATCAGATCCGCTGTTTTTAAGTACATGATGCCGCACTGTTTCATGGTAATTATCATAAAGCCAGTTTAGTATCTGGTCGTCCTGGCTGCGGACCCCGTCAATTATTGCACTATCTGAAATTTTTCGGAACAAGCGCTGATTTTTTGCCCTGATAAATTGACAAATATACGATTTCCAGCAACGGAAAGTGACGATCTGTCAGTGCAGGGTATGACTAAATTAATAACTTAATTATAATTCTTCCAAATAATAAATATCTTTACTTCACATAATTAAACGGTTGGGTGTCAAAGAATGGTATTCCCATTTGTAAAACAATACGATGCTATGGATTGTGGCCCTGCATGTCTGAAAATGATAGCAGGGTTTTACAAAAAGAATTTTTCCCTCGATTACCTGAGGAAAAAATGCTTCATTACAAAAGATGGGGTTTCATTTCTGGGATTATCGGAAGCTGCCGATTCTGTTGGATTCAGGACACTGGGGGTAAAAATACCTTTTGACATGCTCGGGGAAAAGGTCACTCTGCCATGTATTGTTCATTGGCGGCAAAAGCACTTTGTTGTGGTTTACAGGATTAAGAATGACAAAGTATGGGTTGCCGATCCTGCCACGGGTCTTATAACATATTCACGGGCGGAGTTCGAAAAGAACTGGGCAAACACCATTACTGACGGCAAGCAGAACGGCCTGGCTTTAATAATTGAACCCACCCCTGCACTATTCAATGCTGTGGACCAGCCGGAGAAGAACGGGGGTTTCAGATTCCTTCTTAAGTATTTCAGGCTATACCGTAAATATCTTGGGCAGCTACTGCTTGGTCTGCTTATAGGAAGCTGTATTCAGCTTATTTTCCCTTTCCTGACACAGTCAATAATCGATGTCGGCATCAATAACAACGATATAGGATTCATCTATCTGATTCTGTTTGCCCAGCTTGCACTTGTACTTGGCAGAATGTCAGTTGAGTTCATTCGCGGCTGGCTGCTGCTTCATATTGGTTCAAGGGTGAATGTTGCCATTATTTCCGGATTCCTGCAGAAGCTTATGGCCCTGCCTGTAGCCTTCTTTGATACAAAGCTGACTGGAGATATACTCCAGCGTGTGGAGGATAACAACAGGATCGAAGAGTTCCTGACATCAGCAAGCCTCAGCATTCTCTTTTCATTTGTCAACCTGATTGTATTCGGGATCGTTCTTGCAATTTTCAGCATAAAGATCTTCGGGTTGTTCCTGGCTGGAACCACTCT
>Ga0105095_10001845_pt1 | contig 11284 bp, 6 predicted proteins | sample PPLLak2March2015_2_FD_79180 | JGI IMG/M metagenome (GOLD analysis project Ga0105095, IMG submission 79180) | Freshwater sediment microbial communities from Prairie Pothole Lake near Jamestown, North Dakota, USA - PPLs Lake P8 Core (3) Depth... | ecosystem: Environmental > Aquatic > Freshwater >... | reverse complement strand
GGAGCTGGTTATAATATCTGGTTCGAACGGGATGAATTTCATTACTTATGGCGAAAAATAAAAGGTGATTTTATACTGAAAGCAAGTGTTGAATTCATTGGAAATGGCGTTGAGCCGCACAGGAAAATCGGCTGGATGGTTCGTAACGATTTAAGTTCAGGCTCGCCTCATGTCAGTGCCGTTGTGCATGGCGATGGACTGACTTCTCTTCAGTACCGCGATACTTCTGGAGGTGAGACAAAAGAAGTTAAATCAGAAGATCAGGCTCCGGACTTCATTCAGTTAGAAAGAAAAGGAAATAACTATTACATGACAACCGCTTCGTGTCATGAACCGCTTAAAACTGTTCAGATTGAAAATATTGATCTCGACGATAATATTTTTATCGGATTATTTATCTGTTCGCATAATGTCGCTGTGAAAGAACAGGCGATATTCCGTGATATAACCATCACCAGACAGAGAAAAAAAAGATCAGGTAACTGATCAGTCACCTGATCTTTTATTAACCAGATTTTGAACCAGTATGTCAGTATTGATGAAAAGCATCAGAAATAAATGACAGAACGGCTGGCAGTGCTGATCGCCAATAGGTCCAGGTATGACCTCCATCATGTGTTCTGAATTCATGCGGAATTTCCTTTTTACGCATTGCAATATGAGCTAAGGAATTGCCTTCATACAGGAAATCATCATCTCCGCAATCTATATACCAGCGAACAGCTTTCTTCTGATCGTCAGGCATATTTTCAATCATGTACAGAACACCCTGACGTTTATAAAAAGTTTCTATTTCGGACTCCGTACCACCCTTGATTTCTCTTCTATCCAGGTAGGCTTTTACATCTTCCATTGACAATGGCCCAGTTCCGGCACTGAGCGGACAGGCAGAGGAGAACATTTCCGGATGATGCAAAGCATATATGAATGTCCCCTCACCCCCCATGGATAAACCTGCAACTGCCCTGTACCTTTTTTCTCCTTTTATACGATAGGTTTGTTCAATATAAGGAAGAAATTCCTCGAAGAAAAAATCTTCATATCTCCACTCCCCTTTGATATCATTAAAATAACCGCGACGGCCGGAATTAGCATCCGGCATTACAATTACTATAGGTGTGGCCTCACCGGCATTTATAGCCTTATCCGCTATGTGAAGGACTTCTCCAAATTGCACCCATCCGGTCTGGTCATCACCTCCCCCATGCAATAGATATAATACAGGATAACTTCGTTGAGATGTCTCATAATCCGGAGGAAGATAAATAGCGTATTTACGCTCTCCCTTGAGGATTTTACTGGTCATCGGAAGATTATCATACACTTTACCGGTTTGGCAAAATAGTGATGCCGGTAATAAAATACCTGCCATTAATAAAATTTTTTTTCTCATAAAAAATTATTTAAAGGATTACTTATTAAAAAGGAAAGCTGTGTAAAATCTCCCCTCCGTCTCTGGTAACACGGCATACATCTTCGAATCGTACGCCGCCAAAACCCGGAATAGCCAGTATGGTATGCCCCACGGTCACAGTCATATTTTCATCCAGCTTAGTTTTACTGTGTGGAGGTATAATTGTGGATGCAGGATTTTCTTCAAATCTCAAACCAATTCCGTGAGAGATACCCTTAAGATGATACTGCTCCAATCCTCTATTTGTGCAGATTTCTTTCCCGATCTTATCAAGTTCAGAGACTGTTACTCCGGGCTTCAAAGCAGTCCGTGTGGCCTCGTGCATTTCTTTGTAGGCATCGATCAGTTTCTGCTGAGTTTCATCAGGAGTACCAATTACATAAGTGCGTGCCAGGTTGGCGCAATATCCCTCATACTGGGGAGTCAGGTCAATCACAACCAGGTCTCCTTTTTTTATTTGATCCCTGCTGACCTTCCCATGTATCCAGCAGCTTTGTTTCCCTGCATTGATATGAACGGGTGTGCTGGTACCTTCAGCTCCGTTTTTCATCATGGTATACAGAACTTCAGTTGCTATTTCATGGCCGGTGATTCCCGGTCTCAGCATCTCTTTTGCCTTTGACATTCCCAGGGCTGCAATTGATTGTGCCTTCTTCATCAACTGGATTTCCTCCGGATCCTTAAACATGCGAAGGCTATCCATAACCGGATCTGAAGGAACAAGTTCAGCCTGCGGATTAACTTTCCTGAACATATCCACCAGGAATGCAGGCGTATGAAACCACATCTGCATACCTATTCGCAAGCGGTGATCAGCAGGCGGAGTTATTCCGGGAGGCGGTCCGTCAAACAATGAATGAAATACATTCCGGACATCGGATATCTGTTCACCAACGTGACTGAATATCTTAATTTCTTCTCCCTTTACCTGGCTGCGGATTTCTTCTTCTTCAGCAGAAAAAACAATAAAAATCGGTGGCCCTCCTGCAGGTATAATTGCTCTTGGCTGAACCCGGATATCTCCGAAGAAGTATCTGTAATCATCTTGGTTCATGATCATTATGCCAACCATACCATTCTTTTTCATTAACTCCTGGGCTCTTTTTATTCGGTCATAATTAATTCTTATCATAACATTAAATAATTATTTTTCTAAAAATACAAACAAAAAAATCAAATTAAATTAATTTTAATGACATGGAAATGAAAAGGGTTGTACAACCCGGTGATTTTGAAATTATGGTTGGTAAGAATTCAATTGAGGTTTTGACCGATACGCTTAAAGTCATAAATTGATCATCTGAATGATGGCTGTGATCCTTCCCTGAGAAAATAGAAACTCCCTTTTAAAGAGGTGGATTCCCAGGGGGTTTGTCCACCATTTGATACTTTCTCAATTTCCGACCTGACGTTTTTGAACACATCTTCCAGTATCAGGTTTGGAACCTCTATGTATTTCAGCAATGCACTTGTGTATAATCCATTTTCACCTGTACCATCTGAAGCTGTTCTTCCAGGAGAAGTTGAATAGGCAATAATTGATCCTGAAGGAGCATTCATGAATGCCAGTCCCTGAGTCTTTACACTTCTGCCGCTCCATCTTCTCTCAAAGGGATTATCCCGGCATGCGTCCAGAATAATAATATTTGTTTCACACCCTGAATCTTCCATCTTACCCAGGATCCTGCCAACTTCTACACAGTCATATTCGACGTCATTTTCCATATACAAATTAGCATCAACAGGTACGATATAATTGTTACCATTAACCTGTATCCCATGACCTGCATAATAAAATAATCCAACCTCATAATTTTCCAGCTTTGCACCAAACTGATCCATTGCCATTTTAACTGTCTTCTGGTCAGCATCAGTATACGACTCAACTTCAAAACCAACTTTTTCAAGAACTTTCGCCATTGCAATAGCATCATTCGCAGGATTCAGCAAAAACGCCCCGTGTGAATATTTACTATTGCCAATAACCAGGGCCAACCGTTTTTCTACTTTAAATTCCTGGAAAATTACTGTACGGCTTGATGAAATCCTGGAATTACTTTCGTTTAAAGCTTCGATCTTAATTTCATTATTCCCAGTTTGAAGATCAATTTCTTTTTCAAATTTCAACATGCAATCAGCAGATTCCTGAGGAATGCTCTGCGTCCTCTCAAATGCCCACATATTATTATTCAGATATAATGAGATCTGTGTAATCTTTGACATCGATTTTATGCATGCTTTAACCATAAACTTCCCGGTATTTGTAACTGCATTTTCACTTAACGGTGCCTCCCAGATAACCTCATTAGCAAAACTCCTGACAGGAATATCATAGTATACAGACCTGATATCTGAAGTAGTAGGACCAGCGTTGTTGGCAGCTTTTATAATTAAGCTGTTATTGCCGCTGCCCAGCGTTATGTTGTGCTCTAGAGTTAAATTGTATTCTCCTGATGAGTTTGACCTGTATGAACTTAAATCAAACTCACTTGTAACTGAATTATGATAAATTATCACACTTTTTAACTGGCTCAAAGATTGAATATATGCGTGCAATGCATAGTTTTTTACGCTACTTGTATCAATTTCCCTGAATGGTAACTGCCAGATTATAACAGGGGCAGTCTCAATACTTGCAGTTTCTGTCACTTTCCGTGTAATTTCTTCTGATGGTTCTGCTTCCACAATTCCAATATTGCTGTTCCATAACTTGACAGACTTATCATCCGATCCCGTGGCAATAAATTTACCATCAGGACTAATATCAACAGTTTTGATTTTATCTTTATGACTGACTGTTCTGGTTAAAATACCACTTTCTGTTTCAAATATCTTCGAAGTCTTATCATCTGATCCACTGATAATGTACTTTCCATCAGGACTGAAACATAGCGAAGTTATGGGACCTTCATGACCCAATATGGGTTTTAACATTGTCCCGTCAGCCAGATTCCATAAATAAATGTTGCCATTATCATCTCCTCCAACAAGCATTTTCCCGTCATGGCTGATATTAATCACATTAACCGGGTTTCTGGGACCAAATAGTTTTCTGATCATTTCTCCTTTTTCAAAGTCCCACTGCATTACTATTTTGTTACCCGATGCGGTATAAATATACTTGCCATCATAACTGAAAACGATGGAATTTGCACCTTCTGAAAGTCCTTTCAAAGCTTTAACATATCTCGGAGGTGAAACGCTCCAGATGTCCATTGTTTCCTTATACAAACTGGCCGCTACAAAATATTTCCCATCAGGGCTGAATGATATTGCATCAACAGTACGGGAGTATCCTGTCTTGTAAATGGATTGTCCACTTTTTAAATCCCACATCATTATCTGGCCTAAGTTATTTATTATCCCGCCTGCCAGGATATATTTGTCATCCGGACTGATGCTCAGGCAACAGATCTGAAAAATATTCGGTTCATTAAGCGATTTGAAAGTTTTTATCAATCCTCCCAATTTATCCCATAAATAAATAACATCATCTTTGGTACTGGTCTCCAGGCAAACTGCAATATTCTGTCCATCAGGGCTAAAGGATATATCAACAACCTTTTTCGAAACAGGCATATTAAGTACTTGGGAGTTTGCCTGATTGAACGAAAACAATAACAACAGGACAGCTATGGTCATTGATTCTTGCTTCATTTCTTTAGTTATTAATAGGTCCTACACTCAGTTTACAGCCAGAGCTAGAAAGTATTAATTCTAAATAAAATTAATATATTTTTTAATAACTATCAAAATATCTTATACTTGGAAACAATCCTTCCTTTTTTCTTCCTTATCTGACCTTCTTATGTCGAAAAGAGATACATTTATGAGCTCAAGAGTCAATTATTATTTGAATTTTCATTAAAGATCAGAAAAACTGATGGATCTTAAATCAGGCAGGAATACGATATTGGGCGTTGATATAGGATCAGTTGCTCTGAGTTTAGTACAGACTGATCTTTACGGGAACATTCTTTCGTCTTCATATTCGTTTCATCAAGGCAGGATCCCGGAAACTTTGCTGAAACTTCAGAAGGATATTGATACCTCAATTGTAAAGGGAATCGCTACTGTTTCAAAAAACTGGTTTGAGGCTGAAAGTGTCAGGTACTATGATCATCAGACAGCGTTAGTAGCAGCAGGAAAAAAAATATATCCTGATCTTGGATCTATTATGGTAGTAGGTGCAGAAAAATTTCAGCTGATCAATTTTGATGAAAAGGGCAATTATGAATACACTGCGACCAATACTTCTTGTGCAGTCGGTACCGGCAGTTTTCTCGACCAGCAGGCAAAAAGGCTGAACCTTAATGATGTAAGGGATCTTTGCACAATTGCGCTTCAAAATGAAGGTGAAATTCCTGAAATCGCATCTCGTTGTGCAGTATTCGCTAAAACCGATCTCATCCATGCCCAGCAGGAGGGATACTCATTTAGTGCGATATGCGACAGCTTATGCAAAGGGTTAGCTAAAAACATTGTCGATACACTGTTTAGTGACGATAAACCAAGGAACCCTGTCCTTTTTGCCGGTGGAGTTTCCAGGAACCTTGCTGTTAAAAAGCATCTGGAATCCTCGCTGGGAATCAGCCTCGTTCATACTGACTATGGACATATATTGCCTGCTTATGGGGCATGTCTTTTATACCTTAATGATAAAAATGGATTTCAATTTAATGGGATTATTTCAATCAACGATTATCTCAAGTCTCAGGAAAAGGAAAAAAAATATTTTCATGAGCCACTGTCTCTGTCATTAACCAATTATCCCTCCTTCACATCTGAAAGTTCATATGAATTTAAACCGGTTCGTGCAAAACATCCTGACATAGTTCAGGTTGATTTGTATATCAAATTTAAAAGTGGCATTATCATCAGGGCTTATACTGGCATTGACATAGGATCGACCAGCACGAAAGCTATTATCTGCGATGAAAAAAATGCACCTGTTGCCGGATTCTATACATATACTGCCGGCAGACCAGTCCCAGCCGTACAAGCCATACTTGAAGCTATTTCTGATATTCAGGACAGGGAAAAGGTCAGGTTTGAATTTCTTGGTACAGGGACGACAGGATCAGGAAGAAAATTCGTAGGGAAAATTATAAATGCCGATATAATTGTTGATGAAATTACTACCCATGCACGCGCAGCTTATGAATTAAATCCTGATACCGATACTATTATTGAAATTGGCGGTCAGGATGCAAAATTCACCCTGATGAAAGACGGCAGAGTCACATTTGCCCAGATGAATTCGGTCTGTGCTGCAGGAACAGGAAGTTTTATAGAAGAGCAGGCCCGAAAGCTTGGCGTTTCATTGGCGGATTATTCTGATAAGGCTGAAGGAGCGAGAGCTCCCCTTGCGAGTGACCGCTGTACAGTTTTTATGGAGAGAGATATAAATAATTACCTGAATAAAGGATTTGCTGTTGAAGAAATTCTTGCCACTGTCCTTCATTCAGTAAGGGAGAACTTTCTGAAAAAGGTCGCTGTGGAAGCTACAATTGGTAACAATATTTGCTTTCAGGGAGCCACAGCAAAAAATAGGGCCCTGGTGGCAGCTTTTGAAAACAAGCTTGGAAAAGAGATATTTGTATCAAAGTATTGTCATCTTACTGGTGCACTTGGACTTACCTATCTCCTTTCAGAAGAATTTAAAGGGAAATCACGGTTTCGGGGACTTGACCTGTATAATAAAGAAATACCTGTTCAGACTGAAACCTGTCATCTGTGCAATAATAATTGCAGGATAAGAATAGCGGAGGTCGCAGGGGAAAAGGTTGCTTATGGATTCCTTTGCGGCCGGGATTGGGATACGAAAAAATTTGTCGACAGGAACACGTCAGGTTTTAATCTCATAAGGGAGCGCCAGAATCATTTTCACGTTCCAAAAAAACAAAAATTCAAATCCACAATAAAAATCGGTCTTCCTGCATCACTTCACCTTTTTGATGAAATGAGCCTGTGGAAAAGGTTTTTTAATAACCTTTCAATCGAGACAGTAACAAGCGAAAATTTTGATAATCCGGTCAGAACGGGCAAACGTATTGCAGGAGCTGAATTCTGTGCACCTATGGAAGCTATGTACGGACATGTTGCCTGGCTGAAGGACAGGGTTAACTACATTTTCCTGCCGGTTTATCTTGAAGCCCGGGATAAGGAATTTGAAGCAGAAAGGAATTATTGTTATTATACCCAGTTTAGTCCATCCGTTGTTTCCGGCAGCGGTGATTCAGAACTATTGAAAAAATGTCTTGTTCCATTGCTTAACTATTCAGCCGGGATTAAGGCAGTAAGGAAAGAATTATTTAAATGCCTTAAATCAGTTTTAAGTTCTGATATTACCAACGCCGAATTAAATAATTCCTTTGATGATGCTCTTCATTTTTATAACCGGAAAAAAGAAACCCTGAAACTCATATTTGATCAGGATTTTGGAAAATCGCAGGACATTTCCGTAGTACTGGTCGGCCGGCCATACCTGGTTCTTTCGCCATATATGAATAAAGGAATACCTGATATTCTGGGAGGAATGGGCATACGTGCCTGCTTCCAGGATATGCTTGTTTATGACCATCAGGAATATTCCGATATTGATTATCTGCTTAAAGTTTTCCCATGGTATTATGCGGCAAATATCCTTGAAGCAGCGAAGGTCTCAGCAGTAACTAAAAACCTTTATCCGGTACTGATCACAGCTTTTAAATGTGCACCCGATTCATTCCTTATTGATTATTTCAAGAAAATAATGGATGCGCATAAGAAACCCTACCTGATCCTTCATATTGATGAACACGACTCCAATGTCGGTTACGAAACCAGGATCGAGGCGGGTATTCGTTCGTTCCGCAATCATGCAGCAATGGGTCATCAGAGGGGACGTCCTGTCCTGCCAATAATAACTCCGCCGGAAAAGTCCATTTGGGCCAGGAAGACTATTGTTTTCCCGAACTGGGACCAGCTGGTTGCACCCTTGCTTGCCGCTAACTTAAGGAGAGAAGGACTCGATGTCAGGCTTCTCGAACCAGATGATGAGATTACCAGAAAAAGCATGGTTCATAATACCGGACAATGTCTTCCCCTGAATATTATTACCCAGGAATTCATTGAATTAATAAAGAAGAACAATCTGGATCCGGCTGATACTATGTTGTGGATGGTTGAAACAAAGCTTACCTGCAACATTCGCCTCTACCCGTACTATATTAAAAATCTGCTCGATAATTATGGGAATGGTATGGAGAAAGCCATCGTTTATTCAGGTGAAGTAACTCACCTTGATATATCTCTGACAGCCTGCCTCAATGCCTATCTTGTTTATATGATAGGCGGCCTTATACGAAGGCTGGGCTGTAAAATTAGGCCGTATGAGATCATAAAGGGCGAAACGGATGCAGCTATTCACGAAAGCATTAAAATCATGACCAAAGCCTTCCATGGAAAAGCTCCTGTGGAAAAATCTCTTATTCAGGCCCTTTCATTGTTTGAAAGAATTAAATACTCCCCTGTGCAAAGGCCCAGAGTTGCCATATTCGGGGATCTTTATGTCAGAGATAATGATGTATTAAACCAGGATCTTATTCATGTGATTGAACATGCGGGAGGAGAGGTTATAACAACTCCCTATCATGAATATAGCAAGCTGACTGCCGAAAATGGACTGAGAAGAAGAATAGCACATGGAAAAAATCTTGAAGCTATGGGATTAAAAGCAATGCTTGCGGGAATAAAACTCCTTGATAATACCTATTATAGACATTTTAAGAAGTTCCTTGGAAATCAACCTTCTATCCAGCCTTTAAAACTTGAGAAAAAACTTGACCAGTTTAATATTAAAAATCTTCACGGCGGAGAATCTTATGACAATATTCTAAAGATCTTTCATATACTTGACAACTATCCTGATGTATCGCTGTTCGTCCAGACCAATCCAGCCTTCTGCTGTCCCTCACTGATAACTGAAGCAATGAAAAATCAGATTCGGCGAATTACGGGCGTGTCAATTGTTACTATAACCTATGACGGAACCAGTGAATATAAAAATGATATCATAGTTCCCTACCTTAAACTTGCAGTTAAACGTGAACCTGTAAAAGAAGAAAAGACCAGGTCAAAACCCTGGAGAATTTTAGCTCATTCAAAATTTTAGTCTTTCCTTGTCAGAAATATTACATTCTAAGAATCTATTGAGTACTTTGAATTATCAGATAATTATAATTTGGATTATAAGTAGCATATAAATAAATCTTTCTTATTTTTAATCTCGATTATTTGAATCAAAATTCAGTAATTTTTAACTTCAATTATTACACATAATTAAAATTTATTAGAAAATGAAGACACAACTGATCCGTTCTATTTTATTAGCGTCCTTACTTCTTATTTTACCCCTTTTGACAACCAGTTCAATGCCCATGGGTAAAAAAGCCAATTTTTCAGGGACATGGATCCTGAATGAAACAAAAAGTGATTTTGGTGAATATGGCCGTATGATGGCCTCTAACAAAATTATCATTGTTCAAAAAGGAAAAAAACTGACAATGGAAAGATATGCAACAACCCCTTCCGGTGAGTCAGGTAATTATACGGAGAATTATACAATTGATGGGAAAGAATGTGTTAATAATATATCCGAAGAATTCAAAAAGACTTCCACAGTAACCAAATCAGAAGATAAGAAAGGCCTGATTATAAATTCAACTCTTGATCTTTCATTTGAAGGTAATGAAATGAAAATTCTTACAGTTGAAAACTTTACCCTCGAAGACGGCGGAAAATCCATACTTATTAAAGCCACCGCAAGTACGGATTACGGGGATATGGTTGTTAGCTTCGTTTATGATCTGCAATAAAAATCTGAAATCGTACTCTTTTTTTAAACTGCCAGGTGTTAGTCCATCTGGCAGTTTTTTTTCAATTCAAAAGGTGTTAATTTTAACACAAATTGAGGGATATATTCTTTTCCATATAATTCTAACCAAATGAAGATTCGGACAAATTTTATTTTTTTATCTAATCTGATCTTCCTGCAAATTAACGCACAGACCTATTTGCCATCAGATAAAGCTCAGAGTTTTTATTCAGGGATACCCGATTCAAGCATTATAAAAATTGAAAGTGCTATCCCTTTATCCTCCGGTGTTAAAACATTCTCACCGAAGAAACTTCTCATTTTTAACCTGGATATGTGGGATAAGAAACCCCGTAAAGGACATCCTTCCGTTCCATATGCTAACTATGCTTTCATGATTATGGGGGATAAAACAGGTGCATATGAGACTTATTTCAGCAATGACACCATGGTTTTTAAACGTGAGTTTCTCGACCAGTTTGATGCCATTTGTTTTAATAATACAACAGGAGTTCTATTTGAAGATAGAGAACTCAGAAATAATCTGCTCGAATTTGTATACAGTGGCAAAGGATTTATTGGCATACATGCTGCCGGGGCAACATTCTGCCAATGGCCTGTATATGACCAGTTCCCGGAGTATGGAGAAATGCTGGGCGGTTATGAGAACGGCGGACACCCTTGGAAACCCGATGAATGGATCACCCTTAAAGTAGACGATCGCGACCATCCTGTTAATAATGCTTTCGATAATGAATATTTTGAAGTGAGTGATGAGGTATTCCAGTTTTCAGAACCTTATACGCGCGATAGACTCAGGATCCTTTTAAAAATTGACATAGAAAGAACAGACTGGAGTGAATCAAGACGCATTCTTCCCGAGCGCAGGGCTGACAAAGATATTGCCATCAGCTGGGTGAGAAATTATGGCCACGGACGCGTTTTCTACACTTCGCTTGGACATAATCCCCATTTAAACTGGAATCCGGAAGTTCTTAGACATTTTTTTGATG
>Ga0105095_10001843_pt1 | contig 11289 bp, 4 predicted proteins | sample PPLLak2March2015_2_FD_79180 | JGI IMG/M metagenome (GOLD analysis project Ga0105095, IMG submission 79180) | Freshwater sediment microbial communities from Prairie Pothole Lake near Jamestown, North Dakota, USA - PPLs Lake P8 Core (3) Depth... | ecosystem: Environmental > Aquatic > Freshwater >... | reverse complement strand
CGGCCACGTACGAGCATTCCACAGGTCGGACGACGACGAAGCTCCTCGTCCATGTCCTCGATTCGACGGCGGTCACCGGCTCTACCTATGAAGCTCTCCTGGATACTGCGGCCAACAACACCAAAGCCTACCTCAGCGTCCGCAACACCATGACGGGGGATTCGTTGGTCCGGCGGTTCCCGATCGACCGTGGAGAAGGGGTGTTTTACCTCACGCCTGCGTTTGATGGAGTCGCACTGCAAGTCATTCCGGAATTCGACCTGGAGATTGATTTTGCCGGATCGTATTTCATCAATCATTCGGGAACGAATCTCACATTTGTTGCAGGCTATCCGAGTTCGGGCCAGAAGAAGACCGCTCCCATTGATGTTGCGCTTATCTGGGGAGCCACCGATACGCTGGCAAACGGCAGCTATGTCGCGCCGCTGGATTCGGCGATCTCTGCGAGCGGCGGTGCGAAGGTCATTCTCCCATTCACCGCATGGAATCTCACAGACAAGGCGCGCATGGAGATGGTTATCGTTGAGACCCGCGCGGACAAGCGGTGGAATCCCGGGGAAAAGATCATTTTTCTCACGCCCCTCCCGTACCGCACAGCCAGCAACAACACGCACGGTGAGATCAGGCCGATGCCGCCCGCGGGAGCCGTCATAATGCCCGCGGCAGGCGACACGAATATCTTTCTGACAACACGTCCGATTCAGCAGGGAGAACGCTTTACGTTCACAACGAGCCCCTTGCACATCCTCGCGGTTTCATCACATCCCGGTATCCCCGATGGGCTTTCGCTGAGTCAGAACTACCCCAATCCCTTCAATCCGTTGACCATCATGAAATACTCGATTCCCGCCGCAGGCCGTGTCGTGCTGAGGGTGTTCAACATTATCGGTCAGCAGGTTGCGACGCTGATCGACGAGATGCAGGACGCGGGGTCGTACAGGATGCGGTTCGACGGCAGGGATATGGCGAGCGGTGTCTATTTCGCAAGGCTCGAGTGGGGAGGGCGTGCGGTGGTGCAAAAAATGATCTTGCTCCGGTAGGAGAGGGGAGGTCGGAGGATGTCGGCACAAAAAAGAGAGCCGCGCCGGTATTCCGGTGCGGCTCTTCCATGTCATGCCACGCGGATCTACAAACGTATCCCCAGCTCGAAGTACTGCACGTTTTTCAGCCGTCCGTAGTCTGCGAAGCCGTAGTCAAGTTTCACCGTGGCGACATTGGGTATGCCGTAGTGCACGCCCAGGCCCCACGTAAGCCCTTGCTCGGAATCCCGCAGGAACAGCGACTTGTATCCCACGCGCCCGAACACGATTTCATTCCAGCTGACTTCCAGGCCCGAGTTCATATACTCGGTATTGTCGTTGGGATGTGCGGCATCCAGGGCGACCGTGGTCCGGATCTCATCGGTGGGGTGGAGATCCCACGCGATGCCGATACGGAACGTCAGCGGCAGATCAAATGACTCTGCCCGGAGATCGGACGGAATGTTATTGGGCCCTGTTCCGGCGTCAGCGTCGGGATCGTAATTGAATTGGAGGTCGCGGCCGTCGAGTTGCATCGTCGTCCCGAAATTCGCGATCGACGCGCCGATGCTGAGTCCGGGGATCTCAGTGAGATAGAGGGTACCCACATCAACGGCGAAGCCGCTTGCGCTCTCACTCCAGAGTGCCTCACGGATATATTTCGCGGAGAACCCGATCGAGAACCGGTCGGTAAGATTGCGCGCATAGGTGAGGCCGAAGGCGAGTGAGCTCGCGTCCCAGCGGCGGCCGTCCCCGTCGGGAAAATTGACCGTGCGGACGATCTCTTCGGGGACACGCAACGACGTGACCGAAAGGCCGAACGTGCCGAGTTCGCCGATCGGCAATGCCCCCGCGGCAAAGTCGAAATCGATATCAGCAAGCCAGTTGACGTGGTTAAACATCAGCTCGCTGGTGATGTTCATCCGCGAAAGGGCGGCGGGATTCCAGTAGATGGAGGAGATGTCGCCCGTAACGCCGACCTGCGCACCTCCCATCCCGACAGCGCGTGCACCCACGCCGATCTTCAGGAACTGTGCCGCTGTTGTGCCCACCTTCGCCGTGCTGCGGAACAGCTGGGCTTGTGAGGGAAACACTATGGCGATCGTCAGGACCGCCACGAGCATGCCCGTCATCAGGACCCGGCTGCGATGATGGATGTTCATAAAACCTCCGTGTGCATTTTCCATTTCATTTAATCAACGCAAACCGCCCGATTTTCTCGCCGATGCCGGGCACATCCACGTGATAGAGATACACCCCGTAGGCCAGCCGTTGTCCCTCATAGGACAGCAGGCGCCATTCGGCGTAGCTGGTGGCGTTGTTCTTTTCAATTGTATCCACCAGTTCTCCGACCATTGTGTAGATGCGAATAGTGCATTGCGGCGGGAGATTGCGGAATTGCAGCGTCGGTTCGCCGCGGCGCAACGCCGTCGGGCCGGGTTGTTCCAGTGTACTGTAGGCAACATACGGGTTCGGCACGACACAGATGCGGTCGAGTGTAGTGGCCGCCAATGAGGGCTCGAATTTTGAGGAGGTCGTACTGAACGTGTATTTATCGCCTTCAGCGAACGGCTTGGTGGTCTTTGCCTCATAGATGTCGCCATTGGAAGGCAGCACGAGAGGCGACCCATCCGCCGGCATGGAAAACATAACGGCGAGCAGGGCAGGGATCGGACTCTGCGGGGCATACTTGGGCGGTGTGACGATTACCAGCTCACGGCCGGGGCGCCACATGCTGTCGGCCTGGGCCTTGTCGACCAGCACCCTGATCGTGGAGGTGTCGGTAATGTTGACGACGCGGAAGGGACAGACCACAACCTTGCGGCCGAAGTTGTTCAGCAACGTATCCCCCGGGTGAGCCCACTTCCCGTTGGCCAGTGTATCCGTCTGGTTCCAGCGGATCTGGAAGTCGAGCGGTGCCGGCCGGAGCGGGTTTGTAGTGAGGGCGAATTGAGGACGTCCGGTCACAGCAGCGAGAGTCGAGTTGCCCTTGACGACCCAGCCACTGCGTATCGAATCGATGCCCAGCGGCTCGTTTTGAACATAAAGGCGGATACCGTCGAACACCGGGTTGTTGTCTTCGGAATTCATGCCGGTGCTCGCGAACACGGCGTTGTACCGGAACGAGATTGTGAACTGCGTGTTCTCCGGCAAAGTCCCCGATCCCGCGCCGCGTATTCGGCCGGAGGTCAGATCGATGCGGTACGCTGTCGGGGGAATGACGTTCCCGGCGAGGTCCTTCACTTCGATAGTCGATGCGATCAGGTTCTTCTTCGACAGGGGGACATAAATTGTGTCGCGGGATGTGAAGGTCTCTGTTGTGACAGCCGTGGACTGCACGTCGTACACGAGCTTCGAACCATCGTTCCGGAAACTGACGTCGTATTTTGCACCGTCGATGACGGAATAGTCTTCGAATACTTTAATGCGCATCGAGCCGGTGGAAAGCCCCGTGACTCGCTGGGCGGTGAAATTGTTGCTGACCAGAGCGGGATTCTGGCCGTTCGGCAGCGGTCCGGGTGTGACCGCCAGCGTATTCTGGTCGAACCGCAGCTCGCTGGTGATCGGATCCTTGGTGATGGCGATTTGACACTCGGTCGGCGGTAGCGCCACGCCCAGACTGTCGAACCCATGGTCGTACGATGCGACGGCGTAGAAGTACGTCACACCGTTGGTCACCGTGGAATCGATGTACTCGTGCACGAGCCCGCTGTTGGTGCCCAGGTTGTACTTCACGCCCCGGCCGAGATACTCCACCGGGTGCAGGCCGGACCAGGAATTAACGAGGTCGTACTGAGCTTTGTTGCCGGTTTGTCCGATGAGGGGGGTGGGCAGGAATGCGACCCCGTTTGCATCGGTGATTGTGTACAGGTCGCTGAAAGTATAGTCCTGACTGCGGTACACCTTGTAGCCCTCGAAATCCTGCGTGTTGGTCAGGGGATCGATCGTCTTCTCGGCGAAGTCATCCCAGTAGAGTGACACCCTGCCGTCCCCCGGTACGGCACGGACGGTCGGTTTGGGCGGCGGCTGGGCGAACAGGTAGTTTGCCTCAAGCACGCGCTGGGCGGTTTCTGAATTCAGGAGCAGGTCGGCCAGGTTTTCGCCCATCATCAAGGCGATCGAAAACCGTTGCGTCGCGTTCGGCTCAAGCGCAAACGGGCCTGAACCGTACAGAAACTCATTGTCACCCGCGGTGGAGAAGTACGCCTGGTCAATGGCGATGGAGTCGGACGAAAGCTGTGCTGTGAACTGCACATCGTTCACGGGAAAATTTGGCACTCCGGCAAACTGGGCATAAAAGCTCGTCAGTCCGATCTGGTCTGATTCGTTGACATCACGGATGCCGAAGTTCGGCTCGGATACCAGGGTGTTGTTGATGTCATATCCGATATCGGGTTTGGCGTTCCCTTCGCCGAAATCGCCTGTGCCGGGTAGTCCGTCCAGGCCGACATCATCCTTATCAAGCCGCCAGTTGCCGTTTTCGTCCCCCGACCAGCGAGGTTTCGGGCGGCCGTACACCTTGATGTACTTCGTGGTATCGGCGATTCCTGTGTTGAGCGGTACCGTCGTACCGTCAATGTAGGTTCCCAAATCGTTGAACGGGCTCTCATCGACAATGCCGTCGTCATCGTCGTCTTTCGCATTGACCGCATTGCTGGGTGATTCGAGGAATTTGAACCCGAAATAGCCGGGAACCAGCCCGCCCATACCGGTCTTATCCTCGTCCCATGCGTACACCATGCTGCGCGCCCGCTGCGGGAACGGATCGGCCAGAGGCCCCTTGGGAGGAATGAAATACGCAAAATCATCATGGTAGTCGTTGTACCCGCCCACATGCGGATCGCCGAACATACCGAAGTACACTCTGTCGATCGTTCGGGGACTTCTGTTCGTCACCCGGTACACGAGGAAGATGATATCTTCGGCCAGCGGGTTGTTGAACTGGAAGAAGCGGCACTCGAGATCAAGTCCGAGTCCGAGTTTCGTGGAGTCACCCGGAAATGGAAGGTACTTGTCCTTCCATTTGGCGTTCGTGAAATCATCGCAGACAAAGTAGACTTCTTCATCCGGAGACGTTGCATCATTGCCGAGGAATGCCGGCCAGACGTAGCGGCCGAGCGCCTGGTTGTACCATGACTCCGGCCAGCTGTGGGGTTTGCGAGTGAGGTCACCACCGACATCCGAGCGATGGCTCCATGCGGCGATATCGTTTTGGCCGGGGGCCGCATAGCCTGCCTTTGGCAGCCAGCCCCATTTCAGGGAGCCGTCCGGTGCATACGCGCCCTGGCTGGGCGTGTACATGCCGTCGTCGAGCATCCAGATGGAATCTCCCTGGATACTCTTCACGCGCGCCGCAACGAGAGGAACAAACTCGTAGCCGTAGCCGAGGCGATTCCACACGAGGTCAGCCGTATTGCCCAGCGTATTCGGACGCGTGATGCTGCCATTGTTATACACTACGGTAGTGATCTTGTTGCCCTTGATGATCAGGCTGCGTACCGTCGATTCCCCCGATGTCTTGCCCAGGGAATTTTTCGACTGTTGCTCCAGGAAGTCCACGAGTTTCTGCCATTCCTCCGGCGTCGCCTTTTTCGGGTCGAGCCGGGCGAAATCAATCTCCTGTGCACGGGGCATCGCGACGGGCAAAAGCAACGCCGCGATTGCCAGGAGGCGGAGAATCATTGTTTTCATACAGATTCCGATCATTTGAATGATTAGAACACAATCGATGCGCCGACGCGGACCAGCCGCGGGGTACTGACATTGCCGGGATTGGCGTAGTAGTTGTCAACGCCGTCCACCGGGATCATCCCGGGGTCTCCCCTGACAATGCGGTTGCGCAGGTCGGCCAGGAGCTCCGGCTGCAGCGTCTGGGAGAGGTTGTACAGTGCACGGCCCGAGTTTGCATAGACATAGAGTTCATTTTCAACGTCGAACACGTTGTCGACCTGCACGAACACGGAAAGATCGAACGGCTCGATCCGGAAGAACTTCTCAAGCTTCAGATCGAGGTTCCATTGCATCGGCTGACGGTCGCTGTTCTGTGTGAAGGTGATCGGGACGACGTTCGCCGGGAAAGACGGTGTGTACGGGGTGCCCGTACGCAGGTACCCGATCATGCTCACCGCCCAGTCATTCGGCTGCGACAATGACACGGTGCTCGTGAGGGTATGGCTCCTGTCGAATCCGAGCGGCACGAGGTAGGTTTCGCTCAGGCGTCCCTGTTGCTCGTTGAAGAAGATCTCATCCGTCGGCGATGTGCGGTTTCCTTCGGTCACCTGGAACGTGTAGTCCAGTGTGGCGGAAAGCATGTCGTCCGCGGTACGGCGCTTCAACAATGAAACGCTGATCCCCCGGGTATTGGCATAACTGAGGTTCGTGAGCAGGTTATACTGCTTGTCGCCGCGTGCCGTGATGATCGTCTGCGAGTAAATGTAGTCACGAACGTCTTTGTAGTACCCGGTGATTTCGATTTTCATGTCCTCGGTCAGCCCCTGCTGGAGCCCGAGCTCATACTGAATGCTCTTCTGCGGTTTCACGTCGGGATTTCCGAACGACAGAGAGACGCCCGACGGTGCACGGAAGTTGGGGTTGCTGTAGAGGCTGGAGAGAGACCCGATCTGGAAGAAATGTCCGTACGAGAACCGGATTGTCCCCTGATCGGTGATGGGATAGGAGACACTGATCCGCGGGCTGACCATGTGTTTCTTGGATGCATCGACCAGATTCTTCTGGATGAAGATTGTCTCCTGCGGCAGGGAGAGTTCGGTGCTGATCGAGTCGTTGTACTGGGCAGCCGGGTCAAAATACTCGTACCGCACACCCAGGTTCAGGATGATCGACTTGAAGAGCTCGATCTTGTCCTGAACATATGCAGCCATCTGCAATGGCTTGCGTTTGTAGTACGTGTAGCCGCCGACTGCATCAGGTATGTATGGCAGAAAGTGGTACTGTCCGGTCAGTGCGTTTGCGAAGCTTGGATCTGTGTTCGGGAAGTTCGGGTCCCTGAACTGCAGGGTGTACGATTCGACCGTCAGCGTGTGTTTGCGCACTTCCACCCCGGCCTTCACTTCGTGCATACCCAGGATCTGTGCGACGACATCAGCCTTCCCTGCGAGGGTCTCTGTCTTCCTGCTGAAACGGGAGGGGTCCGTTCCTCCGGTCACGTAACTTGTGTTCGGGAAATACTTCTCGTAGAACGACGGCAGGTATCGCGCATCGTCAGGGCTGTCGTATGCCCAACTGTGCGCTTTGTCGACAATGAATGAACCCTTTACCGTGTAAAACATGTTTTCGTTTACTGAGTGCGTGAACTCAAGCGAATGCATGTTGCCTTCGCCCTGAAAAATGCTGTTACCGTCCGGTTTATACCGTACAACGAAGGGATCAGCGTCAGGCGATTCGTCAAAATTGTGTACGAATTCATACTTCAACTTGATCGCGTTCGTCATGCGCCAGCTGATGTTCCCCTGGAGATTGTACGATTTGCTCCAGTTCAGGGGGACCACGGCCCCGTCTCCGCTGTAGCCACCGGAAAGATCCGACGGATCATGCGTGAGCGGCCCGAAGTAGTACGGGTCGCTGGTTGTCCCGCGGCGCGTATCCCCGGTGAGAAACCCTTCACGTGAAAGGTAGGAATCGGTCGGGAAGTAGAGCCTCTGGCCGTACAAATGTCCGCCGTACCAGTTGTAGACTCCCGAGGCAAAGAACGAAAGGTCTTCGCCATACAGCGGTCCGCCGATGGTCGCCTCGGTGCGATTGACATTCGCGGGGGAGAACTTCCCGATGTTGAAGAAGAGTCCGGTGTTCCCGCTGTAATGGTCGCCCATGTACTGCTTCACGCTCCCCGACCACTTCGCCCCGCCGTCTTTCGTAACGTAGTTCACGACGCCGCTCAATGCGCTCCCGTATTCGGCGCTGAAAGTTCCGCTGGAGACGGAGACTTCGCGCACGGCATTCGTCGCGACACCCACCGATCTCGTATTGCCATACGGGTTGTTGATATTGATGCCGTTCAACGTATAAGCGATTTCGTTGCCAAGGCCCCCGCGGATGTGGATCGTGCCATCGTCATCCACGGTCACGCCGGCCTGCAATCCGATCACCTCGCTGATGTCGGTGACCGGAAGCGCCTCGATGGCCTCTGAGGAGATGGAAGCGACGGGATTTGTGAGGTCCTGTCGGATGAGGGGGCTGCGCTCGGCCTGGACGACCACCGCATCGAGTTCAACGCTCCCCTCGACCATGTCGATGTCCAGGGGCGTCGTGAAGTCGGTGGAGATCCGCAGATCATTAACTTCGAACCGGCGGTAGCCTATGAAGGAGGCCATGACATTGTGACGACCCGGGGGGACATTGAGGATGACGTACCGTCCGCTGACGTCGGTGGAGGCTCCAAGGGATGTCCCCTGAACCACAACATTCACGCCGGGGAGCGGTTCCTTCGTGCGCGAGTCGCGGACTGTTCCGGAGATTTTTCCGGCGCTGCCCGCCCAGAGGGCCGAAGAGCCCAGGGCGAGGCAGAGTACGCCCGTCGCAAATCGTGTCACGATGTGCATAGGGTACCTTTTGGATGATGATAAATGACTCATAAAGTTCGGGAATGCTCGGGAGGATATGACTTGAATCTTCCCTTCGAATCTCTGGCTACGGCGGAGGGTGCACGTAAACCGAGTAGTCACTAATATAGAGAATACTGACTTTGTAGTCAAGATGACGGAAGTCGGCAAAAAACAGAAATCAGGAACCGGGAACGCCATTGCAGTTCCCGGATTCCTGATTATGATTTGCCGCTGCTCTTTGCGGTCGGGAGCTACCGAAACTACTTCAAGAGAAGCATTTTCTTCGTGTCGGTGAAGCTGCCCGAGCGGAGTGTGTAGAAATAGGTGCCGCTGCCGAAATCCTTGGCATTGAAGCTCGTGGAATAAGCCCCCGACTCGAGGTCCGTGTCCACGAGAGTGGCCACTTCCTGCCCGAGCGCGTTGTGGATCGTGATAGTCACATGCCCTGAAGTCGGGATGGAGAAATTGATGGCCGTTTCAGGGTTGAAGGGGTTGGGATAATTCTGGCCGAGGACATAGCTTTCGGGAACGATCCCTTCGACGCGATCAACGCCGGCTGAGACCGCCTTCGCTTCCAGAATTGTCAGGCCAACAGAATTGGCATTGGTGGCATCGGGATAGCGGTTCGGAATGAACACTTCTTTCTTCCCGTCGCCGTCGATGTCGTTGCCGATGTTGATCGTCATGAAGCTGTAGTCTACAGTCGCCGGATCTGTATCTTTGTACAGCGTGGTCATCTCGTAGTTCGCAGAGTCGGCGGGGTTGCCGGCCTTATACTGCAGCCAGAACACTTCACGCCGCGAACCGGCGCCGGCAACAATATAGTCCATTTTCCCGTCGCCGTTGACGTCGCCGATGTCCGCTCCTTCGTATGTGTACGAGGCAATATGTTCCAGATCCGGCGTCAGGGTCACAAAGGAGGCCGTCGAAAGCGTCGAGACATCCGTGGTACCGGGGAGCATATGGATATTCCCGGGGTTTGTGGCGTCGGTGATTCCCGCGCAGTAGTAATCGAGCTTGCCGTCTTTATCGGGATCATACCAGCGCATGCTGTGCCGCACACCGACGTCGTTGTCCGGACGCGCCCGGTTGATGTCCGTCGCCAGGGGATATGTGTCTTTTGCGGTTGCTTCATAGATCGCGACGCTCAGGAGGTCCCATGTGGAGACCCAGATTTCCTTCTTCCCGTCGCCGTCGAAATCCACGATGCCCAAATCGTACACCGCGCCACCCTTCAACACCTGGGTGGAGTCGATGAATTCAATCTCGAAATATCCGAATGTGGCCGGACTGATGTCGCCGCCCACAAAATGATCCACGATTAATGTGCGTCCGAGTCCTTCTCCGCCGAAATCATCGTTACGGGAGGTGACCACGACTTCATTATCGCCGTCGCCGTCCACGTCATCTACCTCCACGCGGCTCGCGCTGTAGCGCAAATTGGGGCGCAACCCGAGGTCGGATGTGATCGTCGGCTGGTGAGGAATGCTATCATAGTCGAATTCGTACAGGTAGAGGACCGCGGCATCATCGTCGGCTCGGTGCCTCGGGACCACCACGATAATTTCTAGATTCCCGTCTTTGTCAATGTCCGCCACAGTGAAATCAGGGTTCTGATATCCGGCGTTGTTAAGTCCGGGCACCACCGTGGACCAAATGAGGTCGTACGCATCATTCCCCGATGCTTCGTACAGGAAGAGGTATGGCCGTTCGGTGGGAACTTCCTGCATCCAGAGAGGGTCGGCGAGTGCCAGGAATTCCTTCTTCCCGTTCTTATTGATGTCAAACCCGCTCTTGACCTTCTCGATGCCGATGCTGTCGGGCCATGTGGGATAGGCGGAGGGCTTCAACTGGGCGGCAATGGTGAATCCCGTGTCGACCGTCACCTGTGCTTCGAGGACGCCGGTGAAGCCAACGACCAGAAGAAAGACAGTGCAAAGAATTAGCAGCTGTTTCATTGGTGCTCCTGGCTGATTGATGGATGTGTGGTTGGATATGAACCTTAATATACAGAACTACTCTAGATCATTCAACACGGAGGGGCGCAAAAGGGTTCAGGTTCACAAAAGGGTTCAGGGTCCCGGGGGACGACGTCCGGGTGGGTGGGAATTGGTGATTCACTCTGCAGCAAGCATTGAACAGGATGACTCGATTTCATACACTTGTTATGGGAGTGTATGCTCCGGAGTTTCGTCCAAGAAACACCAATCTGTAAACTATTGAATCGATTGATCTTCCACGTTTCTGCTTGACAGTTACAAGACCGTTCACTATTATTTGGCAATGAACTGATAGTCTGCGTCAGGACCACCCGAATGTGCACCTCCTGCAGACAATCTACCGCACGCATGTTCTCATCGATATTTCAGCACCAACATCCTACCATTTGAGGAGCGTCTATGAGGGTGTTTGCTACTCTGTTCATCGCCGCCCTGGTCCTTCTCACTGCAATAGCCTTCTCAGGAACAACCGGCAAAATTGCCGGCACGGTGAAGGACGCACGAACGGGCGAACCGCTGCCAAGTGTCAACGTTGTTCTCGATGGAACGACCCTTGGAGCGGCGACAAACCCCGATGGTTACTTTGCCATCATTAACATCCCCCCCGGGCGATACAAGGTTACGGCCGCCCTGGTCGGCTACAAGCCTACTTCCGCGATCAACGTGCGCGTCGATATCGACCAGACGACTGATTTGAATCTCAGTCTG
>Ga0105095_10001842_pt1 | contig 11291 bp, 6 predicted proteins | sample PPLLak2March2015_2_FD_79180 | JGI IMG/M metagenome (GOLD analysis project Ga0105095, IMG submission 79180) | Freshwater sediment microbial communities from Prairie Pothole Lake near Jamestown, North Dakota, USA - PPLs Lake P8 Core (3) Depth... | ecosystem: Environmental > Aquatic > Freshwater >... | reverse complement strand
GATCTGCTCGTCGACCGCCGTCTTGCTCAAGAGGGCATCCACACCTTGGTCGAGGCGCGAGGAGAAGAGCGCCCTCAAATCGCTCGAGTCCGCGACGTGGGTTTCGATGGATCGAACCAGGGCTTGGACGTCGGGCAGGATGGAGTCGAGTGTGGCCTTGGCTACACGGTCGATTCCATCGACGCTGATCTCCGCTCCCACCTGGAAGCTCGCCTCCCGCTTCGACGTCTTGCTCTTCGCGAGCTCGACCGCGAGGAACCCCTCGTGGGAGCCCGCCGCCGAAAGGAGCACATCGAATTCTCCGTTCAGGAGGTGCGAGTAGGCGACGCTCGCGGTAACGCCCAGGGCGACGTCCACCGCGTCCTCCAGACTGAGGGCGTCGTTGGTAATATTGACGGCTCGCACGAAGCTCTGCCCGAACGAGAGAGACCCGGCGACCTGAACGTATCCGCTGGCGTGCAGGTGTACCCACTGGTCGGGGATGACGAGCTTGGTTTCTCCACCGGTCCTCGTTCGGGCCCGGAGAGCTCCCGAGGTAACGGCGGCAGGGAGGCGAAAGGCCCGGATGTCGGCGATCACGGCATCGAAGACCGTCTCCGACTTCCGATGCCGGAAGTAGTTGTTGAGAGAAACCGTGCTTCCGGTGGCGAAGGCCGCGTTGGCGCTGAGCTGGCCCAGGGGCCCCGCGAATGCCACGTCGCCCTCGAGCTGCCCGGAGACTCCGAGGCGCAGAAAAACCTCGTCCGCCCGGTCGGTACGAACGGCGCCGTCCAGGATCTCCCCATCGGTGTCGCTCTCGACGGTCGCCCGGAGCTGTCCCCGGGCGCCGAGAGTCACCATTCCGTCCTTTCGCGCGAGCGTCTTACCTGACTGCAGGGCCCAGCTGTACTCCTTCGTCCCCAGTTCGTCGACCGAGCTCGTGAGCCAGCCGAGGATTTCCTTGTGCGCGTCGTAGAGCTCCTTGAGCTCCTTCAGTTGCTTCACGCTTCCGGCGGCAGTGCCGAATACCTGGAGGAGCGCCTTCATCTGGGGGCTGCCGGGGGGAGGCAGGGCGGCGGAGAAGACCCGACCGAGCTCGTCGAGGACCGTTCGCACGCCTCCCATCGGCCCCGCCATTCTCTCGATGGCGTCCAGGAGGTCGCTGTGCAGCTCCACCACTTTTCCATCGAGACTCAGACGTTCCATGGGACTCCTCCGGAATCGCTCTTCTGGTTCGGCGGCGCTCGGGGACTACGAGAGCGGGAACCGCTGCGCCAGACCTTCAGCGATGCTCGAATAGAACGCCTTCGATTCCCGTTCTTTTCCGGCGCGCTCGTTGTGGTCCCGGATGTCCGGCCACCAGCCGAGCTCGTTGAGGTGATCGGCGTCGAGGGTCGCGCGGAAGTGCTCGTCCGTCCACTTCGCGGAGTCGACCGAGACCAGTCCGTCGTTCGGACCCTGCTTCTCATGAATGAGGCCCCAGACGAGCCGAAGGGGGAAGAAGGTACGTTCCAGGGGTTGCGCACCAGCGTAAGCGTGAAACGAGACCCCGGAAACGGCCTCCCAGGGAAGCGACACGGCGTTGAAAGAGGCGGTGGCCTCGGTCGTGAGATCGCGGAGTCCTGCCACTCCCGAGAAAAGGTCGAGGGACTCGAGCCCTTCAGCGGGCGGAACACCGAATCGCTCCGGCTCGATTCCCAACAGCGGGGCAAACGCGCGGAACTCTTCGCTGTCCTTCAAACGCGCGAGCCGCTCTTCGGGGGCGGAGACGGCGGGGGCGGAGACGGCTTCCAGAGATTCCTCCCCCTGTTCCTCGAAGAATGCGAGAGGATTCAATACGAAATCGGCCGCGGGCGAGCCTCGATGGGGAGTGGCGACGGTGGTGACGGACGCCACCCTTCGATGGAATCCCTCGTTCCGGTTCTCGAACAGCAGGTGTCGGGAGTCGAGGCCACCCATGCTGTGGCCGATGATATGAACCTTGTCGGCTCCCGTCGATCGAAGAATCGCCTCCAGCTCGCGCTTCAGGTCGGAGGCTCGTTTCGCGACGGAGCCGGCCCAGTCGACCTGGGTGTGCCAGGCGTTGAAGCCCTGAGAATTCAGATGGGTTCGCACGCCCTTGAAGTAGTGCTTGTGGTCGAGCTCGTCGTCGTTGTCGACGTCGAGGGCCATGTCGATCAAGGCGTCGAATCTCGCGATGCCGTGCGCGAGGACGATCGGATAGGTGCGGGCGGTCATGCGTTCATTCTTTCGTGAGGTGCTTGTTCGAGCCCTTGCGGCCAAAGATCTCCGTGTGTCGTTGGCGCCCCAGCCAATCCACGTACTCGAGTCGGATGCGGCCGTCGCTTTCCGCCTCCAGAACGCAATACCCGTTCATACCGCGGTCGGAGCGAATGGCGGTGGGCTCGTAGCGTGAACCGGTCTCGAGGAAGATCACCTTCGCGGGCGTGTCCTTTCCCGGCGTTTCTCTCTTATAGGGATAGCCGCCGTGGCCGATGCAGCTTCCGTAGAACGGCAACTCCCTGGATCGATCGAAGAGGGCGCAGTAGTGCGTGTTCCCCCAGAACCAGAGGTCGACGAGGTCGTCGTCGAGAAGCGGCTTCACGTCGGCGAAGAGCTTCTCCGTGCCGATCTTCCCGTACTCGTAGGGATGATGGCCGGTCAGAAGAACGTTCGCGAGGCCGTTGTCCCGCCCTTCCTCCAGGCGCTCTCGAAGCCAAGCGAGGACGCCGGCGTCTCGGATGCGGCCTTTCGTGGAGTTCCAGATCGTGTCGACACCGAGGAGCTGGACGTGCTCGGAGACGACGGAAAAGTAGCTGCCCTCCTGCTCCTGCGTCCCCGGAAATCGCTGCCGATTCCGGTCGAGAAACTCCACGTAGCCTTCGAAGCCCGAATAACCCTCGTGGTTATCGGGGATCACGAAGAGCTTGGTCGCCTCGGATTCCACCACTTTCTTCAGCGGCTCCACGAAATACTCGAAATACTGCTTCCGGGTGCCCGTGTAATAGACGTCGCCCAGATGGACCGCGCACTGAGGGCGGTCGATCTCGATCTGGCGCGCGATATAGCGGGAGTGCGCCAGACCGGTTCCGAAGTCGGCGAAGAGAACGATCCGGAGGGGCTTCCCGGAGGGCGGTGGATCGAGACGGTACTGGAACCCGGACTGAGTTCCGACGTGGCTGCGAAACGGCTGCCCCTTCTGTTCGGCCAGCTTGCGAAAGTCCTGTTCCCCGTCCGTTCGAGGAACGGTGGCCGCTTGAAGCCCGTTGAAGAACACCCACCCGAAGATACCCAGCATGCTGTCGTCTTCGAAAACGAATGTGTTGGGGTCGATCCGGATGCGCGGATCGCGGTATCTGGCGACGACGTTGTCGATGAAGTTCTCCGGCAGGCTCACGGCCTCCAGGGCGACCACCGATTCGGCTTCGACCTGGGTGCCTTCGAGGTCCTCGGTTCGGCGGAGCGCCTCCTCGATCCTCGCCTTGTACAGGTCTTCGTCGTCGGGATGGGGCGGGAACGCCTCCTTCAAAGCCTTCAAGACCCGCTCGGGATCCCTCTCGTAGGCTCTCTTGAGCTCCGCCGCCTGTCGCTCCAACTGCACGACCTCTTCGCTGTCCGAAGGCACACCGGCCGGGATGTCCGACGCGGCTTCGGCGGTGCTCTCGAGACCGCCTTCCCAGCGCGAGCCATTTCCACCGGTGAACAGGCGATAGAATTCCGATTTCGACATGGCGCGACTCCTCCCTCGCTTTCAGGCCATAGCCTGAGATCCCCCGAACAGCAAGAATCGTTCCGATTATCCCGCCGGAAACCTGGATTTCCTGGGCCTCTTCACGGTGTGGGTGTAGTCGGCATCGCTACACTCCGCACTCCGCGCCCCGCCCGTTCTTCAAACGAACTCGATCCCCGCTTTCTTGATCAACTTGTCCTTCTCGAGCTTCGCCAGCAGGACCGCGTAGTTCGCCTCCAGGTACCGTCCCGAGAAGTGGAGACCGGTGACGCGCTGGGTCGCGAGGTCGATGACGCAGGAACCGGAGTTCCCGCCGAGAGTGGAGCAGTCGTGCTCGAAGAGACCCCGGGCTTTCGACACCCGCCGCATCTCCCCCGGCTGAAGCCGCTTGACGTTGAAGATATCCTTGAAGATGTCCCGCATCGGCTCCGGCTCGTTGCGGTGCCCGTCCCAGGCGGGAAAGCCCACGACGAACACGTTGCGCCCCACGGCGAGGGTCGGCTTCCGCGCGATGGGCAGGGGCTCCGGGGCTTTCGTCCCTTTCTTCCCCTTTCGCGATACGCGGAAGAGCGCCAGATCCTGGGAGTCGTGGACTCCGATGACGTCGGTAAACGAGAACTCCGCGGGGCGGTTGGAGCCGTACTCCTCGGAATAGTCGATGCGAGCTTTCATGCCCGGCTCGAACTTCCAAGTCGCTCCGGCATTGCGGCAGAACTCCTTGGCGACGTGACGGTTCGTCATGACGACGTCGGGAGCGACGAGAAAGCCGGTCCCCACCCAATCGAGCGAAGGGTGTCCGGTGACCTCCACCCGGCCGACGCTCGAAAGCATCGCCTCGATCCGGGGCCGTAACCCTTCGAGGGCCGTCCACTTTGGCGGCGGGGCCTCGAACTTACCGTCCCTCACGAGGAGCGCCGGCCGGCCCTCCAGAAGGACTATGGCCTCGAGCGCGTCCTCCTCCGGCCGCGTCAGGTGGGCGTCGGCCCCCTTGGCGCGCACTTTTTCCACCGCTTTCCGGGCGTTCCTGGCGATCTCGTCTGGATCGTCTCCAGGACCTCTCACGCGGCGGGTCGATTCCACGCTCTCGACGGATTCCAGGGCCTCGAGCCCAGCGCCTTCGGGCTTCCTCAGGCGCGTGAACTGTTCCGGAGATACACGGTCGAGGACTCCGCCCAACTCGGGCAGCTGACGAATCGCGCGCGTCGCGGCGGATTCTTGTTTCGCCATTCACTCACCCTCCTCCGCCGCCCCGAGCAGCCTCGCGCTGAAACGGGGACAGGAAGCTCTGTAGTTGTTCGTGGCAGGCTAGTGGAAGAGTACGCGGATTGCAATCTGTTACTGCGATCCTCGTCACGCCTTTTACACCGCCTCCTCTCGATGTCGGGCCCGACCATGAGTGCTGTAGCGGCCGGCGCTACGGTCATGGCGCTTTTCCCGGAGTTTCGACGAGGCTGCGGTGGAACGGGGATTGCATTTCCCTGGACGTCGTTGAGGTGCCGCCGTATGGCGTGGCGCCGTCATCGGGCGAAGGGTACTATTGGCGTTCGAGGAACCAGTGTGGGCGGAGCGCGTCCGGGCCTGGCGGTTTCGAGACCGGCGGACCCGCCCCGAAGAACAAAAGCGTGGAAGCTTTCCTGGTCGGCTACGGAACCCTTCTCCACCGGGGATCGCTCGGCCAATCGATCGGGCGCGAGTCCGCTGAGAGGAAGCGTGTGCTGCCGGTCCTGGTGCGAGGCTACCGGCGCCTCTTCAATCTCAGACCCACGCACTACACGACGAGCTTCAAGCTCAGCCGGGAGCCCATCGAGAACGCCGCGATGAACGTGGAGCCCGCTCCCGGCGAGTCGTTCAACGGCCTCGCGTTCGAAGCGACGCCGGAAGAGCTCCATGCGCTCGATCAGAGAGAGCGGTACTACCGGAGGAGAGCGGCTCCCGTCTACCATTTCGATTCGGGAGAGCTTCTCGGCGAAGGCCATTTCTACGTCTCCGAGCCGAACGCGAGTTGGATCTTCCGCGATGTCGAGAAGCTCATGCCGCTCTGGCGGGACGTCGTCTGGGCGAGAACGGGCGCCTATCGCCTCGGCGAGGCTTTCGGCCGTTGCTACGACGACACGACCTATCTCGCCGACGGCCGGACGCTCGTTATCGATCGCTACCGCGACGTGATCGACGACATCGAGGATGTCGACCTCCCGGAGTAACCTGTCGATGAGCTCAGCGGCACCCATCCCCGTCTATGTCTTCCTGAGCTATGCGAGCGAGGACCGGCCGCTCGCGCGACGGCTCTACGAGCGCCTCTCCGGCGAGCCACTCCTCACCGATCACAACGGAGCGGTCTGGATGGACCGCCCCGAGATTGAGGGCGGCGATCGTTGGAAGAAGGAGATCGACCAGGCGCTCCACCGGAGCCGGGTCGTGCTGGCTCTCCTCACCGCCCGCTCGGTGGATCCCGACCGGCAGTGGATCCGATACGAGCAGTTGGAGGCGCGCCGACTCTTTCGGCGCCTCGTGCCGCTGCTGCTCGAGGACTGCCGGCTCCCCGAGCATCTGCAGGACCTTCAGTACGTCGATTTCCGCGCGGATTGGGACCAGGGGTTCCGAGATCTCCGAAACGCGATCGCGAAGTTCGCACCGCGGCTGGGCCCATCGGGATCGAGCAAGTTCGTGGATGCGACGCCCCCTCTCGATCGGGCCTTCATCGGACGCCAGGAAGACCTGGAGGCGGTCTTCGCGCTCATCGACGGCGAGTCCAAGAGCGTGGAGACCGGCCGGCAGGCGGTCGCGATTCAGGGAATGGGGGGCACCGGAAAGACCATGCTCGCGCACGAGCTCGCGAGGCGCATCGCGGTCCACTATCCGGGAGGCGTCGCGGCCGAATCGCGGGGCCAGAACCCCGCCTCGGCAGAAGCGGTCCTCCAGAAATGGGCGAAGTACATGCTCGGGAGCTACCCTCAGCCGCACTGGACCGTCGTCGATGTGCGCTCGAATCTCCGTGAGAAGTACGGGGAGATATTCGTTCTCCTCGACGACGTTCCAGCGGAGGACCTCGGCAACGTCCAGCAGCTTCTCGAAGCGGTGCCCTCGGACGCGACACGCGTCATCACCACCCGGGTCGCCGACGTCGGAGCGGCACTCGGCTGTCTCGTGCATCCCCTCCGTGCCTTCGGGGAGAGGGACGCTCTCGAGTTCCTTCGAAACCGCCTGGCCCGCAAAGGCCCCAGACCCTCGGATGCGGTTCTGAGACGCCTCGTCGATAGCCTGGGTGGCCACCCGCTCTCCCTCGAGCTGGTCGCCGCCAATTGCGAGAGCACCCTCGATCTGGCCGAGGACATCGAAGATCTGCGAAAACGCCTGGAGGAGGGAGAGATCGAGGACATCGCACTCGATATTCCCGAGCTTCGAAGGAACTCGAGCCTCGCGATCTGTCTTCAGGACAGCCTGGAGAGTCTGGTGCGGGAGGAGAAGCACGGGGCGGCCGACTTGAGGCGCTTCGCCGCCCTGGGGATCTTTCCCGACGGGGCCTACCAGAACCGCGACCTGATCGCGGCGGTGTGGGGCACTGCGGATCGCCGGGACGTCCGGCGGACTCTCCGCACGCTCGTGAACCGCGCTCTGCTGAACCGCGACTTCAATACGGAGTTCTACTTCAACCATCCGATCCTTCGAGCCTATGCCTACGGTCACCTGAAGCGGGACCCGGAAGAGCTCGAGATCGCGCGGAGTCGGTACGCCCGCTACATCGTGGACGTCGCCCGGAAAGGCTTTCAGATGCCTCCGGAGGAATGGATCCGACTCGAGCAATATCGTCCCCACATCCACCGGGTCGCCGTCTGGTTGAAGGAGCTGGCGGAGAAGGCTCTGGGAGATCTCTCCCGGCTCGCGACACCGAGCCGGCCCAAGGGTATCGAGCTCGGGGGGGGCGAGGAGAACCGGTCCGCGCTCGATCTCGCGATGGACTTCGCGTCGTCGGTGAAGCCGTACGTCGTCGCGCGCCCGGAGATCGGAGAGATCGGGCGGGACTGTCTGGACCTCGGGCTCGCCTGCGCGCGCGTTCGCGGGGAGATTCTCGAGGAAGCGGTCTTTCTGGATGCCCTCGGGGAGTGGCATCAGAAGCGGGACCCCGAGCTCGCGATGCAGTTCTTCGGCCAGGCGGCGGCCTCGGCGCGAGATGCCTCGGACGCCTCCCTGGAAGCGATCATCCTCACCCACCGCGGCGAGCTTCTTCGCGCGACCAGCCTGCCGCAGGAGGCGCTCGCGCTCCTCTCGACGGCCCTCGGAATTCATCGCCAGCTCGGAAACGACGACCTCGCCGCGAGCACCATCAAGTCCATGGGCGAGACTCACTGGCGGCTCGGAGACCACCGAAAAGCGCTCGAGCTCCACCTGGAGGCGCTCGAGATTTTCGTCCGACGTCGAAACCTCGGCGGCGAGGGCGACATACTGAACAAGATCGGCTCGGTGAGATTCAACGAGGGAAGGCACGCCGAGGCGATCGCCTATTTCGAGAAGGCTCTCGACATCCATCGAAAGGTCGGAAACCGCAGCATGGAGGCCGAGGACCTGAACGACATGGCGATTGCGTATCGCTATCTCAACGACGTGTGGAAGTCGCTCCCGCCCCTCGTCGACGCTCTCGAGATCCACCGGACGACGGGAGGCCGGCGCCTGCAGGCGATCACGATGTGCAACATGGCCAACGTCTACGTGAGCCTTGGGTTCCTGCCGTCCGCCTCCAGCCTGGCAGAGGACGCTCTCCGGATCGCGGAGGAAGTCAGGGATCTCGTGGTGCAGAGCTGGGCCCTGAGCTGGAAGGCAAAGGCCCTCCAGGCAGGGGGAGAGCATGCTTCGGCGCTGCCATTGTTCGAGGACGCGCTCGGTCGGGCTCGAGGGGAGGGAAACCCTCGGAGCGAGGCGGGTCATCTGGGGTCCATCGCCGAGTGCCAGGAGATCTCCGGAAATCACGAAACCGCGCTCGATTCGTACCGTGAAGCCATTCGCGTAATGGAGCGCCATGAGCTTTCCCAGGCTTTCGGCGGAAAGCGCATCGAGGACTTCCGCCGCAAGGTCTCCGAGCTGGAGCCGAAATCGACGGGGTGACGGGTGGAACTGGTATACACTCGCCGGCAAACGCTCACCGGGAAAAGGCAGCGGGGACCCGTCTTCTAGTCACACGGGGGGAGGGGAGAGAGATGCCACAGTCCGATGGGAGGAGTGCTTCGGCACGTTATCTCCGGAAGCTGTCGCACGGCGTCGCGGCGGCAAGCACGGGAGCCGTGGAATCGGCCACGGCGGAATCGCTCACCTCGGAGCACGCGGAAGAGGCGCACGCGCGGGCGATCGAGGCCATCGAACAGGAGTCCGGCCGGAAGCTGGATTCGGCGTCGAGAGAAGAGCTCGAGCGGCTCTTTCTCGGGGACGGCAAGGAAGCCATCGCGCGCCTGAAGAACGAGGGCGCGGAAGCGGAGCTCACCGACCGGCACCAGGATGCTCTCGAAGCCATCGTGGAAGTCGATGGGTCGAGGCCGACGCTGGTCTTCTCGGAGGAAGATCGAATCGACCTCGAGGACAAGACACTCGGCCAGTGGAAAGGGGTGGCGAAGAAGTTCGTCGATCAGATCTCCAGAGTCGCTTCGGCCGTGGGCCGGATCGATCTCGACGGAAGTCACCAGGGGACGGGGTTCGTGGTCGCCGACGGCTTCATCCTGACGAACCGCCACGTTCTTCAGGGTCTCGCCACAGAGAGAAAGAATGGGGAATGGGAGTTCGTCGGACAGCCGTCGATTACCTTCGACGCCAACCCCGAGAAGAGCCGAAAGCGCCAGCTCGGGATTCGAAAGAAAGTCATCCGGACGGGACTCGAGCCCATCGACCGCCGCTCTATCGACTACAGGAAGCTGGATTTCGCGGTTCTGGAATGCGAGGTGTCCGAGAAGCAACATCTTCCGGAACCGCTGGTCCTCGAAAGCGACGCCGACAAGGTGGCCGTGGGCCGGCCGATCTTCACCGTTGGTTACCCGGCGAAACCGGGTTACGACACTTATGACAGCGACGTGCTCGCGAAGTTGTTTCAATACCGCTACGGCGTCAAGCGTTTCGCTCCCGGGGAGATCGACCGGAGCCTCGGAAGCGACGCCGAGGGGACGGGCGACACGGTTTTCGCCCACGACAGCACGACTCTCGGGGGAAACTCCGGGTCCTGTGTGGTCGATCTCGGAAACGATGGACGGCTCGTGGTCGGGCTGCATTTCGCCGGCGCCCCGAAGAAGGCGAACTACGCCCATTCGAACGCCCGGCTTCAGGAAACCCTCGCGGATCTGGGTCTCGCCTGGAAAGAGTGGATCCCTCCGGTGCAAGTATGAGAGACGAAGTCGACTCCCTGCTGAAGGCCCTGTCGGAGTCGGGGTGCGGCGGCGCGGAACCGCAGATGCCGCGACTTCTCGGCGCAATCAAAGCTCCAGTCGACGAGGATGCGATCCGGAGCGCGCTCGACGCGCTGCGAAGCCAGAGATGCTTTTCGCTCATGAACGTTCTCGCGACCCGGGTGATGAAGGTCTCCGGTGGGAACCACTCGATCTACGTGGGGCGCCAGCTGGCGCAGGCGCGGATCGAGCTCAACCTCCTGGATGAGGCCATCGATCTGCTCCGCGGACTCGCCAAAGACGTCATGGAGCGCGGCAGCTCGAGGGAGCGGAGCGAGGTAACGGGCCTCCTCGGTCGGGCGCTGAAGCAGCGCTTCGTCGAGGCCGTCGCCGCGGGAGAGAGCGGCGAGGAGGATTTGCGCGGCTCGATCCGATACTACAGTCAGGTTTTCGATTCCGACCCGGCGTGGCATGGCGCCAACGTCGTGGCTCTCGTCGCGCGGGCGGAACGAGTCGGCGTGAAGGTCGATACCGACAGCGCCGAGAAATGGGCGCGAAGGCTGCTTTCGGAGCTCCGGGAGAAGGCCGCGGGCTCGTGGGGTCCCTGGGACTACGCGTCGGCGGGGGAGGCGTACCTGGCCCTCGACGATAGAGACAAGGTCGCCGACTGTTTCGCGAGCTATTGGAACATGTCGAATGCCGATCTGTTCGCTCTCGCCGGCACCGAGCGTCAGCTGAAGGAAATCTGGCAGATCACTCCGGATTCCGGCGACTTCCTGTCTTCGCTGCTGCTCCACCTCGAAGCCCGCAAGCTGGCCGCGTCCGGAGGCAGCGCGCATTACTACGCGGCCGACCTCGTCAAGCTGGCGGAGCAGCTTCGCGCCGCGTCCGGACGGGCCGAAGCCACGTTCGGAGCCGGGAGCGCCATCCCCCTCGAGAAGTTGCTCGGCCTCCTGGACAAGGCGAAGGCGATTTGCCGGATCAGCGACCCCTTCAATCCGACCCAGGGTGGGACCGGCTTTCTGGTGAACGGACACGACATCTCCCCGCAGCTGCAAGGGCTCTTCGTCCTCACGAACCATCACGTGCTCCATGGGAAGGAGGCAAGCGAAACCCTTCTCGAGGGACCGGACTACAGGGGTTCGGTCGATGTCGAGCGCGCCGACGTCGAGTTCCACTACTGGGACGGCCGGCCCGGCAGCTTCAAAGTCAAGCTCAAAGAG
>Ga0105095_10001840_pt1 | contig 11294 bp, 14 predicted proteins | sample PPLLak2March2015_2_FD_79180 | JGI IMG/M metagenome (GOLD analysis project Ga0105095, IMG submission 79180) | Freshwater sediment microbial communities from Prairie Pothole Lake near Jamestown, North Dakota, USA - PPLs Lake P8 Core (3) Depth... | ecosystem: Environmental > Aquatic > Freshwater >... | reverse complement strand
CGCGAGCTGCTCTACAGCGCCTTCTACGTCACCGACCACACCACCCACTTTTACGCCCTGGGCGGACCCGATTTCGTCATGGGTCCGGATGCCCCGGTGGCGGAGCGCAATATCCTGGGCGTGATCCACAAAGTGGGCTTGGAGATCGGCGGTCAGGTGATCCAGGCGCGCAAATACGGCCATACCGTCATCCAGACCATCGGCGGGCGGCGCGTGCACCCCTGCACCGCCATCCCCGGCGGTATGACCAAGGGCATCAACGAAGAAGAGCGCCAGGAGATCGAAAAAATGGGCCGCTGGGCGATCGAATTCGCCCAGTTCAGCCTGCAGCTCTTTAACCAGATCGTGCTGGGCAACCCGGCTTACCTGGACCTGGTGCTGAGCGATATCTACACGCACAAGACCTACTATATGGGCCTGGTGGACGAGAATAACAAGATCAACTTCTACGATGGCAAGGTCAGCATCGTCTCCCCCACCGGCGAGCGCATCGGCAAATACGCCCCCCATGAATACCGCGACTGGGTGGAAGAACGCGTGGAACCCTGGACCTACCTGAAGTTCCCCTATCTGAAGAAGATCGGTTGGAAGGGCTTCACCGACGGCCTGGAATCCGGCGTGTACTGCGCCACCCCGCTCTCGCGCCTGAATGCCTCGGACGGCATGGCGACTCCACTGGCCCAGGCGGAGTACGAGCGTTTCTACAGCACCCTGGGCGGCAAGCCCGTGCACCAGCGCCTGGCGACTCACTGGGCGCGCCTGGTAGAGCTGCTGTACGCCGCAGAGCGCTGGGTGGAGCTGGCGACCGATCCAGAGATCACCTCGCCCAACTTCCACACCGTGCCCACCAAGACCCCCACCGAGGGCGTGGGCATCGTGGAAGCCCCACGCGGCACGCTCACCCACCACTACTGGACCGACGAGCGCGGCGTGGTCACCAAGGTCAACCTGATCGTGGGCACCACCAACAATTACGCCCCGATCAGCATGTCGATCAAGAAAGCCGCCGAGTCGTTCATCAAATCCGGGGTTGTGGTCACCGAGGGACTGCTCAACCGGGTGGAGATGGCCTTCCGGCTGTACGATCCTTGCCTGTCGTGCGCCACTCACTCCCTGCCCGGCCAGATGCCGCTGGAAGTGACCGTGCGCGACGCCACTGGCGCGCCGGTGCACGTCCTGCGCCAGCGTTGTTAAACTTAATGGGTTGTCCAAGAGAAGGGCGAAGATGACTCTTTTGGACAACCCTATCCATCATCCAATATGAAAACCATCGTCGTAGGGTTAGGCAACCCCATCCTGAGTGACGACGGCGTCGGCTGGGTAGTCGTCCAGGCTGCCGAGCGCCGCTACCACCTGCTGCAAGAGGCCGGCGATCCTGCCGTAGCCAGCCAGCCGCCGGTTGATTTTCTGTGCGTGGCGCTGGGCGGCCTAAGCTTGATGGAGCATCTCATCGGCTACCAGCATGCCATCCTGGTGGACGCCATCCAATCCAGCCAGCACCCGCTGGGCGCCTGCCTGCGCTTCCCCCTGGAGGCTTTGCCCGACCCAACTGCCGGGCATCTGGCATCCACCCATGATACCAGCCTGCTCAACGCCCTGCAAGTGGGGCGGCGCCTGGGCGCCGAGCTGCCTGAGAGCATCGCCGTGCTGGCGATCGTGGCCGAAAAGATCTACGATTTCTCGGAAGAGCTCAGCCCCGCCGTTGCCGCGGCAGTGCCCGGTGCGGTCCAGGATGTGCTGGACTTGCTGCAAACCCTGTCTCTCGAGGAGGTCTGATATGATTTCTCCCGAAGTTTTGCGTCGCTTCCCCTTCTTCGGCTCCATCGAGCCCGAATACCTGCGCCAGATCGCCATGTTCAGCGAAGAATTTAGCCTCGGCAAAGATGCTACGATCTTCGAAGAAGGCTCTCCTGCCGATTCCCTGTACTTTTTGGTCTCCGGGAGCGTCGATCTCTTCTTCAGTGTGAGTGAAGAGACCCGCCCCGACGAGCACAAAGAATACTATACCAGCAGTATCAATCCCGGCGAGGCGTTTGCTATCTCGGCATTGATCGAGCCGCATACCTATGCGGCAACAGCCCGCACCAGCACCCCCAGCTCGGTCCTGCGCGTGGATGCCATCGCCCTGCGCCAGCTCCTGGATGAACAACCGCGCCTGGGCTATCGCATGATGTCACAGATTGCCAAAGTTTCCCTGGAGCGTTTAAATACCACGCGCGTCCAGCTCGCTGCTGCCTGGAACTGATACCGATACCATATCCTTCATAAATACAGTAGCGCCAGATTCTGCACTTTTCTCTGGCGCTATTTATATTTTAATGAAATACATAGCTCCAATCTCAGCGTAGCTTTTCCAAATTATGTATAATACAGACAGACATTCTCCAGTATTTGGCTTGAATTTCCTTTTCTACCTTCAAAATTCAGAGGATTTTTATGCGCCAGATGACCCAGCAAGATATTCGCGATATTCAGTCTAATTTCCCGCTCGAAAAATGCCTGAGACCGCCTGCCCTGGATATCTCTGAGCAGGCAGCCAGTGCATTCGCAGAATTATTTAGCGAGGCGCAGGCTCGAGGACCTGCTGCTGAGATTGCTTATAGCCTGCCCTATCCCAAATACCTGTTCCTGGAGTACCTGGCAGATCGACATGGCTTGATGCTGCATGGCTCGAACAATCGTGATCTGGATCTGCTCAAGCCGATTCGCTTCTCGAGCGATAGCCGTGAATTTGGCAACCAGGCTGCCATCTACGCCACGCAAGACCCTTTATGGGCGCTGTTCTTCGCCATCCTCGATCGAAACGCTATAACCGGGTCGATCAACAATGGCGCGATCCAACTCAGAGGCGACGATGGGAGTGTATTGCGGCGCTATTTCTTTACCGTCGAAGCAGAGAGCCTGAAGAAATCCCCCTGGATCCCAGGAGCAATGTATATCTTGCCGCGCCTCAACGCCGAGCCTGACCCTGACCATGCCAATGTCCGTTATGAGAAATATACCCTGGAAGTCTCCCACTGGCTCTATCGGGATGAAGTGCAGCCCATCGCGAAGCTAATGGTCAAACCGGATGATTTTCCGTTCTTGAATTGTATTTGGGGGTATGCTGCCGAAGCCTACCATCGCAGGATGGATACCGCTTCGCTCGCTGGGTGGCCATTTTTGGAAGATTCTGAGCTGTATCCAATCATGCTAGACGAGAAATTTTGCCGCGGGTATATCGCTTAAAGCTCCTGGAAAAAAGCTCCCAGGCCGCGAAAACAGCCGGCGTCCAATTTATGTCCCACCTCATGCTCGCAATATGTCACCGAAGCGCCGGCGCGCTCCAGGATCTGCACCGCATAGCGCGCCTTCTCCACCGGCACCAGCTCATCCTGGATGCCGTGCACCACGAACACCGGCTTATCCAGCAGAGGCTGGCTTACCGCCAGATCGGCGCTGCCTTCGGGAAGGAAGCCCGCCAGCCCCGCCAGCGCCTGCACCCGCTGCGAGTGTTGCAACGCAAAAGCATAGGTCAGCGCCGCGCCCTGGCTGAAACCAACCAGGCGCAGTTGCTCGAAGTCGCCCTGCGGGAAATTCTGGGGAGTGTACAGCTCCAGTAAACCTTCAACTGCCTGGTTGAAATCTTCCAAAAAGGGCCACAGGCTGCCGCTCTGCTTGTGCCAGGCATAGCCACCCATGGGGGCAGAGTAAAGGCCGCGCGGCGCGATCAACAGGGCTTTTTTGGGCAGCCGGCTGGCGAAAACCCACATAGAATCCTCGTCGCCCGTCCAGCCGTGCAGCATCCCGATTACCGGAAAGGGTCCTTCCCCTTCTGGACAGCGGTATTTGTAAAGCCAGCCATTCAACTGGCGTGTCTCAATGCTTGCTTGCATTTTGCTCCCCCGGTTTTCAGCGGTCCGGGTCCGCCCGTTTGGCGATCCAGCCCACCAGGTTCAAGGCCAGCCAGGCCAGGATTAGCGGCGACAGCCCGACCGATAGACAGATCACGCCCGTGATGGCAGCCTCGCGACCGTAGATCGCGTAGATCAAGCTGCCGCCGACAATATAGAGCAGCCCGATCCCACCCAGGATCAGGCGCGTATTGGTCTGATTGGCATACTTGCGCAGGTCACGTGTCATGGCGTGATTGTAATGCTCCGGATGAGCAGGGTCAAGCCGGAAGTCTCAAGAGCCTGTGATGCTTTCCACTTGACAGGATTATAATATTCATTACTGGCGTGTTAATAGATCGTCTCTGTATCGCGACAGGAGGCGTGTGCCATGCAAGCTCAGAAATCTCGGTTCAATCGCAATCTGTTGATCGTTCTGTTGTTACTGTACGTTCTCGCCATTGCCCTGTTCAGCTATGGCAACTGGGCTGCTGACCCCCAATTTATGGACTGGTGGAAGATCCTGCTCAACATCCCCAGCCTGTCCATCCCGTTGGTGCTGCTGTTTGGCTCGATCTACGTGCTGGTCGTCGCCTGGCGCGAGCGCCGCGCCACCGGGCAGATCAACCCCCGCCTGGGGAAGATCATCCATTGGGCGCCACGTATCGCCGCCATCGGGATCATTTTCTTCGTCAGCCTGTTCTCGCTGGATGTGTTCGAGCTGGATGCCCCGCCCTTGGAATTGCTGGGCGGGTTCCTCATGCACAACATCCCCTCGATCGGCATGCTCCTGCTGCTGGCATTCGCCTGGAAGCGGCCCGTGGTGGGGTTTGTGGCCTTTCTGGTCGCAGCGGCGCTCTTTACCCTGTTCTTTGTGCGCACCTTACAGGACCTGCCGAACTTGATCATCTTTGTCCTGCCCATCCTGCTGATCGCATTCTTGTTCTACGCCGACTGGAAGTGGAATCAACCCCGTTCGCCCATTCAGGCTGATCCGGTCACTTAGCCGCGCATCACGAGCCTATCCTGAATATCCTGTCCATCCATATAAATTAAGCCGCTAAATTACACATACTCTCCAAACCAGTTCAGGGTCTGCTTCCAGGCATCCTCAGCGGCAGCCGGGTTGTAACGCGTCCCGCTGTCATTAAAGAAGGCGTGATCGGCATCCGGGTAGATGAGTTTCTTATAGATCTTTCCGTTTTCCTGCATGGCAGCTTCGATCGCCGGGATGCCGGCGTTGATGCGCGCATCCAGCCCGCCATAGACGGCCTGCACCGCGGCCTGGATATTGGGCACATCGCCTAACTCCGGGTGGGGGCCGTAAAATGGCGCCGCGGCTTTCAGCTCGGGCATGTGGGTCGCCACCTGCCAAGTCACCCCGCCACCAAAACAAAAACCCATCATACACACCCGTTCCGTCAGCGAAAAAGCCTGGTCTGCCAGCCAGCGCCAGCCACTCAGGAAATCCTGGACGAAGGTATCCGCCGCCATGTTGCCCAGAATGCCGGGTACGTCGCTACTCTCCAGGCTGGGCGACCCGCCATTGCGCGAGAGTAAATCTACCGCCAATGCCACATAGCCAGCCTTCGCCAACCGGCGGGCCACATCCTGAATGTGAGGGGTCAATCCGCGGTTCTCGTGACACACCAGGATCACCGGCGCCGGCTCACCGCCTGCCGGACGCGCCAGGTAGCCCATGATCTCAGTATTCTGCCCGGGGAAAGCAATAGCGCCAGCGATGATTGCCAGGTCATTGGCGGTGACGGTGCCATGCGGCGCCCCGGCTGGCTGTACCGGCTGGGTCACTTCGGGCAGGCGGGTGGCAGTGCTCTCAACCGCTGCCGGGGGCGATGCCTGGGGCGCGTCCGTAGGCATCGATGCAGGTGATAACTCAGTGGCAGCATACGCCTCATCCATCTCCGGCGTAGAGGTGGGCGCTAATTGAGCTGGGGCAATGGTCGCCCCTTGCGGATCAAGCGGCGCGCAGGCAGCCAGGATAGAATTGGCTACCACACTGCTGCCCACGATGGTCGCGATCATCTTCATCGCTTCCCGGCGCGAGAGGCGGTTTTCCTGATAATCTTCGACAAATTCATCCACCAGATATTTCTGAAACAGGTTCATGGGGCCTCCAGATTAACAAGGATAGTTGGATTATAACCATATCTGGATATATCTTATCCGATTATAATACCTCATTAATGAAGCTTTTCATTCCAATAATCTGGTGATCCTGTTCATCCATGTCAATTTTCTAAGGATAGTTGCCATATTGTTGAATGATTCATTCAGACCCCTGGTTTTTCAGACACCCCAGCGGTCTGGCGCAGAGCATCAATCTATTGTCGGTCTAAATTGCAATGCTGATTAAGGATCGTGATTCCCGGTCACTCACTCTTTATGGATTAAAATACCTGCTATGGACTGGAAAATTTCCTTTGAAAACGAGTTAGCCACGGCGGCTGCTGTCCGGGAGCGCGGTAATGAAGGTATGGCGCGCGTCTGCGCCAGGCGCGCCGCGGGCGCTGCAGTTGGGGAATACCTGCAACGCAACCAACTTCCCAACCCCAATACGGCTTACGATCGTTTACGCTGGTTGGCTGCTAACCCTGAAATATCCCCCGAAATCCAGGCACTGGCCGGGCGCTTCTTGGTGCGCATCACCCCCGAGCACGAGCTGCCCATCGACGCCGATCTGTTGGCTGATGCCCGCAAACTGGCGGAGCTATTGCTGGATCACCGGGCGTAAATCACCGCGCACCAAATAATCTGAACGGGTTCTAAACAATAAAACCACCCCTGGCGTCTTTCCAGGGGTGGATACTTCCTCGTAGTAATGATTCTAAATCAGTCCAACCAGCGACTAAACTTTCCCCCGGCGCATATTTTGCACCAGCTTCAGGCTCGCCAGGATCAACACCAGCACGCTGATCACGCCTACTCCACCCAGCGCCAGCTTCATCAGCGCCTCATCTTCGCCTGACCGGTCCGGTTCCTGCATCAGCCGGTTGCGCAGCGTGTCCAGGTATTCCGGGCGCGGGCCAACCGGGCGCAGCGCGGCATCCAGGGCGTGCTCCAATGTCTGTTCCAGTCCTTGAACGATGCGGTTAATTTTGATCTCTCGGGCCATTATCCCCTACCTCTCCAACTGCTCCACCACCGGGTAAGCCACAATCCCAACCGTCCCCGGTCCCAGGTTCGCCGCCACCGCCACCGAAAGACCGGTCAGCACCAGCTCGTTGCAATTCAAGCGCCCCGCCACTTTTTCCATAAGCTCCTGCCCGGCTTCCTCATCCAGGGCATGCACTACAGCCGCGTTCACCGGCTGGTCGCCTAAGCGCTGCGCTGCCATGTCCAGGATGGTCTCCAGTGCCTTTTTGCGTGTGCGCACTTTATCCGCCACGTCCAGCACCCCTTCGTGCAGGGCGATGATCGGTTTTACATTCAATAGCGAAGCCAGCGCAGCCTGCATGGCCTTGACGCGCCCACTCATGCGCGCATATTCCATGGTGTTTAGCGTCAGGATTACCTCCATGCCGCGCCGTACAGCCTCCATACGCGCCAGGATGGTCTCGATTGGCGCGCCGGCCAGATCCAGCAGGCGTGCTTCCTTGCACAGGTAACCCTGCCCTGCAGAACCGCAAGCCGAATCAAAGGGAATCACATTCATCTCGCCGGCCAGCTCGCGCGCCGCCATCACCGCCGAATCGAACGTCCCCGACAGTTTGGCAGTGACATGCACAGAAATCACCGTATCGCCCGGCTGCGCCACTCTGCGGTAAAAATCGACAAACTGCCCTGGACTGGGCTGCGAGGTCTTGGGGATCCTGCCGGTTTCATTGGCAATACGATAAAATTCCTGGTCGGTCAGGTCAATCCCTTGCAGATAAGTTTTCTCTCCAAAATGGATGTTGATCGGGATCAATTCTACGGCGTAATCTCGGATCCATGCTATGGGTAAATCAGCGGCAGTATCAGTCACAATGCGCAACATAGATTTTCAGCCTCCCTGGCTTGACTCCCATGTACGTTAGATAAGTTCTAAATCTTCTCCCGCCAGCTGAGACATTTCATCGCGCAACGCCAGCAGTGTGCGGTGGTACAGGCTTTTGATCGCCCCTTCAGAGCGCCCCATGATCATGCCGATCTCCGCATTGGAGAGGTCTTCCACAAATTTAAGGATCAGCAGCTCCTGGCGTTCTTGCGGCAGGCAGCGGATCATGCCTAGCAAGCGCTGTCGTTCTTCGTTTTCCACCAGTGTGCGCTCAGGATGCTCGCTGGGGCGTTCCGGGGGGACAAAGTCCTCCAGCGAGATCTCCTTGCGCCGGCTGGAATCGCGGTACCAGTTCGCCACCAGGTTGTGGGCGATGCGGTAAAGCCAGGCTGAGAAAGGCAACCCGCGGTCCGAATAGCCGCCGATATGGCGCAGCGCCCGCATGAATACGCGCTCGGTCAGATCTTCAGCGTCGAAGGTATTGCCGGTGCGGTAGTAGATATAGGCATAAATGCGCCGTACGTAGCGTTCGTACAATACCCCGAAGGCTTCACGGTCTTCCCGCGCCAGGCGGATCAACTCCAGATCATTCAATTCGCTAAGCTGCACGGCGCTCCCTGTTCAGGCGGCGCTTCACCCAATGAAACCCCGCCAAGCAAAAAAAGTTTCTGGCAGTATATCATGTGACCGTTCCAAAATTGGTAACAGATGGATCGGTAAACAGCAAAGACGGCAAAACCAGCGAGTAATATTCCGGCTATGCCATCAAATCAGCTAAACGCAGGCCACGGTCAAGGTTGTTCCCAGCAAAGGCGATCAGGCGGCTAATACCAAGAGCGGATTGCTTTTGTTTGTAGCCACGCATCAAGCGATAGCGCTCTTTGATCCACCAGCCAATGGCGCGTTCGCAATGGTTGTTGGTGCCGTCTAAAATCTGATTTCCATATTCATCCATCCAGTTTCGATAGAAAGTCAGGCGAGGCCAGAGGTTCCAGCGATCCATAAACAGATTGCGCATCCGATAGGCAACATCATATTTTTTGCCCTTGCCTGGTTTGCGAGCGTTGGCGTAGCGGAGATAGCAAGGCGTGACTGGTCTTCCGGACACCGGGAATGGATCATTTCTATGAGTGAAGCCAGGTCCTCTAACGCCTGTTCGGGAGTAACCTGAATGGCTTCCAGAGAATGATCCTGTCCTGCGCCAATCATGGTTGAGAGTTCTTCAACAAGAGCCTCTGTGTTTCGAACCACATGGCTTTTGCACACTTGCTGTGCGCATCCGCTCTCATCGCTAACATTCTTGAAGGCGTCCGCATCATCGCTCACCACGACATCTGCGTCTACCGCTTCCAGGATTGGCTCAAGCCAGGCTTGCAGTTGTGTGGCATCCTCGCCCGCTAGTTCATCGATACTCAAGACTATCCCGTTGATCGCATCTACCGCGATCCCCACTGTGACCCATTTCCCGTTACAGCGCACACTGCTCACATCTGCTCCAACGGCTTTTGTCTTGTAGCCTTCCAACAGCTTCTCTCGCTTCACTCCAGGCACTTGCTTTGTAACTGCTTGAACTGCCCCATACACACTTGTTTTGCCAATCCCCATTCCAAGACTTTTCAATACGATTTCTGCAGCTCCGTAACTCAATCCCAGGATATACATCATCACTGCCATACCATTGACTCGTTACGATATTTGCTTCTGACTGCCCTCTCCGGGTATACCCGGAATACATACCCGCATTGCTTGCACTCACATCTCCCAGGCCGTTACCTCGGGGTGCTGTGCATCCACAATCTTCTTACTCACTTCCTGCCGTGGGAGAAATCGCATTCCCAGGCATCCTTTCTGCGGGCATTGCTTTGGGAATTCAAATTCGGTCGGCTCAACTTTTGGTAGAATCAGGTTCAGGCGCATGTCAGTGTGCCTCTTAGTTCGTAGGTTGTGGGGCGGTTGTCGGACTGCCTCACAACCATTTAACCGTGCTTCTACCAGCTTTGGAACGATCACATATCATATGCCTTGTTAACAATCTCGTGCTATAATGCAATTACTCGGGGATGATAGGCTTCGACGGGAGAGGCTGGCCCCGAACTGCGAGCCGAGAGGCGCCGACCTCGTTAAACCAGCGCAAAAAACAAGTGCCAATCGCACTTCCTACGCTGCTATGCCCCTCGCTGCATAAGCGAGTGACAGAACCAGCCGGCTCTAAATAGAGCCGCGTCCGCCCGCACCGTCCTTCAGCCGGTCGTGGGAGCGGGCGAAACAATGCTGAAGTGCCGCACCTCATGCCGCTAACCGTGCGAAAGAGGGGCTTTCGGGCTCCAGCGGCTGGCCAGAGAAGCATCTTTGCCGCTTGTGGTGCTCTCGGCGACAAACCTCAACCGGCTACGCTCGTAGACGTTCGCGGGAAGATTCTTTCGGACTCGGGTTCGATTCCCGACATCTCCACCTCACGCAAAAAGGCGCCGAACCTGGTTCTGTGCCTTTTTGCATTAAACAACACGCTGATAGGATCAATCATACGATGCACAACTTGATCATCCACGGGCAAGAAGTAACGAACGACCTGCTGGCATTCACCCAGGCGCTGATCCGCACCCAGAGTAATAGCGGTCAGGAAGGGCCGGCGGCGCGCCTTGTCGCTGAGCAGATGAAGGCGTTGGGCTTTGACGATGTGAAGATCGACCGCTACGGGAATGTGGTGGGGCGCGTGGGCGAAGGCGAGCGGGTGATCCTGTTCGATTCTCACACCGACACAGTGGCGGTCAACGATGCAGAGCTGTGGTCCGCGCCGCCTTTCAGCGGCGAGATCAGGGACGGCTATGTGTGGGGGCGCGGTTCCGTGGATATGAAATCCGGCCTGGCCGCTTCCATCTATGCAGCCGCGATTGCCAAAAATCAGGGCCTGCTGAACGGAAAGACCGTCTACGTTACCGGCACGGTCGCCGAAGAAGATTGCGATGGCGAAGGCCTCCAGCACGCCCTCGCAGAAGGCAGCCTACACCCGGATTATGCCGTGATCTGCGAGCCGTCGAGCAACACCATCATCACCGGACACAAAGGTAAAGCCCAGTTAATCGTCAGGACCCAGGGCATCTCCGCCCACGGCTCCGCGCCGGAGAAAGGCCAGAATGCCGTTTATGAGATGGCGGAGATCATCCAGCGCGTCGAGCAGACCAACCAGGCGCTGATGCGGGAAGGTACCCAGCACGGCACGCTCGTCCTGGCGCAGATATCCAGCACCGGCGTCTCGTTGAATGCCGTTCCCTCAGCCTGCGAAATTTACCTAGACCGCAGGCTGGCGCTTGGTGAAACCGAGCAGACGGTACGGGACGAAATGGAACGCATCATCACCGGCAAACGTGCCACCTGGGAGATCGGAGCCCTGCTGCGCATGACGTGGACGGGAGAGATGCTAAACT
>Ga0105095_10001838_pt1 | contig 11297 bp, 5 predicted proteins | sample PPLLak2March2015_2_FD_79180 | JGI IMG/M metagenome (GOLD analysis project Ga0105095, IMG submission 79180) | Freshwater sediment microbial communities from Prairie Pothole Lake near Jamestown, North Dakota, USA - PPLs Lake P8 Core (3) Depth... | ecosystem: Environmental > Aquatic > Freshwater >... | reverse complement strand
CAAAAATGGCACCTGAGGATCTGAAAGGAAAGTATAAATACAAGGATTTTGAATCGGCAAAAAAGTGTCGCTCATGTCACCCGGGCACATATGAACAATGGTCACAGGCAATGATGTCGCAGGCATACACGCATCACTGGGATGAGATCGAGTATTTCGACCTTGCCGTGGCACATGGGGAAGTAAAACCTGAATTTAAAGAGGTTGCCGATGGCTGTAACGGGTGCCATACTCCCCTGGCTTTTATGGGTGGACCCCTGCCTCCGCCAAGGCCGTCAGAAAAGAGTATGGCCAATGAATCCGTTTCATGTGAGGTCTGCCATCTTGTGCAATCCGCACAAACAGATCCCCCATATAATTTCAGTTACCTGATAGAACCGGGAATGACAAAATATGCAGGACGCAAGCCTGCTGTCGAATCACCGGCACACAAAATCGTTACTAATGATTTTTTCAGGACTACCGAGTTTTGCGGAAATTGCCACAATGAGAAAAGTCCTTTCGGGATCTGGGTAAAAAGTACGGAGCTGGAGTGGAAGGAGGGACCCTATTCGAAGGAAGGAGTAAGATGCCAGGATTGTCATATGCCAAAAGGAGGACCTTTCCTCAATGCACTTATGACCAAACCATATGACGATGCAAGACTTCATCTGTTCCATGGAGCTCATGACCCGGGAAAGGTAAGGGGAACCATTGAATTAAGAATACATCCTGACATCCGGGAAGCCGAACCGGGGGAATCCATTGTTTTTACTGTTGCACTTTTCAATCAGAAAACAGGTCATAAATTTCCTACCGGATCGGTCGAGGACAGGATTGCCTGGCTGCAGGTTGAAGCAACTGATGCCAAAGGCAGGATCTATCACCTGAATGTCGATAAAAAGGGATTTGAAGGAGAGGAGTATACCATTTCAGGTGATTACCTGGCGTACCAGGATATGGGAGTGCCGTTAAAACAACCTGATTTTAAGGGAGTTCAGCGTGACGGAATCCCGGCCGGAAACCGGATCTTCAGAATGCCCTATTTCGACCCTGAAGGAAGAATGACCATAATGCAATGGAACACGGCCTCACTTGGCGTTGATTACAGATTCAGCCCCAGGGAAGCCAAGGTTGAAAAATTCACATTCAGATTACCATTCGATGTGGCTCCGGGTGAAATGACAGTCAGGGCAGTGCTTAATTACCAGCTGCTGGTAAAACCTGTGGCCGATCTGCTGAAAGTACCGGCGGATGAATCGGATATAATGGTTGTAAATGATCACTCAACATCAGTAACTATTTTACCCTGATCCTGAATTGTAATTAAAATAAACATAAAAAGATGAAAAGGAATCTTATCATAAAAATAACAGTAGCCTTAGCACTTCTTCTGATCATTCCCGTCAAGAACGCGTTCCCCATTCCCGCCTTTGCCCGAAAATACCAGATAAGCTGCCAGGTGTGTCATTCACCCGCAATGCCCAGGCTTAAGGCTTTTGGAGATGATTTTGCAGGCAACGGCTTCAGGATGACCGAGTATGAATCACCCAGGTATTTTATCCAGCAGGCAGGGGATGACAGGCTTTCACTTTTAAGGGAGTTGCCGCTGGCAATCAGGATAGATGGATTTGCCTCATATAATTTCGGTAATGAAGGTTCTGCAGATTTTGGAGCTCCATTTGTTCTGAAGATTCTCTCAGGGGGAGAAATTTCTGATAAATTATCTTACTATTTCTATTTTTTGTTCAATGAAAGAGGAACGATAGCAGGAATTGAGGATGCATTTGTGATGTATCATGATTTTCTTGGGTCAGGGATCAATTTCTATATCGGTCAGTTCCAGGTTTCAGATCCGCTCTTTAAAGGAGAACTGAGATACACACTTGAACCCTATAAAATTTACAGTGCCACACCGGGGAACTCCATGGCAGATCTGAAATATGACAAAGGCATAATTTTCGAAAGGGATTTCAGTACCGGAACTACCCTGGTTGGTGAAATAGTGAACGGAAGCGGCATTGGTGAGGCCGATGAAAATTGGCTGTTTGACAGGGACAAGTATAAGAATTTCATGCTCAGGATAAATCAATCTGTCGGCAAGAGATTAAGTGTTGGTTTTTTTGCGTATACAGGCAAAGAAGTGCTGAATGATGCGGGAATGACTTTTGCCAGTATTACAAACGATATAAGAATGTACGGTCCGGATCTGACACTTGACCTGGATGAAAAGCTGATAGTTAATTTACAGTATGTAAGGAGGACAGATTCTCAGGTTTTTCCCGTGTCAGGTGGTATTCCGTACGAAGATATTACAACGGACGGGGGTTTTGCCGAGATCATTTATTCCCCGAGAGGAGATATGAGCAAATGGTATATTACAGGTTTGCTTAACTGGGTAGAATCGGATTTCGATGCTCTCGATTATACTTCAGCTACTCTTCATGCAGGATATCTGTTGAGACGGAATCTGAGAATTGTTGCAGAATATACTCAGCAATTCTCCGGCATTGCATTTGGAAAGGTAAATACAGGATTTATTACTGCATTCTGAGAAATAAGTTGCCTGTACCCCGGGGATAGCTTTTACTTCAATTCGATGCCAAATTGAGTTTTAGCCCCCCTATCCAGGGGGGTTGGGGGGTTACATGGGGGGCCGTTGGGTAAAATGAGGGGCTGGTGGTCATAACTTCATTGACTCTGCTTTATCAATTTTCTTATCCGGTACTTTTCCACACTGTACTGTTTTAAAGTCAGTCACATTTTTAAGAACAAATGATGGCATCCCTTCCGGATGAGAAGTCCTTACATTAAAAAATGATGCACCCTTCACATCTTCAAGTATAAATGGGGGCCGGGAATCCTCATTTTCAAGAACCAGCTCGACATCCGACATTTCAATATTTCTGACATGGCGAATAAAGAATCCATATGCCGGGATCTTCCCGAAATTCTGTGGATCAGGATATCCCTTCTCCAGTTCGGGGACAACTATTTCAGCCTGTTCCTTTGGTGCGCCTCCCTTTACATTGATCCTTATATTGCTTATGCGGATATTCTCAATATCATAACCCTGTATTCCCAGAATAAGGGAAGCATAGTCCGGATCCACACTGGTGGCTATTATGTTGCTGATGCTGATATTCCGGACTTTTCCTACAGGGATCCCTTCAGGTCCCCGCATCCTTGCCCCGAGGCGGATGAAGAGAGGAGCAGCCATGCATTCGCGCATTGTTATATTTGAAACAGTAATGTCCTCAAGTATTGCGCCGTCAACCGCTTCGAGAGCCAGCCCACGGCAGAATTCGAATGTACAGTTTGAAATTGTAATCCCCTTAAATCCTCCATTGGATTCCGTTCCGAATTTAATTCTTCCCGTTACCGCACCCCGGTCAGGAACCCTGTTGAAGTTCTGCCGCTGATATGTTCCGTCAAGGAATGTTCCGATATCGAAACCGCTTACGGAACAATTTGTTATTGTAACATCCTCGGTTGATGTGGCAGATCCGAGAGCGTATGAGCTTTTAAGTACAATGGCATCGTCAAAGGGCGAGTTAACGCTGCAGTTTGAAATCTTTACATGCCTGCAGCAATCAATATCAAATGCATCCCGGTTCGTGTCAGCCTTCACATTATCAATTGTCAGGTTGTCAACTCCTGTGGCAAGAAGACAGAAATGACCGCCTCTCAGGATTGAAAAATCCTTAAGGATGACATTTCTGCAAAGCTTAAGCGCGATGGCTTTATTCCCCAGTCCTGGTGTCTGTCTGCCCATAGTCTGGAGGCCTGTCCCGATGATCCGGCCATGACCTGTGATTGCTATATTTTCCAGATTCTCACCCCAGATAAGACTGTTGTGCCAGTGGCTGTGGCCAAAATCCTGGTATTTGTCGAAAGCATTGGGTTCTGCAGCATCATAACCCAGGCTGTCATACGGTCGTGCTGCAATCAGATAAGCTCCGTTATCTAAATGAAGGGTTATGTTGCTTTTCAGATGGATTGAATAGCTCAGGTATTCACCTGCAGGAAACCAGACAGTGCCCCCTCCGGCGGCAGAAGCAGCATCGATTGCTATATTGATAGCATCAGTATCAATGCTGGTACTGTCGCCTTTTGCTCCAAACCTTTTGACATTGTAGAAGGTCGTAAGATCATTTAATGGTGATAATTCCGGTTTCTGATCAGGAACTGCCACCGGGGCAGGTTGCTTTATTGATCTGTTGCGTTTCTGGCTCAGGCCTGTGTAATTTATAGAACAGAGAATCAGCAAAAGAATAAGTGGTTTACAGGTATTTTTCATTTTTAAGTAATATTTAAAAGTTTCCCGCAGATATTGCTGACCTGCTTACCGGCAGGCAGGTTTTCGCTGATGGTCTTAGTCAGGAATGTCTTTCCTGAGATAAAAAAATCGAAATTACAGGAAAATGATCTGAGAAACAATTATCCGGAGGTTTTTAAATCCCCTGACTTTCCCTCTTTCCTGAAACTCAGCCAGAGGTACAAAGATGAGAGGATATACGAAATGTTCAGTGTAATGCAAACTCCCGTCAGTTGATATTTCCTTATTAAAAGTGGCAGAAGTATCAGGGTTGCAATAAGCCCGATAAGAGATTTATTCCTGACCACGTTTAATTTACCTTTTCCGGCAAAATAGTGCCCGAAGAGGTTTGAAACAGAAATGGCAAGAATGCCGGGAAGCAAATAAATTATAAGTGTCCTGACGATTCCGAATTCATTTCCGAAAACAAACTGATATACTGATTGTGGAATAAAAGCCGATAAGGCAAGGACCAGGGAGCTTATCAGGAAACTTTGTTTTACGAATACAATTGTTTCATGTCTGCTCTTTAACTGGTCATCCGAATTGATCACATTCGAGAAATGAATTGCAGACATACTCCTGCTGATGATCCATACAGCCTCAGAAACTGAAACCACTATTGAAAAGACTCCAAGCTGTGACAATCCCAGCATCCGGGCAATAAAATAGTATGAAAGACGATAATTCAGGAACTGGATCAGATAATTAAATTCATTACTAACTCCATAACGCATTATGCTTATAATCTCAGAGGACCCGATTTTGAATGCTCTGAAAGTCTCCTTTTCTGCCAGTCCTGCAATCCCGAAAAGGAGGACTATTCCAATCCCGGCATAGTACGCCGGATAAATTGTGTTCAGTGCTGTTTTCTTAAAGATGAAATATAAAATCAACAGGGCAGCCAGTATGAGTAATGGATTTAACAGAGTCAGGAGGTTGTAATTTTTAATATTATTTTTTCCCAGCCAGTATGTTGAAATGGCTGTTGTAAGCGACATTAAAAGGGAGATCAGAAAAAGAGGCAGGAAATATCCGGATCCAAAAACGAGGGAAAAGATGATCGCTCCGGATAATGAAATAACAAATGCTCCCGAGAATGATGTGCTTATCAGGAGATTACGTTGCAAAACAGGAGCATGATATGCAATTGTACTACCGCAGAAAATATTGCTGAATATCGATATTATTGAAATATTCGCCAGCACAAGTGCAATCTCACCTCTGCCATCACTTCCCCACGTCCGGGTGGTAAATACTACCAGTCCGAAATTTGCCAGCAGGATAATGAATTTTGTAATTATTGTCAGGCTTGTGTTTCTGGATAACATTTTATCAGGATGAACATTCTTCGATAAATTTTATAAATCCGGAACTGATTTTCTGCCAGTTATAATATTCCTCAGCCATTCTGCGGGCATTCCGGCAATGGCTGTAATAATCCTGTTTATTTTGCATGTAGTGAGAGATAATCTGTACTATACGGTCAGGTTTATCCGGTTTTACCAGAAATCCGAAATTTCCGGTCTTAACTTCACGACGGATAGCTTTAAGGTCAGAGAAGATTACAGGTCTTCCAAGAGCTGCATAGTAAAATAGTTTGATCGGCAGACAATGTTGGTTTTCAAGTGAATCTGAACGCAAATCCAGAAAAATATCTGTATCATTAATTAATTCCCAGAAGGCTAAAAAAGGCAACCTGTCATAAAATGAGAAAGCAATATTCTTTTTAACAGATTGGATAAGCTCCTCACAGACCTGTTTATCATTCGGAGTCTCATACCAGCCTGTAATTTTGACTTCAATTTTAATATTCTTGTCATAATTGTTCAGCTCTTTAAGAACTCCGATAAAATTCCCCAGACCTTTCTCAAGACTGATTTTCCCGGAATAGGATAATCTCAGCCTGTCATCTTCCAGTATTGATTCTTTGTGTTGTATATATTTCAAATCGGGGTAATAGGTAATATATACATGAGGTTTTTTTGGGAACAGGAACCTGTATGGTCTGCTTTTATACCATTCCCCAAAAATAAATGCATCAGTAAACCGGGTAGCGAAGATGTTGAAAATAAGAAGTTTCAGGAATACTACAAACCTGAGAACAGGATTAAAAGTCACCAGGTTTTTTTTGGAGGGATACCACTCGGTTATGTCATAAATTATCCTGGTTTTCCCCGGGTGTTTTCCTGAATATTTTTTGGCAGCCAGAATCGTAAGCGGTTCGGAACATATTATTATGCCGGGGGAAAATATTTCAATACATTCCACAAACCGTTTTATTTTGTCTCTTTTTGGCAAGTCATCCCCGATAAAGCAGTTAAGCCTTATTTCTTCCACTTCATCTTTAAACTCTGCTTTACTGCTTACAATCTGAACCTTATGTCCGGCGCCTGATAAAGTCCTGGCCTGATGAAAATAGATCCTGTCATCAAAAGGATAATGTCCGGATGTAAGGAAGGATATATTCATACGGTAAAATCAGGTTACCAGACAGCAGGTTTTTCTTTCTCCATTAAATGAAAATGATGTTCAATGTAAGATATTTTTTTGCTCCATACAATAATTATCAGTTAATTTTCAGCGGTTCACATTTTTGAAAATATCACAATCCTTTTATCTTTACATATCAGCCGGGTAATTTTATTTAATCGAATGTGGTATTAATGGAAATCCAATGAAAATAAGATTTTTTTCAATAATCTTCTTGTGTCTTGTAGATTTCTTGTCTGTCAGCAGGGCAGGAGGGGAGATAATAAAAAGTTCAGCCGACAGAATCGACTGTTATATTTATGTATCCGTCAGCAAAGAGAAAAATATTGTCATTTTCAAACTCGATCCTTTAAATGAAGAACTGGTATTGATTGCTAAACAAAATCTGGCAGGAACGCCCGGCAGCCTCTGTATAGATCCTTCAGGCCGAACAATGTATGCAGCACTAAGAGATATAAGCAGTATTGCAAGCATGAAGATCGACAATAATTCAGGTAAGCTGGTCCACTTAAAAGATACACCGGTGGCTGATAATCCTGTCTATATTTCTGCTGATAAAAAAGGAAAGTATCTTTTTTTTACGTCATATAACGGTAATAAAAATGCGGTTTATCCTCTTGAAAATGAGGCGGTGAATCAAAATCCGGTTCAGATAATTGATGCCCGGATAAATCCTCATATGATAAGATCCGATGCTTCGGGCAGGTTTGTATTTGTTCCTAATAAGGGTGGAGATGTTGTGCAGCAATTCATCCTTCAGCCTGACGGGACCCTGATGCCAAATAAACCGGAAGCCATTTCGGTCAGTAGAGGTTCGGGTCCAAGACATTTCACAATCAATCCTGCAGGTAATATAATGTATGTTGTAAATGAACTTTCATGTACTGTTGTAGTATTTCATTTAGATAAAACCACCGGTATACTGACAGGTCCGTTCCAGGAAATTACAACAAAACCGGCTGATTTTACATCTTTTAATACCTGTGCTGATATACATATAACACCAGACGGGAAATTTCTTTATGCGTCGAACCGGGGTCATGATTCACTTGCAGGGTTTGCGATTGATCCAAAAACAGGTAAGCTTACTCCGTTGGGTTGGTTTCCGACTGAGAAGGAACCCAGGGAATTCGAAATTGAACCTTCAGGGAAATTTGCTATTGCTGCAGGAGAAAGCTCCGGTAGAATCGCATTGTACCGGATCAGGACTGATGGTTCACTTTCTTTGCTGAAAACATACTCCGTGGGACAATGGCCTGTATGGGTAACAGCTTTAGAACTGGCAGACAACGCAGGTCCCACCGATCAAAAATATGGGCTGGCAGTCACAAGAGAAAGGGCTGATGAGCTGCTGGCAAAACTTCCCGCTACAGATCCCTGGGAGCGCGTTCCGGACGGAAGCACCCTTGCGTGGGGTGAATCGGCTCTGTTACGGACTCTCGTTGACCTGTACGAGGCCACTGATGATCCGGGATACTTAAAAGAAGTCGCACGACGGGGTGATCAGTTACTCTCTCATCGTGATGACAGGCGGGGTGTTGTTGACTGTTCGGGAAAGAGCAGACCAGCCTGGAGCATGGGATTGAAATTTGTTGTGGCGGAAGGGCAGCTGACAGATCCATCGGGTAAACCGGTTATTAAAATAGTTTCTACTCCATCATCCAACAATGATCTCACGCTGGTTGAGGTCATTACCCCTTCTAAAGGGACCCCCGGCAGATTTACCATTAAAGTTAGCAACAGTTACTATAAAAGGAATGAGCTATTTTCTGACCTGAGCCTCAATGAGGCTGACAGCAGATTCATTGAAAAAATTATTAACGATCCCCTGTCACCATACGGAGCAAGATCAGGCGATTACACAGACAAATCGAACCTGATCAGGGTGAATGTCGTAAGCTCAGCATTACCGGTTGTTCAGGAAATAACACTCAAACCCATACCTCTGGCTTATATGGGGTATATAGGCATAATTTATGATCCAATGCTTCGGTTCGCTGAAATTGTTAAGGCCAATCCCCAATTAAAAGATCTGGTCACCGCAGCTGACCGCTTCATCCTTGCAGCTGAAGAATCTTATGCAGATGCTAATAAGCGATTATGGAGAAATGGTCCCGGCGAAGGTGAAGGTTATTATATCACCTGCGAAAGAGGTGAATCATTTCCGGCTGATAATGTCGGGGAACCATTCAACTATCTGGGAAGGCATGTTTGTTCACAGCTTGCGTTATACCGTTTGACGGGCAAAAAAGAGTACCTTGATCGATCTGAAAAAATGTGCATCATGTTCAGGAATCGTCTGAAGAATGACCCTGAATCAGACTTATATATATGGAATTACTGGTATGAGCCGATGACTACCACAGGATGGAGACCAGAGGATAGTCTATCGCTTAATGTAGGGTATTTTGCACCGAGGGTCAGTGTTGAAGATGTTTCCCATGGGGTCCTTGATATTGCAATGGTGGCAGCGGCCTACCGGGCAGGAATTGTTTTCAGCAAAACCGATCTGCTACGTTTTGCCAATACATTACTTACAAATGTTATTACACCTGACCGCACAGAAGTAAGAATAAGAGTTGACGGGGGTGCTGAGCATCCCCCATATTTTAACGCACTTCACGGATGGCTGGAATTATCGGTCGTCAATCCGGAGGTATATCATACTATCCGGCAGACCTATTTTAATAAAGGTGCCGAAAGTCTGGCATTTTGTGCAGATCTTCTTAAATGGGAACGTAAACTTAAATGATTATTCCGCCATACCGGCTTAACCTCATTTAATTTCTGGTCCATACTTTATGAGACGTGATCCTGAACTGTGCGCCTTCTTCAAAATCATAAAGATAACCCTGATCATAGCTCTTCGGAACTGTAAATGTCCGGACTTCAATAGTTCCTCCCTTAAAATCGCTGACAAAGGAGATCGGTCCGCAATAAACTTTTGTCTGACCATTCTCACGGACAATATTTCTTATTGTATAACTGGCATCACGCTGAGAATCTGTTGCCACAATTATTTGTTCACCGTTCAGACTTCCATCAGCCGGTAATTTAATATCAGTAATCAGCCAGCCTCCGCCTGACAGTTCCCTGTTCATTTTAATGACCTTCCCGGTTATGACTCCTTTGGATTTCAGGTTCATCTTTCCATACTTCAGGGCCGAACCATTCACGAGTATCCCTTTAATCACCTTACCATCCTTTACTTTAATATAGCCTGCAGTTCCGTTCATTGAAATGCCGTTTTCAAGTTGCATTGAATTCTGCCCGGCTGAGTTGTAAAGCACATATTCGATGGTTCCATCTTTAAGTTCGATCTGAATGGCGATCTCTGGTCCGTTGCCTTTGTCAAGCCGTCTTATCGATTTTATAAAAGGGAACTTTTTATAAGGTTCAATTACATTAACAAAAGTACTGTTAAGGTCTGTACCGTAACGGTGCATCAGCACGTAACCAAGCTTCCTGGGATTGCCGGGTTTGTTTTGTGGGGGATCGCCCTCTGCAAGAGCAACATCCTGTGACTGACTTAATGAGTGCATCCGCAGATGAATATCATCTTTTTCAGTCAAACCACGGTAACCGGCTTCGGCTTTCCAATCCAGCATGAATTGTACCGGTGGGTCCAGATCCCTTTTTACATTATACAGGTGTGAATACCCAACAGGAAAATCCTTAGTCCAGACACCTTTAGGTATTTGTTCTCCGGCATAGGTCCCGGTTTTCTGATTCTCCGGATTAAGCCCGGTGATGGCAATCGTACCGGGGGGGCCATGGAAGCTGTACACATGATCGTTCCCCCCGGCCACCCTGAAAATATCAACAACATAGGCATCACTATCACTGTTGCCTGTATTGCTGCCTCCGATAAGGAACATTGTACGGCTGTATACTTTTAATTCCGGGTATGCTTTCTGACCATCAATCTCGAAAGCGCCAAATCCTTTAAGCTGTTTGAAGAAAACAGCATGACCGCCCCAGGCATCTTTCTGTGGCTGCCCGTTTACAAATACGAGGTTATGGGAAATCGTACTTCCCGTCCATTCGGTGTTGCTTGGAATTTTGGTTGCAAACTCCGGATAACCATGATCTGGTGCCAGCCAGTGTCCGAAAGCGAACAGATCAAAATTAAGCAGATCCGGGTGGGCATGCATTTTTGTCCTGCCATAATTATCAGCCAGGGCAAAACCTGATCTGCCACTCCCGGACTCGAGCAAGGCCAGTCCGAACCCACTCATAAGATATCCCCCCTCAGGACGAGGGCCTGCCTTTTCACCTGTTTGGCGGATCTCCCTGCCAAGTGCCTCCGGATCAGGTGAAAAAATATCACGACCGAGTCCTTCTGCTGAATTACCATTGGCACGATAAGCAGCAACTGCAATGTCAGGATTCCTTGTGAAAGAATACCCTCTGGCCATAAAATCCGGATTTGCCTGAGAGCTCACCAATCCGGTTGAACCTGCATCTCCGATGTTTGGAGTGGCAATCCCCAGTACTGTCATACGGT
>Ga0105095_10001831_pt1 | contig 11331 bp, 10 predicted proteins | sample PPLLak2March2015_2_FD_79180 | JGI IMG/M metagenome (GOLD analysis project Ga0105095, IMG submission 79180) | Freshwater sediment microbial communities from Prairie Pothole Lake near Jamestown, North Dakota, USA - PPLs Lake P8 Core (3) Depth... | ecosystem: Environmental > Aquatic > Freshwater >... | reverse complement strand
GGGGAGGCTGCCTGTGCGGCGCGATCCGTTATCGCGTGACGGCGCAGCCCTACCATCTGACCCACTGCCACTGCACGTTGTGCCGGCGCGCGAGCGGCGCCCCCTTCGTGACCTGGTTCAGTGTGCCGACCGACGGTTTCATCGTTACGCACGGCGAGCCTGTGCGTTACCGGTCCTCCGTAGCCGCGGTCCGCAGTTTTTGCGGACGCTGCGGAACTCAGCTCACCTTCCAGCGCGACGACGCGCCGAGCGAAGTCGACATCACCGCTTGCAGCCTGGATGATCCCGAGGCGCTGACTCCCGAAGACCACACCTTCACGCGCAGCCGGCTGACCTGGATCAGGCTGAACGATGGACTGTCGGAGAACCCGACAATCCGCGAGGCTCATGGATCGTGACGCCGCCCAGCTTCGACAGGAACGGTCTTTGACATGCGTATCGAACACGTCGCCCTCTGGACGCGGGACCTCGAAGGCCTGCGCGCCTTCTACGAGCGCGACTTCGGGGCAACGGCCGGCCCCCCTTACCACAACCCGAAGAAGCAGTTCCAGTCGTGCTTTCTCAGTTTCGAGGGCGGTGCGCGCATCGAGCTGATGCACTCGCCGCACATCGACGAACCGGGCAAGGCCGGCACACACTTCGGCTACGCCCACCTCGCCGTCGCACTCGGTTCAGAGGGGGCGGTGGACGCCCTGACGGCGCGGCTGCGTGCCGACGGCTATCCGGTGCTCGACGGGCCGCGCCGCACCGGCGACGGCTACTACGAGAGCGTGGTGCTGGATCCGGACGGCAACCGCATCGAGCTGACGGTTTAGCATGCTGATGCAAGAGTGGCTTCGCGGCGCGCCTCCAGCCTTTCTGGTGGCGCACCCGCGCAACAACTTCTTGATTGAGCATGACCATGCATTGGTTCGGCGGCATGGTCGGAGTGAGATCTCGCGTCCTGCATTGCGCTGCTAGTGAGGCCCGCTGTGTCCACGCTCCGCGTCGGCGTGATCTCCGATACCCATGGGCTCCTGCGTCCGGAGGCGCTGAGTGCGCTTGCCGGCGTGCAGCATCTGATCCACGCCGGCGACGTAGGGGCGCCCGAGGTGCTGGAGCGCCTGGCCATGCTGGCGCCCGTTACGGCGGTGCGCGGCAACAACGATTACGGAGATTGGGCGGCTCAGTTGCCCGAAGCCACCACGTTCGAGCTCGCCGGGCTGCGGCTGCATCTGCTGCACAATCTGGCCGAGTTGGCGGTGGACCCGGCGGAACGGGGTATTCGGATGGTGCTCGCGGGTCACTCGCACCGGCCCGTGGTCCGGGAATCCGGCGGGGTGCTGTATCTGAATCCCGGGAGCGCGGGACCACGGCGGTTCCGGTTGCCGGTTTCGGTCGCGCTATTGGAGATCCGGGGCGAGGCGATTGCGGCCCGTCTGATCGAGCTTCAGATCTGAGCTGGGGCACGCCGATGGGTGCCGGCTGCCTCGCCTCACACATAGGACCAGGGTACCGCGCTGCAGCGGCACTACTGGCAGCGTGTGCAAAGAACGCAAGCCGCGCCTCAGCGGGGCTCGCGGCACGAATGCCCGCGTTGGGGGCGATTACGCTGACGCCGCGTGAGCGGCGCCTTGGGCAGCAACTGCTGCCGGAAGAGCGATATCAGGGAAACGCCGGGATAGTCGGTTCGCTTCCGCCCGGAACAGCCTCCGGATGGCGTCGCCGGACGATCTCCACGATGCGCGCCTGCTGAGCAAACGGAACGTCGACCATCAGCAGCAGCTTGCCCTGATCGATCCAGGCGCGGAACTGCCGCAGCCGCGAGTTCGGCACGGTTGCGCCGGCAAGGCTCGCCACCCAGAGCCCGAACACGGCCCCGGCGATTGCAAGGATCAGGACTGTGACGAGCTGGAGGTGCATGTCGCCTGGCGGAAAGGCAACCAGAACGATACCAGCCAGCGCCCCGAGCAGCCCGCCGATCAGCGTGCCGACCTGCGCGCCGTGCACCAGATCGGTCTTCTGGAACACGGTGGCTTCGGGCAGGTCGCCGATATCCGCGTCGCGCGGGGCGAGCACGTGGAGGTGACGGGCTTCGATGCGGGCCAGCAGAAGATCGTCGACGATCTGCCGGGCGCTGTGCAGGTGGGGAAGCATGAAGTACAGCCTGCGTCTCATGATGACCTCCAGTGCTTGCAACGACGCGGAGGTTGTTCTTCTCCCTTCCTTTAACCAATAGGCGACCGATCCCGACAAGTCAAGGGTCGGCCGGCGGAAACAGTGCTTCTAAACCCTACAGCCGGGCCGAAGCCAAAGTCCGGGCTCCAATGAACAAGGCCCGGACGTTCCCTGTCTAATTCACCTACAATCTCAACCGTGAAGTTGGCCGGGCAGTCGCTGCCATCCTTGTGATGGGAGAGGAAAGTCCGGGCTCCACAGAGCAGGATGCCGGCTAACTGCCGGGCGTCGCGAGGCGACGGATCAGTGCAACAGAGAACATACCGCCGATGGCCTGCAACCGCAGGATCAGGCAAGGGTGAAATAGTGCGGTAAGAGCGCACTGCCCCTACGGCAACGTCGGGGGCTGGCAAACCCCATCCGGAGCAAGACCAAATAGGGGAGCGACAGCGTGGCTCGCGCTGCTCCCGGGTAGGTCGCTGGAGCCGGCGGGCAACCGACGGCCTAGAGGAATGACTGCCGCAGAGGCCTGCCTCTGCACAGAACCCGGCTTACAGGCCGACTTCACACCTTTTCGTCTACGCGTCGCAGCGGGTCTGTGCGGCGTTTCCGGCTCCTTTCTGTCACCTTAATGCGACAGAAGCATGCGTCGTTTATCTAGAAATTACTTCTAGTTCGAGACCCATCCTCTTATTTATTCTTCGTTTCCCGTGTGCTCTCCGGCATGTCCTCAGGTTCCGACGATAAGTGTCTGTAGCGAATGCAGATTCCCTTGAATTCTGCTTGACCCGCTCGACCCCTTTATCTATAGTGGCACGGAGTGGGTAAAAGTGGGAGATTGTGGGAGATCCCATAGAATCAGGGGGGTATGTGTTCCGCGGTGTAACGGCGCTGACGATCGACAGTAAGGGCCGACTTCCCATGCCGGCGCGCTATCGCGAGGTTCTGCAGCTTCGTGCTGGCGGAAAGTTAGTCGTCACTACTGATTCAGCGCTGTGCCTTCTGATTTACCCCGCACCAGACTGGGACCCTATCCAGGCGCGGCTCATGAGCCTGTCCAGCTTCAATACGCGCACGCGCGATCTGCAGCGACTCCTCGTGGGGAACGCATCCGACGTCGAGATAGACGGGGCAGGACGCATCCTGTTGCCGGCGCCGCTGCGCAAGTTCGCCGGCCTGGAGAAGGATGTGGCGCTGGTCGGGCAGGGCGCGCGGTTCGAGTTGTGGGACGAGACGAAGTGGGCGGCGCAGATGGACCAGTCCATCGCGCTCAATGAGACCGGCATTCCACCGGAGTTGGAGGGATTTTCCCTCTGAGTGCGAGCATGCATCGGCCGGTTCTCCTGGCCGAGGTGCTCGACGCACTGGACGTGAAGTCGGACGGGATCTACGTGGATTGCACCTTCGGCCGCGGCGGGCACAGCCGGGCGATCCTCGAGCGATTGGGCGAGGGAGGGCGGTTGCTCGCGCTCGACCGCGACCTCGATGCCGTGCGCGCAGCCGAAGCGGTCGACGACGTGCGGCTCACCATTCGGCATGCATCCTTCGGGCGAGTGGCGGAGGTCGCGCGCGAAGTGGGCGTGCACGCGGTAGACGGCATGCTCCTGGACCTGGGGGTGTCCTCGCCGCAGCTGGAGGATCCCCAGCGTGGGTTCAGCTTCCGCCTGGACGGACCGCTCGACATGCGCATGGATGTGAGCCGCGGAATGACAGCCTCGCAATGGCTGGCGACCGCTTCCGAGACCGAGATCGGGGAGGTGATCAGGACCTATGGCGAAGAACGGTTTGCTGGCCAGATTGCAAGAGCGATTGTTGCGGCTCGATCGGGGGGAGTTGTCGACACCACCAGGAAGCTTGCCCAGATCGTGGGTAAGGCCGTCCGGACGCGCGAACCTGGCCAGGACCCGGCGACGCGGACATTCCAGGCTCTCCGGATTTTCCTCAATCAAGAGCTTGAGGAACTATCGCTAGCGCTTGCGTCCGCGCTCGACCTGCTCAAAGCGGGCGGGCGGCTGGCCGTCATCAGCTTCCACTCCCTGGAGGACCGCATCGTCAAGCGCTTCATGCGCGACAACTCGCAGCCGCCTGCGCTGCCCAAGGGTTTGGCGGTGCGCGAATCCGAGCGGCCGCGCCCCAAGCTGCGGCTGGTTGGCAAACCGGTGCGCCCAAGCGCCCGCGAGGTCGCCGAGAACCCGCGCAGCCGCAGCGCGATCCTGCGCGTCGCCGAACGGCTCGCAAGTCAGGAGGCGCCCGCGTGAGCCGCATCAACCTCGCCCTGCTCGGCGTGTTGATTGTCTGTGCGCTCGCCCTCGTGACCTCGCAGCATGAGGCGCGCAAGCTGTTCACCGAGCTGGAGAAGGAGCAGGAGCTCGGCAAGCAGATCGACGTGGAGTGGGGTCAGCTGCAACTCGAGCAAAGCACCTGGGCCATGCACGCACGCATCGAGAGGATCGCGGCGCGCACGCTGCAGATGCGTGTTCCGCCGCCCGACCGGGTGCGGCTGGTCGCCGGCGGGCCGACCGTAGGGGTCGACCAATGAGAACAGTGCACTCGGCCCTTTCGCTCAGGCTTCCGGTGGTGCGCGCGCGCGTGCTGCTGGGCTTTCTGCTGAGTGCCTTCGCGGTGCTGACCGGGCGTGCGCTCTATCTGCAGGTGCTCAACGATGACTTCCTGCAGCAGAAGGGCGAATCGCGCTATGCGCGCCTTCTCGAGCTGCCTGCGCACCGCGGCATGATCAGCGACCGCAACGGCGAGCCGCTCGCCGTGTCCACGCCGGTCGAGTCGGTATGGGCCAGCCCGGCCGATGCGCGGCTCAGCGCCGGCCAGCGCCGCCAGCTCGCACGCCTGCTCGGCATGGACGAGCGCGAGATCGCGCGCAAGCTCGCAGACCAGAGCCGAGAGTTCGTCTATCTGCAACGCCACCAGCCGCCGGAGGTCGCGGCCCGGGTGGTGCAGCTCGGACTTCCGGGCATCTCCCTGAAGCGCGAGTACCGGCGCTATTACCCGGACGGTGAAGTGACCGCGCAGCTGCTCGGCTTCACCGACGTGGACGACCGTGGACAGGAGGGTATCGAGCTCGCCTACCAGGAATGGCTCGCCGGCAAGCCCGGCAGCCGGAGGGTGATCAAGGACCGGCTGGGCCGGGTGGTGGAGGATGCCGAGAGCGTGCGTGCGCCAATCGAGGGTCGCGACCTGGCGCTGTCGATCGATCGCAAGCTGCAGTATCTCGCCTATCGCGAGCTGAAGGCCGCCGTGACCGAGCACCGCGCGAAGGCAGGCGGGATCGTCGCCATCGACGTGCGCACGGGCGAGGTGCTGGCAATGGCCAACGTACCCGCGTACAACCCGAACGACCGCAGCCGGCTCGACGCGCGGCGCGCACGCAATCGGGCGGTGACCGATCTGTTCGAGCCGGGGTCGACATTGAAGGCCTTCACGGTCGCGGCCGCTCTGGAGGCCAGGGTGGTGCGGCCGGAGACGATGGTGCAGACCGCGCCCGGCTATCTGACGGTGGGCGACCGGACCATCCACGACCCGCACCCCGAGGGTGTGCTGACCGTGTCGCAGGTGATCCAGAAATCGTCGAACGTGGGTGCAGCCAAGCTCGCGCTCGCGATGCCGCGCGAGCAGCTGTGGAGCGTGCTGTCGGCTGCGGGCTTCGGCTCCCCGCCGAAGAGCGGGTTCCCGGGAGAAGTGTCCGGACGCCTGCGGGACTATCAGCGCTGGCGGCCGATCGAGCAGGCCACCATGTCTTACGGGCACGGCATCTCCGTGAGCCTGTTGCAGCTTGCCCGCGCGTACACGATCTTCTCCACCGACGGCGTGCTGCAGCCGCTCACGCTGCTCAAGCGCGAGCAGCCCATCACCGGCACGCGTGTCATTGCCCCTGGCACTGCGCTGGCTGTGCGCACGATGCTGGAATCGGTGACGCTGTCGGGCGGAACGGGTGTGCGGGCGCAGGTCATGGGCTATCGCGTGGCTGGCAAAACCGGCACGGCCCACAAGTTCGTGGGCGGAACCTATGCCGCGGATCGCTACGTCTCCTCTTTCGTCGGCCTCGCGCCGGCGTCCGCCCCGCGCCTGCTGGTGGCGGTGATGATCGACGAGCCCGGCGGAGACGAATACTACGGCGGCGTGGTCGCCGCGCCGGTGTTCAGCGCCGTGATGTCCGAGGCACTGCGCATGCGCGCGGTGCCCCCCGATGCGCCCGTCACGCTGATGCAGCCTGTGGAGGGCGCACCCGTGGTGAAGGAAGAGGTATGACTGCGGCCGAGCGCTTCGATCCCGCTGTTCTCGCGCACCTGGGAACGCAGATCACCCGGCTCGCGACCGACAGCCGCAGAGTCCGGCCGGGCGACACCTTCGTGGCATGTCCGGGCGAGCGCAGCGATGGCCGCCGGCACATCCCCGAGGCGATCGCTGCCGGTGCTTCCAGCGTGCTGTGGGAGGCCGGGGGCTTCGGCTGGAATCCGGGGTGGAAGCTGCCCAACCTCGCGGTTGCCGGCCTGCGCAGGCAGCTCGGTGCGCTCGCCGCACACGTATATGGCGATCCGTCGCGCAAGATGTGGGTCGTCGGCGTCACCGGCACCAACGGCAAGACCTCCTGCTCGCACTGGATCGCGCAGTCGCTCAACCGCCTGCGGCGGCCCACTGCGGTCGTCGGCACCCTGGGCAGCGGTTTCCCCAACGTGCTGATGCCGGCCACGCACACCACCCCAGACGCAGTCGCGCTGCAGGAGCAATTCGCCGACTGGCTGGCGCGCGGTGCGCGCTGCATTTCGATGGAAGTCTCCTCCCATGGGCTCGACCAGGGCCGGGTGAACAGTGCGGCCTTCGCGGCCGCGCTGTTCACCAATTTTTCCCGCGACCACCTGGACTACCACGGGAGCATGGAACGCTACGGTGTAGCGAAGGCCAAGCTGTTCCATTGGCCGGGTCTGCAGTACGCCGTTGTCAATCTGGACGACCCGTTCGGAGCGCAGCTTGCGGCGTCGCTCGACCGCACCCGCGTCCAGGTGCTGGGCTATGGTTTCGGCAAGGGCGAGATCGCCGGGCATCGGCTCGACCTGTCGCAGCGTGGACTACAGCTGGAGATCGTTACGCCCTGGGGTGCAGGCGTCATCCGCAGCGCCCTGCTGGGCGCCTTCAATGCGTCGAACCTGCTCGGCGTGCTGGGCGTGCTGCTCGCTACCGGGGCAAAGCTCCACGAGGCGGCAGAATCGCTGGCGCACGTGACGCCGCCGGCCGGCCGGTTGCAGATGATCCGGGCGGCAGGCCGGCCTCTGGTGGTGGTCGACTATGCGCACACGCCCGATGCGCTGGATAAGGTGCTGGAGACTCTGCGGCCGCTGCTGCCGGAAGGCGCGCGGCTGTGGTGCGTGTTCGGCTGCGGCGGGGACCGTGACGCCGGCAAGCGTCCCCTCATGGGCGAAGTAGCCACGCGCCTGGCCGATCAGGTCATCGTGACCAGCGATAATCCGCGCAGCGAGCAACCGCGCGCCATCATCGACGCGGTCATCGCCGGCGCGCACCCCAACTACCACGTGGAGGAGGACCGTGCCACGGCCATCGCGCGAGCGGTGCGTGATGCAGGACCCGAAGACATCGTGCTGATCGCCGGCAAGGGGCACGAGACCTATCAGGAGATCGCTGGCGAGCGCCTACCGTTCAGCGACGCGGAAGTGGCGCGCGGCGCACTCGCCCGACGGAACTGACGCGATGCTCGACATCGACACCGCTGCCCACGAGATCGGCGCCGGACGCCGCGGCCCGGGGGCGAGCTTCGACGGGGTGACCACCGACAGCCGGCAGGTGATGCACGGCGATCTGTTCGTCGCACTCAAGGGCGAGCGCTTCGATGGACACGACTTTGTCGACCAGGCGCTGGAGCTGGGTGCCGTCGCCGCGATGGTGTCCGAGCCGGAGCGCGTGAAGCATCCCCACGCGCGGCTGATCATCGTGGACGACACGCGCATCGGGCTGGGCAAGCTCGCCGCCCGCTGGCGGGCGCGCTTCCGGATCCAGCTTCTGGCAATCACCGGCAGCAACGGCAAGACCAGCGTGAAAGAGATGGCCGCGGGGTGCCTGCGCGCGGCTGCGGGCGACGACGCCGTGCTGGCCACGGCCGGGAATCTGAACAACGACATCGGTGTCCCGCTCATGCTGCTGCGGCTGCGCAGCCATCATCGCTACGCGGTGATCGAGATGGGGATGAATCACCGGGGCGAGATCGGGTATCTCACACGGCTGGCGGACCCCTCCGTGGCCTTGGTGAACAACGCCGGCACGGCCCATATCGGAGAGCTGGGCTCCCGCGAAGCCATCGCCCAGGCCAAGGGCGAGATCTACCAGGGCCTGGGCGAGGACGGCATTGCGGTGATCAACGCCGACGATGCCTTCGCCGCATATTGGCGCAGCCTGAATACCGGGCGCCGGGTGGTGGACTTCGGCCTCGACCAGCCGGCCGAGGTGCACGGTCAATGGGAGGCGGCAGACGGCGGCAGTCTCGTCACGGTGACCACATCCGATTCGAGCTACCGGGCGCGCCTGCACGCTCCGGGGGTCCACAACGTCCGCAACGCCCTTGCCGCATGTGCGGCCGCCCACGCCCTGCGCATCCCCTGGCGGGCCGTGGCTCGTGGGCTGGCCGAGTTCGAGGGCGCGAAGGGCCGGCTGCAGAATAAACCCTGTCGCGGCGGCGGCGTGCTGATCGACGACACCTACAACGCCAATCCAGATTCGGCGCGGGCCGCGATCGCGGTGCTCGCGGCGTCGGCAGGCACACGCATCCTGGTGCTGGGCGACATGGGTGAGCTGGGCCCGGAGAGCCGCAGCCTGCACGAGGCGGTCGGCGTGGCCGCCCGCGAGGCCGGGATCGAGCGGCTGCTCACGCTCGGCGAGCTGTCCGAGGCAGCGTCTACTGCGTTCGGAGCTGGCGCGCGCCACTTCCGGGACGTCGACGAGCTGTGCGCGGCGCTCGAGGAGATGGTGGGGCGGGACGTGACGGTGCTGGTGAAGGGGTCGCGCTTCATGCGCATGGAGCGCATCGTGTGGCGATTCATTGACGGCGGACCTGCGGCGGCCGCAGGAGACCACTGAGATGCTGCTCGCACTGGCCCAGCTGCTCGCCCAAGACATCCGTGCCTTCAACGTATTCAACTACATCACGCTGCGCGCCGTGCTCGCCACGTTGACGGCCCTGATCATCTCCTTCATCGTCGGCCCGGCGATGATCCGCAAGCTGACCGCCTACAAGATCGGGCAGGCGGTGCGCGACGACGGCCCCCAGACCCACTTGTCCAAGGCCGGCACGCCGACCATGGGCGGCGCGCTGATCCTGGTTTCCGTCGCAGTCACCACGCTGCTGTGGGCGGACCTGTCGAACCGCTTCATGTGGGTCGTTCTGGTCGTCACGCTGGGCTTCGGGATCGTCGGATGGGTGGATGACTGGCGCAAGGTGGTGCAACGCAACCCCAAGGGGCTGGCAGCGCGCACCAAGTTCTTCTGGCAGTCGGTGATCGGGCTGGCGGCGGCGGGCTACCTCGCGTTCAGCGCGACGCTGCCGGCGCAGACCGAGTTCATCGTGCCCTTCTTCAAGCACGTGACCTATCCGCTGGGGGTGTGGGGCTTCGTCCTGATGACCTACTTCGTCATCGTCGGGACCAGCAACGCGGTGAACCTCACCGACGGTCTCGACGGCCTGGCCATCATGCCCACGGTGATGGTGGGCAGCGCGCTCGGCCTGTTCGCCTACGTCGCTGGACATGCCGTGTTCTCCAAGTACCTGGGCTTTCCGCACATCCCAGGCGCCGGCGAGCTGACCGTGTTGTGCGCGGCGCTGGCCGGTGCCGGGCTCGCCTTCCTGTGGTTCAACGCCTACCCGGCCGAGGTGTTCATGGGCGACGTGGGCGCGCTGGCGCTGGGTGCGGCGCTCGGCACGATCGCGGTGATCTGCCGCCAGGAGATCGTGCTGTTCATCATGGGCGGCGTGTTCGTGGTGGAGACGCTGTCCGTGATGCTGCAGGTAGCGTCGTTCAAACTCACCGGCAAACGCATTTTCAAGATGGCGCCGCTGCATCACCACTACGAGCTGAAGGGATGGAAGGAAAACCAGGTCGTGGTCCGCTTCTGGATCATCACGATGATGCTGGTGCTGGTCGGGCTTTCCACATTGAAACTACGCTAAAGCTGAACCGCAGAGACGCAGAGGCACAGAGATTCGCAGAGGAAGAATGGATACGCCACACCCTTCCGGTTCGAGGCCCGGACTTGCTCTTCTCTGCGGGTACTCTGCGCCTCTGCGTCTCTGCGGTTCAGCAGTAGCGAGGTAGCGAACTAATGGATCTGGCAGGCAAACAAGCGTTGGTGCTGGGGCTGGGAGTGAGCGGCCTGTCCATGGCGCGCTGGCTGGCGCGCCAAGGCGCGCGCGTACGCGTGGCCGATACGCGCCAGTCGCCGCCTTGCGCCGCGCAGCTCGCACGCGAGCTGCCCGATGTGCCGGTCACGCTGGGCGATTTCCGGGCCGATGACTTTGCTGGGGTGGACCTCATCGCCATCAGCCCGGGCGTCGCGCTGAGCGAGCCGCCGGTTGCGCAGGCGGCGCGGCGCGGCGTGCCGGTGGTGGGCGACATCGAGCTGTTCGCGCACGCGCTGCCGGGGCTCGGCCACTTCAAGGTGCTGGCCATCACCGGCTCCAACGGGAAGAGCACAGTGACCGAGATGGCCGGCGCCATGTGCCGCGCGGCGGGGTTGCGCACGATCGTGGCCGGCAATATCGGCTTGCCGGTGCTGGACGCGCTTTCCCAGGTGGTGCAGGAGCAGGCGGCGGGTGGCCGTCGCCCCGAGGCGTTCGTACTGGAGCTGTCCAGCTTCCAGCTCGAGACGACCCACAGCCTGGACGCGCACGTGGCGGTGTGCCTGAACCTGAGCGAGGACCACCTGGACCGCTATTCCAGCATGGAGGACTACGCGCGCGCCAAGGCGCGCATCTTCCGCGGTACGGGCGCACAGGTGCTCAACCGCCAGGACCCGTGGACGCGCGGCATGGCGATGGCCGGCCGCAGGGTCCTGACGTTCGGGCTGGATGCGCCGAGCGGGGAGCGCGACTGGGGACTGGTCGAGAGCGACGGCGACACCTGGCTCGCTCAGGACAATCAGAAGCTCCTGGCGGTCTCG
>Ga0105095_10001826_pt1 | contig 11344 bp, 9 predicted proteins | sample PPLLak2March2015_2_FD_79180 | JGI IMG/M metagenome (GOLD analysis project Ga0105095, IMG submission 79180) | Freshwater sediment microbial communities from Prairie Pothole Lake near Jamestown, North Dakota, USA - PPLs Lake P8 Core (3) Depth... | ecosystem: Environmental > Aquatic > Freshwater >... | reverse complement strand
TTCATCATCGACCAGCCGGAGGTCACGGACCCGGTCACCGGCGGGACGATCCAGGCATTCTTCGGCGACTTTTCCGGGCTGCCCGTGCCCCGGTCTCCGGAATTGAGCGGTGCGATATCCGGCATCTATACGATGGAACTGTCGGGCGGGCGCCTGGAACTGTCCGGCGATGTCTACTACGAGGACGAGAACCTGTTCTATATCTCGGCCGCCGGGCGCGAGTTCGACGCTTACCTCGACTCCAAGACCCTCATCAGCGCCGCCGTCACGTATACCGACGACAGCGACCGGTATTTCGTTCGCGTGTTCGGCAAGAACCTGACGGACAAGCGCTACCGCATCGCCAGCCAGTCGGTGGCGACGTTGTGGACTCACACCCAGTGGGGCGCACCGCGCAGCTACGGCATCGAGTTCGGCATGAATTTCGGCGGTGAATAAGCGCTGAGCGCAGAGCCGAGGCCGCCGGGTCAGGCGGCCTCGGACCCGTCGGTGGGTACGAACGGACAGTAGTCTTCCTTCTCGACCAGCCGCAGCAGGAATGAGAGCTTCGCCATCCCGCCGATGATGGCCATCACTACGCCGAGTTCGAGGATCTCCGGCTCGCTGAAGTGACGGTGCAGGCGCGCGTAGAGCTCCGGCGACAGATCGCCGTTCATGTTCGTCAGCACCATCTGCTCCGCGTAGGCGAGCACGGCCTGGTCCGCTTCAGTGAAGAGGCGGTCCTCGATGCGGTTGGCGATCATCGCATCGACCTGCGCCTGGCTGATGCCGGCTTCCAGCGCGCCCGGCACGTTCTGCCTGTTGCAGGTGCGGCAGCCATGAACGATGGACAGTCGCAGCCTGACGAGCTGCTTATAGCGCTGGGCGACGCGTCCGCCGAAGAACACCTTCATATAGAACTCGTTCATGACGAGATCGACCAGCTCCGGCGCACTGGCGAATACCTCGATGAAGGTCGGCTCGCCGGTCAGCTTGTTCAACATGTCCCAGGCCGGCCGGAAGGCTTCCGGGAGTTCGTCGCGCGGTGTGCGCCTGAACGGGGTGTCTGTCGTCACGCGAGCCTCCTCGATTCGCGCGGGCAACGCCGCGCGCGGGCTTGTTCAATCAGCCAATTCAAAAACGTACAACGCATTGCCGCCTTGCGGCTGATAGATGTCGGGGCTCTGGCGGGCGGTCATCAGCTTGAAGACGCCCATGCCGGTCGGCACCGCGACGTACTGCTTTCCGCGCACGGCGTAGGTGATCGGAAATCCGTGCAGCGCGGCGCCCAGGCGCACGCGCCACAGGAGCTTCCCGGACTCCACGTCGAAGGCATTGAAATAGCGGTCGAGGTCGCCGACGAATGCGAGCTTGCCGGCGGTGGTCAGCACGGAAGTCAGGAACATCGCGCGCTGCGTATGGGTCCAGCGCTGTGTCATCGTGCGAAGGTCCCAGGAACTCAGCCGGCCGAGCATGCCGTTGCTGCCCGGCATTTCATAGACGCGCGATTCCCCGCCGTAGCCGCCGAATCCGTCGACCTTCTGGACTTCGCGGCCGATCATGTCCACGCACAACTGGTGCAGCGGAATGATCAGCGACCGGGTTTCGGGGCTGTAGGCGGTTGCCTGCCAGTTGTGCCCACCGTAAATCCCCGGACAGGCGGAAACCGGCTCGCCGATTTGCGCATTGACGATGTCCTTGCGGTAGCTGAGTCGACCGGTGCTCCTATCGAGCGGCTCGAAGATGTTCTGGAACAGCGTCTCGCTGAAGTCGACGAACCGGCCGGAATCGCGCGCCAGCTTCCAGAGGATCCCATCCTTCCCGATCGTGAACAGCAGGGCCTCGCCATCGAGGTCGACGAGTACGCGCTCGAAGCCGGTTTCCATGTCGAGCGTTTCACCGGCGACATGCTGGTAGTGCCAGGCGATCCTGCCGGTCGCGGGATCGAGAGCGAGCGTCGAATTCGTGTACAGGGCCGCATCGCGCGGCGACATGCCCCGGCTGGCGGCGACCCAGGGTTTAGCCTGCGAAGTGCCGAAGTAATAGAGCTTGCGCGCGGGGTCGTAACTGCCCGCGATCCAGCTGTCGCCGCCCGCGCGCAGGTGGACTGGAAGACCGGCCCAGGTCGCGTCGTTGGGGTCGCCCGGCAGCGCAATCGTCGAGGTTCGCCACAACTCCTTGCCGGTGTCCGGGTCGTGGCCGGTGATGAAGCAACCTTCTTTCTTGAACCGCTCACAGCCGTTGATGCCGCTGATCACGATGCCGCCCGCAATCACCGGTCCGGCAGTATGCGTGTAGCCCTTCGTGTAGTCGGCCTTTGCCGTACGCCACAGTTGGCGGCCGGTGCGGGCGGAGAGGGCGACCAGTGATGCGTCATAGGTCGCGAGAAAGATCTTGTCTTCGTAGATCGCGATGTTGCGCGTAGGCCCGCCGAGCGTCTTCGATTCAGGTGGAAACGGATAGGCGTACTCCCAGATGAGGTCGCCGTTGGCCGCGTCGATCGCCTGCACGACGTTGCCGGGATGAGTCAGGTACATCACGCCGTCGTGAACCAGCGGCGTCACTTGGTTACTGCCCTCGCGCATCGTCAGGATCCAGGCGAGCTTCAGTTTGCCGACAGTGTCCCGGTCAACCTGCGCGAGCGGGCTGTGACCCTGCCCGTCGAGCGTGCGCCGCCAGTTCAGCCAGTCCCCTGCAGGCGGGTCGAGAAGCATCCGTTCCGTCACGGGCACGAAACCCTGGACTTCGCGGTTCACAAAGCCCTGTGCCTGCTCTGCCTCGCCGGCGATGCTCCCCGCACCGCGCCAGGCCTGCCACCCGGCATTGGCGCCCGCGACCGCAGCGCCTGACTTCGCCGGATCCCATCCTGCGCCCAGCACCGCGCGTCCGATGATCAGCGCGGCGTCGGTGTCGAGCGCCTTGTCGCCGGCGGCTGCGCCATTCACGCGCAGCACGTGCGCCGCGATGGCGGCGCAGGTCTCGGCGGTCAGGGATTCCGGAGCCTGCGGCGGCATGCGTTTGCAGATGTCGCCGGACAGTTCGGCGGCGGTCCGTCCACCCCATGTCGCGAGGAAATTCGGTCCGGCGAGCTCGCGGCCGTGCCCGGTGCCGCGAAGGGTCGGGTGATGACATTCGGCGCAGTTCCGGTCGTAGGCCTGTTTGCCTTCCGTCGCCTGCGCTTCGGTGTAGGAGCCTTCGAGTTTCGCGGGATCGGCGAGCGGCGCCTGCGCCCAGCATGCGGCGAGAGCGCCGAGCATCAGGCCCTTGCGCCACATCAGCGTGTGCCGCTCACTTGCGTGCAAATCCCGCCCGCACCGATTCCGGCATCTCGGGCGGGTAGTTCGGGTCTTTCATCGGCGCGAGAGTCGCGGGGTCGATCTCGCGGAATGCCGACACGCCGGCGGTGGGCGGGGCGGCGGCGATACACTCGATGTGACGGCCGCGCGGCCAGGCCTTCGCCGCCAGGTCGTAGAGGCTCTTGACCGACGCATCGAAGTCGTCGGTTTCGAATTCGTAGATCGCGAGGTAACGCGCCTGACTGTCGCGATCGAGATTCACGCAACGGCGCGCCGACACGAGTCCCTTTGCGCTCTGCAGGTCCGGCAGGTGCACGTGGGAATACCAGCGGTTGAATTCCTCCTCGCGGGCGGGATCCGTGCAGTTCGAGAAGACGTAGAGGCTGTACTTGGCCATGTTCCCTTACACAATCCTTGTTGCCGGACAGCAAGAATAATCCTACACGGAAGCTGAGCGCGCCAGTCTGTCCGCCGCCGCGAGCGTGGCGCTTGCGAGGCGCTCGCGGTCCTCGATCGTCTCCATGAGCGCCGGGGCGGCGAGCACACGGATCGCCGCGGGAAAGGCCCCTTTCGCATCGACCGGGTCGACCACGAAGGCATCGATGAGGCCTGCGTAGCCGCGGGCGACTTCCTCGGCAGTTGCCGGCAGCCCGAGCTCGCGCATCATCTTGGCGGTCGGCCCCTTGACGGCCTTTCCGGCGATGATCGGCGAGACGGCGACGACCGGTGCGCTGCGGTTTGCAAGCGCGGCGCGGATCCCGGGGACAGCGAGGAGGGGCCCGATGCTCAGCAGGGGATTCGAAGGCCCGATGATGATCGCGCGTAACCGCGGATCGCGGAGCGCGGCCAGCGCGGCCGCGGAGGGTGCTGCCGCATCGGCGCCCTCGTAGCGGATCTCGTGGACCAGCGGCTCGCAGCGCCGACGGACGAAATAATCCTGGAAGTCCAGCCAGCCCTCGGCAGTGCCAAGCCGGGTCCGGACCGGATCGTCGGACATCGGCAGAATGCGCGGCCCGACTCCGAGCCGACGGGCCAGGTGCGCGGTGATGTCCGAGAGCGTTGCGCCCGCGGCCAGGCGCCGCGTCCGCTCGACATGCAGCGCGAGATCGGCATCGCCGAGCCGGAACCAGGTTTCGCCACCCAGTTGCTCGATGGCCTCCATGAATTTCCAGGTTTCGTCGCGGCGGCCCCAGCCTCGCTCCGGGTCCACCAGTCCTGCCAGCGTGTACAGGATCGTGTCGATGTCGGGCGATATCGCGAGGCCCAGGTGCAGGAAATCGTCGCCGGTATTTGCGATGACCGTGAGCTTTGCGGGATCGAGCACGCGCGACAGACCGAGCACGAGCTTCGCGCCACCGACGCCGCCGGACAGCACGACTACCATGCCTGTCACCGGAACAGGTCCTCTTCGGCAGGGAGGATCAGCGCGGCAGCAGGCTCGGGCTTCCGGTCGCGCACTAGCCCGCGCACGACGACGACGGGCCGTCGCTCGTCGGCCTGGCCCATGACCAGCGATGCGGCGGCCGCGATCTCGTCCGCATGGCCGACCACCGTGACGCGTAAGGTCCGGCCGTAGAGATCGGGATCGCCGCGAAGATCGAGGAGCGCCGGCAGGCCTGCGCATCCGATGGCGACGCCGACCGTGCCCGTACGCCAGGGCCGGCCGAAACTGTCGCTGATGACGACCGCGACTTCGCGACCCGTGCGCCGCCCGATGTCGGTGCGAAGCCTTTCGGCGCTTGCGTCCGGATCGACCGGCAGCAGCAGGGCAAATTCGCCGCTGGGCCCGCCGGCGACATTCGATTGATCGACGCCGGCGTTGGCCATGACGAAGCCGAGCCGGTGCTCGACGATGAGGACATTCTTGCCGCTGCGGACGATGCGGCGCGATTCGCCGAGAATCACCTCGACCAGGCGCGGATCCTTCAGTACTTCCCGCGCGATCTCCGTTGCGCGTTGCGACGGAATCACGGTCGCGAGATCCACGAGCCGGCCTTCCGACTTTGACACGATTTTCTGGGCGATGACCAGGACATCCTCGTCCAGAAGCTCACGACCAGAGGCCCGGAGCCGCTCGACGATCATGCCCGCAAGGTCGTCGCCGGCGCCGATGAGCGCGAGGCCCGGCACGGCCCAAAGCTGCAGCTGGGACGGCGCGGACACCTTCAGTGCTTCGCCCGCCTGGCCGCGTCCTGTGCCCGCGGGTCCTGCAGATAGAGTTGAAGATTGCGTTTCAGCTCTCCGTACATGGCCGCGAGCGGCATGTCCGGATTCCCCATCCACTGGTAGGCAATTCCCGCCATCGAAGCGCAATACTGCTCCGCCACTCGCTGCGAACTGATCGTGGGCGGAATCTGCCCGGCCCTCTGACCGGCACGGACCCAGGCATCGACATCGCGCCGCTGCGCGCGGTGGACGCTCGCGATGTCCCAGTGAAAAGCCGCCGCGGGATCGATGCTGTAGAACCAGAGCAGGTACATGACGCGAACCTCGTTTGGGCGTTCGCGTATGAAACGCTGCGTGGCATCGGTCGCGGCGCAGAGCGCGTCGACACCGATCTTGCTGCCGACCGCCTTGTGCATGCGGGCCACCCAGTCCGCATTCGCGACTTTCATTACACGGACGAACAACCCGACTTTCGAGCCGAAGCGATGAGTCGCAAGTGCGCGGCTGTAGCCGGCCTGCTCGCCGACGGCCTGCAGTGTCGTGCCGTCGACGCCGTGCTTCACGAGCAGGTCGATGGCGGCTTCGACCAGCCGGCGATCCGAAAGCGCGGTGCGCTCCGCCTGGCGCCGCCGGACAGGCCGGACCGGTGGCCGCGCGCGCGCGCGGGAAATGGTCGTCGTCGTCAATTGAGTCGCTCCAGGAGGGTTGCGGTCGCCATGCCGCCGGCGCAGCAGATTGCCTGCAGGCCGAAGCGGGCGCCGCGCCTGTGCATTTCGTTCACGAGTGTCGCCATGATGCGCGCTCCGCTGGCGCCAAGCGGATGCCCCAGCGCGATCGCGCCGCCGTTCACGTTGAGTTTTTCGGGGGCGACGCCGAGCTCGCGCATCCACATCAGCGGAACCGAAGCGAAGGCCTCGTTGACCTCGAACAGTTCGATGTCGTCGAGTTTCAGGCCCGCACGCTTGAGCACACGTTCCGTCGCGGCGACCGGCCCGGTCAGCATCATCGTCGGATCCGAGCCGATGGAGGTCATGGCACGGATCCAGGCGAGCGGCTCGAGGCCGCAACGCCTGGCCGCTTCGGCCGACATCAGCAGCACCGCCGCGGCTCCGTCGCAGATCTGCGAGGAATTGCCGGCCGTGACGCGGCCCGCCGGGCGAAAGCTGGTCTTCAGGCCTGCGAGCTTCTCCGCGCTCGTCTCCCGGCGGATAGTCTCGTCGTGGGCGAGTGTCGCGCCGGAAATGGCCGCATCACGTTCCTGCCATTCGCCGACCGGCACGGGAACGGTCTCGCGTGCAAACCGCCCCTGATCTGCGGCGGCGGCAGCCCGCCGGTGGCTCGCCAGCGCAAATGCATCCAGCTCCTCGCGCGTCAGCTTCCATCGGTCGGCCACGCGCTCCGCCGCTTCGCCTTGCGACACCTGCTCGAAGCGCTCCAGCAGCTTCCAGCCGAACGGCTTGCCGTGCACGTCGCGGTTCCCGCCCATCGGCACGCGGCTCATGTTTTCCGCGCCGCCTGCGACCACGATGTCGCAGGACCCGCTCGCGATGGCGCCGGCGGCGACGTGGACCGCAGCTTCGGCGGAGCCGCATTTGCGATCGACGGTCATGCCGGGAACGGCGTCCGGCCAGCCGGCGGAAAGCACTGCGGTGCGGGCGATGTTGCCGGACTGCTCGCCGACCTGTGTGACGCAGCCGAACACCACGTCGTCGACGCGCGCCGGGTCGATGCCGTTTCTCCGGACGATTTCCTGCAGCACGATCGCTCCGAGGTGATCGGCGCGGACCGTGCTCAATGCGCCGCGAAACCGCCCGATCGGCGTTCGAAGCGCATCGACGATGACCACTTCCCCCATCAGCGGATTCCCGGATCGGAGCCGGGCACGCGTGTCCCGTCCACGTAATCGTAGACGCCTTTCCCGGCTTTGCGGCCGGTCCGGCCCGCCTCGACCAGTTTTGCGATCAGCGGACAGGGATTGAATCGCTCGCCGAGCGTGGAGTGCAGGTACCTGAGTACCGCGAGCCGCGTGTCCCAGCCGGTCAGGTCGCCGAGCTCAAGGGGGCCCATCGGGTGATTGAAGCCGAGCCGAAGTGCGGTATCGATGTCCTCGGCGCTCGCGACTCCTTCCATCAGCATGTACATCGCCTCATTGCCCATGAGCGCCGACATCCGGCTGGTCGTTAGCCCGGGCGATTCGTTGACCACGATGGAAGTCTTGCCGATCGATGCGCCCCAGGCGCGCGTGCGTTCAACGGTCTCGTCGCTGGTCGCCGCGCCGCGGACGATTTCGAGCAGCTTCATCTTGTGGACGGGGTTGAAGAAGTGCATACCGACCGTGCGGTCGGCCCTGCCGGTGGCCTCCGCAATCTTCGAAACGCTCAATGCCGAGGTGTTGGTCGCGATCAGCGCCGGGTCGGGCAGGTGACGGGCTGCTTCGCGGACGATCGCAATCTTGACCTCAAGCGCCTCCGACGCGGTTTCGATCAAGAGGTCCGCAGGTCGCTTGCGTAGCGCCGCCGCGAGATCGGGATTGGTGGCGAGCCGGGCGCGTGCCGCCTCTGCATCCGCGGCCGTGACCTTGGAGCGGCGCACTCCGTCCGCGAGGATCGCGCTGACGCTGTCGATGGCCTTGGCGAGCGCGGTCTCGCTGACGTCCACCAGTGTGACGGCATGACCGGCCGCCACGAAGGCGTGGGCGATTCCGGTCCCCATCAGCCCGGCGCCGACGATTGCGACATTTCCGGATTTTGGTATCGATGACACAGTGCGGACCTACTTTCGGGACGTGGGGGATGCGGGCGCACGCTTTTCGCGGAACGCGGCGACGGCCTCGCGGCGCTCGTCGCCCGAAAGCAGCTCGGTAAACAGCGCCCGCTCAAGCGCGAGCCCGGCAGGAAGGTCGAGCTCCATGCCCCTCCGGGCCGCCTGTTTCGCGTGGCGGGTCGCGATCGGCGGCCGCGCCGCGATCTGACCCGCGAGCGCGGCGGCTTCCTCCGTGAGCGCATCGCGTGTCGCGACGAGTCGCGTGATCAGCCCCCATTCGAGTGCCTTCGCGGCATCGATGCGCTCGCCCGTGACCAAAAGGTCGAGGCCGCGCCCGAGGCCGATGAGTTTCGGCAGTCGCTGCGTTCCGCCGCCGCCGGGAATCAGGCCCAAGCCGGTTTCCGGCAGCGCGAAGACGGCGTCCGCGGAGGCGATGCGCAGGTCGCAGGCCAGCGCGATCTCGAGGCCGCCGCCGAAGCAGTAGCCGTGGATCGCCGCGATCACGGGCTTCGCGATGCGGTCGAATTCCTCGATCCAGCCCGGCCGCGCGGGAATGCCGGTTGCAGCGGCCGCCACCGGCTTTTCCTTGAGGTCGGCCCCAGCGCAGAAGCCGCGCTCGCCGGCGCCGCGCAGCACGATGACGCGCACGCTGTCGTCGCCGTCAAGCGCGACGAGCGCTGCCGGCAGTTGCTGCCGCATGGAGTCGTTGATGGCGTTGATGGACGCCGGCCGGTTCAGGGTGATCCACCCGACCGCGCCGCGCGTTTCGACTTCGACCGACGCCTGAGCCACGGTATTCATCTGTCACCCCTTCCGAAGCGCCTGCCTGCGGCAGGATCGGCCGGTCGACAGGCAGGAGCGCCGCGGGGAAGGGACGGAAGATCCGTCCCACCCCGCGGAAGCGATTCTAGAACGTGTGGACCAATCGCACGCCGTACGTGCGCGGCGGGCGCGTTGCCGAGTAAGTCCAGAGGCCCGCGAAACCGACTGCGGCGCCCACGTCGTAAGCTTGCGCCCAGGTATCGTCGTCGGTGAGGTTCATGCCCCAGAGGCTGATCGTCGTGTCGCCAATGCTGTAATTGATCGAGGCGTCGAGGACGTCATGCGAAGGCGCCTGGCTCTGCGGCGAGTTGAGGAACGTGAGCTCCTGGTCGCCGATGTAACGCCAGTCGGCCTGCAGCGTGAACTCCCCGCCCAGCGCCGGGAACCTGTAGCTCGGCGAAAGCGTCGCCGTGACCGGCGGTGCGCGCCTGAGGTCGAGCCCGGAGAGGTCGGTGTCCGTGATCGGATCGACGAGCTCCTTGTACTCCGCCTCGATCAGGCCGAGGTTCCCGGACAGCGTGAACGCGTCGGTGATCAGCGCGGCGAAGTCGATCTCGAGACCCGTGATCTCTGCGCTGGCTGCATTGACCACGACGGTCTGCTGGCCCGTGCCCTGGCTGGTCGGGACACTCTGCTCTTCCTGCTTGTCGTCGTACTTCATGAAGAAGACCGATCCGTTCAGGCGCAGGCGTCCGTCCATCCATTCCGTCTTCCAGCCGAGCTCGTAGTTGTCGACGGTTTCAGGGTCGTAGGGAATCGACGCCGCTTCGTAGGTTCCCGGGCGGCCGCTGAATCCGCCGGCCCGGAAGCCCTTCGAGTACAGGCCATACACCATTGCGGCGTCGCTGATTCGGTAGCGCAGTCCCGCCTTGGGCGTGAACTCGCTCCAGGACTCCTTGAACGGGTTATCGGGGCTTCCCTCGATTGCGAGCTCGGGCATGATCGGATCGATCACGCCGCTGTCCTTCTCGTCCTCGGTGTAGCGCCCACCCAGGGTGAAGGTCCATGCGTCGTTGATTTCGTAGTCGCCCTCGAAGAAGACCGCCTGCGAGTCGGTGTTCTGTATGACCGTCTGCGGAACGGTCAACACCGTTCCTGGCGGAAGGCCGAACAGGAAGTCGCCGAAGCCGATGTAGCTCACCAGGTCGATGCGGTAATTCGAGTCCCAGAGATACACGCCGGCGGTGTAGGTGAAGCGGTCGCCGGTGTGCGTCAGGCGCAGCTCATGGCTCTGCTGGTCCCAGACCGCCGGGCGGTCCGTGTGATAGAGCGTCAGAGCCGTGCCGTCCCAGTCCTGGTACACCTTCTCGTCGGTGGAGAAATCGCCGAACACGTACTCGAGCGTGTCGTTGTCGTTGATGCTCCAGCGCAGGTTGGCGAGGTGCAGCTCGGAGTCGAAGTAGGACTGGTACGGATCGTCGCCGTCCTGCAGCACGACGTATCGGTCACCGGACTGCGGCACGTCCACGCTCTCGGCGCACTGGTTGTAGAAGAAGCAGAACACCTGGTCGGGCTGGGCCATGTTCAGGACTGTGTTCGCGTCCTGGTCCTGCCAGGTCTTGTCGAAGCGGTAGTAAAACTCGAAGTTCTCGGTCGGCTTGAAGGAGAAGCTCGGGCTGACCGAGCTGTATTCAACCGCGCCGACATCCTTGGCGAGCGTCCGGTTGTAGAACCAACCGTCGTTCTCGCGCATGGCGCCGCCTATCCTGAACGCGAACTTGTCGCCCACTGGCACGTTGAGGTAGCCGTCTAACTGGAGGTCGCCGTTGTTGCCGGCACCGGCGCGAACTGCGCCCCCGAATCCATCGTAGTCGGGCCGGCCGCGGGTGACGTTAATGACACCGGCGATCGAATTGCGGCCGAACAGCGTACCCTGCGGCCCGCGCAGGATCTCCACGCTCTGCAGGTCGAGCGCCTTCAGCATCGCGCCGGAATTGACGCCGACGAACACACCGTCGACCACGACGCCGGCCGTCGGGTCGAAATTCTTCTCGACGTCCGTCGTGCCCACGCCGCGGATCGAGATCGCGGCAGGACTGCCCGGTCCCTGCTGGATGTCGTCGATGACGACGTTCGGCGCGGCATTCGCGAGCGTCTGCAGGTCCGTGTCGAAGCGTCGCGCGAGTTCTTCCGCGCCGAGCGCGCTGACGGAGACGCCGACGTCCTGCAGGTTTTCGGCACGCTTGCGCGCCGTGACGATGATCTCGCCGAGCGCCGTTGATTCCTGCGCCTGCGCCAGGTCGGTGGCAATCAGGGTGCAGAGCACCGCCGCCACCGCGATTGCGACCCTCGGATTCGACAGTCGATTGCGCATGGTT